>Ga0302140_10007174_pt1 | contig 13944 bp, 2 predicted proteins | sample I_Bog_E1_1_FD_202095 | JGI IMG/M metagenome (GOLD analysis project Ga0302140, IMG submission 202095) | Peat permafrost microbial communities from Stordalen Mire near Abisko, Sweden - I_Bog_E1_1 | ecosystem: Environmental > Terrestrial > Soil > Wetlands > Peat | place: Sweden: Abisko, Stordalen...
CATTTCAGCTTCCTCGGCCCTGACGCTGGGCAACGCCACGTTAAATGTCCTGGGCAGTGCTGCCGCATCCAGCAGCCAGACCTTTGCCAGCACAACGCTGGCGGCGGGCAACGCCGTGATCCAATTTGGCAATAACAATAACCCGGCCCTGGCGCTCGGCGGGGTCACCGCAGCAACGGGAGCCACGATCATGATCCCGGCCACGGGCGGTACCGTCAGTTCCTCGGTGGCCGGCGGGGCGGCGGGGTATGTCTTGGGCACGGGCGTGGGGGCCAACGACACGGCGGGTTTTGCGACGTTTGGCACCACCGATTGGGCCAGCTCCAGCGGCGGAACCATCCAGGGGTTGGCTGCCGGGGCGGGTTACGTGACCACCATTGGCGGCACTGGCCAGGGGCAAAATATGGATTTGCAGGCCGATTATACTGCCCCGCCTCTGGGGGGCAATGTCGGCTCCACCACCATCCGTTTCAACACTCCGGGCGCTGACACCGTCAATGTGGATGGCAAATGGATTGTGGTCAATGCCATCCTGGTCACGCCGAACATGGGCGCTGACAATGCCTTCATCTGGAGCGGCAGCAACGCTTTTGGCGGCGGCCAATATTTTGCCGATTATTCCCAATTCAATGCGCAGCAATTCTACCTCTGGCAGAACAATACCAATGCCTATTTCTTCGATAACGGCGCCCTGTGCAACGGGCGGAATAATTCCGGCGCGCCGCTGGCCTTCATCCAAGCCGGTCCGGGAACCGTCGTGCGCGGGCCCTGTTTATACACCGGCCTGAGTTATCTGAATGGCGGTTATACCGTGGTCACCAATGACGCCGGTCTGGGGGTTGCCGCCACGGCGGCACCGGTGGTCATGAGCGGCGGCACCATCGTCGGCGGCTCCACCACCAACACCATTACCCTCTCCGTTTCGCTGGACAACGGCGGGCTCAATCCGCGTCCCATCCAATTGCTCAACCAAGGTGGCGGCCTCGCCGCGATCGCCGGGAATTCCCTGACGGTGGACGGCATCATCAGCGGCGGCACCGGCCCGCTGGTGATCGGCATCCCCGCCTCCGCAGCCAATGGAAATGTCGCGGGCCTGCTGCCAGGCAGCGGCGCGGGCACGGCGAATACCACGCCGGTTTACGCCACGGGCACCGTCAAACTGACCGGGGCCAATACTTATACCGGCGGGACCGTGCTCGACGGCGGCATTCTGAACATTGGCAGCGCTTCGTTGGGCGCAGGCGGCGTCACCTTCAACGGCGGCACATTGCAATGGAACAGCACCAGCCCGGATATTTCGGCCCAGACCGTCACCATCAATGCCGGCGGCGCAACGCTGGATGTCAACGGCCAGACAATTAATCTGGCTCGCTCCATTGGCAACGGCGGCAGCGGCGCGTTGACCGTGACCAACTCCGGGGCACCGGGCGTGGGCGGCCTGTTTTTGAACGGCGGAAATTCCCACACCGGCGGCACGCTCGTGACCGCTGGCGCGGTATTGGGCGGCGCCGGGACCATCACTGGCCATGTGACGTGGAACGGCGGTTCCTATGCCGTGTTGAGCAGCAGCACTTTGCTGACGGTTGCGGGCTCGGTCACCTTGAATAATCCGACTGTGAATGTCAGCGCCTCTGGTTTGACCACCGGGGTTTACACCTTGTTGACCGCCACCGGTGGCATCACGGGCGGATCCACCGTCAATTCCGTGCCCGGCGGAACCGGGGTGGTTGCCACCGGCTATGCCGGCGTGGTTTCCATCAGCGGCAACTCCCTCATCCTGACGGTAAGCCAAACCGGGGTGTCGGAAACGTGGACCGATGGCAGCGGTGATCAAAACTGGACCACCGCCGGCAACTGGACCGGAAGTTTTGTGCCGCATCGTCCCGGGGATGTCGCCACTTTCGGCACCGGTGGCGTGGGCCTGCCGGTGAATTTGAATCAAAATGAAACCGTGGGCGGAATCGCCTTTGCCAACGCCAGCGCCTATGCCATCACCGGGGCCAACACCCTGACTTTGGATGGTTCCGGCCTGGGTGCCGCGATCGGCGTGACGGCCGGCACCGCCAATGCCATTAACACTCCGGTGGCCTTGAACGACAACCTGACCGCCACCATCACTGCCGGCGCTTCCGTGACCTTGGGCGGGGCGGTCGCCAATGTTTCCACCCCCAAGACCTTGACCGTCAATGGCGGTGGCACGCTGGCGCTCTCCCATGCCAATACCTTTGGACCGGCGGCGGGAACGGTGGGCACCACGTTGAGCGGGGCCACGGTGCAGGCCGGCAACAGCACGGCGCTGGGGGCGGGCGATGTGAACGTGACCGGCAGCTCCACCTTGCAGGCGGGTGCGGCCGGCGTGAACCTCGCCAATAATATCATCGTGGCCAATGCCAACACGGTCTCGGTGGCGGGCAACGGAAACAATCTGACCCTCAGCGGCGGCATCAGCGGCAATGGCAGCCTGACGGGCACCGGCACGGGGAGCGTGACGTTGAGCGGTGCGAACACCTATGCGGGCGGCACCCTGCTCACCGCCGGTGTAATCGGTGTCACGGCCGATGGCGCGGCGGCCGGGAACCCTGGCAGCCTGGGCATCGTTCCGGCCCTGCCCTCGCCCAACAACATTGTGCTCAACGGCGGTGACTTGCTGGGAATCGCGACCTTGACCTTGAACGCCAATCGCGGCCTCGGCATCGGGTCGGCTTCCATTGCTAACGACGCCGTCACCACCGGGTTAATCGACGCCGCCAGCGGCCAGACGCTGACGGTCGCCGGTATGATTGCTTCGGCCGGCAATACCGGCACGAACAACCTCACCGTGAACAGCGAATCCGGCAGCACCGGCACCGTGGTGCTGTCCGCCGGCAACACCTTCAACGGCACCAATATTATCGCCGGCGGGGTTGAGCAATTGGGGCATCCCCTGGCGTTGCAGGACAGCACGCTCTGGTATAATAATCAGGGCGGGGTATTGAGCTTCGGCTCGCTGACCGCCGCCACCGTGAATGGTCTGCTGGGTTCGCAGAACCTGGCGCTGATCAATTCCCTGGGCGCGGGCGTGGCCCTGACCATTGGAAACAATAACGCGGGCGGGATCTTCACCGGCAATTTGTCGGGCCCCGGCTCGCTGATCAAGCAGGGCTCGGGCACGGAAATATTGACGGACGCCACCTACACCGGCGGCACCGTGGTGGAAGCCGGCAATGTGATCTTCAACAACCCCAGCATTTACGGCGCTCGCCTGGACCTTTCCGGCGTGGTTCAGTATGGGTTTGCGGCCAATGCCGTCATCAATGGTGGCTCACTGTCTTCCACCAACGGCATTTCCATCCTTTCGGACACCGGCTACACAGCCACGTCCGGCGTCTATAACAACCTCTGCACCCTGACCATTACCAACAATGCCATCGTCACGGCGGCGGCCGATGCCACCGGCCGCGCGATTACCTTCGGCACCGGCAACGCGCGTCCGGGAATTGGCAATTATCTGGCCGTGGGCACGGGCTCCGGGGACCATACGCTGGTGGTCGCGAATGGCGCGTTGGATATGTTTTATTCGTCCGGCGGCAGCACCGCCGGCAACTGCGCCGTGGACCTGAACAGCGGCACCCTGGTGGTCGATCAGATTCAACAAACCACCGGCGGCGGCAATCAAACCGCCACCATCAACTTCAACGGCGGCGTGCTGACTGCGGGAACCAACGACCCCGCCGGCGGGGCCTTCCTGCCCGCGCTGACTTATCTCACGCTGAACGTGACTAATGCCGCCATTCCGGCGTTCATTGACAGTTCCAATTGGAATATCACCATCGCCACCCCGCTCAAGGGTGGTGGCGATGCGGGCCTGGTCAAGCTGGGTTCCGGCACCCTGATTTTGAGCGGGGCCGATACCTATTCCGGTCTGACCACCGTGAGCAACGGGACGCTCCTCGTTTCGGGGGCGCTCAACAATGCCAATGAGAACTTTGCCGTCAACGATGGCCATGCCTTTGGCGCTTATTACAATGGTTCAGCGACCCCGCAGATTGGTTCCGTCACCCTGGGTCAAAGCGGCGGCTCAGCCCTGGTCTTCACCAACCTCTCCAGCACCACGGCGGCGGCGTTCCATGCGGATTACCTGTATTTGAACGGCAACTGCACCCTCAAGGTTGCGGACGCGGCCAATCTGTCGGCCGGCAACGAGTATCCGCTCGCCCAGATCGGCGGCGCGATTGTCACCAACAGCGGCAGCGGCTTCAGCCTCGCCCTGCCGCCGGGCGTCTCTGGAACCTTGGTCCATGACCTCAACATCCTCCCGGGCTACACCACCCTCGCCTTGAACGTGACCGCCATTGTTCCTTATACGCCTCCGGTCACCTTCACCGGGGTGGCGGTTGCCGGCCAGAACCTCGTGCTCAGCGCCTCGGGCGGCACGCCGGGCGATCCGGTCACCGTGCTCGGCAGCTCGAGCCTGGTGCTGCCCGTGGCCCAGTGGACCACGGTCGCCACCGGCAACTATGACAGCAACGGCAACTTCACCTACACCGTTACCGGGGCTTTGAATTCCGGCCAGCCGCAACAGTTCTACCGCTTGCAGGGACAATAAATATCCCGCGGCGGGTTCGCGGAGGTTTTTGTGCGACGATCAATGGCGGGGCAGCGGATGAATTCCGCTGCCCCGCCAGTTTTTTTGGGTCCTGGCCCGGAGCCAGCCATTCCACAACACAAATTCAACCCAAGGTCGCTGCTGCTGGGCCAACACCGTTTGGGTCGCTGGTGGGGCGTTGGTGGGGCTTCTTTGGCAAATTTTTTGGGGATTTTAGGGTTTGGATATGCTTCATATCCAGTTCGTAGAATGATGAGCCGGGGCGTGGGCCGGCTGCATCACCAGAATTGGCGATGGTAATAATTTGGGAACATTATACTTTTTTAGCCATGCCCATCCCCAAAGAGCCGTCGGCCGTTTTTCCACGACGCGTCGTACTGCATCCATCTGATGAGGCATCGCAGATAACCCAAAAAGCAATCCATGAAAAACAAATCCCATTACTCAAATGCAGGCCCTGGTGTTCCATCCCCGAGATCGCGAAGGCAGTGGTGTGCGCTGCTCGCCCTCGCCGGGCTGGTCGCCGCGCCGGAAACCCAGGCCGCGCAAAGAACGTGGTCCGGCGGTGCCGGCGGTGACAACAACTGGGGCACGGCCGCCAACTGGGGGGGCACGGTGCCGGCGGTGGGCGACTCCCTGGTGTTTGCCGGTTCGACCCGCATCACCAATTACAACAATTTGACCACCCTCAGTTTGACGGGCATCAGTTTCCAAAACAGCGGGTTTTTGTTCGGCGGCAACACCATCACCAACAGCGGCGGCATTTTCGATAATTCAGGCAACAACACGAACAACCTCCCCACCTATTTAAGCGGCAGCCAGGGGATCACCAATGCTGCGGCGGGCACCGTCCTGCAGTTGGGCGGCATCCAGACGAATCTGGCCACCGGCAATGTGCTGACCTTTGGCGGTGCCGGTAACATCTACCTGGCCGGGGTGATCAGCGGCCAGGCCACCGTGAACGCTGTTGGCGACGGCGGGGGCAACGGCTTCGTGCGCCTCTCGGCCGCCAACACCTTCACCGGCCCGCTGATCGTCAGTTCCGGCACCCTCCAGCTGGCCAATGGGGCCGCGATTCCCAGTGGTGCCGGCAAAGGCGATGTGACGAACCTCAACGCCACGATTGACTTGAACGGGAACAGCCAGACCATTAACAATTTGAACGGCAACAGTTCCGGCGTGGTGGACAACAAGACGGGTGCCGCCACTTATACCTTGACCGTCGGCAACAGTGCCACCAACGGGGGCGGGGCGTTTGAATTCGATGGCACCATTCAAAACTCCGTCGGCACCATTGCCCTGACCAAGATAAACACCAACGTCTTCTACCTGGGTGGCTCGGAGTCATACAGCGGCGCAACCACCATCAGCGCCGGCGCGCTGGTGTTGACCAACGGCGCCACCATTGCCAATTCTGTCGCCTTCAATGTGGCGGTCGGGGCGCAGTTTAATTATGCCAATGGCTCGTTTTCGCTGGGCTCCGGCCAGACGTTGACGGCCGGACGCACGACCAATAACGGCCCGGCGGACCTGGTTGGCGATTTCAACAACAGCGCCGGTTCGATGAACCTCTACAAGGCCGGCCAGGCGGGAACCCTCACCATCAGCGGCGGCCTCACCCTGGGCGGCGGCCTCATCAGCTTTGATCTGGGCAATAACACCACGGCGGGTGCCGGCTCGAATGACTTGATCGCCATCAATGGCCAATTGAACGAAAATGGCGGAACCATCCTCCTCAATCCAGTGGCCGGATCCTTTGCCAATCAAACCTACACCTTGATCACCAACCAGACCGCGCTGGTTTCCGGCACCGCCGCGAATATCACGGTGGAAACGCCCCGCGGCGTCACAGCGACCTTGGATGACACAACCTTCCCCGGCAGCCTGCTCGTGAATATCACCGGCAGTTCCGTCCCCTTGTCCGACATCTGGGTGGGTGAGAACAACGGTGGCGCTTGGGACGTCAATACGACCCAAAACGTCACCACCAACGGGGTGTTGACCACGTTCTTCAACCTGGACAATATTGTTTTCAATGATGCCGCCAGCAACACCACCGTCAACATCGCGGCCGGCGTTTCGCCGTCCTCCACGTTGGTTAACAACACGTTCAGCAACTACATCTTTTCCGGCAGCGGGGCCATTGGCGGTTCCGGGGGCCTGACCAAGACCGGCCCGGGATCGTTGGCCGTGCGAAACCAGAACACCTATACCGGCCCCACTGTGGTCAATCAGGGGTTGTTGACGATTGACTTTGCCAATTCCTCGCCGGTGATTTCCCAGATCTTCAGCGCCAGCAGCCCGTTGGTGCTCGGCGGCGGCACCATCAGTTTGGGGAACGCAAAAAGTACTGGCAACACCCAGATTTTTAACGGCACGACGGTGGCCCCGGGTTCTTCGGTGATTACCAGCGTACGCAATACCAGTGCGAGCATTCTCTTGACGTTTGGGGCCATCACCCGCCAGGTGGGCGGCACGCTCTATTACGAACTGCCCAGCGGCGGTCCCGGCAGCGGTGCGGTGACGGCCTCGCCCTTGGTCAATGGCATTCTCGGTGGATATTTCGCAGGTGAAGTGAATCGTGGCACTCCTGGCACTCCTTTTCCCGACCAGTGGATGACCAAAAACACGGCCAACCAGTTGATTGAATATGTGCATCTGGCCCAGGAACAGGGTGCCAGCGCTTTCACCAACCACACGAATAACGTGGAAGTGTTCCCCGCGAATATCACTCCGGCCGCCAATAGCGTGGTCAACAGCCTCCATTTTGACGCCAATGGTGCCGGCCAGACGCTCACGTTGAGCGGTACCAACGTCCTGGCCAGCGGCGGCCTGCTGGTTTCCGCCATCGCCGGTTCCGGCACGGAAACCGTCACCGGCGGCACCCTGCTGGGCGCGACCAACGCCGATCTGATCGTTATTCAAGACAGCCTGGGCACGCTGGTCATTGGTTCGACGATTGGCGACAACACCAACAGTGCGGCCACGGGCGGCAGCGCTCTGACCAAGGCAGGCGGGGCGAACGCGGGCAAGGTGGTTCTGCTCGGGACCAACACCTACACGGGGCCCACCTATGTCACGGCCGGCACCCTGCAAGTGGGCAACGGCGGCACGGCGGGCAGCATCAGCAGTTCGTCCGGCGTCACCAACTTCGGGACCCTCGCCTTTGACCGCTCCGACGCGATCAGCTTCGGTTTGCCGGTTGGCGGGTACGGCTCATTGCAACAGGTCGGCAACGGAATTTTGACGTTAACCGCCAATAGCTCCTACTCCGGTTCCACCCTGATCAGCGCCGGCACCCTGCAAGTGGGGGCGGGCAGCGCGGCGGGCAGCTTGGGCAACACGTCCAGCATCACCAACAACGGAACCCTCGTCTTTGACCGTCCGGATGCCGTCGTCATCAACGCTCCCATCAAGGGCTCCGGCCCGCTGGTGAATTTCGGTGCCGGCACGCTCACGTTGAACAGCGCCAATACGTATGCGGGATCGACCACGATCAGTAATGGCACCGTGGCGCTCGGCAGCGCCGCCTCCCTGCCGAACAGTTCCGGCATCGTGCTCGTCGCTCCCGGCAGCAAGCTGGACGTTTCCGCCCTCAGCGGCGGCATCACCCTGGCCGGCGGCAGCGTGGCGCAGACCCTGGCCGGCTACGGCACCGTCAATGGCAGCGTGACCGTCACCAATAACACCACCCTCATCCCCGGAGCCAATGGCGTGGTGGGGACGTTGACCATCAACAACAACCTGACCCTCGCGGGGGGCGCGCTGAATGTGGATGTGGGCACCTCCTCCAGGGATTTGGTCGTGGTGGGCGGAACCCTGAACCTCAACGCCGGCAGCATCGTGTTGAATCCCTTGAACACCCTGCCGAATGGTGCGTACAAGCTGATCAGCTATGCCGGTTTCAACGGCAGCGTGGCCAACGTTTCGCTGGCCGGTTTCGCGCAGGGCGGCCAACTGGCTTATCTGACCAATAACGCCACCAGTCAGGAAATTGATTTGGTGGTCTTCAGCGGTGCCGGTGCCAGCCTGATCTGGGTCGGCGACGGGGTGAATAATTTCTGGGATGTCGCCACCTCATCCGACTGGAACAATGGCGCGGGTGCCTCGGTCTTCCACAACAATGACAACGTGACCTTTGATGACACGTCCGCCAATCCGGGCGTGGTGCTGAACGCCGCCGATTCGCCGGCGTCCATGACCATCAATACGCTCGCCAACAACTACACGTTCACCGGTGCCGGCAGTGTCAACGGCGGCGGCGAAGTCGTCATTAACGCCACCAACACCATCGTCACGGTGGCGGCGGCGTTCAATAATTTCGGTCCCACCGTGATCAACACCGGCACCGTGCAGGTGGGCAATGGCACCACGCAAGGATCGCTGGGCACTGGCGTGGTCACCAACAACGGCGTCATCAACTTCAACGAACCGGCCGACGCCATCTTTGCCGGCTCACTGGCCGGTTCCGGCAGCCTCTTCCAACTGGGTTCCAGCCAGCTGACCTTGCAGGGCAACAACAGCGCATATCAGGGCTCGGTCACGATCAACAACGGGGTCGTGGATGTCGGCGGCGGCACCGGTTCCGGCTCGCTGGGCACCGCTCTGGTCACCAACAATGGCACGCTGCTGGTGGATCTCACGGGGGGCGGCCATGTCCTCAACAATAATATCACCGGCAGCGGTCCGGTGGCCTTCATCAACGGCGGCACGGTGACTTATGGTGGCAACAACACCTATGCCAACAACACCTATGTCTCCAACGGGCTCGTGAAACTGGGCTCCAACACGGCGATTCCGTCCGACGGCGGGGCGGGCGACTGGCTCATTCTGGACGGGGCGGCCAGCGGCGCGGCGGGCACGTTGGACCTGAACGGATTCAACCTGAATGTCAACGCGTTGGCCGGGCTGAACGGCACGCAAAACGGGCTCATCGAAAATAATGGCGGCACCGGGGTCAACACGCTCTCGCTCATTGGCTCCGCCACCACCACCTATAGCGGCACGATCCAGGATAATTCCGGCAGCGGCGGCAAGGTCGCCCTCTTTGTCGGCGGCGCGGCGAATCAGACCATTGATGTCGAAAGCCTCACCGGGAATACTTATACCGGCGGCACCATTATCAGCAACGGAGCCGTTCATCTGACGGCGGCAGCCGCGATTGGCAGCGTCGTGGGGTTGGGCATCGGCCCCGTCACCCTGGTCAGCAATGCCACCCTCTACGCCGCTGGCGCAGTCGGAACTTCCACCCCGACCTGGAACAGTCTGGCCAACACCATCACCATTCCCGCCGGCCAGAGCGCCACCATTTATGGCCCGCAACGCGGCGTCATGCAGGCGAATATCGCCGGCGGCGGAACCTTGTTCTACAACACCGCCTATGTCCGCGGCCAGATTAGCGGCAACTGGAGTGCGTTCACCGGCCAGACGGTGGTTGGCCTTTCGGCTTCCGGCGGCAATCTGGGCATCGGCAATACCGCTGGTTTAGGGCACGTTTTCCTGACCAATAACATTGGCACGTCCGGCTCCGGCACCGGGGTTTATCTCTACAACGTCGTGGCCGGCACCCCCACCATTCCCATTGGGGAACTGGCGGATGACGGCTCCTCCACCATCGAATCCACCAGCTCCGGCAATGCCGGCGGTGCCGCCGCCATTTTTGCCGTCGGCGGCTTGAACACCAGCACGAACTATGGTGGCAACATCATTGACAACGTCGGCATCATCAAGGTGGGCACGGGCTCCTGGACCTTGACCGGGGCCACCCTGACTTACAGCGGCCAGACCACGGTGAGCAATGGCGTGCTCGCGCTGGGGCCCTCCTCGACCCTGGCCAAAAGCACCCCGATCAACGTCGCCGCCAATGGCACGCTGGATGTTTCCGCTTCCGGCACGCTCACGCTGGGTGCGCAAACCTTCCAAGGCAACGGCACCGTGAACGGCAGCCTGAATGCCAACGCCGGCAGCACGGTCTCCCCTGGCGGTGCGAATGCCATCGGCAAGCTGACGGTCACCAACGCCGTGACCCTGGGTGGCACCATCATCATGGAACTGAACCGCACCAATTCGTCCGCCACGAGCGACCAATTGGTGGCCGCCTCCATCACCGCTGGCGGCACCTTGCAGGTCAACAATCTGGGGCCCGACCTGCACACGGGCGACACGTTCAAACTGTTTAGCGTGCCGGCCACCGGCAGTTTCACCGTCACGAACCTGCCCGGCACCACCGGCAATGGCAGCATCACCTATGTCTGGACCAACAACCTGGCCCTGGACGGCACCATCGGCGTGCTCGTGGGCCTGCCCAACGTCAATACCACGCCCACCAACATCACCGCCAGTGTCAGCGGCAACACCTTGTCGCTCTCCTGGCCGGCGGATCACCTCGGCTGGCGGCTGTTGGTGCAGACCAACACCCTGGTGGTCGGGCTGGACAGCAACACCAACGACTGGGTTGAGGTCACGGGTTCCGCGTTGGTGAATTCGACCAACATCACCGTGGATCCCACCCTCCCGACGGCCTTTTATCGCCTCGTTTATCCGTAAGCATTGACCGTCTTCGCAACCGGCACCGACCCGTTCGGTGCCGGTTTTTTCATGCCCCAAACCTCGTGATCCAGACTGGCCAGGCTGGAGCTGCCAAACCCGCCAAACCCACTCGCACAGGCGGGTCCTTGCCGTCAGAAAAACCGCAAAACCCCTTTGTTTTTGTTATACCCCCGTTCTTTCGCTCGCAGCTAATATTCTAACTTCCAGGTTCTAAATTCTAACTTCCCCTTGACCGCCCTTGACCGCCGTTGACCATATTGCATTACATTATCTGAATTGCCTTCTTAAGCGTGCTGATTGATACTGTTGAAAATTGCACCCCCCTATGAACCCGAATTCCGAAGTGGGCAAGGCTATCGAAAAGACCTGTCGCGACCCCATGGCGGTAGGGCGCGTCACTCCGTGCGCGCCGCGCCTGCCACCAGCGGGCGCAACATTTCCCGGGCGTCGCCTTCCCAACCCGCTGGGGTTTCTAATCGCCATCCTTCTCATTGCCGGATTTGCCGGCCGCGCCAGGGCGGCGCGTGCCACGGAAGACCTGGCGGATGGCTGGAAGTTCATCCAGCAGGACGTCGATGCCCTCGCCCCAGCCACCAACTGGGATGTGGTCACCGTGCCGCATACCTGGAACAATCTCGATGCGCAGGCCGGCGTCCGGGGTAATCGCACCCTTCCCGGCGGATACTTTCGCGGGGCCTGCTGGTATGCGCGAACGATCGAAGTGCCGGCGGCATGGCAGGGCAGGCGGGTCTTCATCCGCTTCGAAGCCGCCTCGATTGTCGCGCAAGTTTATCTGAATGGGGAACTCGTCGGCGCGCACCGGGGCGCGTTCACGGCGTTCTGCTTCGAACTGACCTCGCGCCTCCGGTTTGGCCAGGCAAATGAACTCCGCGTCCGGGTGGACAACCGCCCGTTCGACGACGTGCCACCGCTCTCCGGCGACTTCAACATGGACGGCGGCATTTACCGGCCGGTCAAGCTGATCATCACCGACCCGACGTGCGTCACGCCCCTGGATTTTGCCTCGCCGGGCGTTTATGCCACCCTCCAGTCGCTGGCTGACCAGCGCGCCAGCGTCGAGATCAGATCCCTGGTTTCCAACGGCGCGACCAACGAACCATCGATCGCGGTGGCCACCCTGATCAAAAATGCCGCCGGAACCGTCGTCGCGCAACACACCCAGACCGCGACCATCGCCGCCGGCCAAACCGTGCCGGTGACGGAAGTCCTCGCGATCCCCCAGCCGCACCGGTGGAACGGCCGGAAGGATCCGTATCTCTACTCCGTCACCGTTCAAGTTCGCCGGGGCGACGACGTCGTGGACGAGGTCGTGCAGCCGCTCGGCTTGCGCACCGTGGCGATCACGCAGGCGCAAGGCTTCCTGTTGAATGGCCAGCCCTATCCGATTCACGGCGTCAGCCGGCATCAGGACCGGCGCGACCAAGGGTGGGCGCTTTCGGCACAAGATCACCAGCAGGACGCCAAGCTGATTCTGGAAATGGGGGCCACCGCCGTGCGGAACGCGCATTATCCCCAAAGCGGCTTCTGGCACGATCTGGCGGATCAGCACGGCCTGTTGCTGTGGGACGAAGTCTCGCTCGTCCGGACCATTAATGCCACCCCCGCCTTCACCGCCGGCAGCGAACTGGAAGCCCGCGAAATGATTTTGCAGCTCTACAACCATCCCTCGATTGCCTTTTGGGGATTGTTCAACGAGCTCGACAACCTGCCCACCCCCCCGCCCGACCAGCTATTAGGGGACTTGAAGGCGCTGGTCCGGGGATTGGATCCTTCCCGCCTGATTGTCTCCGCCGCCGACCACTTCAAGAAATCCTACAACCAGATTCCCGACTGGACCTGCTACAACATCTATCCGGGCTGGTATCGCCCCGCCCTTCCCGGGCCGGACGACACCATTGCCCAGTTCGCCAGTGAGATTGGCAAACGCACCGCGCTCAGCGAATACGGTGCCGGTGGGAATCCATTTCAACATGAGGCCGGACCGGTCGTCTGGCGCGGCGGCAAGATGGCCAACAATCCCTTTCACCCGGAGGAATATCAGGCGGCCGTGCATGAGGCCGATTACGCGCAGATTGCCGTGAACACCAATTTGTGGGGCAGTTTCATCTGGACCATGTTCGATTTCGCCTCCGTGCAAAAGAACGAGGGCGGCACGGTTGGCGTCAATGACAAGGGCATGATCACGCAGGACCGGGCCGTCAAAAAGGATGTGTTTTATTTTTACCAAGCCAACTGGTCGGCGGAACCGGTCCTGTACATCACGAGCCGCCGTTTCGCGGAACGAACCAATGCCACCACCAGCGTAAAAATTTATTCCAACGCGGGCGCCGTGGAATTATCCGTCAACGGCCAATCCCAGGGCCGGCGCGCTGATGGCACGAACGGAGTCTTCCTTTGGCCGGACGTGCCGTTGTCGCCCGGGCAGAATCAGATCGAAGCCCGCGCCGAACGCAACGGGAAAAGCTTGAGCGACCGTTGCGTCTGGCAGTTGAAATAAACGGGGGGCACGGGCCACTGGCCCGTACCGTCCAGCGACCCGCCGGCCGGAACGGGTGAGGCGCTCTTGCGGTGTGAAAGCGAACGGCCATTCGCTGCCGGGGTTGGTCTCGGGGAGCGCACGCGCAGGGCGGGAGCCCACAATTTTGGGGTTAGCCCGGGTTAGCCCGGGTTAGCCTAACTTCCTCTAAAAACCTTAAAAAGCCAACAAAAGGCCATTTGAGTAGCAAGTGACGTTTTCATAAACATTCACTATTGTCTTGCAATATCAGGATATACATGCATATATGGTA
>Ga0302140_10007176_pt1 | contig 13941 bp, 11 predicted proteins | sample I_Bog_E1_1_FD_202095 | JGI IMG/M metagenome (GOLD analysis project Ga0302140, IMG submission 202095) | Peat permafrost microbial communities from Stordalen Mire near Abisko, Sweden - I_Bog_E1_1 | ecosystem: Environmental > Terrestrial > Soil > Wetlands > Peat | place: Sweden: Abisko, Stordalen...
TCCGCCTGCACAAAGATGGCTTCGTGGCCTTCGGTGACAAGCCGATGCGCAGTCTCTCTTCCGTGTTGCTCGTCGATATCGACCACCGTGACGCGCGCGCCTTCGCGGCCGAAGAGCAGCGAGCTTGTCCGGCCAATGCCGCTGCCAGCGCCCGTAATGATGGCCACCTTGCCTTTGAGTCTCATCGAAGAATCCCAAGGTTTACGATCATGGCGCACCCACTTCAGTGCCGCTGCATGTAGACAACATGCGTCTGCAAAAACTCGTAGAGTCCGTGCTTCCCATCGGCGCCGCCGATGCCGCTCTTGCGCCATCCTGCGTGGAAGCCTTGCATCGCCTCAAAGTTCTCGCGGTTGATATAGGTCTCGCCAAATCGGATCTCCTGACATGCCCGTAGCGCCACATTCAAATCGCGCGTGTAGATCGACGAAGTCAATCCGTATTCCGAATCGTTGGCGTAGGCTATCGCCTCGTCCAGGTCTTCTACCTGGACCACCGGAATCACAGGTCCGAAGATCTCCTTCTGCACAATGTCCATGGACTGCGTGCAACCGGTCAAAACCGTTGGCTCGTAGTAGAAGCCACCTTCCCCCTGCCCCCGCTTGCCCCCGGTCAGCAAAGTCGCCCCGGCCATCAGCGCGCCTTCCACCAGATTGTTGACCTTTTGGAATCCTGCCTCATTGATCAGCGGCCCGTACTCCACCGACTCATCCTTTAAAGGGTCGCCGTAATGCGTGGAGCGCATCGCGGCTCCCAGCTTCGCCACGAATTCATCCGCCACCGACCGCTGCACATAGACCCGCTCCGCACAGTTGCACACCTGCCCGCTGTTAATGACGCGCGAAGCCTTGATGGCCCGAACTGAAAGATCGATATCGGCATCTCCGAGTACAATCGCCGGCGCTTTCCCGCCTAACTCAAGGTTTAGCTTGGTGATGTTCTTCGCAGCCGCCGACATGATGGCCGAGCCAGTCCCCACACTTCCCGTGAAGCTGATCATCCCAATTTGCGACGACGAGGCGAGAGCCTTGCCGGCTGTGGCGCCCCTGCCATGCACCACGTTGATGAGGCCCGGGGGAAAGTCGATCTCCGATAGCAACTCGCAGAACTTCACCGCGTTATGCGGAGTCACTTCGCTTGGCTTGATCACAATCGTATTGCCGGTAATCAATGCAGGACCGGCCTTGCGCGCGATCAGAAAGAATGGAAAGTTCCAGGGCAGAATACCGCCAATCACGCCGATCGGACGACGGAAAAGAAACATGGTTTCGCCGGGTCGGTCGCTCTCCAGGATTTCTCCCTCGATGCGTCGGCCCCATTCCGCCATGTATTCCAGATAATCGGCGGTGAACTCCACTTCAACCCGCGCCAGGCCAAGTGTCTTTCCTTGTTCTTCCGTAATCACGTTCGCAATCGGCTCAACATTCTCCCGAATCTTCGCGGCCAGTAACTTCAGCCACTTGGCTCGCTGCACCGCCGGCTGCTTCTCCCAGAGCGGTTGCGCAACTTCGGCGGCTTGAATCGCCCTGGCAACATCGTGCTCATCCCCGTTGGGAACGGTGCAAATCATGGCACCTGTCGATGGATTCTTGACCTCGATGCGGTCCGTTCCATGCGAAGGAACAAACTTTCCGTTGATGAAATGATCGAAACTCCTCATGCTCGTCTGCTCCAAGTTCTTTTACACGGCGGCCGGACCGGGCCATGCCAGTTCGCCCGAACAGTACTGTGCATCGACGATGCGGCGGTCGGGCTCACTCCCGGCATACACCCAGATCATCGCCATCTCCTCATTGGATTGGTTCAAGAAGCGATGGGGACGTCCTGTAGGGATATAGGCCGTATCGCATCCGCTCAGTTCGTACTTCCTTCCTTGCACCATGCACACTGCTCGGCCCTTGACGATGGTGATGGACTCATCGAAATCGTGGATGTGGCACGGCAGAGACGCTCCGGGCTGAAACCGTCCATACCCGCCGCATATACCGATCGCTCCGTAGCGGCGCGCAAAGAGGTCAAGGAAATACGCATCTTTGGAAAGCTCGTAGAGGGCCCCTTGATCGTAACGAACAATCGTCTCCGGATCGCCTGCGCGGGGGCTTCCATCACCTCGTTCTTCCACAACGAAGATCCGGTCAACGATCTCTCTTGTCGGAACGGCCGTGGCAAATGACCAATGCGCAACCAGTTCCTCCTGCAGGCTCGAATTCTCCACGCGATGAGCTACACCTTGAGGAACGTGCACACAATCCCGCGCCTCCAGTCGATATGCCCGTCCTTCAATCAGCACGCGCGCCTGCCCTTGGACAACCGTCACGGCTTCGCTGAATCCGTGCGTATGGTACGGCAGCAGGCTACCTGGCTTGAACCTCGCGATGCCGGTGCTGAAGTTGGTGGCTCCGCAAGCCTCTGAAACGAAGGTGTAAAGGTCCGCTCGCCCCGGACCGCCCATCACGGCATCCCGGTCCCGCGCGGGCAGGATGACTTCCTTCCGTTCAACGGAATTGCCGGTCAAGAGCTCCTCCGCTAGAGATCAGACCATCAGATAGGCGATCTGGCCCTTAGAGATGTAATTCTTCGGTTTGACCGCTGTCAAGGGCAATCTCCCGCGCCTCGAACTTGCAACAAGTCCATATCGGATGCAAGCCAGAAGTTCTTCTTGACATCCGCAATTGTACTGACTGATTATCGGGTGGTCTGATGGGTAAGCAAGGAGGCGCGCGCATGCCGGATGAGATGTCGAGGCGGAATTTTACCAAGGCGCTGGCCGTAACAGCCGCTGTAGGTTTGGCCGCAAAGCCCGGGTGGGCACAGGAGAAGGTCGCGGTCTGCGGCATGCCTGCGGAATGGTCCTATGCCAGCGGAAAACAGTACGCGGACCCATTCAACCAGGTCGATGTGGATGCGCTGATCACGCTTCCTTCGGGCAAGCAGGAACGTCAACCGGCCTTCTGGGCAGAGGGCACGACGTGGCGCGTGCGTTACGCTCCTCCCACGCCCGGAGTCTACAAGATCCGTTCCGTCTGCAGCGACACCGGCAACCATGAGTTGCATGACCAGGTTTTCACGCTCCACGTCGAGCCATACCAGGGTCAGAACACCCACTATCGGCATGGAGTTCTCCAGGTCGCGCCCGACAAACGGCACTTTCAACATGAAGATGGAGTGCCCTTTTTCTGGCTGGGGGACACATGGTGGATGGGCCTGTGCAAACGGCTGAGTTGGCCCGACGGTTTTGAGACGCTTACGGCCGACCGCGTTCAGAAGGGCTTCACGATTGTCCAGATTGTCGCCGGCCTGTATCCCGACATGGAGCCCTTCGACGAGCGCGGCGCCAATGAAGCGGGATTCCCCTGGGACCGCGATTTCAAGACGATCAACCCTGCTTACTTCGACATGGCCGACGTGCGCATCCAGCACCTCGCCGATCACGGGCTGGCCGCATGCGTTGTCGGCTTCTGGGGCTACTTTATTCCAAGAATGGGCATGGACAAGGTCAAAAAGCATTGGCGCTATCTGATCGCACGCTGGAGCGCGTACCCCGTGGTCTGGTGCCTCGCCGGCGAAGGCACCATGCCTTACTACCTCTCCAAGACCAAAGAGCAGGATGCGGAAACGCAGAAGCATGGTTTGACCGAGCTGGCGCAATACGTGCGCGCTACCGATCCACACCATCATCCCATCACCATTCATCCATCGAGCAGCGCCCGCCTCTGTGTCGACGACCCATCGGTGCTCGACTTCGACATGCTGCAGACCGGCCATAGCGATCGTCAAAGTATTCCCGGCACCATCGAAACACTCACCAAATCGCAACAGGCCAGCCCCACGATGCCCGTTGTCATTGGCGAGGTTTGCTACGAAGGAATCATGGAGGCAAGCCGGCAGGAGGTGCAGCGCTTCATGTTCTGGGCTGCAATGCTGAGTGGCAACGGCGGCCACACCTACGGCGCGAATGGCATCTGGCAGGTGAATGCGCGCGAGAAGCCATACGGGCTTTCGCCGCACGGCCATTCCTGGGGCGGACCGTCCTGGGACATCGCCGCGCAGTTGCCGGGCTCCGGTCAATTAGGCATCGCGAAAGGCTTTCTGACGCGATACTCGTGGTGGAAGCTGGAAGCCGTGCCCGACAGCGTGGAGCCCCGTTGGAGCAAGGAGAACTACTGGCAGCCATTCGCCGGTAAGATCCCCGGAGAGGCGATCATCACGTACTCACCGATGGGGTTCACTCCGCTGCAACTCAGCCATCTCGATAGCGGCTCCTATCGTGCCTTCTTCCTGAATCCAAGCGATGGCACTGAAGTGGCGCTTGGCAATGTGAACCCTGATTCCAATGGAATCTGGAAGGCGCCGGAGTTTCCCATTTTCCGCGATTGGGTTCTTGTCCTCGAGAACAAGGCATGAGCAATTCGTTACTTCCAAACAAGGAAGCAGCGGCTTTCCGCGTAGGACTTTCCGCTGACTTTTGCGACGAACACGGCGCCCTGCTCTATCCGGATATCGGCCGGGGACTTTTTGATGGTCACAGCGATTTGACGCATGAGTTTGTGCGGGACTACCGGCCCGAATATGTTGCGAGTCAGATCGACAGCTTCGATGTGCTCATCTCGCTCAAGCCCAGAGTGACTTCGCAATCTCTGCAAGGAGTCACGCGTCTGTGTGCTATCGGCCGCTGCGGTGTGGGCTATGACAACGCCGATTTGGATGCATGCACCGAGCGCGGTATCGCCGTGTATATCACGCCCGCGGGTGTGGTTCATTCGGTCGCGGAATCGATCCTGCTCTTTGTACTCGCCCTTTCACATCGACTCACCATCAAGGACAAGCAGGTTCGCCAAGGGCTTTGGGCGGAAAGCGCGCGTCGCCTGGGCCGCGAGCCGCGTGACCGGGTTGTCGGCACGATTGGACTGGGGAACATTGCATCCCAGGCTGTCCGGTTTCTGCGCGCCGTGGGAGTCAACAAATTCCTGGCCTTCGATCCCTTTGCGTCGCCCGAGCATGCGAGAAAACTCGGCGTGGATCTGGTTTCTCTTGACGAGTTGCTCCGCGTGTCGGATTACGTGCTCGTGAACTGTCCGCTCACTCCGCAAACGCGCGGCCTGCTTGGAAAGGAGCAATTTGCGCTGATGAAGCAGGATTCCGTGCTGATCAACACCGCGCGCGGCCCCATTGTGGACGAAGCTGCGCTCGTGGAAGCTTTGCAATCCGGGCGCATCGCTGGCGCCGCGCTCGATGTGTTCGAGAAGGAGCCACTGAGCGCGGACTCTCCCTTGATTGCGATGGACAATGTAATCCTGGCATCCCACTCCATTGCGTGGACGGAGGAACTCTTTCGCGACATGGGCCGCATCGATTGCCTGGGCGCGCTCGCCGTGTACCGCGGGGAGCCGCCCCAGGATGTGGTGAACAAACAGGTGCTCACCCACCCCGTCTTCCTGGATAAATTGGCCCGTTACAAGGCCGCCTTTGCAGCAAGGGAGGGTACATCATGACTGGGTTTCGACAGCGGCTTCAACGCGGAGATTTGCTCCTGGGGCAAATGGTTCTGGAACTGTTCACGCCGGGCATTGGCCCCATGCTCGATGCGTGCGGTTTAGACTTCGTGATCTACGACATGGAACACGGCCGCTGCAATGTGGGCCTGCTCGCGGAGATGCTGGCCTCGTGCCGGGGCAGCAACATCTTTCCCATCGCGCGCGTACCAGATGTGTCGTTCGCGCCCTTGTCCCTTGTGCTCGATCTCGGCGCCAAAGGGATCATGGTGCCACGTGTCGAATCGCGCCAGCAAGCAGAAGACATTGTGAGCCAGGCAAAATATGCACCCCAGGGGAGGCGCGGTGTGGCGCTGGGCGTGGCTCACGATCTCTATCGCGCGGGCTCCGCAGACTTCTTTCCCAAGGCCAACGAAGAGATCGCGGTCATCGTGATGCTTGAATCGGTGAAAGCTTTTGAAAACCTGAATGAGATTGTGTCCACGCCGGGCATCGATGTGGCTTGGGTGGGCCATTACGACCTGACCTCCTCCATGGGCATTCCCGCACAGTTCGACCATCCGCGCTTCCTGGAGGCAATGGATGCGCTGCTCGCTGCTTGTAGCAAGCACAAGGTCGCAGCCGGCTTCCTTCCGCCTACGCCGCAGTCGGCCGCATATTGGAATCAGAAGGGATTTCGCGCCATCAGTTTGGCCAGCGACATTGGCGTCTTCCTCGACGGGATCCGAAAATTCAAGACATATGTCGAACAAAACGGAGAAAGTGCATGAAGTATTCCGTGCAGGCTTTCAACGGGGGTACGTTCTGGGTACCGGGCCCCGAGGTTTATTGGATGGAAGCCTGGGATCTGCACGAGGAGCTGAATGCCCTGCTCTTCCTGGTGCGCGGAGGCGGCCACAACATCCTCATCAACACCGGCCCTCCGCAGGACCTTACAATTATCAACAAGGCGTGGCTTGGTTTCTTCGGCTATCCGGAAGCGCAGATTGTCCGCACCGAGGAGCAGCTTCCGCAAAATATATTGCGCGCGCAAGGACTTACGCCGGACGACATCGCGATGGTGATAGTCACCCCGTTGCAGGCCTACGCCACGGCTAACATCCCCCTGTTTCGCAACGCAACCATCGCCATGTCGCGCCGAGGATGGATTGAGGATTTTCAGGCGCCCTACTATCACCTGCATGTGCCCCGGCACTTGCGCATCCCGCCGGACGTGAATCACTATCTGCAAAACGAAGGCTGGGAAAAAGTGCGCCTGCTTGCCGACGAAGAGCAGTTACTGCCTGGCATTCGCGTCTTCTGGGCAGGCGTGCATCACCGCTCTTCGCTTGCAGTCGCGATCGATACTGAGAAGGGAACCCTGATTATTACGGACTCCTTTTTCAAGTATGGCAACATCGAGGCCGGACGCTACCTGGGTGTGATGGAAAGCATGATGGAGGCCGATGCAACCTGGTCCCGTATCCGCAAGGAAGCCGACTTTTTCGCATCCATCTACGATCCGGAGGTTTTCGTACGGCATCCGCATGGCGTCCTGGCGTAACGGCATGGCCGCATGCGATACAGGTTCACTTAAGGTCACCCGGAAGAGACTTTCAGCGAAGCGAGCTATGCCCAAAGATAACTTGACTCCCGTGGTGCGAACGACGCTTACCGCCGACATTTGCCGCAAGATGGTGGGGCAACTCATCCGCGGTTCGTGGACCGAAGGAGAAAAAATTCCCTCGGAACGGGAGCTCTGCCAGAAACTCGGAGTCGGCCGTGCTTCGCTGCGCGAGGCGTTAAAGGCTCTGGAGATCATGGGGATGATTGAGACCCGGCTGGGAGACGGCACCTATGTCTGCAACCGTTCTGAATTCTTCTCGCGCCCCTTGCTATGGGCCATCGCCGGTAGTTCCGAAGCAGATGCGCGCGAGCTCATCGAAGCACGCACCTTGATCGAGGTTGAACTTGCCGGCCTGGCCGCCGAACATGCCAGTCCAGATCAGGTCAAAGAGATTGCAAAATTCCTCGAGGCCATGGAGAAGACGCGGAAGACTCCTGAAGAATTTGTGCAGGCGGACGTGAACTTCCATCTGGCCATTGGCCGCGCTGCCGCCAATAGCATCCTGATGAATGCCCTGCACTTGATTCGCAATCTTTTGCAGCAGTGGATTCTCGGCGCAGTCGCCATCAAGGGCGTACCGGAAAAGGCCTGCGCACAACACAAGCGCGTGCTGCTGGCTATCAAGAATGGCGATGGTGCTGCCGCTCGCAAGGAGATGAGGAGCCACTTGCGCAGCATGGCCGCGTTTGCTCCGCAACTCAACAGCAAGTGAGTCGAGCTGTCATTCAGTTGAACTCTAGGTGCTCCAGTTTTTCGATCGTCCAACCGCTTTTGACCAAGTTGCTCTCAACGCATTGCGCTTCTCCGCCGTCATCTTTGGATCGAACCGCGTATCGTTCTGCCGCTTGGCTTGCAACTCGTCCGGACTGGCCCAAAAGCCTGTTGCCAGTCCCGCGAGGTACGCGGCGCCCAATGCAGTTGTCTCCGTCACCTGCGGGCGCACCACGGGGACGCCCAGAATGTCTGCCTGAAATTGCATGAGCAGGTTGTTGACCGCCGCGCCCCCATCCACGCGCAACGCAGCGAGCGGCGTGGTCTCGGTCTCCACCGCCTCCAGTACGTCTGCGACCTGGAATGCAATGCTCTCCAAAGCCGCACGCGCAATGTGTCCCGGCTGGGTTCCGCGACGCAGGCCGATGATGGTGCCCACAGCGTGTGGGTTCCAGTGCGGCGCGCCGAGCCCCACAAACGCCGGCACAAAAAACACTCCATCGGTATCTGGTACGCTTGCGGCCAGTGCTTCGACATCGGCGGATGATCCAATGATCTTTAGGTTGTCGCGCAACCATTGCACCACCGCGCCACCGATAAAGATGCTGCCCTCGAACGCGTATTCCAACCGGTGCTGCGTGCTGGCAGCAATTGTCGTGATCAGGCGGTTTTTGGAACGGACAAATTCGGTGCCGATGTTTTGCAACAGAAAACATCCGGTCCCGTAAGTATTCTTGGCCTGACCCGGGCCCCAGCACAGTTGGCCGAACAGTGCGGCTTGCTGGTCACCGGCGATGCCCGCGATGGGAATGCCGCCTAGACCCAGAGACGTGGTCACCTCGCCCACATTCTGGCTGGACCAAACGACCTCCGGCAATAGGCTGCGGGGAATATTCAAGATGCGCAGCAACTCATCGTCCCACTCGCCTTTCACAATGTTGTAGAGCAGCGTGCGCGATGCGTTGGTCACATCCGTTACATGGCGATGGCCGCTGGTCAAGTGCCAGATCAGCCAGCTATCCACGGTGCCAAAAGCCAACTCGCCGCGATCGGCGCGCGCGCGCGCGCCGTCTACGTGATCCAATATCCACGCGACCTTGGTTCCGGAAAAGTACGGATCGAGGACCAGGCCGGTGCGGTTGGAAACATCGTCTTCCACGCCGCTGTCCTTCAGGTTGGCGCAGGCCTGCGCGGTTCGCCGATCCTGCCACACAATGGCCGGATGAATCGGCTTGCCGGTAGCCCGGTCCCACACAATCACCGTCTCGCGCTGGTTGGTAATGCCGATCGCCGCCACATCGCGGGGGCGCGCGCCCACTTTGCCCAACACCTCCACCGCGCAGCTCAACTGGCTTGTGAGGATCTCCATGGGGTCGTGTTCGACCCATCCCGGCTGCGGATAAAACTGTTCGAACTCATGTTGCGCAACCGCGGCAATGGTGCCGGATTCATTGAAAAGTATGGCGCGGGAGCTGGTCGTTCCCTGATCGAGTGCAAGGATGTATGGCATGTATGCGGTCCACCTTCAGCCATCCAGTCAAACACGCTGGGGCAGCGGCGGGCAAGGTGGAGTGCCCCACCCCCGCCGTCTCCAAGTACTTGTGGCGAAGATGGGGCACTCGGTTCGACTTTCATTTCACTTCGCCGATGTACACGCCGAAGGGCCCAAGCTGAATCTGGCTCAAGGACGCCGGCTCCGCAGCCCCCGGAGTTTTCAGCAGGGTCTTCAAAGTCCCTGTCGCCTTGGGAACGGTAAGACTGACCGATTGTTGTTCAGCTGTAAAGTTGACCGATACCACCACCGTTGGCGCCCCGCTGGTTTGCCGAAGCCAGCTCAACACCTTGGTGTTTTCCGTATCCAGCATCACGTTGTCGCCGTGCGCGAACGCGGGGTTGGTCTTCTTCAGGTGGATCAACGATTGGTACCACGTGAAGAGCGAATCCGGCTTGCCCTCTTCCGCCTGCACGTTGACTGTTGTGTATGTCGGCGGAACGGGCAGCCACGGAGTGACACCCGCTTTGGCGAACCCGGCATTGGGCGCGTCACTCCATTGCATCGGCGTGCGCTCGCCGTCGCGGCCCTTGTCCTTCGGCCATCCGGTAAGGCCCACCGGGTCCTTCACATCTTCTTTGCGTGTAGGCGGCGTGGTCTTCATGCCAATCTCGTCGCCATAGTAGAAGAGGGCCGTGCCACGGCTGGCGAACAGCATCGTTGTGATGACCCGCTGAATATCGGTGTCGTGGACGCCATCGCCATAGCGAGCATCCAAACGCGGATTGTCGTGGTTATCAAAGACCAGCAGCGGGGTGTTGCTTCCGATCTGCGTCTCAACGTCATTGATTTTCGCACGGAACGCCGCCACATCCAGCTTGTTGATGAAGCCCACCTGCGTGTCCATCGGCAACTGGAACTCGGGCTTGCCCGGAGGTCCATACTGTTTGGCGAGCTCGGCGATGTTGGGCAGATACGTCTCCCCGATCAGCACGCGCGCGCCGGGGAATTGATTGGAGTCGAAAGTGTCGGCATAGGCACGCATCTCCTGCATGACGGGATGCACTTCCGGGAGGTTGTTGGTGCGGGTGTCGTTTAAGGCAATGTCGCCGTATGCGTTCAGATAGCTCTTGCCATCCTTGTCGAGCAACACGTCTTCATCGCGTAGTTGCGGATCTTCGAACAGTGTCGGGATGGCATCGAAGCGAAAACCGCCGACTCCACGCTTTAACCAGAAGCCGATAATGTCTTTGAACGCCTTGTGCACCTTGGGATTGTTCCAGTTCACATCCGGCTGTTGAATATAGAACTTGTGGTAGTAATACTGACGCGTCTTTTCATCCCACTCCCACGCTGAGTGGCCGAAGTCCGATTGCCAGTTGTTCGGCGGCTCACCTTTGTCGGTAGCCGTCTCGCCTTTCCCGTCGTGCCACATGTACCAATCGCGATAAGGATTGGTGCGCGACGAACGGGACTGCTGGAACCACTTGTGCTTGTCGGAGGTATGGTTCATCACCATATCCATGAGAATGCGAATGTGGCGCTTGTCCGCTTCGGCAATCAGGTGATCGAAGTCCTTCAGCGTCCCGTATTGCGGATCGATGTTTTCGTAGTCGGAGATGTCGTAGCCGAAATCCACTTGCGGGGACGGATAAACCGGACTTAACCAGATCGCGTCGACGCCGAGCGACTGGAGATAGTCGAGCCGCTCTGTAATTCCGTTGAGATCGCCGATCCCGTCGCCGTTCGAGTCTTGAAAGCTGCGCGGGTAGATCTCGTAGATGACTGCGTTCTTCCACCAGTCTTGCTGATTGGTTGCGGCGGTTTCAGTGGTTTGCGATGACGGCTTGGCAGGCGCATCTTGTCCTGCCGAGGATAGGGTCCAGGCTCCGATGGACAGAGCGAGGATGCAGCTTGCGGTATTGCGGGTCCAGTGCATTGCGGTCTCCTAGTTGTTCTGCTGCTCGTAAATTCGGCAACAGTGTTTCGCAAGCCAAACTATCACATCTTGAGGGTCCATGAAGACAAATCCGCTCACCGGAATGCGGGATGCCGAGGCTGCTTCCAGACGCGCAAATCGGTTTTTACGGGTTCAGCGGATTCGGCCGAAATCCACGCCAAACTTGGGATCGCTCCGCGTCCCGGAAATGTGGATCGGGATCTCGGTTCCGGCCCCGTCCTTTTTGAAGATCCGGTCGGCTGGCTTGAGGAGAAACCCAGCCCAGCCGCCCACGACCTTGGAGAGGCTTGCCTGCAACCTGGCATTGCCTTCGAAATCGAGAGTGCCCCCTTCTACCCCGTAGGCTCCCTTCAATTGAATGGTGGCTCCGGGAACGGTATACGTGAGCGCGGGTAGACGGATGACACCGCCAGCCATCTGAAAACTCCCCAGCATCGTAGACCGGGTCAGCCCCGCATCGGCTTGCTTTACATCCTTGGGCCGCCCTTGCCCGCGCAGGCTCAACTCGGTAATCCGGCCCTGGATCTGGTCGCTGGTAAAACGCACCCGATCGAGATTGAAGGCGCCTTTGATCTCCAGGCGCTTGTGGACGGGCACCGGTCCGGGCGGAATGTGCAGGCGGGCCTTCATGGCCAACGAGCCAGTCATCAGGGGATCCGGGCTCTTGCCGCCCAGGCGCAAAAAGTCCTCAATGCGCGCCGCGTCCATCTCCACGGTCAGGTCGATGTCATGTCCCTTGCTGACCGGAAAGTTTCCGGGCGCGGCCGGGTCACGGTCAAGCACACGGACCACCTGGCCCCGCGCCGTGAACGACGAGTGGCCCAGCGTCGCATTCACCGGCTCCAGCCAAGTATCGCCATTGGTGCCGTCCACCTTGGCGTGAAAATGTGTATGCAACGGCAACGCATTTCCAAAATGCGTCAGGCGGAAGTCGGGAGTATCGGTGTCGCCATCGACAGTGAGATCGCGCAACGTGCCGGCATATTTTCCGGTAGAAGAAAGAATGCCCGCAATGCCTTTGAACGAAGCCAGGTCGGCATGGTCGAACTGGTAATCGCCCGCCAAGGGACTTTCGCCGGGATCTGCATCGCTCCATGGGCCGATGGTTCCAGAAGAGTGGATGAGCCCAACCGGCTTGGGATTGGTAAGTTCTGCCGCGAATCGCATGCGGCTGTCGGCGCGGATCGGCCCCCCGTCCATTCCGGAAAGCTCAAAGTGCGCAATGGTGAAATCCAGGGGCAGCTTGCCGGGCTTGCTGGTCTCCAGCACCAGGTGGGCATCGTTGCATGTGATCTTACCGACCGCGAACCGAATGAGGCGATCCATCTTTTGGGGCTGTGCGACCGTTGTAGCCGTAGCAACAGAGGTCTTCCCGAAGTGCGAACGCGGCGGAATGTGGATCTCAAGCCCCTTCAACTCAACCAGCGCGATGGAGAATGGCGTCCCGGGACGGTACCGGAGCGGCGCATGGAAGCGGAATTCCTGAAGATGGATGAGAGGATCGTCGGGATTTGCGGAGGGCGCAACGTCTACGCCGCGCACTTGGGCGGGTGGCCAAATGCGCAATCCGTTGCCCTCCACGCGCACGCCGTCGACCAGAGACAAGTGAAAGGCTTCGAGCTCAACTCGGGCATGGAAACGATCGTGAAGGGCATCGACAATGCGCGCCCGCAAATACGGCTCGGCCCGGTGAATCATAAGATTCACGACGACCGCCAAGACCGCCAGCACCAGGAGCAGCCCGCCGGCCAGCGCTGTCCAAATTCGATTTCTGCGCCAAAACGATGCGCGAAGCTGCGCCACGAGCGCCCCCTGCCTTGCTTCTATTGTCGCCTGCCCATCGGGACCGGTTTTCCCAATCCCGCGTTCAGGGCGTAAACTCACTAACACAGATGCATGCGCACATTGAAAAGCTCGTAAAGTTGCAGAGCGCGGACTTGGAGCGCACTCGCGTTAGCTCGGCATTGCGCGCATTGCCCACTGAGATTGTCAACGCCCACGCCGAGCTTTCGGCAGCGGAACGCCAAGCCGCGGAGGCCTCGGCCGCGCTGAGCCGCGAAGAGTCCCTGCGCACCCGGCTGGAGCGCGAGATTGCCGGGCACCGGCAAAAGGCGGCGCGCTTCAAGACACAACTGGATGCGGTGAAGACTCCCGAACAGGCCACGGCCATCGAACACGAAATCGGCTTTGCTACGGACGAAGCGTCCCGCCTTGAAGACGAGGAGTTTCTCAGCCTGGAGCGGACCGAAATCCAGGAGGCGACCTTGGCCGCGGCGCGCGCAGAAGTCGAACGGCTTGCCGGTGCGCTCGATAAGGTCAAAGCGCGCGCGGCATCGCGTCAGCGGGAGTTCAACCAGGAGTTGGCCGCCCTTGAGGTGGAGCGCGCGACGCTTCGCGAGGGAATTGCGGATGAATGGTTGGTACGCTACGACCGGCTTTCCGCATCCCGCGGCACCGGCCTGGCCCGCGCCGACAACCAGCAATGCAGTGGCTGCCGCATGGGCGTCCGCCCACAAACATGGAACCAGCTACGCGAGGGAGAATTGCTAACCTGCGACAGTTGCGGGCGACTGCTTTACTGGGACCCGGCATTCGCGCCCGTTCCCAAATCGCCACAGACCGCGGGCGGACCCGATGTAGCCACTAAATCCGGCAGAGCCGAGGCACGGGGAGCTTAACG
>Ga0302140_10007177_pt1 | contig 13940 bp, 7 predicted proteins | sample I_Bog_E1_1_FD_202095 | JGI IMG/M metagenome (GOLD analysis project Ga0302140, IMG submission 202095) | Peat permafrost microbial communities from Stordalen Mire near Abisko, Sweden - I_Bog_E1_1 | ecosystem: Environmental > Terrestrial > Soil > Wetlands > Peat | place: Sweden: Abisko, Stordalen...
AGCCGACGGACAACAGATCATGCGAAATGTATAAAATGGCCATCTGTAATTCGCGGTTTAGGCGGGAGAAGAGCTGCAGAATCTCCGCCTGTGTTACCGCGTCAAGAGCACTCGTAGGTTCATCCGCGAGTAGCAGCGGCGGCCTGTGAACAATCGCCATTGCGATGAGCACCCGCTGCGCCTGTCCGACACTCAACTGGCGCGGGTAGCGCCGCAGGAACGATTCGTCGGTGGGCAGGCTCACTTTTCCGAGCAGTTCGATCGCGTCGGACCGGCCGAAAGGGCGGGCATAAAGGTCCTTGTGCGCGCGCCAGGACTCGTGGATCTGGTCGCCGATCCGCATGGCCGGATTCAAACTGGCAATCGGGCTCTGCAACACCAACCCGATCTCCCGCCCGCGGACGCACCTCATCGTCTTTTCCGGGATCTGCAACAGGTTGCGGCCCCCAAACCGTATCTCGCCCCGCACCCATCCGCCACGGTACTGCAATAACCGCAGCAGCGCCAGAGCCATGGTGCTCTTTCCCGATCCGCTCTCCCCCACCAGACCGACAATCTCACCCGGCGCAACCTCGAGCGTGGCATCCCGCAAAACCGCCAGGCCGTCCGTGTAGCCCGCGGACAAACACGTTGAAAGCAGGGGAAGGTGCTCCATCTATCGACTCTCTGTCGTGGACAGCGGTTTACGGAGCCAGTCGATGTTCCAGAAGGCTTGCGGCGTCAGAACCGCCGGCGATGCATTTTGAATGTTAGGAGAAATCGCGGTAAGCGAGTTTTTAGTCACAAGATATAGAAACGGGGCCTCATCCGAAACGATTTGTTGCACCCGATCAAATGCGCGCTTTCGGACCTCGGGACGGGTGTCGCCGGCCTGGGCAAGCATCAGCTTATCGATTTGCGCTTCCCAGGTAGTTGCCGGCTGCTTCTGCTTGGGATTCCACTGGTGGTTCGCGGCAGAGCTGAGCCAGACGTTCATCTGCGCGCTCGGGTCGAGATCGAGGTTGGTGAGACCGAGCAGGCAGGATTCGTAATTGAAGGTCCGGGTGATCCGTTCGATGAGCGATGGGAAATCCAGAGTGACCACATTCAACCGAATCCCGATGGCCTGGAGGTCCTGTTGCAGCATCGCCGCGATTCGTTCCCGGTTCCGGTTGCCTGCGTTGGTGATGACCGAGAATTCCACGGCGTGACCTTCGCTGTCGTACAGCGCACTACCACGCAGGCGGAACCCTTCGGCCTCGAGTCTCTTGCGCGAGGAGCCAATATCGTACGGATGAGGCTTAAGTGAAGCGTTGAACCAAAACTGATTGGCCGGCGATATGGGCCCCTCCGCCGGACGCGCGTGGCCCCGATACACAATGCGGCAGATGTCGGCGCGGTTGATCGCTTCCGACACCGCGCGCCGAAATCCAGTCGATCGGAACCAGGTCTGTTTATAGGCAGGGACCGGCGAGGAGGCCACCTGGTTGAACCATATCATTTCGGATTCCAGCGATACGCCAACATCCAATACCGAATGGGGCATCAGCCGCGTCAGCTCATCGAATGTGTCGGCATCCACAGAGTTGATCAGGTCTATCTCTCCGCGGCGGAACTTGACCAGCTCGATGTCGCGGTTTTGCTGAATTTCCAGGCGGATCCGTTCTATGGTCGGCAGCCGGACACCATTGGTATCCACCTTCCAATAGTTGGAATTTCGCGACAGCAGGATCTCGGTGCCAGCCTTGTACTCTGCGACAACATACGACCCCAGGACCGCCGCGATCTTGTGCGGGGATTTTGCCGAGCTGATCGCCACTTGATCGAACAGCCGTTCCATCCCCGCGACCGGAGCGCCGAATAGGATCGAGACCGTCAGCGGAGATGACACCGTAATCCGCGGCGAAACTTCGCTCGACCGGAAGGGGTCTGCCGCCGGAGAGTGCGTTTCCGGATCCATCAGTCGCTTCATGGTGAACGCCACGTCGTCGGCAGAAAAGGGAGTGCCATCCGAGAACTTCACGTTCGGACGCAGATGAAAAGTGATGCGCCGCCCCTGGCTGTCCACATTCCATGAGGTGGCGAGCTCCGGGTTGAGCTGTTGGGTCTTGCGGTTGATGCGGATCAGAACTCCGCCGGTGAGGTAGCGGATGGTTTCGGAATTGTCATCTTCAACTAGCAGCGGATCGAAAGTCTTCGGATCGGCACGAAGGCAGAAGCGAAGTTCGCTGGGGGCCTGAGCGGCCCGTGCACCTGCCGATGACAGGCCGAGCATCGCGAGCAGAACGAAAAAGCGTTTCATGTGTGAAGCTCCTGATGTGGCATTGCCAGCTTGAGGCAGGCCACCGACAGCATAACTACCGCCAGCGGCGCGAAGGCCTCCGGCCGGAGAGAGAATGGACTTTGCAAATCGCGCAAGAGGTTCCCCCAAGTAGGAAAGGGCTCACTGGCGCTCAACCCAAGCAAGCCCAGGTTAGCCTCCGCCAGGATGAAGATGGGAATCGTGGTCCACAACTGCGCCAGCAGTATCGGTTTTAGATTTGGAATCACGTGGCGCCATAGGATCCGGAACCTGCCGCACCCCAGGGCGCCTGCCTGTAGGGTGAAATCCGATTCGCAGAGTTTCCGCGTTCCTGCCCGGATGACACGCGCCGGGCCGGCCCATCCGAGGGCCGCCAGCAGTCCGTAAGTCATGATGAGGGAGGCGATCGGCGGCGCATTCAAAGGCAGCAGGGCGCGCGCCGCCAGCAACAGGAATAACCATGGCAGCGAGAGCATCAGGTCGATTGTCCGCACAATGCATCTGTCCCAGAAGCCGCCGAAGTATCCGGCGATGCCGCCCACAATCATTGCGAGTAATGTCGCCGCCAATGCCGCGGCTGGGGCCAGGAGGAGTGAGATACGGGTGGCAAACAGAAGTCGTACCAGCCGGTCCCGTCCCAACTCGTCTGTCCCCAGCAGGAATGCGGCGGACGGGCGCGCGCCGGGCATTTCCCGGTATTGCGTGGCGTGAGAGTTCGCCGATACCACGCCCGAAAGGACGGCGGCTACGAACAGCACCGCCAGAGCGGAGATGGCCAGCAGTTGCGAGCGCCTCATGCCTGCCTCCCGCGGAATCCAGCCCAGTCGGACACGGTATTGCAGACTTGGGTCATGACGATCACCACGAAAGTGATCGCTACCAGAAGCGGCAGGTCCCGCGCCGTGGCGGCCTTCCAGGCCAGTTGACCGATGCCTGGCAGATCGCACAGCACCTCCACAGGAATCGCGGCTCCGAAGGCAATGCTGACGCTCACTCCGCCCAGCGCCAGCAATTGTGGTGCAACCGAAGGCAATACGTGCCGAGTTAAGATACGCCCGCTGCCCAGGCCTTTTGCCCGTGCGGTCAAAATATGCGGTTGCGCGTACGCTTCTTCGAGCAGATTGCGCACGTACTCGAAAACTCTCGGGCAGATCACCAGGGCCACCAGCGCGCGAACCGGACCACCTATATCAAAGACCAAAAGTGCCATGGCGGCGGCCGGGAGGCACATGAGTATCTGGTGGAACGTTGCAGCCATGCCATGGAATACCCGCGACCGGCACATCACCGAGGGCAGGGCCAGCGCAAACGCCAGCGCCCATCCCCCCGCAATCCCGATGGCCATCAATTGAACGGTTACCGGGAATCTTTCCTGGAACAGTTGTGAGATCGGCCGATTCAGGGAAGGGGAATCTCCCAGGTCCGCATGCAGCGCCATTCGTTCCAGCCGTTTGGCATAGAACGCCAGGACGTTCTGATTAGCCGAATGTTCGAGTTCGATGGAGCGGCGGCTGGCTTCGTCCAGCCGGGGGTCCAACTCGCGCTCGTCCACCAGGAAGCCGGGGCTGAAACGGACGAGTACGGCGGTCAACAGCCCCCCCAGCAAGACTGTGAGGCCAAGTGTGGCGATTCGGGAAATTACTATTTTGAAACAGCTCCGCATGGCGGTCCGAGCTTCCGGCAGAGTGGCCAAAGCGGACTTTGTATTGGGGAACAGGCAGTCATCCACTGTTCACGCTCCTGCGGACGACGCGGAAGACAACGCGGTGGTCCGTGGAGGGCTCGGGACCCGATATCGCCCGTCGGCTGTGCTCTCGCACGGGTGCGGCGTGACTTCACCTCCGGTTTCGCCGGCCTGCGGTCTATCGCCGAAGCGGCGATCCGAGGGCATTCCCATCGCAGCGCTGACCGTCGGGGCGGCCAATGGTAGTTCCAGCGTGAAGACCGCGCCCTGACCCGGTCCGTCGCTCTCGGCCGACAACATGCCGCACATTTGCTTGGCGGCCAGTGCCCCGGAATGCAATCCGAAGCCGTGCCCGTGCGGTTTTGTTGTGAAACCGTGCGCGAAGATCCGCGTTACGTTCTCGGGTGCCAGACCGACACCGTTGTCGCGGACCTCAATGCGCACCCGGTCGTCCCCAAAGCGGTTAATCCGCACATGGATCCGCTTCTCGGGCTTTGCTGCTTCATCGATGGCGTCTTCGGCGTTGCGCAGGAGATTCAAGAGAATCTGCAAGACCTGGTGTTTATCGACCGCTACCGGGGGTAGGGCTGCGTAGTCGCGCTCCAGATGAATGCCCTTCCGGCTAAGGGCGGACTCGACAATACCTATAGCGTCCTCGGCCAGATCCGACAGCGAGACGGCTTCGATCAAGCCGAAGACTTTGCCGTAACTCTGCTGCGCCGCCACGATTTCCTTGATGTGGTCAATATGCCTGGTGAGCGATTCCACCTCTTGTAGCATCATCTGATGCTCTTCTCTGAGACAGTTGACCAGTTTTGCGAGATACGGCAGGACGCGCTTTCCTTTGGGGTCGGAGCTGAGGAAATCAGGCAAGTTGCCGGAGTGTTCATTCAGCAAGTCGCTCAGCGCCACGAGATTGGTTATGCGCGACTCCCGGATCTTGTTCGCTACCAGTGTGGCGGAGACGTTGACGCTGTTCAGCACGTTTCCCACATTATGTAGGACTCCGGAAGCGACCTCGGCCATTCCGGCCTGTCTTGACAGGGCTATGAGGCCCTGCTGTGCCTCCGCCAATTGGGCGTAGGCCTCGTCTTTGTCCTTGACGTGCTCCTTTTCCTCCTGAAGCCGGCTCAGGTACACACGATAGGAACGGTCGAGTAGATAAATGCCGGGAAAAACCAGAATCGAATACTCCCAGCCGAAGTGGCGGTTGCAAATGTGGATCACCCCCACAAGTCCTGCGCCGAAGATGTACTGCGGCGCCGTCCACAGGAAGTTCTCCCGCCAGACCTGGACGGTTCTCTTCATTTCCGTCAGCGCGATAATCTCCGACACGATTAACGTGTTGACTAGGAAATAGCTGACCGAGGCACAGAAGAGCAACACTGGAAGGCTGCTGTTCATCGTCCGGACCGCGGGGGATTCGTAGACTATACTGCAAACAACCCCACACAACGCGGCGTTACCGAGGTTAAAGACGACCTTGATCAGTCCCGGGCGGAACTTCGCAGACCACAGACACTGGGCCAACGTCGCCGTGCAACTGATGAGGAGCGTATCGACCCTGGGCAACTCCACGGCGCTAAGGAGAATGAAGACGAAGTTGACCGACAAAGTTCCCATGACGCCAGGGAGCCCGACCTTCATCCGCGATGACAGAGTCGCCAGAACCAGGTAGAGAATGAACTGGAGGGTCTGCCCGGATCGCCATTCGCCTTGAGCCAGGGTAACTGCCGCGGCCAGGAGGCCCGCAGTAGCCACCACCGTAATGAAGAACTTTGCGTTGCGGGACATCGTTTTTCCCTCACGTCATTCGGCTTATTGGCTCTTAATGAACAACCCCATAGCCCAATGGCCTGTACCGTGAGTAAGGATGGCCGCCGATAGGCATGGATCTTGGCATAAGACCTCCGCTAGGCTTATCGGCGCCAACCGGGGAGATTTCTACGATTTTGACTGCATCGCCCGCGCAGGGCGCGATGTCCATCGGCCAGCATGGGCGACCCTCTGTTATTGCGGCAGGCGTTCTCCTGGTGAAAGCCGGATAAGGAATAGAGCTGATGCGCCTGAGTACTTGTGGAAAAGATCCGCGGATTGCACTCGTCCACAGAGGACTCGTCGGACAATAACAGAGCTTGCGATGTCTAAATGTAACTCTGTTGACTTTTTCTACGGCCACAGATCATAGAAAACACTGGGGATGCAGCCGATGAGATCTACAGGAGGAACCCTCCCGGCGCACGCTGGGGTGTTTGGAAGACCCGAATGACTTCGGCGCCGGTTCGCTCTATTATTGCCGCGTTCAACGCTGCCGCAGTGCTGCACCGAAGTGCCGGCCAGACACTTCCCTTTGGCTCATCAGCCCGACAGATCCTTGCAGAGAAGCACGTAATTCGCATTCGCATCCAACGGCTGGAGGAGAGCGGGATCAGCCTTGCGGTGGAGGACAATGGCGATGATTTGAAGCGGATTTTCAGGCATCGACTTATCACTAAGGCGGACGGCCACAGTTTCGGGTTGCACTCGTGCGCGCTCGGCACCGTCCGCATGGGGCGGTCCCCTGCGAGCCGAAAGCGACGGGCCGGGATGCGACGCCACATTCTCGCTGGAACTGCAGATCAAAAGCGCCGAAGCAAGAAGAAAGAGAGTCTGGGATGAAATTGCCAGGTTGGCTGGAACCAAATCGTAGGATCCTAGTCATCGACGACAACGCGGCGATTCACGACGACCTGCGGAAGATCCTACTGGGCGAGGCCAAGACCCAGGAAAATATGCAGGACGACGAGGAACTGCTGTTCGGCGCGGAGCCGGCGACGATGACCAGGTTCGAAATCGACTCGGCCTATCAGGGCCAGGAGGGCTTTGCGAAACTGGAGCAGTCGCTGGCCGAGGGCCGTCCCTATGCGATGGCATTTGTAGATGTCCGAATGCCACCGGGATGGGATGGCGTGGAAACCATCGCTCACCTCTGGCGAATGTATCCGAACCTGCAGGTGGTGTTGTGTACCGCCTACTCCGACTACTCCTGGAACGACATGCAGCGTCGCCTGGGGCGATCGGAAAAGCTACTGATCCTTAAGAAGCCGTTCGACAACATTGAGGTGATGCAGTTAGCCCATGCGCTCACGCACAAATGGCTGTTGAGCCAACAGGCGGAAGCCAAGATGGCCGATCTGGACTTAATAGTAGCCGAGCGGACTGCCCAGTTGCGGAACGCGCACGAACGGATAGAACGCGAGTTTCAACAAAGAGCCAAAGCGCAGGAAGCGTTCCGGATCGTCTTCCAGGCAAGCAGCATCGGGATAGCACTGGTGGACAAGAACGACCGATACGTGGACGTCAATTACGCCTTTGAAAAGCAATTCGAACTCGCCCGTGATCAATTCGTTGGGAAAAGCCTCGCAGAAATGGGGGCTGAGAGCCAGCTCCGCCTGCTGCCACTGCTTGAGGCGATTGACGGAGCGCCAGCAGCGGAGGCCGAGGAAATTACATTCCAAAACCAGAACGGGCGGCGCACGGGTTTGTTATGGACGCGTGAAGTTGAAATTGATAATTCCCTCCACCGGCTCTGTCTGCTGCTGGATATCACGGACCGCAAGGAAATGGAAGAAGAGCTACGTCGGGCCCGCATCGCGGCTGAGGCTTCGACGAAAGCCAAATCCGCGTTCCTGGCCAACATGAGCCACGAGATCCGCACGCCCCTGAACGGGATTCTGGGATTCACGGGCCTTACGCTGCAGACGAAACTGGACGCCGAGCAGCGGGAAAATCTCGAAACCGTGGAGCACTCGGCACGGTCGTTGTTGCGGATCATCAGCGACATTCTGGATTTCTCCAAGATTGAAGCTGACAGGCTGGACTTGGAGTCCGCGCCTTTCTCTCTCCGCGAATGTTTGGAAAAAGCGGCGGAGACGGTGCTTGTGAGCGCCAGCCAAAAGCAACTACTCTTCTCTTGGACGGTGAGTCCGGGAACTCCGGATTTGTTGCTCGGTGACGAAATTCGCTTGCGGCAGATTCTCCTGAACACGATGGGAAACGCAGTCAAATTCACCTCGGAGGGGTCGGTGACAACGGAAGTCGGCGCCACGTCGTTCGATGGGCGCCGTGTCGAACTGCAGTTTGCCGTTCGGGACACCGGCATTGGCGTACCACCTGAGAAGCAGAGGTTCATCTTCGAGCCGTTCCGTCAGGCAGAAGGTTATATGACCCGCAAGTACGGGGGCACAGGTCTGGGTCTCGCCATCGTGAAGAGGTTGTTGGATCTGGTTGGCGGACGGATCTGGGTGGAGAGTAAAGAAGGTGTCGGCAGCACCTTCTACTTTACGGCCCCATTCCTGCTCTCGGACAAGCCACGCGCCTCTCGAGACGGCGCAGAAACGCTCGATGAAGTTCCCGTCCCTCCCCTTTCCATCCTAGTCGCCGAAGACAACGCCGTGAGCCGATTGCTGGTCGGGAGGTTACTAGCGAAACAAGGCCACACAGTGACGGAGGCCCGCACCGGACGTGACGCGTTTACGCTTTGCGAAGAGGGCACGTTCGACCTGATTCTGATGGACGTTCAAATGCCCGACATGGACGGATTTGAGGCAACTGCGGAGATTCGTGAGCGCGAGAGGCTGACCGGGGAACACATTTGGATCATTGCCCTGACCGCCCACGCGATCAAAGGAGATCGCGAGCGCTGTCTTAATGCCGGCATGGACGACTACTTGTCCAAGCCAATCCAGCCGGATGAATTGTGGGCGGCGATCCGTAGAGCCAGTGCCTTCAGCGCGCGGGCAGCGCGGGCCTAAGGACGATCCGGTGATAACCGCTCCTAACGTCGAGATCCGCCATCGATTGGCAGTCGAGGTCCCACCCCTCCGCCAGGCCGCTGTCCAACTGTTGCACCTTGCCGGAGACCCGGCGGCGTCGATAGCGCAGATTGTCAACCTGCTGCGCGCAGATCCCGTCTTAACCATGGGGTTATTGCAGGTGGCGAATTCGCCATTGTTTGCCGCCCGCCACGAGATCACAAATGTTCGGCAGGCGGTAACCTATCTTGGCTTGGACCTTGTTCGTTCTCTCGCGGTGACAGCCGCCGCGCGAGGCTTAATCGGCACCCGCCCGAACCCGCTGAGTTTGCCATTCTGGCGACACAGCCTGGCAACTGCTTTGACGTGTAGAAAGATGTGCGGGGTAACGAGCATCTCCCCTGAATATGCCCACACGGCGGGACTCCTTCACGATGTGGGCCAATTGGGATTGATACACCTGTTTCCGGATTACGGTCAGACCATTGGCGCCTCAGTGCAGCGCGGAGAAAGCCTGACTGACGCCGAATCGCGGGCATTTGGAATCGATCACTGCCAGGCGGGGCGATTGTTGCTCTCGCGGTGGCGGCTTCCGGTAGAGCTGCAAAGCGTAGCTGCAGGTCACGAATGCCCCTCGTCCAAGGCCACCGGCGATGGCTACCTCATAGCCCTGGTGCACGCGGGATCGCTTGCGGCAGAGTTCATGGGGTTCGCGGTAATACCACCTCCCCGGAACGTCGAGCCTAGGGATATCGCAGCTGCTTTTCCGGATGAGCGGCGTCAAGGTGTGGTGGAAAGTCTCCCAGAACTGGTCGCGTCGGTCCGGCAACATGTCAATAGTATTGAAATGAGCCTGTAGCGGCACACTGTCCTCAGCACGAATCACCAGTCTGGGACGAGTACCCATACCTGAGCGATGTCGCTGTCCGGTCTGGCTGTCGTCTACGACCACCACCCCGGTTGGTTGGACGGACCTAGACACGCGGCTTGTTCCGACCAGCCCATCCCCTGCCGACAATCGTCGCGCAGCGAGCGATATTACAAACGCAGTCGCACTCTCGGAGGCGGAGCCGGGCTGCAAGGGCCTACTGGTAACCCCGTTGCGAGTACACAGAATCAGAGGCTTACAGCAGGCAGTGAGTGCTGTTCCGGTGACCGGAGAGACTTTTTCAGTATCCGTTAGAGAGCATTCCACCTTCTTCTCCAGCAAATAGCGCGAAGTTCTCTTAAGGTACTGAAGCTCTATTTACTTTCGTTAATACTCAGCTAATATCCACGCGCCTTTTGGGAGTGAGACCAGTACCAGAAATTAGACCCATCAGTACGTATTTATTCTGCAAACAGCAAGTTTATGTTGATCCTCATGGAAAAGGAGTTTAGAACTAGTGCATGGCCGTACCCGTACTTGACGCGAAGGTAAGTACTAAAACAATGGCGAGAACTGAGCGCCGGTCGAACCACGAAAAAAGTCGAAGGGCAATGGCTAGCACCAGCCGAAAGACGAAGTCCCATATGAAAAAGACATTGGTTTTCTTTCTCTCTGTGTTTCTGACGAGCAGTTTGTTCGCAGGAAGCGGCAAGCTCGCGAAAGACCTGGAATCGGTCGATCCGGCCTCCAGTGTGGACGTAATTGTGCAGTACAAACAGGCGCCCACCGAAGCCCACCACCAAGCCGTCCTGCGCATGGGCGGCCAACTGAACCACGAGTTCGCCTCGATCAAGGCGCGGCATTACAGCATCCCGGCAACGGCTCTGGCCCAGTTGGCCGCCGACCCCGATGTAGCCTACGTCACACCCGACCGGACGGTGACCGCTCACCTCGACCAAGCTCAGGCCACCATCGGCGCAAGCGCAGCCCATACCTATGGCCTTACGGGCGCTGGCGTTGGGGTCGTGGTGATGGACAGCGGAGTGGGATATTCCAAGGATCTGGCCGGTAAGGTTGTATGGGAAAACGTATTCCTTCCCAACACCCCCGAGGGGGACAATTTTGGCCATGGCTCGCACGTGGCGGGTATCATAGCCGGTTCCGGCGCCCTCTCGACGACCAACCAATACACCACCTTCACCCGCACCTTCCACGGCGTGGCTGAAGGAGTCAGTCTGCTCGACTTCCAGGTGCTCAACTCATCTGGGGCCGGCACCGACAGCGCAGTGATTGCGGCCCTCGAACAAGCCGTCACGTTCAAAAAGGAGGGGAAGTACAACATCCGCGTGATCAACCTGTCGCTGGGCCGTCCGGTGTTTGAAAGCTACAAGCTCGATCCGCTCTGCCAAGCCGTGGAACAGGCGTGGAATGCCGGCATCGTGGTGGTGGTGGCGGCGGGGAACTACGGCCGCATGGGCCCCACCACAACCTACGGATACGGCACGATCACCGCGCCTGGGAACGATCCGCGCGTCATCACCGTGGGGGCGATGAACGACATGGGAACAGCGACCCCGACCGACGACGCGATCGCCAGCTACAGCTCCAAGGGCCCGACGCTCTACGACCTGGTCGCCAAGCCGGACCTCGTGGCGCCAGGCAACCTGATCGATTCGGTGCAATCACAATCCAACAATCTGTTCGGCCCGAATCCTCAGACCTGGATCGCCCAGAACCTCTTCGCCAAGACAGCCGACAATGCAGCCTCCAACGACTACATGCAGTTGAGCGGGACCAGCATGGCGACCCCGTATGTCAGCGCGGCGGCGGCGTTGCTTGTACAACAGTATCCATCGCTCACGCCGGATCAGGTGAAGGCGCGGCTTATGCTGACGGCGGTCAAGACGACTTTTCCGGCGACCAGCAGTTACACGGACCCAACAACCCGCATCACGTACAAGGCACAGTACGACATTTTCACCGTCGGCGCGGGGTATCTGAATATCGCCAACGCTCTGGCCAGCAACTCCGTCGCGCCCAGCGGGGACAGCGCCGCTTCGCCCGCTCTGGTATTCACCTCCGCCGGAACGCTGGAGTTCGTCGACGCGACGAACGTTGTGTGGGGGAGCAATTCGGTGTGGGGGACGAACGTGGTTTGGGGGTCGAATGTGGTATGGGGCAGCAACGTGGTCTGGGGATCGAACGTGGTTTGGGGCTCGAGCAACCTGTTTCTCGGCGCCGCAAATGTAGTTTGGGGATCGAACGTGGTATGGGGCAGCAACGTGGTCTGGGGATCGAACGTGGTTTGGGGCTCGACTTCTCTGTCTTCGCAATCTTCCGACACCGCCACCCTGATACTCGTGGACGGCGACAAATGACCAGGAGGCACACCATGCAACCGAAACTGACAACCACTTTTTCCCTCTGGTTCGACCGGGAGCCAAGCCTACGGCTGGCCATCCAATTTCCCGCAGGATCCGCAGCATCGCAGATACGCCAAAGTCGTGGCATGGCCAATACCGTGGAAGGCATATTGCTCGAGTCCCGCAACGGCCAAAGTTCATCGGCCTCGTCTTCAACTTCTCTTGACTGCTTGGGCAGTCACAACACATGCAAGGAAAACGAAATGACCATGAAAAACGCGTTGAAATACTTGACAGTCACCTGCGTGCTCGCCGTGGCAAGCACCGTCTGCTGGGCGGCAGAGGGCCCCTCAGATCGTGTCCACCCGCAGCTCAGGCAACTCCATTCGGGCGAAGCCACGAACGTTCTTGTGATTCATCGCGGCGGTGCGCCGCGGGGCGCTGGGCCGCGGATTGAGGCGCGCACCGGAATCAGGCTGCAAAAACACTTCGATCAGGTCAATCAGTCCTTCGCCCACTTGACTGAACTCGAGATCGACACGTTGGCCAACGATCCGGAAGTGGAATATATCGCTCCGGATTCGCCGATCCACGCATTTGCACTGGACAAGGGGGCGAACTCGGTGGGCGCCTATAACGCCTTGGCGGAGGGCTACTCGGGCAGCGGAATCGGGGTCGCAGTGATCGATTCCGGGATCAGCCTCTCGAACTGCGACTACGGTGTGGACTGTGGCCCCCAGACCCGCTATGCCGCTCAGATCAGCTTTGTGACAAATCTGAACGGGAGCACGACGGCGCCCAACGACGGCCAGGACTATTTCGGGCATGGCACCCATGTGGCGAGCATTCTGGCCGGCGAGGGAACTTTTTCATCCAGTTACGTCAACCAGTGGAACGTCTATCCGTGGTATTGGGTGGGTGGTGTGGCTACCGGAGTCAAGGTGATCTCCGAGCGCGTATTGAACAGCACGGGTGCGGGAACCGACTCTTCGGTGATCGCCGCCATCGACTGGGCTATTTCAAACAAGTCCCAGTACAACATCCGCGTCATCAACCTCTCGCTGGGCCGGCCGTTCACAACTTCTTACAAACTGGATCCTTTGTGCCAGGCCGCCGAAAAAGCGTGGCACGCGGGCATCGTCGTGGTTGTGGCAGCCGGCAACTATGGCCGCAGCAGCCCGGCAACCGAGGGTTACGGCACCATCACCGCGCCCGGAAACGATCCTCTGGTGATTACCGTGGGCGCAGTGAACACGCGGGGTACTACCGACCGGACGCAGCACGTGGTGGCCAGCTATAGCTCCAAGGGACCGACCGGAATCGATCACATCGTGAAGCCCGACCTGGTGGCTCCGGGCAACAACATCTACGCCACGCAATGCTACATGCCGCCTGCCACCGGAAGCAACGTGCCCTGCCCGCTGGTCACGAGCTATCCGGCGAACAAGGTCATGAACTCGGACTTCGCCACACTCGATACGACGAATGGCGATTCCTGGTATTTCCGTTTGAGTGGCACCAGCATGGCGACGCCGATGGTCTCGGGCGCCGCGGCGATCCTGCTGCAAAAGAATCCTTCCCTCACGCCAGACCAGGTGAAGGCCATCCTGATGGCAACCGCGACCAAAAGCAACTTCGTCCCTTCCTATTACGCGGTCGATGCCGTTACCGGAGCCACGTACCTGGTGACTCACGACCTGTTGACTATCGGCGCGGGCGAACTGAGCATTACGGCGGCACTCGCCAACTCTTCCGTGCCCGCGGCAGGTCTGTCCGCAGCGTCACCCGTGGCTACGTTTAACGCCTCGAACCATGAGGTGACGCTGGTCACCGGGACATCCGCGGTTTGGGGAAGCACCGCGGTTTGGGGAAGCACCGCGGTTTGGGGAAGCACCGCGGTTTGGGGAAGCACCGCGGTTTGGGGAAGCACCGCCGTTTGGGGAAGCACCGC
>Ga0302140_10007181_pt1 | contig 13931 bp, 8 predicted proteins | sample I_Bog_E1_1_FD_202095 | JGI IMG/M metagenome (GOLD analysis project Ga0302140, IMG submission 202095) | Peat permafrost microbial communities from Stordalen Mire near Abisko, Sweden - I_Bog_E1_1 | ecosystem: Environmental > Terrestrial > Soil > Wetlands > Peat | place: Sweden: Abisko, Stordalen...
TGCCTGGCGCGGCTTCAACGCCCTGTAGCAGTTCTGTGTAGGTGTTGTAGATGAACTGTTTGTCGGTTTCCGAGTTCGCGCCGGTCTCTTCCAGCGTCACGTCTCTGGTCATCGGGTTATAAGAAGTGACGACCGCGCACTTGCCCTTGAGTGGTGTCTTCTGGAACAGAGTGAAGTATTTGCAGGCCTCGTAGATGCTAGACGCGACCAGGATTGCATTGCCGCGATCGCTCGAAAGGCGTGGCTTCACGCTGAAATCGAAGAGGATGTCGCTCACCACGCGGTCCATGCGCGACTTCGAGCTGAGCACGTGTTGCATCGTGCCCCATTGTTTCTTCAGCTCTTCCTTCTGCCAGGCGTTCAGAGCCTTGGTCTTGGCTTCGAACCAGGCGTCAATCTTCTCTTCAGAACCGAGCCGCTGATCGATGTCACGCGCCTCGTAGATTAGGTCAAGCACCACCTCGTCCGCCACAGCCTCGCTAAACTTGTAAGTGTGGATGTAGCCGCCAAAGACCTCCTGGCTGGTCGTCTTGTCCTTTTTCAACAGCGGAGTGCCAGTGAACCCAATGAACACAGCGTTTGGCATCATTGCCTTCATCACGCGATGCAACTTGCCGCTCTGCGTCCGGTGACACTCATCCACAAAGACGAAGACCTCTCCTACGGTCTGGCTGGGCTTGGCTTGCAGGTCTTTGATGTAGGCTTCAAAGTCGTCCACGTCCCTGCGGCCGAATTTGTGGACCAGCGAGCACAGTAGCCGCGGCGTGGCCTGAGCAAGTTGACGCATCAGGTCGCTGCCGCTCGTGGTCCGTTTGATCGGCTCTCCCATCTCGGTAAAGACGCGCTCAATCTGCTTGTCCAGCTCATCGCGGTCGGTGATCAGCGCCACGCGGGCATTGGGATTGTTCTCCAGAATCCACTTGGCCAGCATCACCATGACAATGCTCTTACCGCTTCCTTGCGTGTGCCAAATGATGCCGCCCTTTTTCTGGCGAACATGTTCCTGCGCGGCCTCGATGCCGAAGTATTGATGGACGCGCGGCAGTTTCTTCTTGCCGCTATCGAATAGCACGAAGTCGTGCATCAGTTCAATCAGACGGTCCTTGCGGCACATCTTGAGCAGGTATTTGTCCAGCTTGAAGCGGCTGTTGTCTTCCTCGTCTTCCTTCCAACGCAGAAAGTACTTGTCTTCTGTGCCGATGGTTCCATAGCGCAGCCCCTCGGAGTCGTTCCCGGCAAAGATGAACTGCACGGTCGAGAAGAACCATGCATTGAACTCCGGCTGTTGATTGGAGAGGCTCTGACGGATGCCTTCGCCGATGCTGACACGGCTGTTCTTTAACTCGATCACGCCGATTGCAATGCCGTTGATGTAGAGCACAAGATCGGGTCGCCGCTCGTGGTTTCCCTTGAGCGTCACTTCCTCGGCAATCGCGAAATCGTTCTTCTCCGGCTCGTCCCAATCGATCAGCTTGACCGTGTCAGTGGGCTTGGCGGGATCGGTCTTGACCTGTACGCCGTAGCGCAAGAGCTTGTAGACGGCCTCGTTGTTGGCATAGAGGTTGCGGCTATAGTTGTCGGCCTCGGTGCGCAGCTTGTAGAGGGCCGCGCTGATCTGCGCCGGAGTATTTCCGTGCCCCGCAAGCCATGCCGAAAGAATACCCGCCTCGACATTGCTGTTGCCGTCGCGGTCGCTCCAGTCGCCCAGGTAGCGATAGCCCAGCTCGTCCACAAACAGCTTGATCACGCGCTCTTGCGTAACCCGCTCCGGTTTGCCGATATCGTGCATATCAACCCTTCACAAGCTTAAAGTTGATTTCATACCGATAGAAGGAGATGAACGGGACTGTCACCAGTGCCCAGCGTATTTTCTGGTCATTCTCCAGCGCGATGATCGCACCCTCCACCTTCTGGCCCTCTGCGGCAATCTCTTCTTGTACAAATCCGATATAGCGCAGGATTTGGCCCACAACCACATCGCTCGCTCGCCCACGTTTCAGTTCGATGACCAGCAAACGCTTCTTGTCTTTGCTAATGGCCAGGATGTCGATTGGACCGGCGTCCGTGGGATACTGCTGGCCAACTGGCTCTCCCTCTTCTTCGTAGATCGTGAATTCATTGCTGAGGGCTGTCTGGTTCCAATTCTTCACCAAGAACTCTTCCAAATGATTCTCCATCGCGAATGCGTATGGATCTTCGATCTCCGGGTCATTGGAAACAATCTTTACAGGGGTAAGCGCTTTGCCAAGCAGTAGCTCCAATTCTGTACTGTGGCTGCTGACTTCGCTCACCGTCCCGATGGAGCCCGCCGAGTGTTGCAATGCTTCGCTCATCGCGACCTTGGCGATCACGACATCGAGCCAGGTCACTTTTCGTCGATGAGGCAGGTCTGTACCTGCGACATAGTAGTAGTCGCCGATGATTTCGCCCACATGGTAGGACCCGGCCCCATCGGGACAGAGAACAATGTCACCCTTCTTGATTCCCTTCGATACCGTCCAGAGTGCTCCACAGGCCAGACCAGCGCCGATCTTCGTTTTGTCTGGGTGGCTGGCCAGGTAAATCGGGATGAATTGTTTATTGAATTCCCGCCACTGCTCAGGAAGCTGCTGACTAAGGTCTTGATTGATCCCGAACCCCACGCCAATATAACCACCGGCAAAGCATTCGGCAGCATAGGCACTCTTTTTCCCGAGCATGACGCGGTAGTAGCTCTTCATATGAGGCGAATCCTTCCTGTAAGAAGTTCTTGCATCATGCCCGTCTTCAACTGCCGGGCTTTGGAGAGCTTGGTTTCCAGCGTGGCGATTTCGGCGTCCATATCGGAGAAGACGGCGGCGATGGCGATCTGTTCCTCGACTGTCGAAGGAACTGAAACTTCAGTTCGATTGATAAGAACAGTATTCAGGTTCATTTGAGAACCTGTCTGACCGTGCCGCGACCAATTGTCTTCTATAAACTTCAGAATGTAGTACAGGAATTCTCGACCAACTCGGAGATTGTCGAAAACTACAAAGCCGTCATGAATGCAGACATCAATTTGCGTGATAACGGGTCTTCCGACTGTGGCACAGATGCTCATGATCAAACTGCCCCGACTTACTGGGCGACTGCTCTGTATTCCCTGAGGCGACAATCGCTGCGTAGTTTCGCAGAGGAACATCCCCGAACTTGTAACGTCCGAGATGCGAACCCAACCAACTGTAGAGTTTTCGTCAAACCATATAGGGCTGTCGATTGGGCGTGGAGATGCCCCACGTTGAATCTTTGCTATATCGCCCAGCCGCTTCAGTTCCCACTTGCCGCTGAAGCTAGGCAGGCGTTTCTTGCCGGTGAGCAGTTCCTGCATGGCGCCTTGCTTGAGGTGGCGCTTCTTGGCGAGGAGTTGCTCCAGGGATTCGATCAGGGCATCCACATCGCTCAACGCCTCGGCGATCGCTTCCTGCTCATCTCTTGTTTGTGGAAGCGAAACCTGGATTTCATGGAGGTCATTTCGGTTGACGCCCGGCACGCCGGTCTTGCCACTATGCTCGTCGAAATCTATTGTTCGGAGCAGGTATGAGACGAAGAGTGGGTCATTCCCGAGGAAGTCGCGCACGTACAGCGTCGTATTCAGAGGCCAGAATGCTTGTGGGACGAAGAATACCTTTCCGATTGTGCCGTAGCGACCTGTGACCACTCCAGGACCAGGTACTTTCGCCACCGAATGGTGCTGTTCAATCCCGGATGATGTAACAATCGGGTGGGGCCCAGGTTTTCGCAGCCTATGCGGGAGATCGAATCCACGCTGAAGCGTGGCTACATTGCCGAGTCGATCTGTTTTCCAGTGCTGAGTCATGCCTGCTTGAACCCCATGCTCTCCAGGTGGCTAAGAACCTTGGCTTCCAACTCAGCCACATGGCTGGTCATCTGCGGTAATGGGGTTTCGTAGCGTTCGGCCAGTTCCTTGACGCGCTGGGTGAGCTGCTGACTGACGCGGTCCATCTCACCATGAATGGCGGCGTCGAGCGTGGCCAGCCATTTGTCGTCCACGACAAGCGTCTTGACCTCGTCTTCAGTCAATTTGGGATAGCGGTTGTATGCAAGGGCGTCGAGGGCGGCTTCGGCTTCCCGGAGCTTCTTCTTCAGGCTGCTCTCCTCGCCGTCAAGCGCAAGCCATTTCTCCAGAATTGCCGCTTCTTCCATGTTGTCCTTGTCGCCCTTGATCTCCTTGAGCCGTGCTGTCACCGTGGCCCGCGTGACCTTGCCCTCCTTACCCGCCTCGGCCTCCGTGCGCGCCTCGGCAAAAGCGTCCTCGTCGCCAACCTGCTCCTCTTCCAGTTCCGCCAACTTGGCGGCGACGCTCTCCAGATCGGCGGAGAGCTTGTCGATCTCGGCCTGCTCTTTGGCATAGTAGCGGGCAACCAGAAGCGCCTTGGGAACCAGATCGCAGGTCCAACCCTTGTCGGTCTGTTTGGTTGTCTTGCCGTCTTTGCTCTTCTTGGTCTCGATGATGCGCGAAGTTTCGGCCTTCCACCCGTCGGCTGCGATCAGGTAGCAGTCGTCCTGCATGGTCCCAGCCCAATAGTCCATCAGGTGCTGGTAGACATCATAGGCATCGATGAGCGGTTTGCCCTTGTAGTGGGCGAGCAAACCTTCGGCCAGCTCCACAATCAACTGCTTGGGGTGGCAGCCGGCCGTGAGCGCCTTTAGAGTGGCGGCGCTCTTCTTGCGCCAAGCGGCAAAGTGCTGGTTCATGCCGGTAATGAAGGCGGTGAACTCTGGGTGGCCGTAGATGGTGGCCTTGATGGCGGACTTCTCGACTGCGAGATCGACATAGCCGGTGCGGTTTGGCTTGAAGAGATCCGGTCGGAGATGTGGGCAGACCTTCCAATAACGCTCCAGCGCATCTACATCGGTCACGGGGATACCGCCCTTGAGATGGCCCTCGATGTCCTGCAGGTCTTCCGGCGTCTGGCTGTCGATATAGCGCGGCAGGTTGAGGTTGTAGTCGTTCTTTTCGATCTCCCCAACGGCGACCATGCGCGAGTATCGCGGCTCCTCAAGCTGGCGGGTGAAGACATCGACGATGCGGTGGATGTCCTGCTCGCGGAGACGATTTTTTGGGCCTTCCTTCATGTAGCCCTGGCTGGAATCGATCATGAAGATGCCCTTGCGGGCGTGAGCGTGCTCCTTGTCGATTACGACGATGCAGGCAGGAATGCCAGTGCCGTAAAAAAGGTTGGCGGGCAAGCCGATGATGCCTTTGATGTAGCCCTTGCGAACGAGAGCGCGGCGGATGTCGGCTTCGGCGTTGCCCCGGAACAGCACTCCGTGGGGCAGGATGCACGCACCCTTGCCAGTGCTGCGGAGCGAACGGACAATATGCAGCAGGTAGGCGTAGTCGCCCTGCTTAGCGGGCGGCGTGCCGAAGGGTTTGAAACGGTCGTATGGGTCGTTGAGCGGGTCGAGGCCGGTGCTCCAACGCTTGTCAGAGAAGGGCGGATTGGCGACAACGTAATCGAAGGTCTTGAGGGTGCCAGACTCCTTGAACTTAGGGTCGGTGAGCGTGCTGCCCTGCACGATCAGCGCCGTGGGGTTATTGTGCAAGATCATGTTCATGGAGGCCAGCGAACTGGTGGCGGAGTCCTTCTCCTGGCCGTAGAGCGTGACCTTGGTGCTGGCTTCCGCACCCACCTTCAGCAGTAGTGAGCCGGAGCCGCAGGTCGGATCATAAACGGTTGTTCCTGAGGTGGTTGGCGCGTCATGAATGCCGATGATCTTGGCCATGATGCGGCTGACTTCGGCGGGGGTGTAAAACTGGCCCTTGCTTTTGCCGCTCTCAGTGGCAAAGTGCCGCATCAAATATTCGTAGGCGTCGCCCAGGATGTCGTCACCGTCGGCACGGTTCTTGGAGAAATCGAGCGCGGGGTTCTCGAAGATGGCAATAAGGTTGGTGAGCCGATCGACCATCTCCTTGCCGCTGCCCAGCTTGTCAGCGTTGTTGAAGTCGGGCATCTCGGAGAGCCTGTTGGCGCTGGCGAGTGGACCGATGACCTTCTTCATGATCTGGTCGCCGATGTCGCTCTTCCCTTTAAGTGCAACCATGTCCTTGAAGCTGGCGCCGGGCGGGATGGTGATGGGCGCGTAGGGCTGGCCCGCGTATTTGTCGCTCACGTACTTGATGAAAAGCAGCACAAGAATGTAGTCCTTGTACTGGCTGGCATCCATGCCGCCGCGGAGCTCGTCACAGCTCGACCAGAGAGACGAATAAAGTTCGGATTTCTTGAGGGCCACGTTCGGGTATTCCTGTCTTGTTTCTGACTGAGTACAGTTGTACAACTTCCCGATCGATCCGGTTTACAGACTGAAGCGGAGGTCGGCGGTGTCTTTGCTGCCGGTAAGCACTTGGGCCTTTCCGCCCACTGAGTGAGCCGAGGTTTTGCCGGCTTGCTCAAGAGCAGTTTCGCGCGTGATCGGCTGCGCTTGCGGTCGTAAAACTGGCCTTGCGGGTCGATGTGAAGTCAGATTCATGCGGTTTGCACCCGAAACACGTCAGACAAGAATGCTCTCAACGGCATCACTTCCGTCTTGGCGTCGAGATTGAATCTCTCATCGCCAGGGTAGAGCACTATCTGGCGCGTTGCCCGAATGTCTTCGCAGCCGATATAAAAGCCCTTCTGTGGCGCAGGATTGCTAATGGACCGTTTGATCTCGATTGCCCAGCGATCTTTCGCGTTGAACTCAACAACGAGGTCGATCTCTGCGCCCGCCGCACTGCGATAGAAGGTAGATCGAGCGGTGGCTGGCAGCGCATCGAGGATGTTCTCGATGAGCATTCCCTCCCAGCTCGCACCTACGACAGGATGCCCCATGAGCGTTTCCATGTCGCGGATATCGAGGAGGGCATGGAGCAGTCCGCTATCGCGGACGTAGACTTTTGGTGTGCGGACAAGGCGCTTTTTCGCATTCGTAGCCCATGGCTGAAGGCGACGGACGAGCAGCAAATCCACCATGATGTCGAGATAGCGGGCAACGGTGTGGCCGCTGACACCGAGACCGCTTGCGAGTTGTGCGGCGTTCAGCATCTGGCTCTGGTTGTGAGCCAACATCTGCCAGTAGCGGCGCAGCGTCTCCGCTGGGATACGCGGGCCAAGGACAGGCACGTCGCGCTCAAGATAGGTCTGGATGAATGCGGTGCGCCAACGAAAACTATTCTCGTCGCTGGCGGCGAGGAAGCTGTCCGGGAAGCCGCCGCGCACCCATAGGTGGTTGGCGGCGTTCGGTCCAGAGTGAGCGACCTCGGCAACGGAGAGAGGCGTTAGCTCCTCGTAAGCAATGCGTCCCGCTAATGTCTCAGCTGACTGGTGCAACAAGTCGATGGAAGCTGATCCAAGCAGAAGGAAGTGACGGCTTCGGTTTCCCTTGCGTCGTCGTCGGTCAATGAGACTTCGCAGGGTCTCAAAGATGCCGGGGACACGATGAATCTCGTCCAGGATGACGAGCCGATCCTCGTGCTGGTTGAGGTACAGCTCCGGGTCAGAGAGTTTGGCACGGTCTGAGGGCAGCTCCAGGTCAAGATAGAGGGCGCTTTCACCCAACGTTTCTGCCAGTGACAAGGCGAGAGTCGTCTTGCCGACCTGTCGAGGGCCGAGAAGCGCCACGGCAGGAAATTGCTCCAGGAGTTGAGCGACTTTAGGCTGGACAAGGCGCGGAATGATCACCAAGCAATTATGCCACACAATCTCATATTTGTGTGGCATTCTTTGGGCGGTTGCCCTGGTGCCGGAGAACGAAAGGCTACATTCCAAGCCGAGAATTAGAGGCTGAAACCCTGGTCGTTGTCGTTGCTGCCATTGCGAGATAACAGCGGTGTGTTGTCGCCCATTGCGTGAGCCGGCGCCTGACCGGCTTGCTCAAGCGCAGTTTCTCGCGTGATCGGCTGCGCTTGCCGGTCGTAGAACTGGCCGTGTGGGTCGATGTGTAGCCAAGTTCCAGCGTGGGTGTGTTGGTAGCTCTGGACCTCACCGGTCTCGCGCTTCCACTGGTAGTCTGCCGCTTCATTTGGGAGGGCTGTTCGGATTGGAGCATTGTGCCGGTGCTCGATGTCGGCAGTCGTGCTGAGGCTTTCGGGTGTCTGAATCGTCGTTGCGGTGAGCGTCTGGCGGCGGAGTTCCTCTTGGGAGTGCTCTCTGCTGTTGGTCATCGGTGGCTCCTTTGCCTGGGTTTGCTGGCTGTGGATTGGTTCGACCTGGGCCATTTGAATTTCCACGGCTGAGGTCTTCGTCACGTCGGTACTGAGGCGTTCACTCAGGACAGCGGCGTCGTTGGTGTAAATTCTCACGTCCTCGGAAGCGCGGGATACAGAGACGTAGGCGAAGCGGGTATTGATGAGTTCCGGGTGGACCTTCGTGTCCATATTCACCAATACCCGGTCTGCGGTTAGCCCTTGGGAACTGTGCGAGGTCACGGCGTAGCCATGATCGAAGTGCCGCATTTGCGCAGGATCGAAAGCGATGGTGCGCTCTTTCGCGCCGTCCATTTTCACGCTGACTTGGTTAGCGTCTATCCGTTCGATGGTTCCCATATCGCGGTTCGAGACGGCCAGCTCGCGGTTGTTGGCAGTGAACTGGATGCGGTCGCCCTGTGCGAACTCGCGGTCAATCTCGCGATAAGCCGCGATGCCCTGGAGCCGCTTTGGGTCATAGGTGACTTGCTGGCCTTCAGGCTTCTGGACGGTTATCTGGTTCTCTTTGTGGTTGGCGGAGACAACGGTTGCGTAGCTGCCCTTTTCAATGCCATGCTCCTTGCTTCCCCGCGTGTAATGGAGAACATCGTCGGGCTGGTATCGCGCCGCCCAGCTTCGGTCAACAGTGGTCATGTCGGATCGCGGCGTGAGCACATTCATGCTGTGATTCTCTTGGGAGACGACGCCAGACGCCTGCAATTCACTGCGGATTGCATTGTTGATTTCCTGACGGCTGGCATTGTCGGGCGAGACGACTAGCGTGTTCTCAGGCCTGGCAACATAGTCCTTGGCGATGGCCTCAATGCGCTGGACGTTTTCCGGTATCTCGGTGACGCGACCCTGCTGTTGCAAGAGCGTCAAACCGATTGCCGTCTCGTTCTTCGACAGGTGTTCGACCGCGCGAAGCAGCTCCGGGTCTTTCTGCCGCATGATCTGGTCAAGCTGCGAAGTTTGCATTCCCGCCTGCTGCATCTGCTCGAAAGGCTTGCCCGCATCGACGCTCTGATGCTGGCGCGTGTCTCCGATAAGGAGTACCCGATCTTGCGGGCCGATCTTCTCCATGAACGCCTGCATCTGCCGGGTGCTGGCAAGGCTGGACTCATCCACCATATATAGATGGCGGCTGCTTGGATCACCTCTCAACTCGTCGTGGCTTCCGCGTACAAGGAAGCTCTGCAACGTCTCGGCAGAGATGCCGGCATCTCGAAGTTGGGCGGCGGCGCGGCTAGTCGGGGCGAATCCCTCGACCGCATAGCCGCCCTGCTCTGCGCCCTCCCGAATGGCTTCTAGCGTGGTGGTTTTTCCGGTTCCGGCGAGCCCCTGTAGGCCATGTACTCGGTCTTGGCTGGTCAGCACTTCCTCAATAGCTCTGCGCTGTGCAGGATTAAGGAATTCGAGGGTGGCCGCATGATTTGCCGCCTGCTCTTTCGGCATGATCGGCTCGACGGTATTCTGGCCGCGTTGCATATGGCCGACAGTCTCCCGCTCTGCGGCAATCGTTTCACGAGTGGTAAACTGCCGTCCTGTCTCGTGCTTTTGGCCTTCCACGGTCTGAAACTCGCCGGTAACGTGTCGCTGATTGAAGTTCTCGCGCACCTGACTGTAAGTGAGGTCTCCCATACCGCGCCGCAGGGCGTCGCGCATGATCTCGCGTTCGTCCGTGACGGCCTCACGCTCGAAGCCTCGATCCTTTGCAAACGAGACAGCTTCCTGCGCCCGTACACGCGAATCGGGCATCTGATTCTGCTGCAATGTTTCGGCGCGTGCCTCGGCCTCTGCGACAACGCGGGCGGCCTGATTACCGAACTCATTGGCAATCTTCCGGTGCGCGGCGAGCACCTCGGAAGAGGAGAGAATATCCTTTTTGTCGCGTGTGTTGTGGGCAGCAATTTGAGCCGCCTCTGGCCCGCTGAAGCCGCTCTTTGCAACGGCTTCCTCGATCTGTCGGCGGCGTGGGCTGGAAGCCTCAAGATACTCAGGCGTATATCCCTTGATGTCGGGCGCGCCACTCTTGCCTGCCTCGATCTGGTAGCCGAGATTGCGGAGCCGGAAGGTCAGCTCCGATTGGTAGACCGCGGTTGCGAACTGCTGGGTATCGAAGAAGCCGCGCTCTTGTAACGCACGAGTGGAGCCATCTGCCCGCTCGGTCATATTAAAGATCACGGCATGGGTGTGAAGCTGCGGCGCGGCATACCCTTCGACTGGGCGAGCGGAGTCATGCTCGAACTTCGCAACGATGAATTTGCCCGTGGTTTCGGCGGAATTGTTGCCGCCGATCCGCGCTTGCGTGTACCGTTCCAACTCCGTGAGAGCGATAGTCACGGCCTCCCTGTGAGCCGTACGAACTCGGTTGTCTCCTCCGACAAGTGCGGTGAGCGAAACCGATTTGGGAGCTGAGAACGTAGCGTCCCAACCGGCGCGGTGCTCAACGGGCTTGACGGTAGTTCCATCTGCCGTCGTGTACTCCTTCCCGGTCCGATGGCGCACCAGTTGCTCGCCCGAATGTGGGTTCTGGCCTTCACTCAGCCGCGCAAAATGCTGTGAGTCGATTGCCCCGGCTAGGCCATAGCTCCCGGCCATCCGGCCCTGCCATTCTCCGAGAATCGCATCGCCCTGTTTCCAATAGTTCTGTTCGGCAGACATGAATTCTTTTGCATGATACGTCTGGGCCTGGCCGGAGCTGAGGGGCTTGGAAATGGTGAGCATATCGGCTTCCTATTGCTGAAAGGGGAACGAGGACTGGGGGGCTTGATCGCCATCGGCTTGGGTGGTATCTTCCGGGACGCCGGGGGCGGTTGGGACCAGGACAAGCTCCTCTTCGGCCGCCTCCTCAATCTGCAACTGCTCGGCTTCGGCGTCGTCCTCTTCCGGACATTGACGAGCAAGCACCGCCGCGATCGGTGGCTCTGCCTCAAGGTCAATTTCCAGCACTTGGCTTCCAGAATTCCTCGGTGCCAATGTCTTCGGATCGAAGGGCAGTTCATCCTCATCGTCCCTGCGCGGAATGAACCCTGGCGTGGTCAGCGGCAAGTCCATGTAGTCAAATTGGAAGCGGGCCACGTTGTTTCCCAGCTTGAGAAAGGCATGGCGATTCTCCAGACCGGAGATCTCAGAATCCATCACAAGCGGTTCGACCTGGCGATCAACGCTGAAGTTTCTGCCAGACCGAGAGCCATCGAAGTGCGTTTCCTTCATGCGCTCGATTTCGACCTTCCCAATCGCATTGCTGACCCACTCCGCAGCCTTCGGCTCCGTCGTTTTGAGAAAGATTTTGGTTGCTGGCTGGGACAGCATGACTTCGGCCAGGTGACCGTAGATCACCTCAAGCTGCGCCTTTCCTTGGAAACCAAGCACAAGCGGATTCCTGCTTTTTCGGTTCTCGGTAATGGCGGTATGCAGTTGGGGCAGACGCTGCAAGCTCGCCAGTTCGTCCAACACAAACCAGACGGGTGTCTGGTTTTGCTGGGGAGCAGTCAAAAGCCGCATCACCAAAAGATCAATCCAAAGGCTGTGCAGCGGGCGCAATGCCTCGCGTTCGGTGGCGCTTGAGGTAATGAAGATCCAGCCGGCGCGGGTCTCGGCCCACTCGGTAGCACTCCATGTTCTGTTGCCCGCCTGTTCCCTGGTCGGCAGCATCCGAAGGCTATCCGCTACCAGTCCGAGCGAGGCAAGAACACCGTTGCGCTGCTGCTGCGCTCCCTTGGCAATCATGGCCTCCATCTCCGTCCCACGCACCCGCTGGTCTATCTCCGCGGGGTTTGAGAGCCACGCAACCAACTGCTCCGGTGTCGGCCCTTTGGTAAGCAGATGGGCAAAGATTTTCTGCGGCGTCTCGGTAAAGAACTCACCCTTCTTGTCGCTGGTCGGCTGGTAAAGAGAGGCGGCAATCGCCTTCGCCTCAGCCCTCCGCCGCAACTCTTCCGATGGTCCCCAATACGGGCAGCGATCGTCGAGCGGGTTCAATACGATGTCCCCGCGCTTGGCATCAAAGAAGCGCTGAATGAACTCGCAGGCAGGGTCGTAGACGATGGCCGCGTGGCCTCGGCCCTGAATCTGGCGGAGGATCTGCATGATGAGCGTAGTCTTGCCCGCGCCGGTGTCGCCCATCAACTCGATGTGTTGCGCCTCAGCCTGAAGCGGTATTCGCATCATCTCTGTTGCCTCGGTGGTTTTGAAGCCGATGCCGTCTCCATTCACCGTCTTGTTGAACTGCTTGGGCGTCAGCATGACCGGCCCCTTGAGGCGACGGCCGTACTTCAATTGCTTCCGGCGTTTGATGTCTTTCATGATGGCAAACGGCAGTTGCACGAGTAACGACAGAAGGCCGAACAACAGAGGCATTTTGTAGATGTCCCTGAGCTGGTCGCCCCCGTAAACGGCATTCTGCAGGTACGTGTGCAACCGGCTATCAATGTACTTCTGCTCAGGTCCGCGATAGAGAACGTCGAGGCCCCGTGCGTCGGCGGCTGCGGAGAGCGCAAGCGGAATCTGCTTGCCTCGAGAGGCCAGAGTCGTACCCGCTTTCACGTCTGCCTCGGACGCAAGTTCAACTCCGGAGCTCACACCGGCGGCATAAAGCAACTGATACTTGTCGGTCTTGTTGAAAGCGCCTCCGGCGGCGGTGCGAGCATAGATTGGCGTATAAAACTGCTGTAGTGGAGTCTGGCCGAAGTTGAAACGGAGATACACGAAGCAGCCGGTCAACAGGAGCGCAAGAAATACCGCGCCGTAGCTGTAGATCGGGGAATGGGGTGGGAAGATGATCGTTTCTTTCCGGCCCCAGTGGGTAGTTGCCATCACGCACGCTCCGCTTCCTGCCGTGCTTCGACGGCCACGGCTCTTTTCCGCTTTTTAACTTCCGTCATGATCCCGTCAAAGACTTCGGGAGTGAGCTTCTGGCCAGCAGCGAGCGGCTTCAAGACATTCATGAGCATGAGTCGAAGCCCAACGATTTCGCTCAGCTCCGCACTGGCGGTCGGCTCGCCGCTGTCGCGGGACAGTTCGTCCAGAATGAGCCGCCGGATGAGTTCGCCGCGTTGCTGGCCGCGCTGTTTGGCAAGGCGCTCAACATCCGCCACTTCTCGCGGGCTGAGCTTTGTTGTGACGCCGACCAGCCGATACGTCCCGCGTTTTTCTGCCTCGGCGGCAAGTTGATCCTCGTTTAGAAGTGGCATAACGATCCTCATTCCATTCCGGTGTCCTTGGGTGTCCCCAGGTGTCCTCACGGACACCTGACAGCCCTAAGTAGCTCAATCCATTCGGGTGGTTCCAAGTATCCGTAGGTACACCCAGCACGACCCTTGGAGGGATGGAGTGTCAATAATCACCCGGTGCGAAGCACCTTGCTCATTCCACCCCACAATTGAATGGAGGATCACGCCTTCGATACCGGCACAGGTTCAGTCGGCTTCGTCCCTGTAACAGGCTTCTTCGCTGGTTGTTCAGGCGGTTCGTTTACTACGGCTTTACGAATGCGGAGAGTAGAGGTGACGTTGTTCGATTGCGGCGTTTTCAGGAAGTCCTGGAAATCGCGATCCTTCGAGAAAACATAGTTGAGGGCCTTGTCCACTACATCGTCGGCGGAGGCGTGGATGAAAGCGGCGTACTGATCGACCTGCGTTGCCGTGACTTCGTCAAGCCTTACGGAAGCGCTGATCTGGCGGGTTTGGGTGATCTCTAACAGTGGCATATTGGTTCTCCTTGA
>Ga0302140_10007182_pt1 | contig 13930 bp, 10 predicted proteins | sample I_Bog_E1_1_FD_202095 | JGI IMG/M metagenome (GOLD analysis project Ga0302140, IMG submission 202095) | Peat permafrost microbial communities from Stordalen Mire near Abisko, Sweden - I_Bog_E1_1 | ecosystem: Environmental > Terrestrial > Soil > Wetlands > Peat | place: Sweden: Abisko, Stordalen...
CACTTCGCGCGCCGCGGCGTTGTCCACGCGCAGCAGCATCTCATGAATCGAATACCGGTAGTCGAGCGCGGACATCACCTGGTAAATCAATTCATCAACGCCGCCTGAGACATCCTGCTCCAACGCTTCCGTGGCGGTGAGATTTTCGTAAAAATATTGCAGCGCGGCCGCGTGCCGATCACCGTCGGGCGACCCGTCACTCACGATGCGCCACTCCAGATTGCCCGCCTCGCTCTTCCGCTTGTCCGAATTGACCGCCAGCTCGCCGTCGCGTTCCATCATCACTTCCCACGTCTTGCCGATCTGGCGAAGGTCGCCGATGCGGAAGGCGTTGAGCTGCGTGGCGAGAATATCCATGTCCAGGGCGGGCATGGGCGAATATTTCAGGCGGATGGCCCATTCTATGCGCGACTGGTTAAAATGAGAGAGACCCGAATGATTCATGATGGTTGCGCCGCCGGCGGCGGCGGTAGTGGTTTGTCGTTGGGCGCGAACGGGAGGAGCGGCGTCGCGCTCATGGAAGCGCCATGTGATGTCACGGCCGAAGTCCATAGCGGGAGGGCGCCAGCGTTGTGCGCCGCTCTCGGTCTCCGCCCGCCCGGGCCCTTGCGGCCGGGCTGGCCTGTTTGCTGTGACACAGTGTCCATGCATCACGATCATGACCCCGTTTCCCCAAAACGCACGTTAGCGGGAAACACGAAATGAAAAACGAGCGGAAGTGCCTCCGATGCCTGTCAATATTGGTCAAACATGCGATTGAAGGCGAAAAACTGGCGCCGACATTGCAAAATAAAGACAGTCCTCACCCCAAAACGCAGCGGGTGAACATAAAAAGAGCCATTGCGCATTAAGGTGTGAGCGACTGCTGGTGGAAGATCCGGTAAACCGCCGCATGCCGCTGAATATTTCTCCTTTCCCATCGTTCAAAGCATGTTTTTTCTAGTCCGGATCGAAAAAGCCATGTAAAAAATCAAAGGATGGTTGGTTTCCCTAAGTCTTATCATCAGCCATGAGCAATTGGCGGCGCGGATGAAGAAACTATTTCAGACAACATTAAACAGTGGCTCGGCGGCCTGATCGTGACATCTAAATGAAAAGCATTTCCTCGTTTTTACTGCTATTTTGCCTGGGAATCTCCTTGCGCGCCCAGACCAATCTGCCGGTCAAGCTGGCCCTGATCGCCGGGTCTGATGAGGCCCGGTTAGCTGTGGATTTGATGACCACCAAGCTTTCCGGCAATGACCATTTGAGTTTGCTCGAACGGGACGAGATTGAAAAAGCCTGGCACGAGCAAGGCCAGTCGGCGGGGAATCGGGATGATTTGAAACTGGGCCAAATCCTGGGTGCCGACGGTCTGTTGACCTTTGAGCTGGTCGGGACCGGCCAAGTCACGAATTTGATGGTGCAATTGATTGCGGTTAAGCCGGGCGTTATCTTGACGGAGGGAAGTTTTTCCTGGCCTTTGGCCGAAGCCGGGCCATGGGCCGATTCCATCAGCGACTACCTGAATGCCTTTCTCCCTAAGTTATCCTTGTCCATGCCTGACGCGGTTCGTCTTTCCGTCGTAAATGTTCGTTCGGCCGTCGCGTCACCGGAAGGACAAGAAATGGAGCGGCAATTGAAATTGCTGACCATCCAGCGATTGAGCCAAGAGCGGCGGTTCTTTGTGTTGGAACGTCAGAAAATGCAGCGGTTGGCTGAAGAGAAAACTTTGAATGCGGACGAATCGGCGTTTTGGAATGGCAGCTACCTGCTGGAAGGTGTGGCCGATCAAAATGGCTATTCCGCGGAAGTGATTACCATCGATGCCCGCCTGACTCCGCCCAAAGGCGGTGCGCCAATGGTGTTTGAAGTGAGCGGAAGCCGGACGAATCTAGCCGAAGTCGTCAATCAACTTGCGCTCAGGGTAACCGGATTGTTAAAGGTAAATTCCACCGTCAAGGAATGGAATTCGGCCGGCGAAGCGGCGCAGTTTTATCAGGAGGCCGCGTGGGCGTTGCGCTGGAGAATTTTTGCTGAAGCGCAGGCCGCCGCCGATTCCGCGTGGGCATTGGGAAAGAAGGATTTGGACTGCGCGTTGCTGCAAAATCGAGCCTATCTGTCAGAATTGTCCGCCGCAATGGGCGGCTACCGGAACGCGGAAACTAGTAGATTTTTCGGCCTCAACACGAATGGAGTGCCAGTGAAGCCAAACTTCGTTGATCAGACGCGGTTCAGCCAGATGCAGGAACTGATGGGGGCAATGGCTCATGTCACCGGTAAAACGGGCGGTCGCAAAGACTATTATAGCTATCCGGAAAAGCCCGCCGAGCCGGCCAACATCGACCGCGCGATTCAGGTCCTGCGTCTCTACGATTCGTTTAGCCGGACTTCGCCCGAGGGAGAGCCGAAAATCTTTCCGCGGGGCAAGGGACCTGATGTCCCGGTGAATTCCGATTGGTACCAGTTGGGTTTGGATGAGGTGACCGCCGCCTCCCGGATATTGCAAGGGTTCAATTTTGCCTGGCAGGTCCACAAGCCGGTGCCCGAGAAGCTCGCCGAATTGCGGGCTTTGACCCGGTCCGTGGCGGCACGAATTGCCTCCGCACCTTCCGTGCATGATGGTTACTTCGTCGATGGCCGGGTAGCGCCGGCGGCCGATCTTGCCCGTGTACTGCAAGGAAATGACAACATTTTCCTCTGCGAAATTGATTGGGGGTGTTTTTGGCAGGAAAGGCCGGAGGACGCGATTGCCCTGTATCGGGAACTTTTGGCCAGTCCGGTCTTCGATTATTTCAATAATGAATTCTGGCAGGTCAAACCGCTTTCCCAGCGATTAGTGGCGTGGAACTGGCCAGACCGGGCGCGCCTCCCCATGGTATGGAATGATTTTGTCCGCGAATTGGGCGGTTCCACCAATACTCTTTGGCAAATGGAAGCCAAAGCTTCGCCAATCAGTGATTCCCGTTCGGACGAACCGATCAAGGCGGCGCAGGCCGGCATGCTGGATATCCTCCGCGCCCATTGGGAGCTGTGGACAAACGACGATGGATTCTTATCCCGGGGTTGGGGATTGGATGGTGGCGATCTGATGGCGCTGAATGAAGAACATCAACAAAACGTTCTCCGGCAGAATGCGGCGATCCTTCAGGAAAATGCCGCAAAACAAGCTTTGGAGGCCTTTGCAAAACAGAAACAGTTTTTGACGAGTTTTACCCCGTACGATTTCAACTCTTTTAATGAAATGTTCAACTTGCGGGATTTCACTCGTGATCAGGCTGCGGAACTTCGGCCGCTGCTCGCGGCTTACGAATCAAACTGGCTGGCGCAAGCGACCTCGCCCATGAATAAGATGAAAGCTCAGGGTGAGCTGGTATGGATGGATACTTATCTTGGCGGCCGGATCAAAGCGGCGCTTGATCCACTGCCGCAAACTTCGCGGCCCACCCTCCAGCCTTCGCCAAATCCAGTTCCGGCGCCAGTTTTCGCTTCCGCCTCGGAGGTTAACCGCCGGATGCCGGGTTCATCTCCCAGTGATCTGCCGGAAAATGGCAGCCATGTTGTAACGGTCGGGAAATTTCTAGCCATGCCGTTGGAGGGCCTGTCCGGCGACAACATTTCCGCTGTAACGATTGTGGCGCATCACTGGGTTGATGGGAGATTGTTATTGGATTTCCAATATGATGCCTCCACGTACGCGATGGTTAGCAAAACCAACCGGCAAACCATCCGTCATTCCGCCCTTCCCGGCATTGCCGTCCTCGATCCGGCAACGGAAAATTGGGAGGTGATTGGTTGTCCCTCCGCTGGCTCGGCGGCTCCGAATCACTTTTACCATCACACCACCCTATTAAACGGCGAATTGATTAGCAGCGATGGCGGCCAGATCCGAAAGTACGATTTTAAACAACGCGCCTGGCAGAAGTTGCCGGTTTCTGGCGATGAGAATTTCGAGTTATTTTCGGTGAATGACCGCCTTTATGCCGCGAACGAAAGCGTGATTCTTGAAATCTTGGATGGCGGAAAGTCAACTCACCTGCTCGCCAGCGCGCGCCGCCAACCTCCGGTTTCCCTGCTGGATACCGAGGAATTGGGCGCGCCAACCCTGTTTGCTGGCCCGAATCAGTCGCTGCGCGTGAGCACGAAAGACAAATTGTTGACCTGGACTGGCAGTGACTGGCATGAGGACGCCGCCTTGGCGGAATCCGCATCTCCGCCGATGGTATTGCGGGAAGGAGTTTTGTTTCGTTATCCGGGCGATGATTCGCCGTTGCCAACTTGTCTGTCCTTTCTCCTGACTGAATCGGTATTGCCGGAAGTCGTGCTCCATTATAAGACGACTCCAAAACGCTTTCCTTCGGCGAATCTCGCAGCCGGCTCAACGTCTGCCGGTTCAATCGAACCGTTTTGGAAGCTGCCTCCGCGAATGTACCTGGAGAATCTTCCGGCCGAGCTTGTCCAGTCGAATCTATTCCTTCTGGGCGGCCACTCCGAAATTCAGGATGTTGCGGACACCAATCACGTGATTGTATCGGAGAAAGTCGTCGGGATCGGGAACTACAACGCCTTTCTCTTGTGTTATCTGCGGGATTCGTCGGCGCCGCAAAAAGTGTTCTTGAATTTCGACGCACCCGGCGGATGCCCGCCTCTCGGTGGGGTCAATTGTGAACGGCATTCTTTGAGTTCTCCCTTGCCGCTGGCCTTTCTCGTCCATGCGGGCGACAATTTGTTGACGGCGTCAGAAAATCCCATCGGCATGCTATCCGCCAATTTCAAAAAATTTCCGGCGGGATATCAGGCCGGCGTATGGTTGCTGCCCTTGGCTCGTGTCGCGCCCATCCTCGCCGCCCAGGAAAACGCGCAGGTGACCGCCACCCGGCAAACGGCTGTCGCGAAGGACCAAGGCTGGAAGGATCTCTTGGCCAGAGCTGATCGTAATCACAACGGGGTGATTGATCCGGATGAAAGGGAGGAAGCGCTGGATGATGCCAATTTCATCCGGTCAGAATTGGATAAGATCGACGCAAACCACAACGGCTGGCTCGATACGCCGGAACTCGCCTGCTTCGATGCAAATCAAAATGGAATTCTGGACCCAAAAGAGCAGGCGGGGATCAATATCGCCGTTCGGCTGCTCGCGGAACGGCAAATCAACCAGTTCGACACCGGAAACGGGTTCCTGGATCAGCCGGGATATGACGCCATGATCGACTCCAGCCTGCACCTCAACGCCAATTCAACGTACGACCTGCAGTTTTTTCACGTGGATGAAAATCACGATAACCATGTGGACATTGATGAACTGGCACACCTGCAAAAACGCCGTGCGGAGCCCCGAATCCAGCCCGGGGGAATGCCGCGGCCCCCTTATTACAATCCAATGAACCGCCCCACCCGTCCTCCCGGCGACCCGGAACAAAGATTCAAATGGGCCGTGGAAAATTATTGGCAGATTGCCGGGGAAAGTGCCAAATGAAACCTTGCAGCTTTAATCTAATCGTGCGTTTTGTGCCCTCAATTGCGACGGCTATGGCGTGTATTTTCACGAGTTGTGAAAAGGGCGCATGCGCTGGCAGCACAAATTGTTTTTTTCTGCAGGGTTTTCGAGAACTAGTCAAATGGGAAATGTCGGAAATGAATTCGTTAACCAACGGTATGGATATGAGCTATGAGGGGGACTCACTTTTATTTCTCCCGACTAATTTTATTCATGGTCTTTCAAACGAGATAACCAGTTCGGGATTCCATGCGCTGATAATGCAGCCCCGCACTGGTCCGCAAACAGATGACGACAGTACCCAATTCGCGGTTGCGATTTTTAGTGGAAACAATCCCGAAGCGCCGGCGGGTGCGGAAATGGGCTTTGAAATTCGTGCCAATTGTCCCATGAGGTCAGACGGTGCTCCGCCTTGGGTGAAGCGTTTGGAGTTTTATCTCACAGCGCGCTTTGACGGGCATACGGCCGACTTTGCGACTCAGGCGATTCAGGAGGAGGCTGAGGCCGGGGTGACGAACATTGAATTGCCGTTTGGATTTTCGCCTGAGCTCAAGCAAAAGTACTGGATTCCATCTCGATGGGTTGCTGAAGATACACTCGATTTGGACCGCATTGACAATGGCATCCCGCAGGACAAAGGGCTGATCAAGATGAATCATTTGTGGATGGTAAAGGATGGACAATTTGCGTGGATATATTGGATGGATTTTGGTTTGCCTTGCTCCGAGCGGAGGGACGCCATCGAGTATGATCGCACCTATAGCGCCCAATTTGAAACTGCGACAAAAGAAGCATTGCAGATAATCGCAGAACGCAAAGTCCATTCTGATATTGGAATCCCTTTGGACCGGGAGGTCCAGCGAATATTGGAACAGAAGTACCGCATCAAGTGGGCGACTCCCTTAGAATTAAGGAATGATAATTAAACGGAGGCTTTCTAAATATAGCGTCATAAATAATTGCAGCTCGTCAGCTAAACCTTGGGGTCAGTCCCACATATCGAATATTATTCATCGTTGTTTTTGGCGCACATGAAAAGGTCGGACCTGAAAGGGTCCAAGAAAAATGACATTTCTTGTTTGATGGCGGTTGGATTAATTGACAAACCGTTGCGGGCGGGGTTAGCTATCAGCAAAGCAGCACGACGCTGATGATAACGACGAAGCGATATGATTCTGAAGGACACCATTGGCGACCCGCCGCAGACGCTGGCCGCAGCAGATGTCAGCCCCTCGTATCAAAACTAATGGTGCAATGAAACAAAATAAGGAATATTCAATATGCGGGACCGACCCCTTTACGACCCCTTTATGGTTTGCAATACCATGTCGATCCGGATCCAGACCCCGTTTTTCCATAATCTATGTGTAGAAACCTATTTTGGTCTGTAAGCTGTATCTTGCTCATGTTTTGGTTGACAAAAGGGCTTGGCTTTATTGGAACGGCGCTGGCAGGAGCAGGTCACGGTAGTGATGTTTTAGGCCTCCTTTTTCTTTCTCCCACCTACCACAGTCATGATGATGTTTGGATTTTGTTTGGGCCTTACATTTGGGCGATCATTGCTGGGTTAATGCTTTGGACATCCCAAAAATGGGTTTGTGTGTCCATTATCGTGATGACTGGAATCAGCTACGTTGGAGCGTCTTTTGACATTATCAGTGACTTGCGTGAAACCGGCACTCCCGTGTATTTAATTCGCACTATACAAGACATGCCTATGATTGCGATGCCTTTGATAATAGTCTATTTGGTAATGCAGGTTGTTGTTTACTGGAGGATCGTCAAATCATTACGGAAATCGGTTCGGGAGAAATGACAATTGAATTTCACAAAATGGGCAATAGCCAGAATTTGGCGATCCAAGTCGCCAAGGAGGCATCGCTAGGCGCCTTTGGCTGGATGTACGTGAAGGGGTCCCACATAATGAACACTATTCATCGTTGTTTCTGGTGCACACATTTAGATTGGATATGTGGGACACCTTTACGATCCTGTCTTATCTCGCGATGGTGCGCCGGTTCGTGTTCCTTGGAAAAGCGGTAGAGGGCTACCGCACTCCAAGACGCTCCGCGCGGTTCGTATATCCTGATTCCTGGCGGTGATGCAACGCCTTCCGCGTTGGCGGGTTTATTTGAAGTCAACCTGGGGTAGTTCCGCCTGGCCACAGGACAACCCTGGTTGAGGGATGTAATCTTTTCATGGTCGTCGTCACTCCACCGCCAGTCCGGCTCGGACCGTTTTTTGAACCGGCCGCTGATCCGCGACCCATTGGTGGCCGTGCGCCAGCACCCCTACGCGGGCGTCCCGTTTAAACGCTCCGTTCCGTTCCCGCCGCCGTAAACTCACGGGAGAACCGGAACTTGGATTGCGGGTGGCGCCAGCCATCGGCAAAGCTTGAATTCCAACCCGAAAACGCGTATGCCAAGCACTGTGCCAATGACCTAGGATCAAATCGTTGAAGAAACCCGGCAACTGCCCCGGGAGCAGTTGGTACAACTGGTGGAGCGTCTGGCCGAGGACCTGCACGCCAGCGCCCCGGAAACCGATGCCGCCTGGAAAGCGGAAGTTGACCGGCGGGTGGCCGAAATGGTACAAACACCTTGAATTCCTCAAGTTTTTGAGCGTTTGGAAGAATTTTGTCTCACACCCTCTCGGAATATATCAAAGGATTGCTGGTTCCCAACCGTCCTACCATCAGACAAAATGACGTCGCATTGTGGATACTGACGAAGAGAAAGACTGGATTCGGCTAAGCCAGCATGGCGATGACGCGGCCTTTGAGGAACTAATGCGTACCCATCAAACATTGATTCACTCGCTGACCTTTCGCATGACCGGCTCGCTGGCCGATGCGAAGGATTTGGCGCAGGAAACCTTTGTCCGCGCCTACCGCCAGTTGGATTCATACCAGGGAACCTCTAAATTCTCTTCCTGGCTCTATCGCATCGGGGTAAATGCCTGCCTCGACTGGCAGCGACGGGAACGCCGCCGCACCGAAATCTACCATCATTTTGGCGAAATGGCCGATACCGTCACCCCCGCCGAATCCGAATCCGCCCTCGACCTCGACGAGTTGAGCCAGGACGTTCAAGCCGCCCTCATGAAACTCTCTGCCAAACAACGCGCCGCCATCGTGCTCACCGTCTACGGGGAACACAACCACGCCGAAGCGGCAAAAATATTGGGCTGCTCGGAAACCACCGTTTCCTGGCGAATTTTCACCGCGCGGCGAAAACTAAAAAAGCTGTTGGAAAACCGGAACGGAGGCCGTTATGACTGACGACGAGCTGAATCAGAAATTGAAGGCAGCGCGGACGCCGAAGCTCGCGCCCGATTACGTCGCTGATTTCCCCCGGCTCGTTTTCGTGAGAAATCGGGCCACGGCGCCACGGCCGCAGGCCGCCCGCACATTTTCCCCTCGCCTGATGTGGGGCGCCACTATCGCTCTGACCTGCTTGATGCTCGGCTTCACCATCGGCTATCTGAGACTTATTCCGGGTGGGAAAAACGGTGAGCGGACCAGCGACGTCCTGGCCAACGCGAAAGTCATTCGGGAAGCTATGGCGATGTTCCCTAATCAAGTCCGCGCCATCGTTCAGGATGACCATGGCCTGAAATTGGTCCTGGCTGATCAGCCGGACGTGCCCAGCTCGCCGCCACTATACATTCAAATCTGCGACGGCCGGGAATGTTCATCCCTCGTAACCTTTAGCGGTCAGGAAATTCAGGTCGGTCAGCGTAAAATCACCGTTCTCGCCGAGGCGCGCGGCGGCATCATATTGGCCGGCGACCATTTTGTCTGGTCGAGCGGTGAAGGTCCCCGTGGGGACCACTTGAAAATTCAGGCCCGGACGCTGCCCCAAGCCGCCCTATAACCACGCGCCCATGACAATCGCATATCCCGCACAAAGGATCGACGCCCCGGGATCGTCTTATGTGGTGGAGATGAAACCGATTTGCGCATGGTTGTTGGTCGGGACTTTGAGTTGCGTGGTCAACGCGGCGCGGGCACAGTTGCAAACCGTGCCCGACCCTGCGGTGCCCCAAATATTTGGCGGGATGCCGCAAAAGGTCAACGTTCGCTGGTATAACGCGGGAGAGACAACGGTGCGGGCGGATATTCACGCGCAACTGTATCAAACCACCTCAGCAACCGCCGTTTCCTGGGGGTCGGCCACTACAACACCCTTGGAAGTCCTGCCGCAACAAACTGTGTTGGAATCCGTGCCGCTGACTTTTCCGGCCGTGAGAGCGAAGACAAGATTTCTTCTCCAATGGAGCGTCGGCTCGAATCGGCCCCCAGAGCCGATGGAGATATTCGTTTATCCCACCAATCTGTTAAATGAACTGAATTCGCTGGTACACGGCGACGATCTCGGCGTGTTGGACCCGAATGACCGGATCAAGCCGCTGCTCACCCAAAGCAGCATTGAATTTTTGGACCTGGGCACGGTGCCCTTGGAAACGTTTGATGGCCGGCTGGCAATCATCGGGCCGTTCGAAAAAAAAACACAGATGCGGGCCGGGCTTGGGGCCGCCATCCAAAAAATCGCTGCGGCCGGCGTGGCCGTGGTGTGGTTGCAATCCCCGGCGAACTCGGACGAAGACATCAAGCCATCGTACTGCGTGGTTTCCGCGAATAAAGCCGCCGTCGTGGTCGTTCAGCCGGAGCTCATTGCTTCCGTCGCCAGCAGCCCGCAAGCGCAGCTCAACTTGGTTTATCTTTGCAAATTATCGCTCAACCCCGCGACTTTTTCACTCCCCAATCTGACATCCCAACCTTAACCTCAATCTCTTTATGACAAAGCCATTCCTCATCCTCGCGATCCTTCTGCTCGCCGGCAGCTTGGCCCATGCCGCGCCCGGTGGTGTGCTTACCGTGGCGGTATTTGATTTCGATTCCAAGGATGAAGCGGTCCGCGATCTTGGGCCCAAGGTGGCCACGCTCATCAACGCCAATCTTTCCATCCAGCCGGACCTCATCACCGTCGAGCGCGCGGAGCTGGAAAAAGTTTTGGGCGAACAGGAGCTCGGCCTGTCCGGCACCGTCAGCTCGGATAGCGCCGCCAAAGTTGGACAGTTGACCGGCGCCAAAGTGCTGGTCACCGGACGGGTCTTCAAAATTGATAACCAAACGCTGATCGTTGCCAAGGTTATTGGCACCGAAACGAGCCGCGTCTTTGGGTCAATGGTGCAGGGGCCGCCTACGGTCTCGATTGTGGACCTTTCTTCCAATCTGGCCGCCAAGATCACGGCCGTCATATCGGAAAAGGGCGACACTCTAGTAGCCAAGGTGCCCACCCGTGACGAACGCATTGCCAAAATGAAGCAAACGCTCGATGGCAAAAAGCTGCCCGTGGTTTCGGTGAAAATCAGTGAAACCCACTATGGCCCGCACATCATTGATCCCGCCGCCCAAACCGAATTGTCGGTGTTGCTGCAAAAATGCGGATTCAAGCTGGCCGATGCCTCTGCCACTTTAAAGCCGGACCTCGAGATTTCCGGCGAAGCCTTCAGCGCGTTTGGCATGCAAAAAGGAAACTTGGTTTCCTGCAAATCCCGAATCGAACTCAAAGTGCGTGACACAGCTACCGGCAACATCCTGGCCGAGGATCGTCAAACCAGCGTGGGCGTGGACCTCGCCGAGCAAACCGCCGCCAAGACCGCCCTGGAAAACGCCGCCGACCAGGTGGCCGAGCGCATTGTCCCCAAGCTGGCACAGTGATATGGCCTGCGCGAAATGGGGACGACCTTGGACGGGTGGCGATACCAACGGTGCGAATCTGCGAACCGCCAGCTATAGCGTCAACAGTGTGAATCAGATCACACAACGAGATGTGCCGGGTACCAATGACGTCGCCGGGGTGGCGCTGGTGGGGACGAATGTAACGATTAACGGCGTCGCGGCAGATCGCAAGGCGGAATATTTCCACGGCGTGGTTGGGGGCGCCAACGCCAGCCAACCGTTGTGGTTGACCTCAACCATTATTGGAGCCAACACCACCCTTGGCGGGCATTTGTACGTAGCCAAGGAGCCGGAACAATTTCAATACGATTTGGATGGAAATCTGACGAGTGACGGCCGGTGGATCTATACTTGGGACGGTGAAAATCGTTTAATTGGTATGACCGTGAATACGAGCGCGGGACCGCAATACCAATTAACGTTCGCCTACGATTGGCAGGGGCGCCGGATTCAGAAGGTCGTCGCCACCAACAATTTCCTGTATGACGGCTGGAATTTGGAGGCGGAAATGGGGTCCAGCGGCACGCTGGTTCGCAGCTACGTTTGGGGAGCTGATTTGTCCGGCCAACTACACGGTGCGGGCGGGGTGGGTGGATTGGTGGAAACGCGGTACTATGGTGCGTCGACCACCAACGCGTTTGTGGCCTTTGATGGCAACGGGAACGTTTCCGCTCTTATCAACGCGGCCGATGGATCGGTAGTGGCTAATTATGAATATGGCCCCTTCGGTGAAGTCATCCGCATCTCCGGCCCACTGGCCAAGAATAATCCGTTGCGGTTCTCGACGAAGTACCAGGATGATGAGAGCGACCTGCTTTATTACGGGTATCGGTACTATGAGCCGGCCGCCGGGAGATGGATAAATAGAGATCCCGCACAGGAAAAAGGCGGATTAAATATTTATGGATTCGTTCGCGATCCAGAAGATGCGTTTGATTTCCTTGGTTTAGATCCAGTTAGACTAATATTTTGGGTTTGGCTGAGGGGACATTATCCTTACGAAGGGATTGACAAACAGTTGTACCAGCACTACATATGGGCTCTTAACCGCATTCCAGATGTAAACGCAGTTGTCTTTTATGAACAGATGCCCCTAGGGGTTACGCCCGGACTGCAAAAATGGGCATGCACGCGGACCTATTACATTGATGTACGTGCTTCAGACTCAAGTTTAGACCCAGTCGATGGCATCACAGATACATTTGCAGGTGCCAATGTCATCCTGGGTTGGTCCAAACAGAGCAAATGGGTTGCCAGGTCACTTGGCGACCTAATCTTTACGTATTATCCTGTTGATACGCACTCATCAGTTGAAATGAACACTCTTGTTCTTGCACATGAAACGTTGCATTCCGTTGGAGCAACGCACGTTCAGGATCCAAATAATATTATGTATGCTTATCTTATGCAGAGCTGGGTTCAGTCACATCCGCATCTGTCAGGTTATACCCTTAGTGAAATTGGTACATTAATTGGTGCACCATAATGCATAAATCAATTTATAAAGTTGCGTTGTTGGGTGGAATCGGTTTTTTTCTTTTCTTAACAATTGGTTCATTTCTAGGTTTGTATTGTGCCCCAAGAGATCTGGCGAGCTTTGTAAAACTCGAAGATCACCGTTTGCCGTTACTCGATGGCAACGGATATTCGTGGATTGCAAGCGACAAAATACTTTCCGTTAAGTTTGTCAATGATGTTGGAAGGTTTTTTATTTTGAATATTAGTAGTGGAACCTGGGAGGACCCGCCCGCCAATTGTAAATCAATCGACATTAAGAAGAATGACGTCTGGTCGGTGAGTGGCGATGGAAAATGGATTGTTATTAATCAGGAAGTGAAATCGAATCTCTGCTTGATATCCACCGATGGCGAGGTGATAAAAACGAATGTTGGTCGTTGCGAGCTACTTGTTCGCCCGTTTTGGATGCTAGGAGATGAAGGACTTTTTGACGTCTCATCCAAAAGTATTTTGTACCGTTGGGATGGGACTCAACAAACTCGAATAAATTCGATGTTCAGACCGGCTCTGCCAATTGGTTTTATGACCAATAATCTATTTCTGACATCCACAAATGTTTTACTCAACCAACCTGAAACGTACCCGAGGACTATTACCGTGGAATATTGGCAATTGGAGGGGAAGTTGGAATTGAAGCGGACAAAGAATATCAGCGTGTTTAATGAAAATATAGTTGACGGAATAACATCACCCAAAGGTGATAAGATTTGCTGGAGGTGTTCGCGAGAGGCCAAGTGGCCGAGGGCAATAATTAAGAGTGATTTCCCGTATTTTACGTTCGAAAAATATAAGGTGATCGATATTTATGTTTCCACTGTAAACGGGGATGGTTTATCATTGTTAGGGTCTTTAGTTTGGGGGAACGATTTTCCCTCTCTACATTGGACGATTGACGGAAGCCAGGTTTCTTTTATTTTGAAGGACGATCTTTATTTACTTCCGGTCGGAATAAAGTCGGAACTAGAAAAGTGACACAGTTTTCCCATGGTAAGGACGCCCCTGTGAGACCCCGTCGCCAAGACAGGCCAGTTTTCGCTTCCCCTCGTTGAGACTACGCCCATCCTGGTACGAACCGGAGTGATAGGTGACACAAAGTCCAGGGTGATAGGTTACACTACCAAGCATTATGACTTGGAGAAAAGTGACCCCTATGGAAGAAATTGTACGATTTGTGATATTGGCGCAAAGTG
>Ga0302140_10007183_pt1 | contig 13930 bp, 9 predicted proteins | sample I_Bog_E1_1_FD_202095 | JGI IMG/M metagenome (GOLD analysis project Ga0302140, IMG submission 202095) | Peat permafrost microbial communities from Stordalen Mire near Abisko, Sweden - I_Bog_E1_1 | ecosystem: Environmental > Terrestrial > Soil > Wetlands > Peat | place: Sweden: Abisko, Stordalen...
TGGCAAGGTCTGCTGCCTTCTGCTTCTCCTTCTCTGCCTTCAATATCTCTTGCTTTTCGCGCTCCTTAGAATCCATTGGTTCGTCTACTGCGGCATCTTCGTCCTTGACGCCTTTGCCCGGTGGGGGCTGCTTCGGATCCCTTCTATGTAAAACAACAGGTCGCGTGAAATCATCTTGATTGCTGGGATCAACGTCCTTTTTCGGTGCTGCAAACCTAGCAACGTGATATCTCAAATCCTCCCGAAGAGCTCGCTTTGTTGTTAATAACGGGAAATCTTGGTATTGACCATTCGCTGGAGGAGGGTTCGTCCAGCCACCATAAAGTGGTTGGTTGTGTGCGCCGTTGGCAGGCGTTTGATGACCTCCACTGCCACGCGCGGAAGCAACACCATTGAGGGAGCTGGGACGACCTGCTGGCCCAGGCGACGAGATGCCCAACCCTACAGGCTGTTTAGGGGGAAGATTTGGGCGTCTGACTGGCTTCTTGCGTGGTCGCAACGGATCTGCAGCTTTGGCCTTTCGCACAAATTGAGGAGGGCCGCCATTAGGCGTGGGAGTTCGGCCGTTCGAGAGGCCAGATGGAGAGGCACTCATGTTCGCAGGAGTGAGGTAGAAGCCCTCGATCGCGATCTCCACGCTCCGCAGATGAGCAGCAGTGCAAGTACGCCCGGTACCTGGCACCGGTATGCGAGCCTAGGTTGTCTTCATGAAGTCAAGGTGAGGAGGTTGGAGAAGTGCCTTGATTGACGCCTAGGAATGTGCTGCCGGAAGTGTTGTACTGGACGGAGCGCAGGTCACTATTACTCGCAAATGCACAGGTGTTGGAAGAGGTCGCGGGACTTGCTTTGCATGCGTGTTATGTAGGAGGATTCTTTGTTTCCTTGGGGAATGCTCGCGCCCTTTCAGGTTGGAGGTCGCGGTTCTTGAGATTCACCAGGCCAGCGCAGTCATCGCATTTACCCTGGTCTGGCGCTAGTGATAAGCGAGGCCGGCCAAAATAATCCCTGCACGCTTGGCGGGAGGGCGCATTAAGGTGAAATCTGGAGAACAACTGACAAACTTTCACTCCTCCTCTCCTTAAATGCACCTTGCTGCTCCGCCTTCTCAGACCCCAGTGTCAGTCCGACCGTGCAAAAGGAAAAGGTCCAGCTGAACCCGAGCTCCAAACGATGGACGAAGTCGTTTGCCGGTACACACATTCTAAGTCAGGTCACCTGAGGATTGGCTGGGCTGTCGACCGGAGGTGAAGGGGTGTTGTACGGCGCAATCGCAAAGAGTGAATGTTAGGTTGACGACACTCGTTCGATTTCTACCCGTTCTGTCTTTACCTTTCATCGGCTATCCGATCTAATACTTCTATTCTCTGGAATTGACTACGACACATACGCCAACAAAGTCATCTTGAGGAAGCTCGACACTTTTCTGCATAGATCGGCAAAGTCACCATTTCTCGAAAGATGTTTCCATCACAAGGGCCTCCTGACCAAGGAGGTGGAGATCTTGAATCGCGTCTCCGTGGTCTTATTCTCAACAACGCAAATGCAGCCCCTTCTCCTGGTGCAGGCCAACCAACTCCCTTGGCACCAACAAATCACATGCAGAATATGATCTCAGCTGGGCAGCAAGAGGCGCCCGCTGGAGCACCGAATCAGGGCGACGGTCTCGAGCAATCCTCTTTTGCTGGTCGAAAACGACCCAACCAGGCTCAGAGACGTCAAATGAACGCCCAATTGTCAATCCCAATTGACACTAGGCCTGTGCCTGGTGCACAAGCTGGAAGAGGATCGTTTGGCCATCAAGGACATAGCCCATGGGGACCTCCCAGCCAACATGGACAGTTTCATAATCATCAAAATCAGAGGTATCAACAGCATCAGAATCAGCAGTACTCCCCGCGATTCCAGAACCCCGGTCCCGGATCACCCTACTCGCCTCGAATACCATTCCCACAAGCGTCCCCTCAATCACCAATGCAACAATATCAGTCCGGACCAAGCCCTCAATTTCAACCTAGGCATCACAACCAATTTCCGCAACACCAGCAACCAGGTACCTTCGCACGACCTCCAGCTCAAAATCGCCAGCTTTATCAACCTGGTCCCAATCAAGGTCAAGGACGAGGACGCATGTTCCATCCAAATGGCGAAGAGATAGGGCATCAGAGCGCGCATCTCGAGAGTCTGGTTCAAGAACGTGTACCAATTGTGGGCATCGATTCAGTGGAAGAAGCCGAGAAGGAAGCATTCAGAGCGGTGATCGAGGAAGCTTGCCAAGAAGCGATTGCCGAATACGAAAAGCAAGAACTCGGGAATGAGAAATTTGACGCATCTACCGTTGAATTGCAGTGCTTTGGCAGCCTGAAATCAGGCTTTGCCACCAAAGCTTCTGACATGGATCTTGCACTCCTTACGCCCAAATCTATCCCAGCTCCTGACAGTCCAGAATCTCCTGTCCCACGCTTACTAGAAAAGAAATTGTTGAATTTAGGGTATGGCGCTCGGCTATTGACACGAACTAGAGTTCCAATCATTAAGCTTTGTCAAAGGCCTACAGAGAAACTTCTTTCTGACTTGTTGGAAGAGCGTGCCAAGTGGGAGAGTGGTTTTGTAGCCGATCCAGAAGACGAGGATGAGGATGTACATGACGCTGAGACACCTGATGGCACGAAAGAGAAGCTGGAAATCCAACGTACGGGAGATCAATCAACTCCGAAAGATGTTACCACGGAAGCCGTCCAGCTAACGCCCAAGCGGTCGTCATCGGGTGAAAATCAAATTTCGCTCAAACAGAAGGAACAGCAATCTTTAGGAGACTATTGCAATTCAGCGAAACGCCTGTTGAGGAAACTTGGGGGCCGCGATCTGACTTCGACTTCGCCTAATCTTAACGAAGAAGAAGGTAGAATTCTGAATTCTGTGTGCAAGGCTTTCATCAGTGGACTCTCCTCCGAATCATTGTCAGCTCGCCTGCGCAATTATAAGTCGATTGCTCCTCTCTTCGACCCCGCTCTACCTCCCGTACAGCGGACACTCCAAGGAATTTGGAATCAAGCCGAAGGAGAACGATTGGCAATGGCATGGGAGACTCGCCCCCTCACTGAATCAGATGAGAAACTGGAACACGAGGCTTTGACTATGGTTGAAGCATGGCGAATGTTACAAGACAAATACGGACCGCTCACAGAAGCGTCATTATATAATAGACAGCTTTACACTGCCTCTGAGAAGTTGAAGAAAATCAGCTCTCTTCAACTGGTCTTTCTTGAACAGATTCAACACGAAGATCCAGTGTTCTATCATGGCCGAGCGCTCAAGATTAGCAATGATCTCAAAACTCGCGACCAATCAAAGCCGGGTGACTACATTACACCTATCGTCGTAGCGCATTACATTGCAGGCGTTGGCAGTGCTCAGATACGTGAAGCTCTACAAAAGGCCTCTCATGAGGGTGCAGCACTATCACAAGTTGCTCTTCACCATCGGTCACTACAGCTCGCAATCGATTACGAACATGCTCTCAAGTCTTCCTACTTTGAATCCTGTGATCGACAGGTCGTAGAAGAATACATTGATTTCCTCAAAGGCCGGGACTTTTACCAACAAAATGACCCCAACGAGTCCGAGTCTATCCTCATAGCAAAGATACGTGCTCTCCCGGATCCAACGCAGATATCGCCCAACAAACCTCGAGATCGCTACAGAGATCATTTGGAGTTTCCCAAGACTGACATTGGTATTCAATGTGATATCAATTTTTCTGCACATCTTGCTCTTCACAACACTCAGCTTCTACGATGCTATTCTCGTACTGACCCCCGTGTCAAGGCAATGATCCTTTTCATCAAGCATTGGGCGAAAGTTCGTGGGATAAATACCCCTTACAGAGGAACCTTGAGTAGCTATGGATATGTCCTCATGGTTCTCCACTACCTGGTCAACATCGTACAGCCATTCGTATGCCCGAACCTTCAACTGGTCAACCACAATCCGCCAGAATACTTGCCACCTGCAGAGATCGAAGCACGCACAATTTGCAAAGGGCGCGATGTACGGTTCTGGCGCAATGAAGCTGAGATCAAGAACCTCTCTGACAGAAATCTGTTGAACCACAACCATGATTCCGTCGGTGCTCTGCTTAGAGGATTCTTTGAGTATTTCGCTCAGAATGGCCAAATGTCTACGGGTTCTAACAGAGGTTTCGATTGGGGCCGTGAGGTTTTGAGCTTGAGGACAGTGGGTGGTATCATGATGAAACAGGAGAAGGGGTGGACTGGCGCGAAGACAGTTGTTGAGACTTCGACAATTGCTGCACCGCCAACGCCCTCTTCGGCAACCCTCCCCGAGGCTAATAGTAACCCTGCGGCGCCACATGATGTGCAAGCACAAGAAATAAAGACTCTAAAGCTTCCGCCGAAGACAGTGGAGGAGACGAAGGAGATTCGACATCGATATCTATTCGCTATCGAAGATCCTTTCGAGCTCGACCACAATGTGGCAAGAACGGTTACGCATAACGGCATAGTCTCGATTCGAGACGAGTTCAGACGTGCTTGGCGCATCATCAGGAGCGTTGGAAAACCTTATGAGGGCCAGGAAGGACGATTGCTGGACCCGGCAGCAAGTGGAGATGATAATAAGAGCGGCTTACAAGAATTGTTGAACCTGATTCATGGACCACCTCCTACGGTCACCGGGGCAGACCAGGAGGCTCCTGCCTAGAATCATGGATGCGGGCGGAAGTTCTGGTGGTATGCACATAAACTACTAGTGTGTTAGAATAAACCATCTGGTCTCTGAATTGACAGCTACTTGAATCAACTCCTTTCATTCTGATTGTTGTTGAAAGTTACCGTAATCACCAGGCTAGCGTCTTTGTGCGCCGCTGCCATATGTTCACCGCGCCTCAAAAGTTACTCAGAACATCGAGCTAAACTAAAATTGGACGAGCGAACATATATGAATTCCATTGTCATGTGCCTCTAAAAGGTGAACGCAAAAGGATCTAGATACCAAGGTCACAACTCTGGGTTGGAAACAGGTCCCTGAGCTCAACTTGGTTATTTGACCGAATATGATAGAATCCTTGATACGCATAACCACTTCTCTCGACTTGAGAAACTGCATACAGATTCCTTGGATCCACATATTTATCTTGATAAGTTTTTGTTGTTGTCAATTTCACCTTTCATCCGATCTCATCTTTCTCGAAAACATGACAACAGTTATTGACTTTGCTTATATCTAGAGATATTACTAGCTAGGAACATGTGCGCTTGCGCAGAGCAGTTTCAAAGCGCTCTACTTGTTTGTTCCTCCTCCAAGGTCAAGCTACTCTTAAGGACTGAGGTAGCTCTTGCTGGGGCATGATTCTTCGACAATGTTAGGTTGTTTTGCAATGATAAAAAAAATCTCTGCTTCTCTCGCTGTTATATATCTTGGGTCGGAAGGGTGAGTGAGTAATCGATCGCGAGATGTGGCTTCCTTTAAGGTGCGGTGAATGCGTGGTTGGCCAGCACCCGCGAAAGTGAACTTCATCGGATTGTGGTTGGGGTGGAAGATGCTCTTTGCACACACTGAACTGAGAGTTGCAGAAAGCCTTGATCACATGCTCAGTAATATTAGCCGACGCCGAGCATGGCTAGAAATTGAGAGCATGTGGGCAATAATGAAAGAAGTAGGGCAGTTCGAGAGCCGCTGGAGGTGATTTCAGACCTCATTGGCGAGAAACACATGGTCGAGTTTGAAGCTGCGGATCCTTAACCCTAGAATCATCCTTGGACTGATATCTATAATTTCCCAAGTTGCGGCAGCAGATGTGCCAACTTTTATGTTTTCGAAAGACTTATTGCGACATGATTGTGTACACAGGGTTGATCCACCGGCCCCCTTTTCACCTCGCTTAAGCCAATTCAGAGTTCGTCACTCTGCAGAACGAAAAGTTGATGTATTTGAGCATCGCATAAATTTTGATATAAATAAAAAATAGTTTAGAACGTGATCGTGAATGTTAATATTGACTACCAAATTTACGGTCTTTGTGGACAAACTTATGACCTGTTGATGGGTGACTCTCAACACCGTTCCCTCATGCGTATGCTAAATCGATGCAGCGACCCTTGTATATGATCTAAGCTTAAAACTAGCGTGTAGTGTTTGTAATTACAGATATTCAACTTCCCGACTCAACGATCTATCCTCTGCATCCATGCCTCGAACCACGTATTCCATGTCGAGCACTGACAAGGACGAACTCTCCTTCAGGACCCTTACGCATACCAACCAGCGGCATTGTCCAATTGCTTTACTGCGCCTGCCACTATTCAACTGCCAAGACGCCACGACCAAGCATAGCTGTAATACTAGAGACTTCTTAGCATTAAGTCCAGTCAACATAAGATTACATGTTTGATTAGCAGCTGTAGTTACCAGTATCATTACAATAACACGAACTCGAATGCCTCTGACACCACTTTTCAACCCTTTTGGCGTCTCTTCTGTCTATACGCCTCTCTTTGTCTCCGCCTCTCATCGTTTTTGCGGTCGTCCTCACGCCGTGCGTTGTCTCTCCTCTCCTTAGCATCGCGTCTCCTGCACGTTGGGCAGTACTGATCGGGCTCTGTTTCATAACCCGGTGCCGGACAGTCCTCCCAACCATGTGACTATTACAACGTTTCGCATAATGACTGTAATGCTCGCAATGCACAAAATGTAAATGAGTGAAATGCTCAATTGGAAATCCCTCATGATCATATTCCGTGCAAATGTATCTTTGGTAGAACCTCTTGCACATTTTGCTGAGATACTTCTGATGAAGTGCTTGGTAGTTCAGGTTTCTTGAGCCTTGCTTTGAGATTCTGCAATATGCAACTACTATTGAACTTGTGTTGACTTTGGATTCGTGGTGGATGAGGATTGATCTGAGACTTTTGTTTGTTGACAGGGGTGAAGAAGATACATCCGTGTAAGGAATCTCACGCAATTTATGCAACTATGCCAGGGTGTTGTGAATATTCAATACTTTTCATGGTAGGCAAGTGAATAATTTTCTAGGGAGATGGGGGGAATTTGGATTCAGTGCCCTGAGGACTACCACTCGCATCGAAGAAGCTTCCAATAATCGTGAAGGCTTGAAAGGCTTCTCAAGAATCAATTGAATAACTTACTATCTCTCTCGAGTCCTGTCAAGTCTTGAAAGATAGCGTGGTGAATATAAATTCAGTCATATGTTCTAGCGAGTCAATGCTTCGGTTAGCGATTGCAACAAGATGAAGTGAACACCGTCTGCCGAAACACTTCATAATCTTCAACCAGGAGACAAAAATTAACTTACAATAGTAGCCTTCGGTAAATTGCAGAGAGCTCATTACGATCATACTCGTTGCAAATTTGTACCATAAGCTTGATGTTAAGAAGAGTCTATGATCGGGAGCAGTAAGTTGCCAGACTTTGAAGAGAAGACGCAGCAATAGAGACCTACGAGCTTGGCATTAATTTATGATCAAAGCATACTGGAATAGAATCTCCAGATACAAAACAACTCGAACAGTTCATGATGCGACAAGAGAAGCTTGTTTCTTGCTATAGATATTCAGTACAAATTTATGGAACGCATCAGCCCCTTTTCACCTCGCTTAAACCCCGTACTCTCATTACAAGATCCTTTCCCCTCAACGGACGAGGAAAGGTCATATTTCAAGGCCATACGGGGCTTCACAGAGCAAGAAAGTTTAGTAATAGGAAGAGGGACTTTGCTCAAGAAGCACGTTTGTCAACTCGGCGCGGGTGATGTGACCTTCGTGAACGGCGATTCTGTAGCCGGAATCAAGCCACAGATTTCTGAGCTGTGCAATCTATTAAAGACATAAATAAATTGCTTTACAAATACTGTGAATAACTAGGAAACTATCACAACTGAAATATCTCAGGGGAGCGGCAGTATAAAATAGTGAGTCTGGCTAGTAGAGAGGAAGAGAACCTACAGAAGTGCCTATAACGAGGACGAAAACTTGCCTGAATGAGGCTAGCTCAGAAAGCTTATCTTAGCGCCCAAGCTCCGATAAAGAATCATCGTAAGCTACAAGCATTCTACATCAAAACAACAATGTCGAGCTCGGAGCCATCATATACAGTCTTTATTAGACTTCCGTTCCCTCGAGGGGACTTTGTCGATCCTCCTGCTGTGAGTCGCATTTTCCTTTCCCACTACTCAGGCTGACTTTCCAGGTTGAGTGGGACGCAGCGAAGGACAAAGCCTTGTGGAAGATCCTCTCGAAATCGTCCAAGAACAGCGACATCGATTGTATGTATCCCTATATATTTGGAAAACAACCAGCTAACATAGTCAGGGAGCGAACTGTTAGTCCACCGCCCATCTGCCAAACAAGCTAACTCGGCTCAGCGCAACCAAGTTCGAAGTATCCTTACCATTCCTCCTCCAACAAGCAGCATGGCTTTACGAAAGACAACTCCTCCAAGTCCGAGCTCAGATGCGAAAGGTTGGGGTATCCAAAGGATCTGCTGCGCCGTCGCCAGTTCCTGGGAGCACATCTGAATCTGCTGGAGGTGAGGCTATGCGACGGACGGGCTCCGGTGGTGGAGGTCAGTTCCCCAACGACTTTCATATGCACGGAAGCTCACATAACACAGGCCCAAGAATAGCATCGGCTCTATCTTCACGCAAAGATTCTCCAATACCCAGAAACGATCCGAGTGTGCCTGGCACTCCAGCTCGACCAACAGGTAAAGCCTCAATGTCCCAAAAATGCCCGATAGATTAACCTCTGTAGCTCCACCATTCTCCCGCACATCATCAGCCAACACAACGATCACATCACGAAACTTTGCCCCTACAAGCCCACGACCTACACACGCAACCATGAACCGGCGTTCCCTCTCCCCTAAGCCCAAATCCCGGCCCAACTCACTAGCCATCGAACCACCTACCCGCTCCCCTCGTCCAGCTCCGCTCTCCTCTCCCGAAGAAAGCTCCTCATCCTCATCCTCTGACTCAGAACCACCCATGCAAAGTCGACTGCTCCGGCGTCCTCCACGCTTCTCCGCAAACAAACTAGGACAATCCGGCGACGCAGACGAGGAGGACGAGAATCCAGCATTCATGCCGTTTGCGGCTCCTTCGGAGACGCCAACACATCATGATCCTAGCGCAACACTTCGGGGCGATCCACGGAATATAGGGAGCAGACGGCCAGCACACAAGAAGTCGATGGATGCCGCGCTGCAATCCGCAACTTCTGACTCCTCGACGAGTTCCACGACACCTGCACCACGGCGTCCGGAGCCGTTGCAGGGAACGCAACGACAGAGACTCACTGGTCCGCTGTCACCGAGACGGACGGCGGAGCTGGCGGGACGGAGTCCAGGGTTGAAGGGGAAAGGAAGGCAGGATAGCGATGGGACGCCGAGTATGGGTAGTAGTTTCAGTGATTTGGATGGTAAGCTGGTCCCCCCTTTTCTCATCAATATTAGTACCCAACTAAGGAGACATAGATGCATCAGTAACACAAAGCGCGTTGGAAGAGGCGTTGGCCAGCAATATGCAAGCTGGAGGTGGGATGGCGAGTCGAATGAGCTCTATTAGTCAGGCTCTCCGGAGCAAATATTTATGAACATCAAGATCATCTGCTTTTTTCTTGGTTGGTAAGGGCGTTGAAGCATGGGCAGCGAGGCGCAGGGATAACCAATTTGTATAAGATCTGAATGGATTCATGACTTTTCCTCTCCCGGACACACTTCTCCGACACACTTCATCGATTTGAAGTATGCTTTTCCAGGATCTCAAGCCAGAGTAATTTTTAATTTTTATTATAATATTTCGTCTCTGTATACGTATGGTGAAGAATTGACTAACTAAGGGAGGAAAGCAAACTAAATATCCTCCCCGATCCAAACCCATCCATTTTCACCAAATAATCAATTTAATACTCTTCGCACTCCCCAGACGTGTGCCTCAGCGTGGTTAGGACCGTAGCCCAACCTCGCTCTGCCAGCTCCATAACAGAATGTTCCAATCTAGCGTTAGTAATTTTCTCGGCGCCTCTACCACCCAGCAGTCTGGGTCTGCGCCTTCTCCTCAAGAGCCTTAATATGCGGCGGCTTATACTTATCTCCCGAACTTTCCCAGCCCTCTGCACTCCCCGAGCTCTCGCCCCATCCATTCGCATTCGCATTTCCACTGCTCCATCCCGGACTCGTACCCCATCCTGGACTCTGCACCTCCTCAAGCACCAGCTCGCCGTCTTCTTCACCAGGAGTGTATTCGCCCCATCCACCACTTACACCAGAACTCTCGACTGGATTGCCCCACCCGTTTCCTTCCACCACAGTCCCGTTCTCGGTCTCAGTCTCGTTCTCACCATCACGTTTCCGCAATCGGCTCCAGTCGATCCGCTTCCATGAGCGCGGCGTGTTCGGGTTCGGCGCCACGCCAGCTGGGGACGGACCATGCAGGTACTTGCAGTTCTCAGCCGTGAACTCACATTTTCTTTCGGTGGCCCAGTAAAAGCATGTCTTTGACGCCTTGCCGGGCTTGTACTCTGGTGTCTCAATCGGCGTTGGAGGAGGCAAGGAGTCGGCAAGAGCGCCCCACGTGGGCTTGCCCATCCTGAGGTTTGGTGGGTCGGATGGCGAGACGGGGAGGTGTGCGTGCAAGTCTCTGCACTCGTCAGCTGTGAAGCGACAGTCTTTGTTGGGCGTTGCCCAGAACCAGCAGGTGGCCGTCTTGGGATTCACGGGCACAAGGGGGTCTTTTTGGAGGCCTTTGGAGCGGGGACCAGTTGGAATGAGAGATTGATTGGTGGCGACGGCAACAGCGTTTTCTTGTTGGGCTGCAAGGATTTGAGCGAACTGCTTCTGTTAGTATATAGTGGTAGAGATGGGATGAAAGTGGGCATGCCTTTTCGTCGACCAGTCGGGAGATTTCCTCCTTGGAGATGGTCATGCCAGAGGGATTTTCTAGATCTTTCTTAGTTAGGGGCTCGTCCTCATCAGCCAGCACGGCGTATCTTGATGCCATGAGTCCACCTGTTTTGGTGGCGGGAGCAGGAGTCCGAGCAGGTCGCTTGGGGGCAACACTCACATCCTCCCACTCCGCAGCATTCATGCCCTCGAGTCGATCAAGCCCACTGGGTGTGCTCACGCTTAGCGCGCGATTCACGAGGGCGAGTTGGCTAGTCTGCTTTGCAACAGCCAGAGCTCGTTGTTGTTGTTGTTCAATCAACGCTTCTTGCTTGCTCTTCACTCCTGGAGGAAGGGTGAAGATGGACTCGGGGAATTGACCAGTCTGTTGGGAATTCTGATTCAAGCCATAATGCATGATTCCGGAGACATGCTTGATGATCTTGATATTGTCGCCTGGACGAACGTCAATGCAGATCTTGCTAGTTTTCTTGAAGGCGCTCTGGGCAATAAAAGTCTTGCCAGGTTGCAAGCGAGGATCAGGCTTTGCTGTTGACTTTGTGGCTGTGGTTATTCCCGTGGTTGTGTTGGTTGTCGCTGTTGAAGGTCGAGCAACAATGGCTTTGGATACGGAAATAGACCTCGCCGTCTGGGAAGTTGCATTAGATGAGCGGGAGATGGCACGCTTTTCGGGAGAGATGAATCCAGGGTTTTTCGGCTGGTAAATATCGCCGATGCTCTTTGGCTTGCGGCCGTTGATTCTGGTGAACGCTTCGATGGCTGCTTTGGCATTGGGATCGTTCAGGCTCTTGATCTTAGGTTGGGGAGAGTCCTTGCTGGGTTTGGGAGCAGCAATCTCCGAGACAGCTGGTTCTTGAGTCTTCACTTGGGAAGCCCATGATTGGATCCGCGTCTCTTGTTGACTGGGTGTTGGAGATGGGAAGACGTCTTCACTCGCTTGTTGTGAAGCCACCTCTTCCGGCCATTCAGGAGAAGAGTAGGACTCATCATCTTTTGTGTACTGCGGGCGGGACTTCTTTCCTGCTTTGGTTAATCCAGCATTGAAAGCCTTGACCTCATCTAATTGTGTCTGTGTGTATCCCAATGCAAGACCACCCGCAGAAGGGATTTGTGCAGGCGTAGAGCGCTTTGGAATTTCGGCTGGTTCATTTGCAGTCGATTCTGCCATTTCGGAAGCCCAGTCAAGCGTAGATACAGGCTCTACTGTTTGTGTGTGGGTGGCTTCGTAATCCGAGGATGCTTCGATGGATGTCCCATTTGGGGTTTCTGCAGGACAATGGGTGGATTCGGCGGGCTCGGATGATGTTGGGGACGATAGTGGTCTCTCCGTAATCGTCACTTGGTCCGCCTTGGTGGTATCGAAAGACTCATTCGCATGGATCTGCACGTTGAGTTGTGCTTTCTCCTCGACGGAACTCTCGAAAGAGATCAATTCCTCCTCAAGGACGTCGTTCTGCGGACCACGCGTGAACACATATTGACCTTTATGTATCAAGCCATCAATCTTGATCCATTCGTCTTCGGTGAAGTAAGCAGCTCCGTAGAGCATGTATAAGCCCTAAAAATTGGTCAATTTTTGTGTGGGAAGTGGAAGATCTAAGATAATGATAGCTCACCATCTTCACTTGCTCCAAAGCTCGAGCGGCATTGGCTGACAGTGCCATTTTGTTGGTATCTGTGATTTTCGAATGTAGATTCGATTGAGTATTATTGCAAAGGGAAAGGAAAAAAATTTGGCTGATTTTATGTGCGAATTGAGATTGGTGGTGATCGATTCTCCTGGCCGAGCAACCTCGATTCGACAAGGCCGTAGAAAGATATCTCGGGCAGTTTGAATGTTGTAACTTTCAGGAAAATTGGTAACTGACTGTAAGTTCCACAGTATTGTAATTGATGATATGGAGTAACACAAAAGAAAGACCTCCCACCCTCAAAGAAGGTGGGAAATCGGAGTGTTGATATGGGGTGAGGGCCGCGGCTTTCTGAACCCTGGCGGGCAAGGTTGCATTGGTTCGTCCTTGGTCGCTTCACATCAGTGGCTTCACCTGCCGTTTCACCGACTTTTACAACCTTTTCTCTCCAATCCCCAGTTTGCAATTGACCAGACACAAAGTCCCAAAGTCAATGAGCGGGCACCAATCACGAGGAGCATTGCATTTCTTTTCCCATCCCACTGCTGGCACTGGCTGGAAGCATACCGACGTATTGGGCAGAACAGAAGCAAAGGCGCAGCTTGGTGGAGGACGCGTCGAGGGCCTACGGGACCGCGTTTGTCGCACGGTCCCCTTATTTCGCGTAGATTGGTTTCCAAAGGGGATGATCCTGGCAGAAGGCTCAGCTCCCGAATTGGTTCGGATCTCCGCAAACCAAATTTCAGGTTCAAGAGATCAGTCGAAGCGAAGCACTCACAAAGCTTGTAGCATTGATTGTGGCTGCTTAAAATTGACCTTGGCTTGTGCTCAAACTCCAATAGAGTCCTTGAAAACCCTTCATCACCGGCCGTCCTGACTCCTGCGGCTCTTTTCCCGGTGCTTGCTGTGTCGGGTCAGCAGTATTTGTGGAGCATTGGCAAAGGCTGTTCGTGTCGACTAGTGTCTGAAAAGATGTCAGGGCCGTTGACCTTTCCTAAGATCAAAAGATGCCGAAGGTGTAAACTCACGGTCCCTTGCTTCAGGCGGACTTCCTTGAGTTGTTGCACACTGCCTCCACTTCTTTTCTCTTTTGAAAATCCAGAAGATAAAGCAAACGACTGCAATGAAAGCAAGTACAGTTAGGACCACGCCGATAATTGAGAATGGCGGCCACTGATTGCTCTGACTCTCGTTGTTGAACGGGAAGGCGGTTCCTTCTCCTTGCGCTGTTGATGTTGAGCTCATTCTTCACTTTCAATTTTCCCAGTCGCTTCGTGTTGATCGTTTGCCTCGTATATAGCCGTCGAAGTGGAGAAACGGTTGTGCAGTTCGTTTGCGTCTGAGGAGTGCGAGCGGAAGTCCTT
>Ga0302140_10007188_pt1 | contig 13924 bp, 15 predicted proteins | sample I_Bog_E1_1_FD_202095 | JGI IMG/M metagenome (GOLD analysis project Ga0302140, IMG submission 202095) | Peat permafrost microbial communities from Stordalen Mire near Abisko, Sweden - I_Bog_E1_1 | ecosystem: Environmental > Terrestrial > Soil > Wetlands > Peat | place: Sweden: Abisko, Stordalen...
CGGCCGAGCTAGGCTACGACGTTGTGATGATTCGTACGCCACATTACTACAGAAAACAAATGCAGCCGGCAAATCTGCTGGCCTTTTATCGCACTGTGGCGGATCGCTCGCCGTTGCCCGTGATCCTTTACAACTTTCCGCAAGCCACCGGCTATGACATTCCCGCCGCATTGGTCATCGAGTTGGCGGACCACCCAAACGTGATTGGCATTAAGGAATCCAGCGGCGACGTGGAGAAAGTTCGCCGCATGGTGGAGGGAACGCGCCACATTAAACGCAGCGCAACGGTAACGGAGACATTTGAGGCGTTTACTCCGCGGATGCTCGCCTCTGCGGCTGCTGAGTCCAGCGCCGAGGGTGGGGATATGGTTTCTGTGGCAGCGCTGACCGCTTCTGCTGGCACGACTGCAAAGAAGGCGTCATCCGCCGCTGTTTCGGTAGTCGCTGGGATGAAGACCCGGCAAAAAGAAACGGGCTTCCAGGTGCTGGTAGGCGCGGCAAACAAACTGCATGACTCATTGGACGCGGGGGCGGTGGGTGCCATTCTGGCTTTCGCCTGTCTCGCGCCGACCTCCTGCTATGAAGTGTATGCCGCATGGAAAGAGGGCGATATTTCCCTGGCGCAACTGAAGCAGCAACGTATAGCCCTTGCCGCGCAGCGTGTTGTGGGCGAGCTCGGAATCCCTGGCGTGAAGTACGGGATGGACTTCAATGGTTACTTCGGCGGGTCGGTACGGCTTCCACTCCTGCCACTGACTGGTGACGTAAAAGGCGAAGTGGAACGACTGCTAGGGAACATAAGGAACTGAGGTTGGCGAAGCCGTCCGGTTTTTCGCTCGCCCAACTTCGCTCACTGTTCGAGCATCCGTTTCGGGTGGCCTTGCCATCATGAGCACCGGGTTCTATACTTGATTCGAACGAACGTTCGAATCAGGGGCACGCTTCCAGCTTATGGCAAGTTCACCCACGGCAAGTCGAGTGTCTCATCGGCGCCAGAATGCTTCACCTCCGGCCACTCGATTCGATCAGAGACTATCGGAACTTCTCATTCATGCTACCAACGTATTTTGCGACAAAGGGTATGAAGGCGCTTCCATGCGCGACCTATCGCGTGCGAGCGGCATGTCGCTGGCCGGGCTTTATTACTATTTCGAATCGAAGGAATATCTCCTTTTTCTGATTCAGAAGCACACCTTCGCCACCATCGTAAAGCGGCTGAAAACGCGACTGGAAGAAGTCGGCGATCCCGAACAACGAGTTCGCATTTTCATCCTGAATCACCTGGAATATTTTCTGGCCAATCAGGCGGCGATGAAAGTGCTCTCGCACGAGGCGGATGCGCTGAATAACGGTTATGGTTCAGAGGTGGCTGCCATCAAACGCGAGTACTACCGCATCTGCGTGGGATTACTCGATACCTTGAAGAACGAGAGGGAACTCCAGTTTTCCACGCGCATTGCCGTACTGAGTCTGTTTGGCATGATGAACTGGATCTATACCTGGCACAAGCCGCGGGTCGACGCCGACGCCCGGGAGATTGCACGTGAAATGGGCGACATTTTTCTGCACGGTGTCGTGAGGGGTGCGAAGAGTCGAAGGTAGAGGCGAAATCAACCAAATATAATTAAAGATCGACTGCGAAAAGGAGTGACAGAAATGGCGACTACAATTCAGCCGGCAACCGGCGAAACCGCGAAGCAACTCGTCAACTATCGAGGGGATGGCGGCGTGGCCGTGATCGAGATGTGCGATCCGCCGGCCAACACCTACACCTACGAAATGAACCGGCAGCTCGATGAGGCCATCCTGCGCGCCCGCATGGAGAACGACGTCTACGTAATCCTGTTGACTGGCGCAGGCGATAAGTTTTTTTCCGCCGGGGCGAATATCAAGATGCTTTCCAGCGTAGATCCGACCTTCAAATATTATTTCTGCCTGCACGCCAATGAAATGCTGCTTCGGCTGGAGCATACGCCGAAGCTGGTGATTGCTGCGATTAACGGGCACTGCGTGGGCGGCGGGCTTGAGATCGCGATGGCCGCAGACATTCGCATTGCTCGCAAGGATGCAGGCAAGATTGGATTGCCGGAAGTGAATCTCGGCGTACTCCCTGGCACGGGGGGCACCCAACGCCTCTCACGTCTGGTGGGTAAAAGCAAAGCGATCGAATTGATGGTGACCGGAAACACTTTCTCATTTGAAGAGGCGCAAGAGCTTGGCATCATCAACGACATTTACGAACGCGACGGTTTTATGGAAAACATGATCGAGTACGCGAAGCAGTTCTGTCCACCGAACAAGGCTGCCAAAGCCGTCGGCCGGATCAAGCGCGCGGTGCAGACGGGATGGGAAATTCCCATGGAGTCGGCGCTGGCTGTGGAGCGCGAGAATCAGCAAATTCTCTTTCAGAGTGAAGACGCGAAAGAAGGTCTGGCGGCGTACGTGGAAAAACGGCCGGCGGTATTCAAGGCGAAGTAGGCGGCAAGCAATTGGCAATTAGCATTTAGCAGTTTGCATGCAACGAGGGTAGCGAAAAGAAACGAGCGCTCAGGCGGAAGGGCCGAAATGCCAACGGCAAATTGCTAATTGCTCTTCGGCACGCCGTGATCAATGAGGAAATAGTTATGCCGGGAAAAGTAGCAAAGATTGGAACCTTCAGTGACTGGGTCGGAATGTTCAACGACTGGCGCAAAGATATTGGCGTCAACACCGAGGACATTGAAGCCTTTCACTTCGACACGCTTTATGGCGGAATCGATACTGAAGAGATCGAGTTCGGCCACTACAAGGGCCGCCGCAAGTGGGAAAATCTGCGGCAGATTCCTACGCAGCAAATGCGTGACGCCCTGATGAATATGATTGTGTACCAGGGCGACACCGAGTTCGCCAGCGTCGAGCAACAGCGCAATCTTCTGGAGAATGCGCCCACGGACTGGGATCGCCGAGCCATTACCCGCGTCATGATTGAAGAGATGCGTCACGGCTGGCAGATGTGCGCGTTACTGGTGGATTACTTCGGTTATTCCGGCAAAGTGGAAGCACAGAAAATGCTGGAGCGGCGGGCCTTTGACAACAAACGATTGCTCGGCGCATTCAATGTCGATGTCGACAACTGGATGGATTTTTTCACCTACACCGACTTTGTCGACCGCGACGGAAAATTCCAATTACAGATGCTGAAATATTCCGCCTTCGCTCCGCTGGGGCGCTCGATGTCTTACATGTTGCGCGAAGAGGCGTTCCACATGGGCACGGGTAACGATGGCCTGCGGCGAATCGTCGAGGCTGGGGTGGTTCCGGGATGGCTGATTCAAAAGTATCTGAATAAATGGATTTCCAGTTCCTACGATTTGTTCGGCACCGATCATTCCTCGTCCGCGCATTGGGCCTATGTGTGGGGCGTTAAAGGCCGCTACGATGAACCAAAGAACGATCACGCTCCCGATCTTGACGACTTGAACGATTACAATCGCAACTTGTATCGCAACGAAGTCGCCGGCCTGATCGAGCGCTTCAATGGGTCATTGCAGCCGGGGCAGGCGAAACTCTATGCTCCCGACTTGAAGTTTAATCGCGAAATCGGACGCTGGAAAGGCCAGAACTTTCACGCCCAGACCGGCGAACCGCTCGATGGCCGTGCGTATGAACAACATTTGAGAGAGTTCATGCCTACGCAGGAAGACAAGAAACTTCTGCTGGAAATTATTGCGAACGAAAAGAAATGGATCGCCGAGAAGACCGGAGCGCGGGATCCCCTTGCGAGCATCGGAGAAGTGAGAAAGTCCGCGATCAATCTGTAGATTCTTTACCTGTAAACGCATAGGCGAGGTAGGGAACAGCTCATGACAATCAACGCAGACCTCGAATTGACGAGCATCTCTCTAGACATCGCTTGTCCGGTCGCGCGTATCGTTCTCCGGAACCCTCCCCTCAACGTGATCGACATTCCCATGATGGATAAATTGTCGCAAGCGCTGGCAGAGGTCGAGTCACGGGCAGATATATCCGTTGTGGTTCTAAGCGGCGCTGGCAAGGCATTTTCGGCTGGGGTCGACGTGACGGCACACACTCCGGAAAAAGTGGAAACGATGTTGCTTAAATTCCACGGAGTGATTCGTGCTTTGATCGCCACCAGAAAGGTCACAATCGCCGCGGTGCATGGGAATTGCCTCGGCGGTGGTGCGGAACTGGCGATGGTTTGTGACATGGTTTATACCACGGCTTCCGCTCGCTGGGGCTTTCCTGAAATCAAACTCGGCTGCTATCCGCCAGTGGCGTGTACAGCTCTGGCTGCCCTGGTTGGACAGAAGCATGCTTCTGAATTGATTCTGACCGGAAAAATCATCGGCGGTTCCGAGGCGGCGGCGATGGGTCTGGCAAATCGCGCGTTAGCCGATGATGAACTGGAAGTTTCCGTCAAACAAACTTTGCATGAACTGTCCACGCTTAGTCCTGCTGCCTTGGCCGTAACCAAGAAGGCCATCTACGGATGGGACGCCATGCACTTCGACAAGGGCTTGGCGCGTGCCGAGAGGATTTATGTTGAAGAGGTGATGAAGACGCGCGATGCGCAGGAAGGCGTTCGCGCATTTATGGAAAAGCGCGCGCCTGAGTGGGCAGGGAGCTAGGCAGTGCCGATCGGAAGAATCCGATGATCACCGACTGCCACATCCACATCCAGCCCATGGAGATGTTCAAGCCGCCCGCCCTTGCACTGATGAAAAAGAAGCGCGCGAACTTTGACCAGATTGCCGAATATTGCCGTTCGCCCAAAGCATTCCTCACCTATCTTGACGCATGCGGCATCGATCGCGCCGTGCTCATTAACTACGTTGCACCGGAAGTGATTGGATTCACGAACGGGGTAAATCAATTTATCGCAGACTACGTGAAGGAAAATCCCAGGCGGCTGCTTTCCTGTGGCAGCCTGCATCCGCGGCATACCACAAATGTTTTGGCCGACATGGAGCAGATTCTGCGGCTGGGTATCCGGATGATAAAAATCCATCCGCCGCACCAGTTGCTCTTCCCGAACGACTATTTGAATGGCGTTAAAGAACTGGAAATCATTTACCGGGCCGCCGAGGCGAACGGCGTGCCGGTCATGTTTCATACAGGAACGTCGATTTTTCCCGGAGCGCGCAATAAGTATGGCGATCCCATCCATATCGACGATGTCGCCGTCGATTTCCCGAAGCTGAAAATCCTGCTGGCACACGGTGGCCGGCCACTCTGGATGCAGACGGCGTTTTTCCTGATTCGCCGGCATCCCAACGTCTATCTCGATATCAGCGGGATTCCACCCAAGACCTTGCTGCAATACTTCCCGCGTCTGGAAGAGATAGCGCATAAGAGTCTCTTCGGTACGGATTGGCCGGGTCCGGGCGTGCCCGACTTAAAGAAAAATCTTGAAGAGTTCTGCTCACTCCCCTTGTCGGAAGGGCTCCAACAACAGATCCTAGTCAGGACGGCCCTTAGCATTTGGCCGGTCTAGCCACGGCGCCGGAAATTGGAAGGCAAGCGGCTTTTGCGGTATAAAAGAAGGTTGCGTTCCGGCCTGCAGGATGGCCGGGCGACGAATCGACCTCGCCAAACGAACCCTTATGTCTAGCTTGACCACTCCCGCCAGCAAAGGCCTTGAAGGAATCGTCGCCACAACCTCCAGCATTTGTTATATCGATGGCGATCGCGGCGTGCTCGCCTACCGTGGGATCGACATTCACGAACTGGCCGACAATTCCAACTTTGAAGAGACTTGCTACCTTCTGTGGTTTGGCAAACTGCCCACCCGCCGCGAACTTCGAGAACTGCATGAGCGGCTGGCCGAAGAACGCAAGCTGGATGCCTCCATCATCAACCTGCTGCGAAGTGCGCCACGGCATGCCCTGCCCATGGATGTGCTCCGCACCGCGGTTTCGGCGCTCTCGTTCTACGATCCCGAAGAGAAGAACAACGATCATCAGGCCAATGTAAATAAAGCAATTCGCTTGACTTCGCAGATCGCCATGATTGTTGCGGCTTATGACCGCATCCGCAAGGGGCAGTCGGTCATGGAGCCCGACCGCGCCCTCTCTCACGCCGCCAACTTTCTGCTGATGCTAAATGGAAAGCATCCGAGCGCAACCGCAGAGCGTGCTCTGGATATCGCCCTCATACTGCACGCCGATCATGAACTCAACGCCTCCACCTTTGCCGCGCGCGTGACCGCGGCTACTCTTTCCGACATGCACTCTGCGGTCACCTCCGCCATCGGGGCGTTGAAAGGGCCGTTGCACGGGGGCGCCAACGAAGCTGTGTTTCGTATTCTGGAAGCAATCGACGCTTCGGGATCCGATCCCATCGACTATGTGAAGGGGATGCTGGCGCAAAAGAAAAAAATTCCCGGCTTCGGCCATCGTGTGTATCACACGGAAGATCCACGGGCGACGCATCTGCGCGTAATGTCTCGCGATCTGGGCAAATCCAGCGGCCAGGCCAAGTGGTTTGAGTATTCTCAGAAGATCGAAGAATTCGTTCGGGGAGACAAGAAATTGAATGCGAATGTCGATTTCTACTCCGCCTCCACTTATCACACGCTCGGCATTGACGTGGACCTGTTCACTCCCATCTTCGCTATTTCCCGCATCAGCGGCTGGGCCGCGCACGTCATCGAGCAATTAGATGACAATCGCCTGATCCGTCCGCGTGCGGAATATGTTGGGCCGGAATATCCTCAGAAGTACGAGCCGCTGGACAAACGCGATTGATGTCTCACTCGCTATCGACTCGTCGCGTTAATCTTCGAAGAGTATCTGAAACCGGCTTTTTTGCCTGCCTCTCATACGAATACCGCGAAGCGCCTGAACCAAACAGGTAGAATAGACGCTGTATGATGCGCCGCATTTACCTCGACAACAACGCTACCACACCGGTTTTGCCGGAGGTTCTCGAAGCCATGCTTCCATACTTTGGCGAACGTTTCGGGAACGCGTCGTCGATCCATGGACATGGGCAGGAAACTCGCGCCGCCGTGGAGCGAGCGCGGGATTCTGTCGCGATTTTATTAGGTTGCGGCGCTCCCGAAATCGTTTTTACCAGCGGCGGCACCGAGGCTGACAATCTTGCAATTTCCGGATTGACCCGCTCGGGCGATCACATCATCACCTCCAGCATCGAGCACCATGCCGTGCTCCAAGCCTGCAAGCATGTCGAAGAAATTGGCTGCGAAGTAACTTATCTGCCCGTCGACGGCCGTTGCCTGATCGACCCCGATGACGTGAGGCGCGCGTTGCGTCCGAACACCAAGCTGATCTCGGTGATGATGGCCAATAACGAAACCGGAGTACTGCAGCCGGTCGAGGCAATCGGTAAAATCGCTGCGGAGGCGGACGTTTATTTTCACGTGGACGCAGTGCAGGCAGCCGCAAAAGTTCCGCTTGATGTCAAGCGTATCGGGTGCGCCGCGCTATCAATTTCCGGCCACAAGATGCACGCCCCGCAAGGCGTGGGCGCACTCTATGTCCGTAAGGGGACGCCGCTTCAGCCGTTGTTTTATGGCGGACGGCACGAACGTTCAAGACGGGCTGGAACGGAAAATGTCCCCGGAATTGTCGGATTGGGCAAAGCCGCTGAACTGGCGCGACGAGATTGCGAACGCGAGGATGACCAGAAAGTATCGGAACTACGCGACCGCCTGGAACGAGGCATTCTTGCTCAAGTGGAGGACGCGGCTGTGAACGGCGCAGGCGCTCCGCGCGTGCCGAATACCACGAATATTTATTTCGATCATATCGATGGCGAGGCGATGGTGATCTCTCTCGATCTGAGAGGACTTGCGGTTTCCACCGGTGCGGCATGTTCGTCGGGTGCGATTGAGCCTTCTCATGTATTGATCGCGATGGGATTACGCGCCGACCGTGCTCGTGGCAGTCTACGATTCAGCCTGGGCAAGCAGAACAGCGCGGAAGATGTCGATCTTGCGCTGGCACTGGTACCTGAGGCCGTCGCCCGGCTTCGAGAATTATCGCCAACGTATTCCAAGGGGGTGATTGTCTCTTGAGCGCCGGATCGCAGTGGCTCGATGAAGTGATATGTCGAATCTAAAGACCATCGCGGTAGCCATGTCGGGCGGTGTGGATTCTTCCGCCGTCGCGGCCATGCTGCGCGCCGAAGGTCATAACATCATCGGCCTGACCATGCAGCTCTGGAATCAGCGGCGGCTCGCCGGACACGAGGGCATGCCGGAGTCCGTGACCGGCCGTTGTTGCTCGCTGGACGATGTCTACGATGCGCGCCGCGTCGCTGAGCACATCGGCATTCCATACTATGTGGTGAATCATGAAGAGCGTTTCGAGCGCGAGGTAGTGCGTCCGTTCGTCGCCGAGTATCTTTCGGGACGCACGCCGATTCCGTGCAGCCTCTGCAACAATCATCTTAAGTTCGATCAACTCTTGGTTGTCGCGCGGCAGATCGGTGCCGAGTGCGTTGCCACCGGTCACTATGCCCGGGTGGAATATGACGACGCCTCCGGCCGCTGGCTGCTGAAGCGACCTGCAGACCGCAGCAAGGATCAGACATATTTTCTTTTCGGCCTCACGCAGGAGCAGTTGAGCCGCACGCTTTTTCCATTGGGCGGGATGACCAAGCCGGAAGTGCGCGACCTCGCGCGCATGTATGGTCTGGCTCTGGCGGAAAAGCCCGATTCACAGGAAATCTGTTTTGTTCCCGGAGGCGACTACAAGCGCTTCATCGATGCCTACCTCGCCGAAAGCGGAGAGGCTCTCCCCGATACTGCCGGTGAGCTGGTCACTGCAAACGGGGAAGTGATCGGCCAGCACGCCGGCATTCATAATTTCACCGTCGGCCAACGCAAAGGACTGGGAATCGCCACCGGATCACCGCTGTATGTGATCCAAATCAACGGAGCTGATCGGCAAGTCGTGGTCGGAAGCGACGATCATCTTTATTCGCGCACGCTGCGCGGTCGCGGCGCAAACCTGATCTCGGTCGAGCAGCTTCATGAGCCGATGCGGGTGTCAGTGAAGATTCGTCATCGGCATGAGCCCGCTCCAGCGACGCTTGAAAAGCTCTCCGGCGACGAAATTCTCGTCACCTTCGATCAGCCGCAGCGCGCTATCACTCCCGGCCAAGCCGCGGTCTTCTACGACGGCGACATTGTGGTGGGAGGGGCTTGGATTGCTTAATCCCACCGACACACGGGGAGACTTGGGAACATTTCGAAGGGGCTAAACTACAGAAGTGATCGCACTCAAACCTCAGGATCGAAAACCTAAGTCGAAAACTCTCAGATAAACATTTCATCCTGCTGGACTGGACGTCTGTTGCCGCGGCTATCTCCATTTTTTCGAGCCCGGTTGCCCAGCAGGTACTCGACCCCTACGGTAACTCCCCGGACAATTCCGGAAACTTGGCGGACCGGAGAAACCACCGTTTTGGTCACAAGTTCGGAAGTGTGCGCGACGCGATCAAACGTACGGCTCAACATCTCGTCCGCGCGAATGACTTGAAGACGGGCGCGATCCACGGCATCGCTCACTGCCGCATCCACGCGATGCACCTCGGATCTTACTGTAGTGGTCGTGTCGGCGAGGTTATCAAGAACCGTTTGCATCTTCGGTTTCAGCTCCACCAGGTTATCCACGATCGCCAGAATCTGGGGATGCAGCTTGATAAGATTTTCTGCAATCTGTTCCGCCTTGGGCCGCAGCTCGGTCAGCATCAGGCTCGCATTATCCAGCACTGGAAGCGTTTTTGCCTTAAGCTCCTGAACTTCGCCCTCCAGCTGCGCCGTGGTCTTTCTCATCGCCACGTAGAGGGCAACGAGGATACCTGCCTGCAATACTACGGCTGCTGCGGTGACTGCGACAAAAACTGCCAAGAGATTTTCCATGATAAGAACTCCTGCCGGGAGCGCGGGATTATCCGCGAACTACACGCCCTTCGGTGGGGCGGTATCGCTTGTTGCCTCCTGATAGGCCTGTTTTCCGGCTTCATACGCCGCACGGAATTGATCTTTTTGCTGGGTGACTGCGTCGCGACCCTTATCCACCCAGCCCGCCGCCTGTTCGCGAGCTTCGCGAGCCCTTGTGCGCACATATTCCCCACCTTGCTCGGCTCGAGCACGCAACTCTTCGCGCGTCTCTCTTCCTGAGCGGGGCGCGTACAACACTCCTACTAAACCACCCAGACCCAAGCCTGCGAGAAACCAAACAAAGCTGCTGCCGTCACTATCAGACATCGCAAACCTCCCGATCAACTAATTGAGTACTAAGCGGAATGGTAGCACCCATATCCGGCAAATACAATTGCAGCGGAACCCGAGAAAGGGACCGCCGATACTGCAATTTGCTTCGAAAATCAGGGTACTGCATATGAAGCCACTGCCCACGAGGATTATGCCAACGCCGCTTGCGTGACTTAGGAAGAATTGAAAGCTACTTCTGCATTGGCGGGGCTGCCGGGTTCGTAGCGGGCGCAACTGGCTGCGTCTTAGCAGGAGCCGATTTCACTCCCTGCAAAACCGATTGCGGTCCGCCGTTCTTAATCGCGTTGATCGAGAGCGTGATCGAAGTCAGCATGAACAGAACAGCGGAAATTGTGGTGGCTTTCGAGAGCGCCGTCGCCGCTCCCCGCGGACCAAATGCCGCCTGGCTCCCTTGTCCGCCAAACGCTGCCGAAATGTCCCCGGCCTTGCCGCTCTGCAAAAGTACAACGACGATCAGAAACAGACATACGATTACGTGAATAATAGTGACGAGAATAATCATGAGATCCTGAATTCCTGGAACCGTATTTGGTGCGGAAGGGGGGATTTGAACCCCCACGCCTTTCGGCGCCACCCCCTCAAGATGGTGTGTCTGCCAGTTCCACCACTTCCGCCCGGAGTTGTGCCCCCTGAAGGAGCGCCTTTGATTATAGCAGCAATGATTTGACCGTTCTCGCCAATCGCAGGCTAGTTATGGATGTTGAATTCGTACTCAGTGGATCAACGCTCCCGTGATCGCCACCGCGGCCCCCAGCGCACCTAAGATCATACCCAGGTGCCAGAAGATTCGGCGACCGGAAAGTAAAGTGATCGAAGTGATCACCAGGGCAATCTCGAGAAATACTTCCGCCAGATCATACCGGTCCGCGCGGTGTTCTTCCATGCCAACTTCCCGTTCCAATTCTTTCGCCTTGTCCTGGATGTCCGCCTTTTCCTGTTTGTAGCGTTCGGCCTCTTGCCCCGATTTTTCGCGGAACTTGTCCATCATGCCGGCGTCTTTGCTGGTCACAGCAGCGCTGAATTCGGCGAATAAAGCGTCCTCATGTTCGCGAATATTCTTGGCCTGATAGTAAGCCCACTGATCCGATGCTCTGGCCTGCGTCACAACTTCTTCGGTATGGGCGCGATGTCCCAGCAGCGAAACCACCGCGACCATCACCGCCAGCACGGCCATGGTCAGGGACACTGGCGCCATGCCGGGATCATGCTTCGCATGTTCAGCATGTTCGTGCAGTTCCTGAAGCTCGTCGCTCATTCCATCCTCCGGATCTCCGCCACGCAAAAAGTAACGCGGTCGCAGCACTAAATCGTACGGACAAAGATCGCCGGCATCAAGCCAGTGGGGATCAAGATGGTAAGGAAACAGCCAGTTGCGCTCCGGCCAGAATGCCCTCCCGCCGATAGAAGCCCTGGAAAACCTGCGCGCCCTCATGCTCCCATCACCTTCACAATCACCCGCTTGTCCCGTTGACCATCAAACTCCGCGTAAAAGATTCGCCGCCAGGTTCCCAAATCAAGTTTACCTGCGGTAATCGGAACAATCACCTCGTGATGGATCAGCAGTGCTTTCAAGTGCGAATCGCCATTGTCCTCGCCGGTCTCGTGATGCTTGTAGTTCTTGCGAAATGGCGCCAGATGCTCCAGCCACTGGTCGATATCTTCGATCAGTCCACTCTCGTTGTCGTTCACATAGACTCCTGCCGTAATGTGCATGGCGGAAACCAGTACCATGCCTTCCTGAACTCCGCTCTTGCGGACGATCTCTTCCACCTGCGGGGTCATGTGCACATACGCGCGATGGGTCTTGGTGTGAAACTTCAAATATTCCGTTAAGACTTTCATCATCATCTCCGATATAGGCTCTCACCGCGCCAACCGATTGGACGTTCCCTTCCGTCACTCAAAACTTCTCCGAAAGTGCGCCATACTCATTCCTCAAGGAGGTTTCGGTGCCGCTTCGTCTGGATTATCTTTCCTGCATTCTTACGATTGGTTCCACCATCTTAGTAGGACGGCGCTGCTGGGAAGGTTGGATTATCGCAGCCGTCAACAGCATCCTTCTTTGTCTGATCGGATTTCGCACCGCGCAATTTGGATTCATTCCAGCAAACTTGTTTTGCATCGGTCTCTACGCCGTGAACCTGCGATCCTGGCGCAAGCCGCACATTCGCTAGCGGAAGAGGGAGTGTTTGTCAGTTTTCCCGCCGGCGATTCGGCGAGACTCCAGCTCACTCTATCTCTAAGACTGTACCCCTCGCGCAACAATTCTGCGTCGCATTGCATCCATCTCTATATCTAATTATTTGAAATTGATAGAGGGAAGAGGTGCGAATATGCCAAGAAATGTAAAGGTCACCACGCTCCTATTCGGGTTAACGTTCCTGATCGCGTTGTACGCCGTTCCGCCGCTGGCTCACTCGCAGAATGAACCCCCGCCGCCGGCTCCGGCCAGCCCCCCGCCGCAAGACCAGACACAAGCGCCTCCCCCTTCGTATTCGCCGGATCAACTCGACAAGCTGGTTTCTCGAATCGCCCTTTATCCCGACCCGCTCCTGGCACAGGTTCTCGCCGGGGCAACATTCCCCGATCAGATTCCCGATGCCGCCAAATGGGCGGATGAACACCACTATCTCCGCGGCGACGATCTGGCTCGCGCCATTTCCGACGATCAGTTGCCTTGGGATCCCAGCGTGCAGGCGTTGCTTCCGTTTCCGTCGGTTCTAGACACCATGGCTTCGGACATGAATTGGACAACCGACTTAGGGAACGCGTTCCTCGCCCAGCGTCAGGACGTCATGGATGCCGTGCAGCGCATGCGGCAAAAGGCGAAAGACTACGGCTACCTGCGCAGCAATAATGAGATCGTGGTGAGCGGCGGTCCCTACATCACAATCGATCCCGTCGATCCGGCGTTCCTGGTTGTGCCTGCCTATGATCCGTTGATCGTATTCGGTCCGCCCCGGCCGGGATTTTTTGTGGGTGGCGCGATTGGCTTTGGCTTCGGAGTCAGCCTAGGCATTGCGTTCCGGCCCTGGGGTTGGGGCTATACGCGGTTCGATTGGGGAGCGCACGCCGTGTTCATCAACAACGCGCCTTGGGGCCGTACCTGGGCGAATCGTGGATATTACGCTCATCCCTACGGGGCGGGAGTGCGTCGCTGGAATCCCGGCGCCCACGCCGAAGGTCACCGCCTGATCCCGCGCAGCCAGGAAGAACGCCGTGCTCCACGCGAAGGTCATGCGCGTCCGGAAGAGCGGCACCGATAAGCAGAGGTTGTCTGAGTTCAGGAACTATAACTCGACTGGAGCCGACAATAAATCAAGCGTTCGATTGAAGCGAAGGGTCGGGGCAGCGATGCCCCGCAAATTGCAACCTGAGACTTTCTTGCGCGTCGCCCACGTGCTTAAGATCGCCGAGCGGAACCTTGAACTCGCGGTTGCAACTTGTGCACACAGCAATCGCCGGAACCGTCCCCAGCCACTTCACCACTCGAAGATTACGCTTCATTTCAAGTTGCCCTTATGTGAGGGAGCAGCAATTCCGCCAGCGTTACCGCATAGTCTGTTCAATCTCAGAAATCCAGTCCGGACGCTTCAAAACTTCCCGAGGCTTCGGACCGTCCGCCGCTCCTACAATTCCATCCTGCTCCATCAGGTCGAT
>Ga0302140_10007203_pt1 | contig 13907 bp, 10 predicted proteins | sample I_Bog_E1_1_FD_202095 | JGI IMG/M metagenome (GOLD analysis project Ga0302140, IMG submission 202095) | Peat permafrost microbial communities from Stordalen Mire near Abisko, Sweden - I_Bog_E1_1 | ecosystem: Environmental > Terrestrial > Soil > Wetlands > Peat | place: Sweden: Abisko, Stordalen...
GCGGCGTTGATGAGAGCGTTCAACTTGGTCCAGCAGCATCAACCCCGCGCCGGTGTCGGGGCGCGAGTGCTGGAGTTGGCGTTGATCCTGGCGGGCCTGAGTCCGCGAGTTCCGATCGGAATTCGGGATCGCGCCGCGCGCCATGCCAAAAGTAGATTCTCGATCAGACCCCGCCTTTCGTCCAATCGATAGTAGATATGAATAGGGCTGTGGAGTAACTTGCGGATACCCGGCCGACCGGGCACCGGTGCGCCCAATCGGGGAAAGCGCGACAGGATCGAGATATGGTCGAGCAGCGCATTGCCGAAGCTCTCGGTGCCGTAAGGGAAACGCGACTCTATTGCCCGCGCCGGGACACCGATCAGAAGCCGTGCCCCTGTGTCCAAGTGGCCCGAATCGGACCGAAACACCCGCCCACCGTGTTGCGGCAGCGTTACTGCCTCGGATAGGCTATCGGGTGGCTGTGTCCGCACCAACTGAAGCCGGAGTGTAAACTTGTCCCCGATGCCGAATCGCCGAACTCTGAAGTTCCTTCTTCCGCTGCTTCTCGCCGCGGTAATCCTCTTTCTCGTGCCCTCGCATTCCCTGGCGCAGGCCCCGACGCAGACCGGTGGCGAAGCCCATCTGATTCTGCCCGACCTCAGCCAGGGAACCTTTCTGGGAACCAGCGGACGCACCCTGCTGATGGGCGGCCTCGGAATCTGCGCGCTGGGCCTGCTGTTCGGCCTGATCACCTACATGAAACTGCGCGATCTGCCGGTGCACCAGTCCATGCGCGAGGTCTCCGAACTGATCTGGGAAACCTGTAAGACGTATCTCTGGACCCAGGGCAGATTCCTGCTGATACTTGAGCTCTTTATCGGGACCATTATCCTCTTCTACTTTGGCTATTTCGAGCATTTCGACGCGATCAAGGTGATCGTGATCCTGCTGTTCAGCGTGATCGGTATTGCGGGCAGTTACAGCGTGGCCTGGTACGGCATCCGCGTCAACACCTTCGCCAACTCGCGCACCGCGTTCGCCAGCCTGCGAGGCAATCCGTATCCGTGTTACGCCATCCCGTTGCGCGCCGGCATGAGCATCGGAATGGTACTTATCAGCGTGGAACTGCTCATCATGTTGTGCATCCTGCTGTTCATTCCGAGCGATTTCGCGGGCCCTTGTTTCATCGGATTCGCGATCGGCGAATCGCTGGGCGCGGCGGCCCTGCGCGTGGCGGGCGGCATCTTCACGAAGATCGCCGATATCGGCTCGGATCTGATGAAGATCGCGTTCAAGATCAAGGAAGACGACGCACGCAACCCCGGCGTGATCGCGGATTGCACGGGCGATAACGCGGGCGACTCGGTGGGTCCCAGCGCGGACGGTTTCGAGACTTACGGGGTAACGGGCGTCGCGCTGATTTCATTCATAGTGCTGGCCGTTACGGATCCGCTGGTGCAGGTGCAGTTGCTGGTGTGGATTTTCGTAATGCGCATCATGATGGTGGTGTCGTCGGCGGGGTCTTACTTCATTAATGAAGCGATCGCGAAGGCGCGCTACGAGAATCTGCCGAAATTCAATTACGAAGCGCCGCTCACATTTCTGGTGTGGCTTACTTCAATTCTCTCAATTATTCTGACGTATATTGTTTCTTACTTCCTGATTCCGGATCTCGGCGGCGACCCGTCGTTGTGGTGGAAGCTTTCGAGCGTGATCACGTGCGGAACGCTGGCGGGCGCAGTGATTCCGGAACTGGTGAAGGTGTTTACTTCAACGGAATCGGGCCACGTGCGCGAGGTGGTTACGTCATCGCGGGAAGGCGGAGCGTCGCTCAACATTCTTTCCGGATTTGTCGCCGGAAACATGAGCGCATTCTGGCTGGGACTTACGATGATGCTGCTGATGGGCGTTGCCTATCTGATCAGCACCCTGGGACTGGCGACGCTGATGGTTGCGCCTGCGGTATTCGCGTTTGGTCTGGTGGCGTTCGGGTTCCTGGGCATGGGGCCGGTGACGATTGCGGTGGACTCTTACGGGCCAGTTACGGACAACGCTCAGTCGGTGTATGAGCTTTCGCTGATCGAGGATGTGCCGGGAATTTCGCAGGAACTACAGTCGAAATTCGGTTTCACGCCGAATTTCGAGCGCGCGAAGGAGAACCTCGAAGAGAACGACGGCGCGGGAAATACCTTCAAGGCCACGGCGAAGCCGGTTCTGATCGGCACCGCGGTGGTGGGCGCGACGACGATGATCTTCTCAATTATTGTGGCGCTGACCGATAAGCTGACGGTGCACATCGACCGGCTTTCGATTCTTTACCCGCCGTTCCTGCTGGGAATGATTGCGGGCGGCGCGGTTATTTACTGGTTCACCGGTGCGGCTACCCAGGCGGTTACGACCGGCGCGTACCGGGCGGTGGAATTCATCAAGAAAAACATCCGGCTGGAAGGTGTGACGAAGGCATCGGTAGCCGACAGCAAGGCGGTGGTGGCGATCTGCACGCAGTACGCGCAGAAGGGTATGTTCAATATCTTTCTTGCGGTGTTTTTCGCGACGCTGGCGTTCGCTTTTGTGGAGCCGTTTCTGTTTATCGGCTATCTGATTTCGATTGCGTTATTCGGATTGTTCCAGGCGATTTTCATGGCGAATGCGGGCGGCGCGTGGGATAACGCGAAGAAGATTGTGGAGACCGAGCTGAAGATGAAGGGCACGCCGCTCCACGATGCCACGGTGGTGGGCGATACGGTGGGAGATCCGTTTAAGGACACTTCGTCGGTGGCACTGAACCCGATCATCAAATTCACCACGCTGTTTGGATTGCTGGCCGTGGAACTGGCGGTATCGTTGTCGGAACAGCAGGGGCCAGGGTTGACGCGGGTACTGGCGGCGGTTTTTCTGCTGATTGCGTTGGTATTTATCTGGCGCTCGTTCTACGGCATGCGGATCGTGGCGGAAAACTGATCTTTTGGGGAGGCGCGGCCGGGCGGGAGGTCGCCATTCGGCCTGGTTTCATTCAACACTTCGGATGCCTGGGTTTCTCCCCGAGCCGCGAGGCTCAATAAGGGCGGTTCCACGGGGAGTTGTTCCCGCAGCGAGCGCAATTTCTCACGGCCCTGCAGTGCAATCCTGCAGGGTCAGGGCTTCGGCCATAAGCGGCTAGCTAGGTTAACTTCCTCGCGGCACAATATTTTGTGGTTGACAAGAATCTGGTTGTCTCACTTGAGGGGACGACCATCGCGTTAATCCGTGTTCAGGGGCGGCTCAGGAATTCATGCCGATTTTCAGCTGGCTGGGGGAAGGGTGTGGTTTCCGGGAATTCTCGCCAGGAGACTGAAGACAGCGAATTTCCGGGATTTGGATTATGGGCCGCCGATAAACGGTGATGAACGCCGATAGGTGGACGAGGATCCAGGCTGTCAACCTCACTGCGGTCCCATCTTCCTCAGTGCGCGGCATCTTGCGACCGGCCCTCGGGCGCTCAGAATGCCGGGAGCGGTGAGGCTGGTATGCAAAGGCTGACGCAATCCTGTGCCGCCTAGCTCAGTTTCCGGAAACTTTTCCGCAGACTCCCGATCGGATCGTCCGAAACGTCCTGCCCGACGAAATAATACTTCACTCCTGCAGCGGTTCCGGCCTTCAGAATCGCCGCGAAATCGATATTCCCATCGCCCATTTCGGCGAACGCGCCCTGTCCCAGTATCTCCGTAAACTGGTGCGGTGTATCCTTGTCCTTATCGCTCAGCCGCACCAGTGGTACGTGCCCTTTCCATTCCTTCAGCAGCCGCACGGGATCTTCACCGGCCACGCTCGCCCAGAAGACATCGAGTTCCAGAGACACAAGCTTCGGGTCCAGGCGCTCTTTGTAAATCTCCACAGGCCGAACGCCCAGCGCGCGCCCGAACTCGAACGCATGGTTCTGCCACGCGAATTTCAGCCCGGCCTTCCGGCATAACTCCGCAGCCGCGTTCATGCGATCCGCGGTCCGACGGTAGAAATCGTCTCCGTCGCCCCGCGCGCCCGGCGCAATGTACCCCATCGTGAAATATTCGGCTCCGATCGCCGCCACGCTTTCGATGGCCTCCGCCAGCGTAACGGGTTTCAGTTCCGGATACGGCTCCCAATTGTTCGTAATCAGCGGCGTTTCCACCTGGCACGAGCGAACGGTCAATCCGTTCTGTTTTATCTTTGGCGATAAAGCCACCGTGGCCGCGCGGTCGTAGCCCTCCGCGTCGCGGAAGCCGATCTCCGCCAACGTTCTGAGCGTGGCATCGGGGTCTTTCTTCAGGAGGGCCCGCACCGTATAAAGCTGAAATCCGGGAACTTTGGGCAGCGCGGCGGCGTCCAACACTGTGCCTGTAGTCGCCGCAGCGAGCAGCGCGAGGCAATTGCGGCGTGAATAATTCGGCCTTTCGAACATAGCGACACCAGTTTACGGGATCGGAATGCAAATTCGCCTCCTCTGTTTCGCAGTTATCCCGCTGTTGGCAAGCGCGCAGCCTCCTGCGCCGACCATTAACTTCGATGGAGTGATCCGGTCCGACACCCGGTCGCTCGGCACACTTTCGCCCGGTACGCTTTTCTCGGTTTATGGACGCCACCTGGGCCCCGATGCCGGGTGCCATGCCGAAGCGGGCGCGGCGCCTCATGAACTCTGCGGGGTTGCGGTGCTCATTGGCGAGAGGCCCGCCGAGCTGTCGTACGTGAGCGATACGCAGATCAACGCCCGCGTTCCCGATGCCTCGCCTGACGCCGGAGCTGCCAATCTGCGCGTAACCGTGCATGATGTCCCGAGCAAGCCGTTCGAAGTACGGCTGGGGCCGCTGCCCGTGAAGATTTCGCTCGATGGCGCGGCTCATGCGGGTGGCCCGGTCTGGCTTCACGTCGAATATCCCGAGGGCGGCGGTGTGCGCTACCCCGAAGCGATCATGCCGTGGGAATTCAAATGCGATCATGTTGAGGTCCGGAGGGATGGCAAGGAACTGACTGCGATCTCCCCAGACCCGAAAATCGGAGGGGTCCTGAACGGAAATCCCTGCGGGTCAATCGGCTTTTCTGCGGCGGGCACACCTCTTGCCGGCCGCTTGCCGCTTCATCTGCGGTTCAACTTCGATACGCCCGGTACCTACGAGGCACGTTACTCCTTTCGGTTTTTCATAGGGACCGATACTCGCTGGCAATCCGACTGGCTACCCATCGAAATTCTCCCCGCCGCGCCGCGCACTATCGGTCCGCTACCGCAAGATCCCGCCGCAATCCTCAGCGATTTCCTTCCCAATGTCCTGGCGCGGCGCGATAACGAAGCTCTCAACGTGGTGCTGGAATATCTCTACCACCCGAACAAAACGGTGCGCGGTTATGCCGCGATGGCGCTCTATTACTGGCCGGATGCAGAGGTCAATGCGCGGCTGGTCGCGCTGTTCAAAGCCAAAGGTCCCGAAGATGCCGTGGTCTCGCGTCTCGACAAGAGCCAACTGCCGGAATTGGCGGAAGCCGCGCTGCCGTACCTCGGGTCGGAGGATGCGGTGCAGATGCGAGGTGCAATGACGGTTCTGAACAACGCGCTCAACCCGTATAATCCGCCGCTGCCTTCGCAACTCCGCAGCCGGGTGGAACTGGCGCTGGTTCGCGCCGCGGATCATATTGTTGCCAGCGCGGACCCGCAGACTCTCAACGATTTTGTCGTGACACTGGGCTCGGCCGGGGGCGGAGCTTCGCACCAGTTACTCTGGAGCCTTGTGAAGCGCAATGTGAACGCCGAGCAGGGCGTGATCGTTATCGCGTGGCGCAAAGACCCCGCGGATCTCCCGAAACTCGGGGAACTCATGCAATCCCCGCACGATCCCCCGCTTCGGTCCCTCCCTTATGCGCTGCGGAATGCTTTTGGCGCTGCCGCGCTGCCTTACCTGCGGGACGCTATGGCGAATTCCGCCGTTCCCGGAATGCACGAAGCGTGTGCGGAGGAGTTGATGAATGCGGGAGACGCCGCCGGGTTCGCATATGCGCGGGAAGCGATTCAGCAGTCGAAGCAGGAGAAAGCAACACTGATCTCTTTCCTGCACGACCATTACGCGCAAACCCGGACTGCGGACCCGGCGGCGCTTCTGGAATTCCTGAATAAGCCGCCTGCGCCGTGACGTGCTACCTAGTGAAAAGCAATCGCGGTTTTACTCCGCGTGGAACTCCGCGCCGATAGCCTGAAGGGCCAGACGCCCCAGGTCCCCGCGGACGGCTTCCAGGAGACGGTCCATCGGCTCGTCATACGGTTCGCTGCTGAGTTGAAACGTCCGATGATGCACCGGAAGCACGACTTTCGCGCCCGCATCTTCCGCCATCCGCAGCGCCTGCTCCGGCGTGCAGTGCGCGCGGACCCACGGGTTGTACGCCCCGATCGGCATTATCGCGAGATCGAAGCCCCGCGAATCGCGCAGTTTCAGGAAAGAGTCCGTCATCGCCGTATCGCCGCCGAAGAGGACTCGATAGCGCGGCGTTTCAATCGCATACCCGTTGAAACCTCGGTACGTATCCGAACGCATGCGCGCGCCCCAGTGGTTCACCTGAAAAGCCCGGATCGTAACCGCGCCGAAACGCACCTCGTCGCCCCACGCCAGTTCGTGAATCGTCCGGTACCGCGAGCGCAGCAGATCGCTGGTCTTCGATGCCGTCACCACGTTCGTGCTGCCCGATTCGAGCGCCCGCAGGCTGGGAAGGTCGAAGTGGTCCATATGTGCGTGCGAAAGCAACACGATATCCGGCCGCGGCGTTTCCTTCTGCGTCAGCGCCGGAGCGATAATGCGCTTCAGCCCGAACGTAACCGGCCCGATACCTAACCCTACGCGGTCGCTGAAAACCGGATCGGTAACGACCGTAACGCCTTCGATCTTCATCAGTACGGTGCTGTGCCCGATCCACGCCGCGTGGAGCCCGGTGTCAGGCCATTTCTTCGGATCCGGCTTGTGCGCGGCGGGTACGATTACGCGCTCGCGCTCCTGCTGATAGCGCTCCCACAGTCTGGGAGCCGTTTCCACCGCCAGAGTGCCCAGCCCGGCGAGGCTTAGTCCGCTGCCACGAATCGATCTGTCCACTATGCATTAGACGCAGACGCCCCCCGCCCCGGTTCATTTGCATGTGAAACCCGGTAGCGGCGCTCCCACTCCTCGCGCGTCGCGAAGCTGTTTCCCGGCAGTGCGCGATCCACCGCCAGAATGCCGTCCAGATGATCCATCTCATGCTGCAGCAGCTCGGACAACGCCCCCGTGGCTTCGATCCGGCCGCGCGAGCCCTGCTCATCGACATAGCGCAGACGCACTGCGCGGGACCGTTCGAGGCGCACCAGCAGATTCGGAAACGAGAAGCAATCGTCCCAGAGCTCGAACGTTTCCTCACTCATGTATTCCCAATGCGGGTTGATCAGGCAATAAGCCGTGCCCTGAAATTCGATGTAAACGATGCGCTCCGCAAACCCGATCTGCACCGCGCTGATGCCCCGGCCGAAGCCGTTCACGCGCTGAAATTCGTGCAGAGTATCGCGCAGGTCGTGCCAGACGGGCGTTGCGCGCGCCGGATGCGCCACTTCAGCGGAGATCGTGCGCAGGAGCGGGTCGCCAAGCTGGAGAATTCGCCGAATCGACATACCTTCTCTATGCTATGTTCGTCTATTCGTCCGCAAAATGCCCGCCCCCACCAAGCATGTCGTCAGTAAGGCACCGTGTCGTATCGATCTGGCAGGCGCAACACTCGACATCTGGCCGCTTTACCTGTTTCACCACGATGCCGTGACCGTGAATTTCGCGGTCAATCGTTACACCTCCTGCGATGTTTCGACGCGCGAAGATTCCCGCATTGTGCTGCGGTCGCGGGACATGGGCGCGGAGGAGACATTCGAATCGCTGGCGCATCTGCGCGCCGCGCCGGAGTACCGGCTGCCCATCCTCGCGCTGCTGGTCCGGTTCTTCGCCCCGGAGTACGGCATCGTGCTGGAATCGAATTCGGAAGCGCCGGCGGGAGCGGGAATCTCGGGGTCGTCGTCGCTGATGATCGCGATCGCGTCCGCCCTGAATAAACTCACCGCGCGCGGATATAAGATCGAGAAGCTGCGCGAAATTGTGCAGAATATCGAAGCGCAGGTGATTCGCGTTCCCACCGGCGCGCAGGACTATTTCCCCGCAATGTACGGCGGTGTTTCGGCCATCGAGCTTACGCCCGCGGGTATTTTCCGGAAAGCGCTGCCGGTGGACGCGGCCGAACTGAACGCGCGTTTTGTGCTGGCTTACACGGGCGCGCCGCGCAATTCCGGAATCAACAACTGGGAAGTGATGAAGGCGCACATCAATGGCGACCGCGCGGTGCACCGGAATTTCGCGCGCATTGCGTCGATCGCGAACGGCATGCGCGCCGCGCTCGAACGCGCCGACTGGCCGGAAGCCGCGCGCCTGATGCGCGAGGACTGGACCAATCGCCGGAAGAACATACCCACCATCGCCACGCCCCTCATCGATAAGCTGATTGCAGCCACCCGGCGCGCCGGCAGCACGGGCGCGAAGGTCTGCGGTGCGGGCGGCGGAGGTTGTGTGGTTTTTCTGGTGGAACCCGATGCGAAGGAGAAGGTCGCAGCCGTTGTCCGGCAACTGGGCGCGGAAGTGCTGGACGCTGCGGTTGCTCCACATGGCGTGAAGGTGCGCTGAATTGTTTGAATCGCCGGAACAGGTCGGGGTGGCTGCCAGACGCGAGTTCGCGAAGCCGCTGGTAGGAGCGTTCGTCTGTTTTGTGCTGTTCCGCATCGCCTTCATCTTTCTCGAACCCGCCGTCGAGTTCTTCGGCGGGAGAATGATGGGCCTCACGCTCGGCTCGCTGCTTTCGGCGGCAATCTCGGGCGCTCTGGCGATGGCAATCTTCGAATCCCGGAAACTCACCGACCTCGGACTGGCATTCCGCGAGGGGTCCCGCCGCAATCTGGCTTCCGGCGTTCTGATGGGCGTGAGCGCGGCTTTGCTGATTGTGCTGGTCCCGGTTGCCCTGGGCCTGGCGCATTTCCAGAGAGTTCCGAACGCCGATATTTCATGGCGGGCCGCGATGTTCATGCCCGCGCTGCTTTTCTGCGGCGCGATGGGCGAAGAGATCGCCTTTCGCGGCTTCATCATGCAGTACCTGGCGCGCGGCTGGGGTATGTGGATCGCCATCCTCTTCACGGGGACTGTTTTCGGCTTGCTGCACGGGGATAACCCGGGCGCCAGCTGGATCAGCGACCTGAACACGGTTCTGTTCGGCGTCCTGTTCGGCGTCGCCGTAATGCGAACGCACGAACTCTGGCTGCCGATTGGTCTACATTTTGGCTGGAATGTGACGCTGCCGTTCCTCGGAACCACCCTCAGCGGTCTTACAATCAGAGTTACGGGGTACGAATGGAAATGGAACACGGGCGACCTCTGGAACGGAAATCTGTATTGGAGCGGCGGTCCCTACGGGCCGGAAGCGAGCATCCTGACCACCGCCGGGATCGCGGCGCTTCTGCTGGTTTTGTGGAAACTCCCGGTCAACAAGGAGTGGGCCTGGTTACTCGATGCGCCACTCGATACGCCACTCGATACACCGGTCGACGCGCCGCCCGCCGAATCGCCGCCCGATGCGCCGCCGGCGTCCTGATCTCGGTTTTCCTGCTGCCCGCCGGCGTCATCCCGACCAAGGACAAACTCACCGACGACGAGAAGGTCGAGATCCTGCGAGGCCTTTCCTCCGAGTACGCCAAGGCTAAGACATACTTTCCGCGCTCCAAAAAGGCCCTGCCCTTCGACGCCAAAGACGGCACGTGGGATCAGGCGCACTGGCAAATGCTGTCGCAGCAGAACGGCGGTCCCGCCGCGCGCGAAGGCGACCAGATCAAGATTACCCACGTCGGCTTCGATGGCGACAAGCTGCTAGTGGAGGTGAACGGCGGCCTCAAAACCGGCGACAAATGGTACGACCACATTCAGATAGGCATGGGCGGGATGTCGCAACCTGTGGCGGGCGGAGGGCCTGTCACGCTGGGCACCACGATTGAGGTTAACTTCCACAAGCCACTCGAAAACCTGAACTCGGATCAGATTAAGAAAATCCTCGCCCCGCTGATGGACTTCGATAAGCACACCGTTACGAAGGTCTATTCGGAGACGCTCCCGCCCGAGGTACAGAAGGCGATCAATGAGAAGCGCGCGCTTGAAGGCATGAGCCGCGACGAAGTCCTGATGGCGATGGGCCACCCGTTGCGCAAGTATCGGGAGAGCAAGGATGGCGTGGATTTCGAAGACTGGATCTACGGCGAAGCGCCGGGAAAGGTGACGTTCGTGACCTTTAACGGCAGCAAAGTAGCCAAGGTGAAAGAGACGTACGCTGGCCTGGGCATTCAGGCGGGGCCGCAGTAAGATTGACAGCCTGTGCGGGCACCGCGCCGGACCGAAGCGCCGAAACCTTGACCCCGCCAGAGCCGGCGGCGATATAATCCGTGTCTTGGAGTACGTTTCATGATCGCCGACTGGACGCCCCTGCGGTGGCCGGACGCATGGAAGTTCGCCGACGCGCTGGACCTCCTCAAAGGCACGTCCATCAACTGCCTGATCGGCGCCGATTCCGCCATCGCGCACGCCGCCGCGCCGCTGGGCATTCAGACGCTGGCACCGGGCAGGGCGCCGCAAGGCGTTACGTTGATCGAAGGCGTCTGGCCCGGTATCCGGGTGGCGCGTTTCGGCTCCTCAAATGCTTTCAGCGCGGGGCCGACCGGCGACCCCTGGGTCAACTCCAACATCTGGCCCGTGCGGTTGGCGCAGGCGCGCAAGCCGGGGACCTCTGTGTGGCTTCGGGCGAATCCGGGCAACTCGCAATACACCACCGCCATTGCGGACGCCGCTCTCGCAGGCGGACGCTGGATCATATCACTTGACGAAGCTTTAGCCGCCGCGATCCTCAACCGTAAGCCGGAAGCACTGGCGGTCTGGAAATCGATCGCGTCAACGGCGGGTTACTTCGCCGCGCACCGCGCGTGGACGGATTACGAACCGCAGGCGGTGGTGGGAATCGTGTCGGCATTTGCCACCTCGCAAAGCCAGGAAGTGCTGAACCTGATCATGCGCTCTGGCCAGCAGTTCCGGGCGATTCCTCTGGAGCGGTTCGAAAGCGTCTCGCTCGCGGGTCTTCGCGCCATCGTCCTGCCCGATCCCGACCCGCCCGCCGGGCACATCCGTGGCGCGCTGACGAACTTCGTAACTCAAGGCGGCCTGCTGGTCGCGCACAAGGCCTGGGGGGCCCCCAAAAGCGCCCTTGCGAGTGACCGCTCGCACCCGCGTTTTACCCTGCTCACGCTGGGCAAGGGAACGCTCGCGCTTGCCCGTACCGACCTCAACGATCCCTACCTGCTGGCTTCCGACACCGCCATCCTCGTGAGCCACCGTTACGACCTCCTTCGCTTCTGGAACGGAGGCGCGCTCAGCGCCTATTACTCCGCTTCGCCCGACCGGAAGCGCGGGCTTGTGCAAATTCTCTTCTACGCCAATCGCCCGGCGGACGATGTGACGGTGCGTGTCTCAGGCCCCTATCGAACCGCCCGGCTCTCGACTCTGGACAATCCCGCGCCACAGCCCGCGCATTGCGAGCAACAGCCCGGCGCTCTCGAAATTCACCTGCCGGGCGCAACCCGTTACGCCGCACTCGAACTGGAGTAAACGATCACTATGTATCCGTGCCAATCGCGAAGAGATCTTCTGAAGGCCGCCGCCGGCGCGTATCTGGCAGCACCTGCCCTCTTGCGGGGCGCGGCGTCGCCGCCCGCAACCACCGTCGCGGTGGCGAAGTGCCCGGATTACGGCCCGGAGCTGCTCCCCACGCTCGACCGCATGTTCGACCAGCTCGGCGGACTCGGCCGCATCGTGAAGGGCAAAACGGTTGCGGCGAAGATCAATCTCACGGGTTCTCCCACTTATCGCCTGGGACACTTGCCCTGCGAAGACACGCATTACACACACCCTAAGGTGATCGGCGCCGTGTGCTATCTGATGTCGCGGGCTGGTGCGCGGCGCATCCGACTGCTTGAGAGCCCCTGGGCCACCGCCGATTCCGTTGAGGAATATCTGCTCCAGGCCAACTGGGAGCCGCGGGAAATTCTGAACTCGGCGCCTAACGTCGAATTCGAAAACACCAATTTCCTCGGCGAATCGAAGAAATATGCGCGCCTGGCCGTTCCGCACGGCGGCCTGATGTTTCCGGCCTTCGATCTGAACCACTCCTACAACGATTGCGATGTATTCGTCAGCCTGGCCAAGATGAAGGAGCACGCCACCGCGGGCATTACGCTCTCGATGAAAAACTGTTTCGGCATCACGCCCGCCACCATCTACGGTACCGGCGCGGGCATCGACGAACCCTCCGTTCTTCCGAAGGGCGGACGCACCATCGTGCACTCGGGCAGCCGCCAGCCGTCGAAGAGCGCGCCCGGCGAACTGCATCCCGATTCGCCGCGCGAGGACACCTATCGCGTACCGCGCACCATTGTGGATCTGGTCTCCGCCCGGCCCATCGATCTGGCGATCGTCGAAGGGATCCGCACCATGACGGGCGGCGAGGGTCCGTGGATTCGTGAAAAACTGGAAGGCGTGCGCCCCGGCGTCATTGTGGCGGGCACCAACTGCGTCAATATAGACTCTGTTTGTATGTCCGTGATGGGTTTCGATCCCATGGCAGATCGTGGCACGCCGCCGTTCGAGGTCTGCGACAGCACGCTGCGTCTGGCTGAAAGCGTGGGACTCGGCACGCGCGACCTGAAGCAGATCGAAGTGGCGGGCACGCGGATCGAAGACGCAAGATTCGACTTCGCGACATTACGGCGCGAGCGCCGCGCCAAACGGCAGGCATAAGAGGAGAAAATTCATGAGCACGGCACGACGGGATTTCGGCAAAATAGCGCTGGGCAGCGCATTCGGTGCGGCGGCGTTTCTGGCCTCGGAAAAGGAGAGCGCCGGAGCCGTTCACAACAGCCAGCCGGGCATCAAGCTGTGCGGCCAGGCCAGCGCGAAGCCCACCGACGAAGAACTGAAGTTCTGGAACCAGATCGGCTGCGGTTATGTGAGTGTCGGGTCCACACCCGAGCTGCGCACCGCCGATGGTTTCAAGCAGATCAAGAAGCGTTACGCCGACGCCGGAATCACGGTCTGGAACATCGGCAACACCAGCGTCCACAACATGCCCGAAGTCACGCTCAACCTGCCGGGCCGCGATAAGAAGATCGAGGAATACAAGCAGTACATCCGCAACCTGGGCGCGGCGGGCATTTACTACACCACCTACGCGCATATGGGCAACGGGATCTGGTCGAGCGGCCGCGCCACCATCCGTGGCGCCGAGGCGCGCGAGTTCGATCTGGCCAGCCCCAATAAAGTCGGCGTCTGGGATAACGTGCAATATCACGAGCCGCTCTCGCATGGCCGCGTCTTCACCCAGGAAGAAATCTGGGAAAACTACATCTATTTCATTAAACAGGTCGCACCCGTGGCTGAGGAAGCCGGCGTACGGATCGGCATTCATCCGGATGATCCGCCGGTACCGGTGCTCGCCGGTGTGCCGCGCTGCGTCTTCGGTAATTTCGACGGCTACCGGCGCGCCATGCAGATCGCCAACAGCCCGAACGTGGGGCTCTGCCTTTGCTGCGGTACGTGGCTCGAAGGCGGCAAGGCTCTGACCGGCAAGGATCCCGAAGAGATGATCCGCTACTTCGGCGCCGACAAGATCTGGAAGATTCACTTCCGCAACGTGAGCGCCCCGCTGCCCCACTTCGTCGAGACCTTCATGGACAACGGCTATTACGACATGTACAAAATCATGAAGGCGCTGCGCGACGTGAACTTCGAAGGCATCGTGATTCTGGATCATACGCCGGGCATGCAGGGAGGGCATTACTCCGAGCA
>Ga0302140_10007204_pt1 | contig 13907 bp, 14 predicted proteins | sample I_Bog_E1_1_FD_202095 | JGI IMG/M metagenome (GOLD analysis project Ga0302140, IMG submission 202095) | Peat permafrost microbial communities from Stordalen Mire near Abisko, Sweden - I_Bog_E1_1 | ecosystem: Environmental > Terrestrial > Soil > Wetlands > Peat | place: Sweden: Abisko, Stordalen...
CAGGTGCTCGCCCGGGTAGAAAATGTGCAGCCCGAGGCCAACGTTGCTGCTCAGGAGGCCATGATCTCGTCCTCCAAGACCGACGTTGCGTCGTTCATCGCAGCCGAGGAAACAGCCAAGGCCAATGTCGAGCACTCCAAAGCGGACCTCGAACAGAAACGTCTCGACTGGGAGCGTGCCCAGGGATTGTTCAAAGACGGCATCATGGCCAAACAGGATTTCGACGCCAAGAAGGCAGCCTACGATCTGGCCGTCGCCACTCTGTCTCAGTCCAACGCGGCCCTCGTTCAGTCCCGCGCGCAAACTGAGTCTGCCCGAGCCAAGGTGATCAACAACCAGGCCACCCTCCGATCCAACGTGGATGCTCTCGACAAGACCGTCTCCACCGCCCCGTTCAACGGAATCGTCACCAACCTGCCCGTTCGCGAAGGGGAGACCGTAGTCGTAGGCATCCAGAACGCCGAAGGCTCGACCCTCATGACTCTCGCCGACATGAGCGTCATCACCGCCGAAGTCAAAGTTGACGAGACTGACATCGTAAACATCCAGATGGGCCAGTCTGCTGAAGTCACCGTCGACGCACTCCCTGGCCGCGTCTATAAAGGACACGTAACCCTCGTTGGCGACCAGGCTATCCTCCGCTCCACCGGTATTGCAACCTCGCAAAGCACCACGGGCACCGAGGAAGCCAAAGATTTCAAAGTTGTTATCACCCTCGACACCACTGGGGACGCCTCCAAGGAACTACGCCCAGGCCTCTCGACAACTGCCAAGATCACGACTGCGCACAAACCCAATGTGCTGACGATTCCAATCCAGGCTCTGACTCTCCACGCGCCTGAAACCCTCGACGCGAACGGCAAACCAGTTCCCCCAGCCGCTGGAGCAAAACCAGCCACCGAAATTCAGGGCGTCTTCACCGTCAAGGATGTAAAGGGCAAGCCCCACGCCATCTTCGTCCCCGTCACCACCGGCATCACCGGCGCGACAGATATTGAAGTTCTCTCCGGATTAGTCGAGGGCCAGGAAATCGTCACAGGCCCCTTCAAAACTCTTCGAGCCCTGAAGGGCGGTGCGCTACTCAAACGAGATGACACCAAACCTTCTCCGGCGACCCCGGCTTCTGGCAGCTAACCGTTTCACACCGGAGGGGGTCTCACCCTCCGGTGACCAATTCAGGGTTTATTGTTGAGTTAAAGGACACAACAGGATGGCTACAAACAGCATGACCTCCGCGGAAATAGCCCAGGGCTCCCAGACAAAACGCGACATGATCGTCGTTGAAAACCTCTGGAAGACCTACGATATGGGTTCCGAACAGCAGGTCAGCGCCCTGCGCGGCATCTCGCTGAACATCAAGGACAATGAATACGTCGCCATCATGGGACCATCCGGCTCAGGCAAATCGACGTTCATGAACCTGATCGGCTGCCTCGACAGTCCGTCCAAAGGAAACTACTGGCTCAACAGCCAGCTAGTCAGCGCACTGGATGACGATGAACTCGCCCGCATCCGCAATAAGGAAATCGGCTTCGTCTTCCAGACGTTTAATCTGCTGGCCCGCGCCTCTGCGCTACACAACGTCGAGTTACCGCTGATCTACAACGGCACCCCCTCTGCGGAACGACTCGAACGCGCTAAGGAAGCCCTGCGCAATGTAAATCTTGAAGGCCGCATGAACCACAAACCCAACGAACTCTCCGGCGGTCAACGGCAGCGCGTCGCTATCGCCCGTGCCCTGGTAAACCGGCCCTCGATCATCTTGGCGGACGAACCGACCGGTAATCTCGATTCCAAAACAGGCGTGGAGATCATGGCACTCTTCGATGAACTTCAGGCCAAGGGAAACACCATCGTCCTCGTCACACACGAGCCGGATATTGCAGAGTACGCACATCGCGTAGTTCATATCCGCGACGGCGAAATCGCCTCTGACGAACCCTCAAAGCGCGTCCGCTAAACAATCCCTAACCACATCCGCCGGCTTCTTGATCGCGTTTCCAAAACGATTCGCGATCAAGAAGCCTGTTCCATTTCTGCAACTCCCGCGATTGATCTCCTGCCTCAATTCAAGGTCATCTCGCTCTCGCCGATAGAACCAGCAGGACTGTTCTCAGCGATGCCAAACTTCAAAAGCTCGAATCACACAAAAAAAGACGGCCCCACCGGCCCACAGATAGTACCGCCCGCACCACATAAATTATTGCAGGAGGCAGTCCCAGAACAGGACTCGCCAACTCAAATACCCGACTTCATCTGCATCAGCACAGCCTTCCGCCGTCTCCTGCTCCAGGCCGAAGTTACCGGCAGCCGTCTTCGTCTCGCCAGCATTGAAGGAGAAGCAGGAACAGGAAAACATCTCTTCGCTCAAACCGTCCACCTCCGCTCCTCGCTCGCCCGGCTGCCCTTCCGCCGTCGCGACGCACGAGAATGGCTGGCAACCGAAGCCGACACCGAAGAACTCACCGGAACCCTCTACCTCGACCGCGTCGATTTGCTCTCTTCCACCGGACAGAACCTGCTCCTGAATCTCGTCCGCTGTCTACCGGACATGACCTCCGGAACCAGCACAGCCATACAATTCCGGCTCTTCGTCTCCAGCCACATTCCACTGCGTCAATTGGCCACAGAAGGCCGTTTCTCCCCAGATCTGGCGTTTCGTCTCTCCGCAGTGCGCTTCTGGCTTCCGCCATTACGAGAGCATCGCGAAGATATTGCACCGATAGCTCAATCTCTTGTCGACCGCATCTGTCGCCACTATCAGCAACCCGCAGCAGCCCTCGCCCAGGGGACCCTCCCTCTTCTCTTGCAGCACCCATGGCCCGGCAACGTCCGCGAACTCGCCTCCACTCTCGAATCCGCCATTCTCGAATCCGAGTCCGGTATCATCTACCCCAGAGATCTGGCAGTCACACTAACTCCCGCCATGACGACAATCCGCCCGGGAACCTGCCCAGACGCGCGTACACATTCAGAAATGGCAGATCCCTCCCTCCTAGCCGCTCCCACTCAGTCCGATCTCAGTCTCGACGCCATAATCCATCGCCACATTCAGCACGTCCTTGAGCTAAACCGTGGCAATAAGCTCCGTGCAGCCCGGCAACTTGGCATCAGCCGTTCAACACTCTACCGTCTCCTCGCGGGGGACGCATCCATCCCCACCATCCGCTGATCCTCCAACGCCTCGATTTCGACCTCCCCAAATCCCTGGCGTGATTTCAAACGTTCTCTGTAACGAGGACGGGATCCGCGTACTCTAATAAGAGTCAAGGTTTCGCGGACGAGGAGACATAAACGCCTCATCCCAACTCCAAGTCAGCCGAGGTGTTCATGCTCATCCGAAAGCCCAATGCAATTGCTGGTTCCGACATTCCTTCTTCCGAGATCACTCCGAAAGAAAAATGGCTCAACCGCCGTAGCTTCCTCACGGGAGCAGCTGCCGCTGGTGCAATCGCCCTCGCAGCCAATCGCTTTGATGAAATCGCTTCCCCCTCGCGCTCGGTCCTCGCAGCAGGCAAACTCCAGACCGTAAAAAGCCCGCTCACCACCACCGGCGAAGAACTCACCAGCTTCAAAGACATCACCAGCTACAACAATTTCTACGAATTCGGTACGGACAAGAGCGATCCAGCGCGAAATGCTGGCGGACTACCCACGCGTCCCTGGAACGTTAAAATCAGCGGCCTCGTGAAAACCCCGAAAACTCTCGATATCGACACACTGCTCAAGGCCCACCCCCTCGAAGACCGTACCTATCGCTTCCGCTGCGTCGAAGGCTGGAGCATGGTCATTCCCTGGGTCGGCTACTCGCTCTCTGAAATCATCAAGCAGGCCGACCCCCTCAGCACTGCCAAGTACGTGCAGTTCATCAGCTACCACGACGCCAAAGTCGAAAAATGGGCATCCGACAGCAACATCTCCTGGCCGTACTCAGAGGGCCTACGCATGGACGAAGCCTTGAACCCGCTCACCCTGCTCACAGTCGGCCTCTATGGAGACGTGCTCCCCAATCAGGACGGAGCGCCAGTCCGCATCATCGTGCCTTGGAAGTACGGTTTCAAATCCGCCAAATCCATCGTAGAAATCAGGTTCGTTGCCAAGCAGCCCCACACCACCTGGAACGATCTGGCCTCTAACGAATACGGCTTCTACTCCAACGTGAACCCCAACGTCGACCACCCTCGCTGGAGCCAGAAAACAGAGCGCGTCATCGGCAAACCCTTCTACGCCCAACGAAAGCCCACCCTAATGTTCAATGGCTACGGCGATCAGGTCGCCAGCCTCTACACTGGCATGGACCTACGCAAGTTTTACTAGCTCATCAACTATTAGCCCATGAATAAGCCCACGCTGATCGTCCTCAAAGCCCTCGTATGGATTGCCTGTCTCTATCCAGTGGCGACACTCGCCTACGGTGCAATTGTCCCCGGCTCTCCATTCGACCTCGGACCTGACCCCACCGGAAAAATTGAATTTGCGACAGGCCTCGCCGCGCTTCGGCTTCTGGTAATCTCGCTCGCAATCACGCCACTGCGCCAGCTCTGGTCAAAGCTCAGCTGGCTCATCAAATTTCGCCGCCTACTCGGACTCTTCGCCTTCTTCTACGCGTCCATCCATCTCTTCGCTTACATCGGTCTGTACGCCGGCTTTGATCCGCATACAATGTTGGCCGACGTTCTGAAACGCCGCTTCATCACCGTCGGCGTCCTCGCATGGCTGTTGCTCGTCCCGCTGGCCCTCACCTCAACCACCGGAGCAATCAGGCGACTCGGCGGAAAACGCTGGCAGCAACTTCACAAACTCGTCTACCTCAGCGTCTGCCTCGGAATCGTGCATTACTGGTGGCAAGTCAAACAGGGCGTCCTCACCCCCATGCCCATCACCCTCACCATGACCGCCCTATTCGTAGCCCGCCCGATCCTGACCTGGTGGAAATCCCGCAACACCCCAAAACGAATCCAACCAAACCCCGCATGAAGAGCTCTGCTCGTCACAACAAGATGATCTCCAACAGCACCGTTCAGTCGCAAAAACTGGCATAGCATCTACGAAGGGTGCGTCCTTCAAAGACGCTTGAGGGTAGACCGGAGATTTATCTCCGGCATCAAGCCAATGCAAACAGCCGCCTTCAGGCGCTTAGGTATGCTTTCCTCAAAACCCAATGCATATTGGATTTTTTCGTAATCTATGCAGCCCGTAATCAAGTGTGCAGAATCCAAACGGCTTTAGCTCCCGAGGACGGGCTTGGCCTATTCTTTAGGATCGATCAAACAATATCCAGCCCAAACTCCAGATCCAACTCCTCAATCACTTCCACCACATCGATCGCATCCAATTCCCCGTCAAACAACTCAGCCACCGGCGCAAAGCTCCTCCGATGCATCTCCGTAATCCCCAGCTTCAAAAGAGCCGCCTTGTGCTCAGGAGTGCTGTATCCCTTGTTTCGCGCCAGCCCGTACCCGGGAAACTGCGCATCCAGTTCACACAACAACCGGTCGCGATGCACCTTGGCAATCACACTCGCCGCCGCGATCGACAAACTGCGTGCATCCCCCTGCACCACCGTCGTCTGCCTGCATAGCGAATCAATCTTCTGGTTTCCATCAATAAGCAAACAATCCGGCTGATGGGTCAGGGAATTCACCGCCAGTCGCATAGCCAGCCGCGAAGCCTGCAGGATATTGATCCGGTCAATCGTACGCACATCCACTTCGGCGACAGCCCAGGCAACTGCAAGCTTCCTCACTCGCTCGTTGAAATGCTCACGCTCTTCTTCGGTAAGTTTTTTTGAGTCATTCAAACCGTCAAGTTCAGCGCCCTCCGGCAAAATTACCGCAGCCGCAACCACCGGCCCAAACAATGGCCCGCGGCCAACCTCATCGACCCCGGCAATCAGTCGCGAGCCCTCAGCACGCGCAGCAATCTCAAAATCCCATCCGCATACCCACTGCCGCGCATTCGCTATCCCCTCTTCCAACTCAAGCAATCGCGCCTGCTCGGCAGAAATCTTCCCGCGCCGCCCGGCCTTAGCGGCAACCAACTTGCCACCACTCCGCTTCTTCGCAACAACCTTCTTTTTCGGTATTTTCACGCCAGCAACCATGCCCCAGTATAGAAAGCCGCAAACCCGCAGTCAGCAACGGCCATGCAATCGTCAGAAAAAAAGCAAAGAAAAGCCCCGGCGCAAAGCCGAGGCGTTTTCTAAAGGGTTAAAGACTGTATTGGCCTAAACCCGGTCGCGAGCTACTTCCTTCATACGGGCAGCCTTGCCACGCAGTCCACGGATGTAGAAGAGCTTGGCGCGGCGAACACGATAGCTGCGGATCTTCTCAACCTTGTCGACAACCTTGGAGTTGAACGGGAAGATACGCTCGACACCCTGGCCGAAGCTGATCTTGCGGACGGTGAACGTGCCCTCAGGGCCGTGCTTCACGGCGATCACAAGGCCTTCAAACGCCTGAAGACGCTCTTTGTCGCCTTCCTTGATCTTGACCTGCACACGAATCTGGTCACCGGCCTTGAACACCGGCAAATCGGTACGCTTCAGCTTATCCGCCAAGCGCTGCATTACGGGATGAATAGACATACGCTGCTACTTTCCTGCTGAATTTCTTGCTTAAATTTCCTGATTGGCTCTACTGACACTCAGAACTTCAAGTTTACTACAAAATTCATCCGGAAGACCACCACCACGCACATCTCCCACGGTACCGCCGCACTTTTTTGCAGCTACTCATCCAAGCGAGCCCAATCCAACGTCACGATACATCAAAGCCCCGACATCCAATCGCGCCGCAGACAATCCATGTTGAATCCTGCCAGTCCATCAAAGATCCGCCCGCAGCCGCTCTAAAATTCTCAAATCCTCTTCGCCCAGCTCCCCATTCTGCACCGCAGCCTCCAGCAGATCTGGACGATTGCGAAGCGTCTTTCGCAACTGCTGCTCCCGCCGCCATTTGCGCACCGCAAGATGATCTCCACCCATCAAGACTTCAGGAACCCCAACCCCGCGAAACTCCGCCGGCCTCGTGTAATGCGGATAATCCAACAATCCTCCAGCCCCATGCTGCGACCGCGGAACCCCATCCACATCCACAGTCGCGGATACCGAAGCATCCCCCAGTCCAAAACTCTCAAACTCGCTCGAAGCCTCATTACCCAGCACCCCAGGCATCAGCCGAGCCACAGCATCGAGAATCACCGCAGCACCCAGCTCCCCTCCACTCAACACATAGTCGCCAATAGAAAGCTCACGGTCACAGAACAGCTCATTCACCCGCTCATCGACACCCTCATATCGTCCGCAGATGAAAACCACTCGATCGAGACTCGCCAACTCCCGCGCTACAGCTTGCGTAAACCGCCGCCCCTGCGCCGAAAGCAAGACCACTGTCGTCCCATCCCGGCCATCCGAGTCCACAACTCCAATGTCGAGAGACTCCAGCGCATCAGCCAAAGGTTCCGGCTTCAGCACCATCCCCTCGCCACCGCCAAAAGGACGATCGTCCACAGTCCGGTGCCTGTCATGTGTAAACCCACGCAGATCGTGAACACCAATCTGCACCAGCCCCTTCTTCTGAGCCCGGCTAACCACCCCATGCTCAAAAAAACCTCGAAAGAACTCTGGAAAAATCGTAAGAATCTCAAACCGCATCCGGATCCCCCTCGCTCGGCCTTGGCAACTGCACCTCAATCAACCCCTCAGGCAGCGCCATCTCAACCCGCCGCGCCTCAAGATCGATCTTGCGCAAATACGCCTTTGCGAACGGTACAAGGATCTCTTCACCACCAGCCGGCGCCTTCACAACCAGGAGCGCAACCGGGCCAGCATCGCGGTCAACATCTTCGATCTCACCCACCACATGCGTCGGCTCCGTCGAAACATCAACCAGCAAACAGCCAATCAGATCGCCGACATAAACCTCGTCCTCGCCCAAAACCGCACGTTCCGTCTTCGGAATAGCAACGACAAGATCCCGCAATAGTTCCGCGTCATTAATGGAGTCAACTCCAGCAAAGTGCAACACCACATCCCCCGTATGCCCTTGTTTATAAAGCCAGTGGGATTTGAGTTCGACTTCACGCACGGATACATCCGCGGTCCCAGCTGCTTTCAACAGCCAGACACGTTTTCGCTCAGCAAATTTTTCAGGAAAGTCTGTCAGAATTTCGGCGAGAACCTCGCCCTTGCGACCCTGCACCTTGCGTATCCTGGCCAGCCATACCCAGGCCGGTGCATCTACCCGCTCAGCCGTCATATCGCTCCCAATCCAAATGTTAGGCTGGGCAAATTCGCACTCAGCAAGCCCCACATTGGGCGCGTAAAACAACGCCGCTGGGGACAACGCTCAAGTAGCAAATCTTAGAGATCTTCCTCTTCGAGAATGTCCAGCGTGTACCGGTGACGCAGCTTCATACTCACCGCGCCCAGAATCGTGCGCACCGATCGCGCCGTCCGACCCTGTTTACCGATCACCTTACCCACATCCTGCGGAGCGACGCGAAGGCGCAGAACGGTGTTCTCGTCCCGGCTCACGGTTTCGACCACAACGGCTTCGGGCTCATCGACTAACGCGCGAGCAATCTCACGCACCAACTCATCCACTGCGACCATATCCAATTGGGTCATGCACGTACTCCATCCCCAAAACTTGCGGATATTTCAGACCTTATCCAAGTCCAAAACTAACTACCACAAGAGTTCCCGTTTGATCGGTGCGCCATAGTAGCACAAACACTCATCCGTGAATACTCAAGTTCCTGTAATGGGAATTTCAGTCGACAAGAATCAAGTAGCCCGTCCAATCCTGTTGAGGATTGGACGCAATATACCTTGGTGAGGTTTAGGCGGCTACCGTTTCAACAGGTGCAGATGCAGGATTCTTCGCGACCAGCTTGGCCACGCGGTCCGAAAGCTGCGCACCAACACTGACCCAGTAGTTAATCCGGTCATGCTCCAGCGAAACCGCGGCTGGGTTCTTGCGGGGATCATACGTGCCAACCACTTCGATGGAACGACCATTGCGCGCGCGATCCTTTTCGATCACGACAATACGGTAAAACGGCTTCTTGGTAGCGCCAAAACGCGCCAGACGAATCATAACCACGGCGATGCATTTCCTTTCAAATCTTACGAATACGTTCGTGTCAGACCTTCATGTCAGGAGGAGTTCGAGGCAGGCACAACCGACGCCTTGAAACCGAGGGGCAGGACCGAAGATCCAAGCCGCACAAGACACAACAACTAAGTATCGCTGAAAACAGGTGTTTTGAGCAACTGTCATTAACTTGTACAACGTAAGCGGCTCAACGAGTTTTCACTAAATCCTTCTACCGCCCACTTCCAGGAAACAAAAATCGCAGCATAGGTCGAACACGCTGAGCCCAGCTAACCTCATCATGCGTGCCACCCTGCACCCTCTCAAAGTGGACACTTTCCCCATCCCGCCAGCCATTCGCCTTGAGCCTTCGCAACAGAATCTCGGTGTCACGCATCATCATGCGTCCCTCGTGATCCCCCGCATCCAGCCATATTCGCGGCCGAAACTTCAAATGCGGCGCTTCCTCATTCACAAAACCCACAATGCTCTTGTGATTCCACCACACGCTAGGCGAAAGCACCGCCAGCCTCCCAAACACATCCGCATGACGCAATCCGAGGTACAGCGAAACCAGCCCACCCAGCGAGGAGCCGCCAATTCCCGTATGCTCCCGGCCACCCTTAATCCTGTAATGCGCCGAAATCCAGGGCATCAGTTCCCCTGTAATCAACTCGCCGTAAGAATCCGCTTCCCCGCCGCCCATCTGCCAGTCACGCTCATGCGTGTACTCAGCCAGGCGCCTGTCTCCCGTGTTATAGATGCCCACGATGATCAGCGGCTCAACCTCGCCAGCCTCAATCGCCTCGTCGGTGGACTCTCTTACTTGCCAAGTCCGTCCGGGAATAAACGAGGTGCGCGGATCAAAAAGATTCTGTCCATCATGCAGATATAAAACAGGATATCTTCGGTCGGAATCCTGATCGTACCCCGGTGGCACGTAAACAATCAGGTCGCGCTTATCCGGCAAAATCCGGCTCGCAAACCCAGGATGCAGGCGCAGCCGCTCGTGCGGCATATCGGCCAGCATCCCTTCCGGAGGCGTATCCCATAATTGTGCGTTCAGCGGTGAGTCCTGCTGCCCAGCTTCCACTTCCAAACTCTCCGCCCTCCGCCTTCCTCGCAGCTTCGCCATCGGCACTCCGCTGCTATCCCGCTGCCATTCCGTCGCTTATTCCAGAGCCGGAATGTTCAGCCCCTTGGCTGTTACAGTAACAAAAATAGCGCCCCTGCCCAAATGGCCCGAAAGGTGGTTCCTCCCTTGCATCGCGAGTATCACAAATGGTATTCCAGCCGCCTCGGGCGTGATATGGAGTTGCTCATCCACGGACACACCGGTGTCCCCGTAATGGTTTTCCCTACCTCAGGCGGACGCTTCTATGAGTTCGAAGATCGCTGCATGCCCGCATCCATCGGAGATAAAATTGACCGCGGAGAAATTCAACTCTTCTGCGTCGATTCAGTCGACATGGAGAGTTGGTACAACCGCAACGTGCCTCCACGCTGGCGCATAGCCCGGCACATCCAGTACGAAGACTACTTGATCCACGAAGTCGTTCCCTTAATCAAGAATAAAAACTGGGATCCTCACCTGGTAGCCCTGGGCTGCAGCTTTGGTGGATTCCACGCCGCCAACATCGCCTTCCGCCACCCCGACATCTTCACCGGGTTGCTCTCGATGTCTGGCGCATTCGACATGTCCAACTTCCTGCGCGGCTACTACGATCAGGACCTCTACTACAACACCCCGACTGCCTATATCTCGAACCTCAGCGATCCATGGTTCTACGATCGCTACCGCCAGAACACCTACATCCTGGCCACCGGGTGGGACGACCAATGCCTCGCCTCAAACCAGCACCTGGATCACATTCTCAGTAACAAACACATTCCCCACAAGCTATTCATCTGGGATACCTACAACTCCCACGACTGGCCAACCTGGCAGATGATGATGCGCGAGTACCTCTGACCGTAACCGGCTGAGAACGCGGGGGCGGTGAACTTTCAACTCACCGCCTCAAACGGCAGAAAGAGCTTGAACACAGTTCCGCACTTCTCTCCCTGCCGGCTTCGTACCGTCAACCGGCCGCGATGACGTTGCACGACTCCGCTGCTGACCCACAAGCCCAATCCGGTACCGCCCAGCCCCTTGGTAGTAAAGAACGCAGTGTAGAGCTTGCTTACCGTTTCAGCAGCCATACCGGTTCCCGTGTCGGCCACCGTGATCGCCACACCTTTGTTCCCGGTGTGCCAGTCTGTTGCCTCTCTCGAGCGAACCAGCAGCCGCCCGCCCGTATCCCACATCGCGTCCATCGCGTTGCGCACCAGGTTGCTGATTACCTGTCGAATCTCACTCTCCAGGCACATCACCGCAGCGCTCTTCCGGTCTCGTCGATCCAACTGAATATTCAGTTTTGAAATCTTCGGTGAATACACATCCAGCACCGCCGTAACCAGCTCCGACGCACGAATAGCCTGCGGCTTTGTCGATTGCTTGTAAAAACGAAGTGACTGAGTCGTCAACTGCGATACGCGGTATAACTCCTGCTCCGCAGTCTTCAGAAAACCATCTCGGACATCGTTCTCCTGCTCTCGCCGCGCGAGATACAGCAAATTCGTCACAGATGTCAGCGGATTATTAATCTCATGCGCGATCGAGGCCGCCAGCCTGCCCACAGCAGCCAGCTTCTCGCTTTCGCGAAGCGCATCCTCAAACGCAATCCTCGCAGTCACATCGTTTTGAATACCAACAAAATGCGTAACTACACCATTAGCGTCACGAATTGGCGAAAGCGAAAGCTCATTCCAGAACGCCGTCCCGTCTTTGCGGTAGTTGCGCATGACCACGACAGCTTCCCGCTTCTCAGCCAGCGCCTCTCGGACCAATTCAATCCCCGGCTGATCCCGATCCTGCCCCTGCAGAAACCGGCAGTTCCTTCCCTCAACCTCTTCCAGGCTGTAACCCGTCATAACCTCGAACGCAGGATTCACATACACCAGGGGAAAATCAGGAGCCAACGCATCCGACACACTGATCCCGCTTGTCACCGATTGAAAAATCCTGCGGTTCAAATTCAACTCTTCAAGAGCCGATTCGTATCGCAATGTGTACGCGCGATGCGCATAGAGAATCACGCTCAATTGCGCCAGCACGTGAGTAGGCGACTGCGGCAGCTCCACTAATCCATCGAACGGCTGTTGCGCCTCTCGCTTGGGCAACAAAACACCCTCCGGAGAAAGCGCCGGCACGATAGCAACAAGCGCAATGTTCAAGCCATCCGAACGATACTCGTAGTGCCCAAACATCTCCGCGAAACGTCGAGCAACCGGCTCATCAGCCAATAAAATCTCGACGTCTTCTAGATGCTCCGTGGCAGTTAATTCGCTCTCCTCAAAAAATATTGGGGTGAGTTCCAACTGCACTGAAACCCCTTCAATCAGTCGGCGACTGATCGGATCAGCGACACACATTCCCAACAGTCCTCGTCTCACAGCGACCCCTCGCTCTTGCGTAATATCCAATGCACAATCAGCCATAGCTTGTCCCTTCTTCATTTGCCTCTCTGCGCAAAAGCGCACGGGCCGGGTTCTTCGTTACAACCTCTTTAATATTCAGATGCAAACATGGCGGCGTTACGTCGCCTGATACAGCAACCTCTTGAGCCTGAGTTGTTTAACCGTTCAATAAGATACAAAAGTCCCCATAAGAAGGCGCGAAAACAGTCGCTGCAAAAGACCAAAACAACTTCTCGCGTTTATCCCGAGCCAGATTTATTCTCTCTGCACAGAGTGAAAGGAATTCAAATGACCACATACATAGCTCTATTACGCGCCGTGAACGTCGGCGGCACAGGCAAGCTGCCCATGACTGAACTCAAATCGATGTGCGAACAGGCGGGCTTCCAAAAAGTGAAGACCTATATCGCCAGCGGCAACGTCGTCTTCCAGAGCGAACTCAGCGAAGCCAAAGTAAAATCAGCCCTCGAAACCGCGCTCGAAGCCTACGCAGGCAAACCCGTAGGCACCATGGTTCGCACTGCCTCAGAGATGGCCGCTGTCCTCGCCGTAAATCCCTTCCCTGACCGCCCCAACAATCGCACCGTCGCGATCTTCCTCGACCAACCCCCGCCAGCCGATGTTCTCAAATCCGCCACAGGACAAAATGAAGAAGAAATACAGTTGGGTAAGCGCGAAATCTATGTTCACTACGCCGGGGGAATGGCAGACTCCAAACTCAAAATCCCTTGCGCCAAAAACGGCACCGCCCGCAACATAAATACCGTTGCCAAACTAGCCCAGATGACCGCCGAATTGTAAATTTCTGATCTAGCAGCATGGGATAATCGGGGATCAAATCATGGTCGGAGACCAACAATGTCAGAACTCAACCCCTACGAAAAATTCCTCGACCATCGCCCAGTCGAAACCATCCTCGCAGCCACCCCAGTCCTTCTCGATTCTTTAGCAAAAAGCATTGGCCGCGACAAAATCACCAATCCGCCAGTACCCGGCAAGTGGAGCCCCGCAGAAATCCTCTGTCATTTAGCCGATTGCGAAATCGCCTTCGCCTTCCGCCTGCGACAGACTCTCGCCGAAGACAACCACACCATCCAGCCTTTCGATCAGGACAAGTGGGCCACGCCCTACAAATCCTTCGGTCCAGACCTCGGCGCAGAGCAGGCGCTCGCTGCCTTCACCGCCCTGCGCCACTGGAACCTGCTTCTCATCACTACAACCTTACCAACATCCGCCGACAAGCAAGCCACTCACCCCGAACGCGGCCCAATGACCTTCTTGACCATCGTT
>Ga0302140_10007205_pt1 | contig 13907 bp, 14 predicted proteins | sample I_Bog_E1_1_FD_202095 | JGI IMG/M metagenome (GOLD analysis project Ga0302140, IMG submission 202095) | Peat permafrost microbial communities from Stordalen Mire near Abisko, Sweden - I_Bog_E1_1 | ecosystem: Environmental > Terrestrial > Soil > Wetlands > Peat | place: Sweden: Abisko, Stordalen...
CAACGATCTAGGTCTATCCGGAATTTAGGGGATTTTTTGGACGCGGGAAGTGGGCTTTGAGACACTGATGTGGCTTGGCCGGAGAAAGGAGAGAGATTGAAGTGGGATGGTCGGAGAAAGCGCGTGGCAATGTATTCTATTGGGAGTCCGTATGCTTCTCATCGAAGCGTCCGATTCGAGATCGTGGATGTAGACTGCCGTCGCACCCATTGCCTCTTCTAGGCCAAGGCCGCACCAGAACTTGTACTCTACAGCCCTTGATCCTCATCTAAAGTGGTGATGTACCCAAATATCTGCCTCTCTGTGATGTCCACCTGAAGTGAAGTGTGTCTTATGCTCATGAATCGGCGCAGACGTCTCACCGTCGCCTCTCTTGTCCTTGCATACTCTCCTCCCTCGTCGCACCTTGTGCCCTCATCTCTAGCTCCTTGATCTTCTTCTCCAACCCAAGCCTCTTCGCAATCAGTCCCCCTCGTTGTTCCTCGAGCTGTGCGATCTTTTCCGCTGGTGTGGCATCGCGACGCTTTTCTGCTATCTGTCCTCTATATCAGCGAGAGCTCTGAATTCTATATGCGAGGATGAAGAAGCCCCAGAAAGGCATCAACTGGTAGGAATGTAATTACCTGCTTCAACTCTGACTTCGTCTTCAGTCCAGCACCGTACCAAGCCCCCGTCGCCGTGACCGAAGCAATCGCCGCCGTCCACACAATCCTCCTAATCTTCTGCTGTTGCGCCGACGCCGACATCTCTGTGTCTTAATACGCAAGAACTCTCATCCCATCGCAAACCATAAACGTCGTAAATCTCGTCGTGTCGTGTCGATGGATCTTCGTCGAGGGTGTTCGTCGTTCCCTGGCCTAGCCATGCAGACCCCAGCAAAACCTCCGATTTGCCGATCCCAAGGGCAAGGACCGAACAGACCCACAGCAGCTTGCTTCAGGGCCAGAACTCCCTCCACGCAGCGTCGGACGCTCGTCGCTTCTTCTCTGCTAACTCGACCCTCTTCCTCTTTACTTCGTCTTGCTCGCTGTATGCCCTCTTGTGCCCGTACTTCCAGGGCTGGAGTTCTGTCTCGCCCTCCATGCGGTTGCTGGAAGCTGCGGAACCGAAGGACGATGCTGAATCGCTGCGGTACAGCGGTGGTTTGTCGATCGAGAGACTGGTGATAAAGGATGAGAGTTTTGTCTGTAAGGGAACCATCTTGACTCGACTTCTCCTCTTATATTTTGAGATAGAGAGGTCGGAAAGAGACGAATGTAAAGGAATGTGAAGATGCGCTGTGGTAAGCTGTGTTGGTGGTGCAGAAGAGGCTGATTCAGGCTGGTCGGCTGGCCAGCCGTGTTTGGCGGGGCAGTGACATCTCGAATCGGTTTCGAGTCGAACGTCAAACGCAAGTGACCTCAACGTGTGAGACTTGGCTTCGTGATACATTTGCGTGACTTGGTATTTTGCTTGGCTTGCACCTTTGTGCAATAGTTTAGGCTCATATGAAGGGTACAAAGTTACTCGGGGACACTTCACGTTTCGCTTAGCAGTCTTGACTTGCATCTTGCACAGCATACCATAATCATCTACGATCAACAACTACAATTCTTAGAGTCTTCTCTAGCTCTAAACCTCTACCCCTTAACCGTAACATCACACTCTCTCAGGTGATCAAAACTCTCCTCGGAGGTATTCCCACTCAGCCCACGCTCGTCATCCTCCACTTCACCAGTGACCAAAACACCCCCCTTCCACAACTTCTTTCGTCCCACCTCTACCTCCTCAAGCGCCAATTTCCGACCCTCGCCCATGATATACCTCCTGTGCCACTCACCCACAAACATGCCCTCAGGATCAGCATCATTTCTGATCTTCCTCCACTCCAGTAACTTGTCTCCATACATCTCCTCGATCTCCTTTCCTGTCGCGTCAAAGTTCTTCGCCCAGTGAGGTCTTCCACCAAGTTCTCTCATCAGGTACTCGAAGCCCTGATAATATCGGGTACGGCAAGGTGGGTCCATGTCATACGGCCGATATAGTGTAGCATTGAGGTAGAGAGTCGCTTCTTCCGTACAAGTTGGATCAAGATGTGGTCTTAGTGTAGTGCTGTTTGAGGTCTCTGTCACCCGGACTTCAACTGGAGCGTGTACCCAGAGACCATCTGCAGAGTAGGGTATTCCGTGAGGGACGTAGTCTGGATCTTCCGGGGTCAGGTGGTTCAACCATGAGCTGAGACGGCGAAGAGCCTCAGGTCCTTTGTGAATAGGAATAGCCCATTCATTGACAAACTGAGAGTATAAGCAGTTCATGAGAAGTGCTTGCCGTGATGGCTGGATCGCGGAGGTAGTGCTGCCATTAGGGAAACCATATTGCATGCCAAAAACGAACCACTCGATCCAAGGCAGTACTCTAGGAAGATATTGTGCTGCATAGAGAAGGTTGTGGTAGATGTGATATCCGAGCCAAGCATCATAGTATGATTTTGGTGGTGGTCGTGGTGCCAGTTCTGTCTTCTCTGCTGTCCAGACCACAGCTCGCCTAGTGTAAGGAAACCACCAGACTCGAACGAACTCTGTCTGCGTCCATAAATCCTTGCTCCAGGAATTGAACATAGACAGATCCGTATCCACCACCTGTTTCCACGCCAATGTAAACGCCGGGACCGCTTGGAAGGTAATCTCGACAATGATCCCTAATGCCCCAAGAGAGATCAATGCCGCTCGAAACAGCTCTTCGTTCTGCGTGGAAGAGCATGTCTCCGTTTTCCCGTTCGCAAGCGTGATCTTGAGCTCCAAAACCGATGCCGACAATATCCCATGCTTCAACGTACTCCCATGTGTACCGGTACTTATAGCTCCCGCAATACTCTGATGGTTGATGCTCCCCAAATTCGGCATCGCCAGCCCCACCTTGTCCAACTCTTCTCCAACCTTGTACAAGCGTATCCCGCTCTGCATAACCACGACACACTTCTCCTTATCCACAGACAGAACCTTGTTGAAGTTGTCAAGATTGACCAGCCATGAGGATGTACATGTTATATCTGAGGGAGAGTGCCCGCAGCCCACGGTGGTGATCCGACGTCTGCATCTTCGTGCGAGGCTGACGAGTTTCTCGACTTCGGCGATGGATTGAGGTTGGATGTAGAGCTCGGGGGAGGAGTGGAATGTGCGCGCCCAGGTGGATTGAGTGTGATTCCTAGCAGCGCGGAAAGGAATGTCGTTGTTGAACTTGCTCAACTCGGAGGTGATTGCGGGGTCCATTTTACAGATTCAGGAACCAGTAGTCTGAACAATGTTAAGTGGGGCTTGAGCGAAGGGGTGCAGACTCTTGCCTGCTGTATTCAGTGCATGTTCGAGAATGGTCTTAGAAGGTTGATTGAGACTTGTCGTCCCTAACTAGGGCGAAGGGAAGTCACATCTTTTTGAGGATAAACTTAGGGTGGAGTTCTAGAGGGGAATCTGGGTGGGTCGACAGGGATCATGAATCAGATCTCACCGCCGGTAGACTTCAAGTCCACCCCCGAATTCGATGCTTAAATTGGATGGTTTTTTGCTAGCTTTTGGCTCGATGAGGAAACTTCTCCAATCGGTAAGTTTATAATAATAATGAAAAGTCTTATCCTCTTGTTATGGCTTTGCCAACCTCGACAGAAAATATAGATGTCGCCATCGGAGAAAAGTCTACAGGGATCGTTGTCGGCCGGCACAACGATCTTCAGGGTCCACTGAGGTCAGAGGTTGCTTCCGCGGTTGTCCACATCATCGCTCTCTTGGCCGTTTCTCCAACGCTTGATCCTCATCCTCAACGCCGTTCGGAGGCCCACCAGGTCAAAACATTCCCTCCCAAGATCAGCTCAGAAGTCGTCCCATATTTGAAGTAGAAGTTAGGAGGGAATGATTTCGCTGAGCACGCCAATTCGCGCGTTGAATCATCAATCCGAGCCACAAAAACTTTGTTTCGACATCATAGGTGTCTGTTGATTTTTTGACTGCAGAATATATTGTTTTCGGCCTCTCAACGGAAATTTTTCTTGCTTTCCATGCTTTGGGTGATGCTTGCATCCGCCACCATCGATTTCAATCTCTGGTTGAGTCCACCATCGCGTTTGAATTACGGGATTGATGTCACCTTTATTTGGACTGTCTCCATCTTCCTAGAAGCTAGAACGTAGTGTCGAATTTTCTATCTTGTTTTGGCTTCTTTTTCAGATGCCAGGTCCACCTCTGAATGGAAGGTCTGAACTCTATCTTTGCATTATCGACAGCGATCGAACAGCAAGAAGTGTTTAGATGTTCATGCCCTTCAGAAGCAGTTGTTACGAGCATGATAGTGACGCATGGATTGGACAGTGTCTTAATTCCTTCGTGCCATGCTTCGCTCTGATGTTCGTAGTGCTCAAGCAGAAGCAGTATGGTATCGAAGACAAACATAACTTCAAATGCCTAAAATGTTTGAAGACTCACTCAGCTGAGCGTGCCCTGGCCTTTCACATGGAATCTGGTTCTACCTGGACGGAGGAATAAGTCGAGAGGCTGTGGAAATGAGGGCGTAGGGTGACTTACTCACCCCTGCAGGTACTTCCCGATCTCTGAAAGTCTTCAGAAAACACATAAGCTTCCACTGCCCCTTCCAGCTCGACACACCAAAATCCGACTTCTTCTCGAATCACAAGTTCACCACTTTGTTCCTTTGTCACTCGGTCTCAAGCCTCCTTGAGCAACCATTCCACTCAAACCCTTGCTCGTCGCCCTCGCGCTACGCCCTCATTCACATCATGCAGCACCAACGCAGCTTCAATATGGAGGAGAATATTCAAGCCAACCAGAACCAAATCTTTGGTTCTGGGCGGTAAGGGTTTTTTTTTTCCTTTCCTAACATTAATGCAGCCCTACCCAACACTCACAAGTCGCGGATCCGACACCGAATACTTCAGCTCTGAGTGGTGAATTCCATGGACCCACGCTAAACCGCCACGGGGCAGACTCGAAGGTCCCTTCGTCCTCAGGCGATATCGTCTCTGACCCCCCTGCCCACCATGTGGAAGCAGCTCCAGGCCATGATTTTCTTGCTCGACCGCTCATCAGGAACTTGGGAGCTTTGGCTTCGTCAAAGAGCTCGCTGGAGACCCCTTACGGACATGAGTTGCTTGGACTGTACCCTAAGCTTCATGATAAAATTACATCTAATGGGTTCGGAGACACTTCATACAACAATTACAGGGCTCCAGTGGTGCAAAACAATACCCAGGCATGGGAATTCAACAATGGTATGCATGTTGTTGGGCTACCAGGCTCCGTATCGTTGGACCAGTCCGCTGTCACGCACGGCAATGGTGGCGATACCCAAACTCAAATGTTTATCAGCGGCAACAGCCAGGATCTCGACTACTCAGCTCCATTATTAGAGCATAACGACGGTTGGGAAGCCTATAATGCCTCAGTCGCCGGTACTTCACTACTGGACATGCTTTCCCTGGACGTCGGACATGCTGCTTACGAGAAGCTTATGTCTGAACAGAATGTCTTCCAGGACCCAGCATCTGGACTGGGTAGCTCATTTTCAGACCCGAGCATCGCTCCCAACTTCTCAATGACCTCAGATCCATTATTCCAGCCAACTCATGGTGCTTTCGATCTCGTGGAAAGACAGGGTCTTCCTGTCCAGCAGATGCCAGAATGGGAATACCAAGGTCAAGTCCAGTTAGCTCAAGGTCAACCACCAATCTCAATTCAACCTACTCAACAACAGCAGCTTACTCTTGCTTCCCAGCCCTTTCTCTGTGCCTTTGGCGACTGTGCTCAGTCTTTCAGGCGCAAAGCAGACCTTGCTCGTCACCGCAAGTCCGTTCATGGCGTGAACCATGTCAAGTACTTTTGCCACATCCCAGGATGTCCCAAGAGTCAAGGCCATGGCCAAGGGTACAGTAGAGACGACAAGCTCACCGAGCATTTGTGGAAGCAACACAGAAACTTGGGATTCACGAAGAGCAGATAGAGTTTGTTGCTTACGTGGTGACATGAGTTGTTACCAGGAGGAAGGTTGAAAGTGGAGATTGAAGAGTCAACGAATTCCTTACATTTGTTTCAGTTTTGCTTGATGTTGGGCTTGCTTTGTTTTCGTTGGAAAAGAGAAACTTGCCGGATGTGTGTTTTGGAAGGGAAGGTGACGGTTGCTCGCTGATGACTTTCCTTACATGCTTTAGTCTTTTTCAGAATTGAATTTCTTCCTTCTCCTCATTCTCCATTGTCCGAGTCTCCATTGGCTACCTCACCACGTAACCTACCTTGTAAACCCCATACCCCAACCGGTCTCCTTTAACCTAACCCTTCAAATCGACCTTAAATATCTCCACGGGCTGCCGGTCCCTCGCCACATAAAACGGAGTCGCAGCAGCCGTCTCTTGCAAGTAGCTCACTAATCCTTCCCTATCTGCCTTCCTATGCGCCATCTCCTCGATAATCCTCCTTCCTAGGTCTCTCCCCTGAAATTCCGGCTCCGTGAACAGTGCCGCGAGATACAGAAACCGCCTCCTAGTAAACCACTCCATCTGAACACTCGTGTACTTATCATTCAAGAACCCCGACAGAACTGAAGTATCAAAATGATTAGGTGTCTCAGCCCAATTGGACTCGTTGATGTTGCTTGCCCCCCACGCGATGATTTGCTGTGTCTTTGGGTCGAGAGCTTTGATGAATTGCCAAGATGGCAAGGCGAGCTTGGTTTTTATGAAATTTATTAGGTACTCGTAGTGGATGGTTGATGTGGCCCAGAATAAAGGTGAGAAGAGCATTTCATTGCGGGTAGAGGCCAATCCGATATGTGCTAGAGCTGTGATATCTTCTGTTGTGACAGGGAGGAGGATCGGTGGTGGGTATTTCTCCTAAGAGTGGTTGGCTAGGTCGGTAGGAGTGCCGGAGCGGGCGAGAGGATCGCGAGTCATTTCAAAATTTCAGATAGAACTTGAATATAGAATGCAGAATATGGAAACATTTAAAGAAGAAAGAATTTCGAAGATATAGACAATCAATCAAAGCATCACGTCAGCCTTATATGGAAGCATGGTGGAATGTGGAAGCTCATTGTCTGCGCTGCTGAAGAGCATGAGCCATTTTTATTCGTAAAAGAAAGACCTCACCAAATTAAATTGATCTGATTAGCAGTTCTTCTTGCAATGCAATAAAATCCAGAGTATAAGTCCAACTCAATAGATGCTCGTTATCCAACCATAACATTGCATAGCACAATTCACTAACAAATCTCTAAACCTTGGTTCCTCTTGCCATGAAAACACTTCTCTCCATCTTGATATCTTTCTCCTTATCCTCAAACACGACTCCCTTCCCAAGCACCTGAAATGCAAAGTCTCCACCGGCGCCAGCACCCTCAAACGCTTTCTTCACATCTTCTTCCGAGAAGCCCATGTGGGTAACCGTCTTCTTGGCCGGATGATCGTGACCATGGGCATCATGACCGTGGAAATGTCCATGAGGCATGAAATCGACAATCATCAACACGCCTCCTTTCTTCAACCTCTCAGTCAATCGCTTGGCTGCTAGGGCCGGGTCATCGAAGTGATGGAAGCCGAGCCCAACAACTGCGATGTCAAAATCGTGGAATTCTGCCCCAGAAAGGGCTGCAGGTTTGGGATCAGAGGCATCGAGCAGATTGCCGAGCACAGCGCGCATTTCGGATGCTGGGATTCCTTGGTTTTGAACTGAGGCATTGTATTCGTTCACCATTCCTTCTGAGAGGTCAATGCCTATGCATTGGGTGACATACGGTGCAAGAGCCTATACTCTTCGTCAATAGTGTGCCGATGAGGCAGGTCAGGGGACATACACGTGATACAAGACCAGTTCCACATGCATAGTCTAACAGTCTGACAGTCTTCTTAGGGTGATTGGATGCTTCGTCGTCGGAGGTGTCCTCCACCCAGTCTACGCCGATCCAGTCCTTTCGCGCTTGGATCTCGTCGATGATCTGCTGGATGGTTTTGGAGAATTTGGTATTGTAGGTCGAGGCAGCTTCGCTGTACCTGAATTAGCATGTGCTCAGTATATGATGAAAATTTTGCAAAGATGGCAACAAGAGGTAGCTGGTCCGAGAAGATATGCTCTGAAGCTGTTATTGGAAAATGGGATGAGATCTCAGCTTAGAGTCTTGGCTAAATATGAAAAATCTTCACCCACTTCCAGTGCGAACGATTCGTCTCTGTATTTTCAGACATTATTGAGTTATTCCAATTGAGTAGATTTATGGTTGACGGTGAAAGAGGAGGAGCGACATTCGTCGATTTTATGGGAAGCTATTTCTCGGCAACTTTTCGGGACGACCAATGAGAAGAAAGGAGTGGGCAAAATGTATCCGAACCATTGACAAAGTGTCCGAGACTCATTTGCATTGCTACAGTGTCGATTTTGAAAGGCCCTCGTGCAGGGACTAGGTCAGGCATCGAAAAAGCGACTGTGACGCTGCAAGCGTGGTCATTCAAGGCTCACACGTGTCACCGAACAGCGAATCTAGTTGTATACCAAATCTATTCATACTCGTAACTGCTCGTCACGTCTACGTCTCATAAAGCACCGCCCTAATTTTCTCAACCAACCTCAATGCCTCGAATTAACGCCCAGGCCCATGCATGTATCTACAACCGAACACGCTTATTCTGCCAGACCTTCTGCAGATGGCAATGGAATGGCCTTGTAAAGCAAGATCAATGCAGAATGAGACTCTCCACCACCAGACAAAGTAGTGATCTTCTCAACGTCAACCTCTGAAACCTTGTCATCGTTAAACCACCACCATTTGCCATCCTCCTCACCACGCTTGCCAGTTTTTGGGTCAAGTGGACCAAGCTTCTTGACGTAAGCAGTGTAGTGTCCACTATCGGCACTGGCGCCTTGATGGGTAACAACGCCACGAAGTTCATAGAGACCAGATTTGTTCGCTCCCTCATCCTTTTCAAGCTCGGGATTGATCAAAGCGTGGAGCTCCTTCTTTGCAGTAAGAATTGCGGCAGCTCTCTCGGCCTCAACTTCGGCATCAGTCTTGTAGACCACATCCTCCATAGGGGTATCTCCGTCAGTTGCTTTGCCGTCCTTCTTCTTGTCGTCTGCTTTCTTCTCATCAGCCTTCTGAGATTCAGAAACAGAATCAACGATTCCGGCAGCTTCGTCGGCGACTTGCTTGTCGTGAATACGCTTTTGACGCTTTCTAGCTCTCTGAACATCTTCTTCCTCCTTTCGGACTTCCCGAACCTTGTCTCGAACTGGAATCAGCATCTTCTTGAGCTCATCGGTGCAAAACTCAACAACATCCAGCTCGTCCGGAAAGGTGACCTTGCGCATGATCTTTGCTTTCTTCTGAGCCTCACGCTTCCAGAAAAATCGGACGAAGTGAACAGTCAAGTACTTTGGTAGGCGCGAGATCTTAGATTTCTTGGTGTAAATTGCATCTCGATCGAGAACAGACGACTTCTTCTCGATTTTCTCTTCTAAACCAGCAAGAATACCATCCCTCAAGTGGTTCGTCGTAGCACTGATATGGCAGTCGAGTTTCAAGAAGGCATCGTTGCTGTGGACCGGCTCCTCGCCACCGTCTTTGGCAGCCTGCTCGTCGCATTCAGTAATAGATGAAAATCCCCCAGCAAAGTATTTGTCAACAAATGATATCTCCTTGGCTTCACTGCTGCCCTCATTTGGTTCCTTGACCTTCAGCTTTTGCCGTAATTGTGAGATAATTTGCGACCAAGCCTCTTCCGCATCTTGCTGAGCATAGCCATGACCAGACTTAGACTTTTGTGCAAATTGAGGAAAGGCAGTTCGAAGAGCGTTCAGGAAAACCAGTGGCGGGAATCCATCTTGAGTCTCGCCCATCTGCTTGTATAAATCTCTCAAAGAAGCAGTCAAATCAGTCGAGGCTCCCAGACCGCCAAGTCCAAACATGCTCAAGTCTCCAAGAGAAGAACCAGTTGTGCCAGGAGCGGGCGGTGCAGGCGTGTATTTGGCCAGCTCCTGCTGGAGTTCTGGGACAGCTCTTAATGTTTGCAGAGTTGAGTTGAGATAACATGTGTTTCCAAGATTCTGAAGACCAGCCGGGATGGCGCCAACTTGCTTTGCAGCCTCAGCTTCGGTCATGTCTTCAACAAACTTGACAGTCTCCTTGGGTCTTTGCAACTCGCCGCCGTCTCCAGAGGGTGTGCCCATCATCATAAAAGTCTGCCCCGGCTTTGCGCCAAGCTTCGAGAGGTCGGTATCATCTTTGAGTTGGCCACCCTTTACTAAGATCTTTTGCCGTTCTGGCTCAACACCAGTTAAGGAATACAGCTGGAACTTAAAGACTTCGCCGAGAGAGGTGGGATCGAGGTCGACATCGTACTTCTTGCCTTGGTGTTTGACAATTACTGCGAAAGCGTTTAGCAGGATTTTGGCTAACTCGGACAGTTATTACAAACCTGGGATGGTAGCCATGATTGTGGCGGGGTGAAAAAGGCGGTCGGAGATGGTGCTCAATCCCCCAGAGTGAAGGAGACTGACAAGGAGGTGTCTAGAGCAGCTGTACTCTGTCTGTGCTTGGGTTTGACACCGAGCAACTCTCTGACAGAATTTTGGAGCGAAGAAGTTCGAAGAAGAACAGTAGAGGATTTATCAACAATGCAGGCTACCGTAATAGGACTAGCGGCGTTAGCCGGCCTACGTAGTGTGGGATGCCTCCGACCCCACTACAACCACCAATTCACACACACGACTGCAGCAGTTTGGAGTGCCTTGCGCTTCGAGAGTCCTCATCATGGTATGCATACAATTCTCCTTCAATAGCAGAGTAGACTGTTGATCTTAGACCCAGTCTCAATCACTGAGGCCATACCTACAATGCGTCCGCTCCTCCTTAACTTCGGCCCTCTGCTTGTCGAACTTCGCATCGCAAACCTCTGAACGACACAATGTCCCTGAAATTGAAGCGCAGACATCACCGGAAGTCCTACTTAATCCCCTGACCGTTGCCCGGAACGAAAACGAGCGAGTCCTGATCGAGCCGAGCATCAACAGTGTCCGGATCAGCATCAAGATCAAGCAGGCAGATGAGATCGAACACATTTTGGTGCACAAATTCACAAGGTTCCTTACGCAAAGAGCAGAGGCATTCTTTATTCTGCGGAGAAAGCCGATCAAGGTTGGTTATCTGGTCAAGGGGTTTCGAATAATGCTGATTTAGTAGGGATATGATATTTCATTCCTGATCACCAATTACCATACGGAGGAGATGTTGAAGCATAAGCTGGTGGATTTCATCATACAGTTCATGGAGGAGGTGGATAAGGAGATTTCGGAAATGAAGCTTTTCGTGGGTAGACCTCCATCTCTTGTGGGGCAGTGCTAATCAAGCTGTCAGTTGAATGCACGAGCAAGATTCGTAGCAGAGTCATTCTTGACGCCTGTGAGTAGATGTGGATTATGACCCTCTGCTGAGACGAAATACTGATTATTGGTTTAGTTCGATTAAGCGTAGCGTTGCGTGAGAGCAGGCCCGTTGAGATACGATGTTCGACCGCTGGCTATACAGCTTCGAGTCGGGAAATGGCGTTCAGGTGGTATAAAAGAACTACACGATTACGATCAACCTCGACGATTTGCCCGAAAGGTGCTTTTAGATTTGAACCTTGTGAACTATCCTAAGGCTAATGTGCAAGCGGACCAAAACTCCCGCATCAAGTGCTGTCTATCCATTTGCTAATCGATAGGTTACACCATAGCTGTGTTCCTTATATCCTTAAAATTGTCGATATCAGCTTCAAATGAGCACTCAAACCTCTCACATGCACTAAAATATGTCCACACTTTCTCAACACATATTCAAACATTTTGGCTTCATAGATTGCTCAACCGACCACTAAGTCAGAGTATATGATCAACAAATAAGTGCTACTGGCAGACCCAACCAACGATCCTCATACCTTCTTAGGACTTGATCAGTATCTGTTGCCGCTTTACTTCGTCTTCTTAAGTAAATCGTCCGCCTTGACCTTCATCTACCACCTTCCTTAATGCCGCTGTGACCTTATCTCGCACGCAATCGTTGAATGCTGGGATGGCAAAGCTGCCTTCATCGTGACCACTTCCGCGTCGACGCTTCTTCCTGGCCGACCTACAACCTCTGGAGTCTTCATCATCTTGAAGGAGGGACATCCCATGCTTGGCCCGACTAGATCAGCCCCTCCCCTCAATAGCCTGTCTTCTTTGGTACTGGGGCGCCTGTCGGCCTAGGTGTGTTGGCGATTGTCGTTGACTTGTCATGGCATCCAAACCATCCAGGAGTCTGGCAAGATGGGGAAGTTGTCATCGAGATACTCTGGCTCGCAGTCAACGTGGGAGATGTCGTCTTGTCCTTGCATCCAAACCACCCGGGACTATGACAAGTTATAGTTGATTTCGAAGCCGTGGAAGTTGTTGTAACAGTATCATGAGACTCTTTCCAGTTCTTGCAATCTTGACATTCTGGAGATGGCTCGCAAGTCGGCACACTGGGTTGACCCTGTAGTTAGCAATTGCTCAATTGGGGTAGTTTCGAGAGAGGATAATGTCTTAGAAGAAGATCATGAGACAGGCCAGTCTAAAAAAAAGTCGCCCCCAACACCCACCTCTCATACTTCATGATCACATCTTTAATCACCGTGTCAATCGAATGAGTCCTCATTGAGCTCCACCAGCCAAAATCTTTCATAACATCATATACACACTTCATGCCAGTGTGACAAACGGTGTCGAAAGCATAGCCTGCCAAGGCGCAGCTGGCAATCAGTCCTTTACACGAGCCAGTATAGATCGGATCTGAGGTGATTCCGAAATGATATGCAACGGTGTTGTTTCGTGCTTGAGGTGTGCCGGAATCTGGTGGAGATGGTAGACCTAGTCGGGCTGCTGGCAACGCCTCTGGAGGCGTCTCAAAGGTAACAGCTGGTAGCCCGTAGGTCAAGCCTAGCAAGGAGCTCATAGTGCCTCCCAACGAATGTCCCGTAACCCAAATCTCAGCATCTGGATACAAGATCGTGACATTCGAATACACATGTTGAGCCGCCGGGTAGTATCGCTCTTCCGCTTTCAAGCACTGACCCACGCAGGATGAGTTGCACGTTGACCCATGGAGACTGAAGCTTGCACAGCTGCACACTTGATGAGCAAGAAACGAGCCCTGTCCACAACAGCAACTGAACAGAAGATTTACATTGTCTCTGTCGTTGCTCGAAGTTTCTCCCCCAAACCAGCCTGCTTGTGGAGTTCCTCCCTTGAACGAGATCGTAACAATGGAGGCATCCTCGTTCGCATAGATGTATCCTCGGATGCCATCATTTTCCCAGCCAAAATCAGCACTGTTGTTGAAACCACTGCCAACATCTCTCCAACCGCCTTCACCTGGCTTTGGCTCATAGGCATTGGCATTCATTCTTGCCAAAGTCAATATGGTTTCTTTGTCCGTCACATCTGGCCCAACTATTTCGTCGATCGTCCAAGCGGCTGGGTTAGACCTCGACCAGAACTTTTCATCTACTTGAGCAGCCGCTACCATGGGTTCAACTACCGTAGGGCGTCGATCCCTGAGTCTTTCTATTTCCACCGACACTGGACGAGCAACAAGCGACCGGTCCAGTCCTGGGAGCTGATTCATCCACTCAGTGGCTTCAGATTCTGGTACAGATATATGTTTGTGTAGATTAGGGTATTGATGTGTTCCATGATGAAAGATGTCTCGCAGTGACTAGCAAAGAGCAATCAATGTCTTGATGCTGTATGAGAAGCTACGAAGCTTACAAAAACTTGCTTCCAGCCAGCATTCTCCTGTTCATCCGACACAGATAGGGAAGGGAAAAGTAGAGGCTTCTGTTCTTGATGGTTAAAGGTATCACAAATCGACGTCGAGATAAG
>Ga0302140_10007207_pt1 | contig 13905 bp, 11 predicted proteins | sample I_Bog_E1_1_FD_202095 | JGI IMG/M metagenome (GOLD analysis project Ga0302140, IMG submission 202095) | Peat permafrost microbial communities from Stordalen Mire near Abisko, Sweden - I_Bog_E1_1 | ecosystem: Environmental > Terrestrial > Soil > Wetlands > Peat | place: Sweden: Abisko, Stordalen...
CATTTCTGGTATATTTCTCATATGAACTATCTAGGACTTGGCTCGATCAAGTACCAATAATCAGTTATTGACTAGACAGCTCCTATATTCCTGCCACCTTTTTTAAACTTCGAATCTACTTCATGTGTAACTTTGTCATTACTCACAGCTTGATGGCAGGTCAGCCCCGAATGTGGTGAGGCAGCAAGGCTGAAGAAAAGTAAAAGCAGAAGTGTATTTGAATGTGATGTTGTCTCCAAGAGAGTTGTCTGAATCTAGCTCCCTGCAAATATCACAACCCATAAACGACGAAGCCATTCGTCTCCATCTCCTCTATCCAGTCCACAGAATTTGCTGTGCCTGTTCGAAGTATCGCCATCATCTGATGCTCGATCACGATTTCCAGTAGCCTTCTCATGCTTTCCGTACTGGCGCCATAGCTATGATCCTCTATTTTCCTCATGAGTTTCAGTACTTCCTCCTTCTCGCCCAACTCCGAGGTCAAAAATCCGGCCATGAACAAGGGAAATATGGTAAAGCGTAATTCGACTGACTGCTTAGAGAGCGCTACGTGTGCTGCTCGTATAATTTCACTTGCACAAGCGGCTAGCTGTACCTACAACCACGTTAGCAAGCTTCTCATCAGTACAGAATACTTGTTTTGAGTTGGAGGAAATCGCAGAAATTTCATAAAAGATGGAGATGAAAACGAGCCGCATCTCATGATCTCACTTACATCGAATTTCAGGGCAAACTCTGCCAGCTGGTATGGAAACATGCTGGTGTGAGCATAAATAAGACACGCTCGAAACAACATGTATGACTGTGACACATCAGCATTTTTCATCAAATTAGTTGTGTCGGGTTCACCATACATTTGCAACCGAAGCCACTACTCTCCCTGGCCAAGATTCACACTCGTCCAACCATGTCAGATAATTCGGAAACTCCGTTCTCCAAATTCCCTCTGAGCGGTACATTAAGTTGTGAAGAGCCTCTATACGCGTCCGCCGACTCATGGAAAACATGGTCTCGGGTATGAGCTGCTCTGGGTTTCCCGAGAGTCTTTGCCGAGCCTCTGCGCGTAAATCTCGTGCTAGCTGGCCGACCTGCAGTGCTAGGAGCAAAACTTCTTGATTTAGTCTTATGAGTGCGGGAAAATAAGATCGTTCCTCGGAAGAGAAGGCTTCCAATTGGGTCGTAGCAGTTGGAGGGATGCATCTTTCGGGAGCCGGTAACATGTTTTGCTTCAATAAGACCTCGACAAACCCCCCGGTCCCGTTCGCAAAAAGAAGGGCATAGACATCGATGCGGCATATCATCCATACCTATGAAAAGAAGTTAACGCAGTCTTGGCTTTAAATGTTCATAAATGATGTCGAGCTCGTGAAGATGAAGGGAACTCCCAAACTCCCGATAAAGTTGCAACGAGTGAGTGTTGAAAATATTGAGGCCACCTAACGAGCTCACACTCCTAAGCACGATTCAAACTTGGACTTCTGGAAACAGTATTAATACCAAGGGACAGACTACTTACAACGAAGTCGTAAGTCTCATTGCTTTGAGATTGCCGGCGAAGTGTGACGATCCTTAAGAGTTGATCGATGTGATGCTGCCACATGTTTGATTCGCGTTCAGCTGCTGCAATCTGCCTGCAGTCAGTTTCTTGCGAAAAGAAAGCGAGTAGTTGGAGGCCTAGGGGCTCAACTTGAACTCCAAAACCTCTAATTACCTCATAGAGCAATAACAATGTGTGCGTCAACAATGGGCCGTCCGAAAACGAATCTTGGGAGCTTTGAACCATAGTCTTTAGTGCTGGAATGACCTGCTGATAATGTTCCAAAGCATCGGTATTCCTGGACCTGGATCCATTCTTGTGAGCTAAACTCAAAGCCGCTAGGGCCATCATGGCATGGAAAAGCTGTTCGGTGTTAATAAGATCCTGCTGGATGGCAAGTTCGCGACTCACAGGAGGGTAATTTCGCGCTTGGATTTCAAAAACGTCCTCATCTCCTATCCTCTCCGCCATGTGATGGGAAATGGCCGTCCGATAATGCAGTCGAAATTCGAGATCCTTACCTCCAGTTCGCGCGCTTTGGAGGCTCGGTGCATTCGGTTCCAGCAACTCTCGCGAATGATCCAGCAAGGGATATAGGTAGGGAGAAGGTGGAGTTCGTGGTATTATGGGAAGCTGTGTGGAGCCTCTTCTGACAGGTTCCTCGAAAGTCCTGAGGATAATCATATCGGGATCCTCCAAGTCTTGCGTTCCGCTACCAGATAGAACGCGAGATGAACCTTCAGCTGGCCCAATTTGGCTTGATTGATGCAACACCTGTGCAGGATCGACCTCAGATATGCTCGAGTCACGGTATTCCGGTAAAAGCTCGAAACTTTTCGGATTCGCAACGACAAAATATTTTCCAGGTTCCGTCAATTCAGCCTTCATCTCTCGTTCCTCATCAGTTGTCAGAGCCGAAAATGGGGGCATCGAATCCTCCAGCGATTTCCGGTTCTGTTCTAGTTCGGGTGCGCTGGCTAGAAGAAGTCAGCCCAGTATATTTTGAATGAAAGACCCACAATCCCAGACAACGCTGCCTGCTTTGGAAACTTCCTGCATTCGGTCTACAATCCGCGAAGTGTCATCTCTGAAAGCTAGTCGGGTACTGTAATCGCTAAGTCCACATGTGTTAGTTCTTCTTCTTCGTTTAAGAATGTCGCATTTTTACCAGACATGCTTCAGGCGGACACATTGCTGCTGAAGTGTCAGTCGCTCAGCTCCAGATGAAAAGCCCCGCTTTGAGATTAAATTGAACATACCCCACAAGCAGGTCGTTGCTCGTCACATTTTACTTCTACGCCTGGTGTTAGCGACATGGAAGAATGTTGGATGATAGAATGGTAAACAAACTCCTAGTCCGACATGTCCTGAAGCAAACCGTCAGCAGCGCTTTAACTTTGATGGGATCTCCTTGCTAAGTTGCTTACCAACATCCGCTTCGTGATCGAGGAGGCAACCTATTCCTTCGATTCTCGTGTGTAGAAGCACTTTGGATCGAACTGTTTAGGTTCGAGTCAGAAGAGTGCTCAGTCTCTTGTCTCGGAGCTATATGCATTAGATGGGCATGCTGTCCTCGCGACGAGAGATCAGCACGTCGACCTTGCATCTGCAAAACGGTCGACAATACATCGACCAGTAAGGGGTTTCAGTCGGAGAGATCAGAACATAGGCTTGTGGTTCGTGTAGATTGCGAGTACGCAAGTCTCATGTTGGAAGCTCAAGTGATGTGTTTAAGATTGGGCACAAGCATAATGATAGAGTGTCTTGCGAGAAGGATCTCTGGAGCTGCTAGATGATTGTCTAACTGCCCGTGATGCAAGAACTCGTACTGAATTGCCATGCGAATAATTCCAAAAAGAAAAGAACTTTGAGGTTAGAAAGAAACATCCGAATATTCGAGCCTCGACAAGAATTGGTGACTCCGGTGGCCGCCGAATGTCCAAGGAGAAAGGAGAAATGACGATGGCCAATTGGGCAAAGCATAGATACCGCCATGCTCGCCATCTAATACTTGGCTGTGGCTGACGGCGACGGTTCTAACTACTGAATCGAGGCAGAGTCCAACACTAATGGCAAATTGAAGTCTCTTCCTGGTCGGACGAGAGTTCTGACAGGCTGGGAGCTCTCGAATCTCAACAGATCTGGCAGACTGGCACAAACGGTAGATGCTGCAGGCCTCGCCGGAGTTCCAGCCAAATTATAAACGAGCCAGTGGGGATCAGTCGGCGACTGAGGGCTGCCACGTTCTCGGCCATGCCGCACTAAAAACTAGCTGCGGGCCGCAGTCAGGGGCTATCATGCGCTGGCAACTTTTCTGCGTTCTGGCCATCATAAACTATGCTTTTGTACATATACAAGGGGTAATTTGCGATCAGATCCCTGACGCTTGCGATGTACACGGCCTATCACTTGATCACTTGGCGCCGGTGACGTCTGCTTGCTAGAAACTTTCCGCTAACTGCTGTATTGTCGCCGCAATGCCGACCGATGCATCGAGTAGTGTCGTCCAGATCGTCGGTAGCGAGGATCTACGACCTTGTCGAGATAGAATATGGATTTGAAAATGGGCCAGGAAGAACAAGCGGGATTTGCTATGCCCATTCCGCTTAATTTGATATCAGATAAGAGCTAGTACTGAGAAAGAAATACTCAAAGATCACGGATAGTGAACTGAGTATTGAATGGCACCATACATTAGATAACGGCCTCAAGGTAGCTGAACAAGGAGGGTCAACTGAGGTTGAACCCTACAGGAGCAGTGGCGGCGGTCTAGGCCCCCAGGTACCTACGCTTCGGAGCATTTTGAGAAAGGTGTGAAACTAGTGAACCCGGGATGTTAACGGGGCTTGTAAGATGCGACGAAGCCAGGAGAATATTCCATCATTCGTATCTCTTCATCTCCAGGGTTAACATTTTTCCCATGCAAAGCACCTGCAGCAAAAGAACTTATTATTGAATTCGAGGCTAGACTCCGAGCGACTCGGGTGGAGCCGAAGCTGCGGCGAGAGATCGAGCGACATCATCCCGGAGGAAGTCACGAATAAGCCCTGGCCGGTCTGCTTTGGAATTCAAGTCGAGCTTTGGCTCTGGATATTCCGCATAGCATAAGACAAATCGGTCTTATTGTCGTCTCCTGGACCTTTTGGTGATGAAACTCAAATGTAGTAATGCGCGGGCGCAAGCCATGCACAGCGCAAACTACCTTCATTGGTCGAAGCGTACAAAGTTCTCAAGGAGGCTCTCGGTGGCGATCGAAGAGGCACTTCTCGGCCGAGTGCTATGGCTGGGTCGAGGTCGAGATCTTTCAAATGGAGCAAAATCATTTGCAGTTGAAGCGCGCTTCGGAGCAAGGGGTATATGAGAGACAACAGTCCTCGACGATGGTAGGCAGGCTTCAGTACCTCAGCCTCAGCTCATGAAGATGGAAGCATAGAGTAAATACATCACACTGCTGGGGGTAGTCAAGAGATGTTGATGCTGGAGGAGTAATAAGGCTAAGGTTTATGTTCGCTACAAAGCTTTGACAAAATTTAGAGAATCACGTGATCTGTATGAGTCTTCAAGTTTAGGGAACCGCGACCTCGTAATCGATGAAAGGCAACAAATCTTCGTCATCATAAAACTTGCTAGCAATGCTCACCCTCTCGATTCATTTGCTCTCTACTTAAGGTAGCTCATCTATCCAAAGCTCCTTGAGCGTAATGCATCGCTTTCCAAACTTCGCTCCACGTCACCATGTCGACAGAGACCAGAGAGCTGGAGCTGGTTGGCAAGGTTGAGATGCGCATAGCCCTTGCAAAAGATGACAAGCTTGAATCTATTCTCAAGCCTTACTTGGCCCCTTTGCTTTTGAAGCTCGGCAGCGAACATGCTGCTGTGCGAAACAAGGTATGGCCACACGCCTCCTGACCTGAAGAGGCAGAATTATTGACCTAAATCACTAGGTCATCTCAACATGTCAGCATATCAAAATTCGTCTCGCTGGTAACCAGTAAGTCTTCTAACCCCGTGGGTCCTGCCTTAAGCGACTCATCGTTTTCAGAGGAATTGTTTTGCCTGTGGCGGCGCTGCTGAAGCAATACAAGGAGAATCCTGAATCACCTATGATTCGACACTTTGACCTTATGTTCATCCAGCAAAGTGTTGGAAAACTGCCTTCAAATGTTAGTCGTTGCCACTCGATCCCCATCAGAACTTGCTTTAATCATCTTCATGCAGGAGCAAATGGACTTGTTACCCACAATTTTGCATGGATTAGCAAGAGACTCTGGAAAACCGACTTGTGCGACTATCTTCAACTTGTTTCTTCGTCTGCTGCCTCAACTCAGACTACCGCCTCGAGGAAGTAAAGAGGACCTCGATTTACGCCAGCAACTCGGACTTGACATCCACCAAGAAGATGCACAATTTGTTGCAACCTGGTTCGGCAAGCTTATGCTCTTATCAATTGTTCGGTCTACAGCTACTGGAGTCACATGTCCAGGACTCACAGTCCAGGAATACGAGTTCTTGACGCTGAATGGCAAGCAAGAGACATGGGATTCTGCAGCAGACGAAGGGCTGAATCTAACGCAAACGAAGATCAATGTTCTTGCTTTTCTGACAAGTGGCGCGTTCACCGACGAGGAACGATTTTTACCTGCTCTTTTTGCATCTGGCGACGCCAACTCCAAGATATCCGGCGCCGGCGATGATTTGCTGAAACGCTCTACAATGTCTCTTGAAAAGCGCGAAATCATTCACAATCTGCTCCAGATATATTTCACCTTGAAGCCCGCCCTACAGACAAGGCTGCTGGTACTTTTGACCAAATCCGCGGTTTCAACAACGTTTCCGGAGCAGGTAATCAGGATTGTGCAAGAAGCATTACAGCCAGATGATAACACAAACCTTCCCGCGAGAGGTCTCGAGACGATCAAGTTTCGTAATGCCCTGTTCAACTTTATGAATTGGGTGTCTCGGATAGCTTCTGCTGATGATCTGTCTCGTGTTGCTCCTCAACTGGTTGAGTTCCTCCACAGCTACATCGAAGACCAAGGTTGGCCTGTGCCAAATGAAAGATCGTCCGATGCAGCATCACTGAGAGCTCTAGCCTATGAAACGTTAGGATCTCTTGCAAAAACAACTCCTTCCATTGTTCGCGAAAAAGATTTATCCCTGGTGCGATGGCTTTTCAGATCTTTAACAGAGGAAGGATCTTCTGACGCCATTTTTGTTAGCATCGAGGGAGCATTAGCAAGTTTGCTGAACACCTTTTCGACCCCGTTGGAATCCACCATCAAGGACGAGTTACGCCTGTTACTGCTTAAGTATATGACTCTAGAAGAAGGAGACGCTATTGTTAGAAGTGCTCGTTTTGCAACTGTTCGTTGGGCAAACCGGTGTCTCGAATACAGTGATATTGTAGCGCGGTGGATAGATATATTGGCTCTCGGCGGACGAACGGATGAACGAAGTGATGTAGTTGAAGAGGGAAAAAAGGGACTGGTGAGTTGCTGCCAAACACTTTCCAAACGAGTCGGACACTAAATCGTATATTCTTTAGGACCCTTATTGGTATCGATTACTCAACGCCTCGCCTACGTCGTCTTCGTGCCCCCTCCCAGATTGGGATCAGATGGTCAAAGTGTTCTTCACTTCCCACAGCATGCTTGAGAATTCTAGCATTTCCAACAGCATGAAGACTGGCATGGATGTAGATGCAGTCTCTGTGTTCGGCAATTTTCCAGGCTCTAAGATATATGCATTTTCCTTCGCCATCAATTATTGCCGTCGAATGCTCCTTATGGCTGCCTTGGAGAAAACGGATAATCCCATTACGGTGGATGCGGATTGGGAGCGGCAGTTAGATGTTCTGTTTCGATCCGACAAGCTCTCGCGAAAGGCCATGAAAGAACATGTTACATCCATGAACGAGGACGCCCTATTTATCTATCTGACTGCAGCTTTCGAAGGCATGCTCAGAAACGATGGAAGTGGGCTTGGAGAATGTGGCAAATGCTTCGTCGAAGTGGCTTCTATCGCTCCAAGTAGCATTATTGCGAAGCTTGCTGGGAGAGCTGCTGAGTTATTACCTTCGATACGGTCGAACAACGTAGCCACACGTTTCCTTGCAACTCAAGCATTCGGGATTCTCGCGCCTCACCCGGCGTCTCCTGCAAAACCTGTACAAGGATTCATGAAATTACTCACTCATGACATCAAACCGTGGTCCACAGCTGTAGGCGCAGATGCGAATAAAGTCCATGGGTCAATTCTTGCACTGGGTTCTATCCTCAGCAGAAGCGCGTACTACGGTCGTCTCGACGGCATCGACGGCATCGACGGCATTAGCGTTGAGGAGATCATTATCCTTTTATTGAGCATTCTGACGGAGGCAAAGGACGTCTCGACAAAGGAGGCTGTCCTTCACGCAGTGGGACAACTCAGCGCATCAGGCGTTCTTTCTGCAGCATTGATCGAAAAATCTACTGGTACAGCTGCGATCATTGAGATTTTAAAGACTGAGGCTAAGAAGGGCAATGAGAAAGCAATCTCGACCTTAGGCCGCCTTGGACTCATCTTCGATGAGGATCTTCCCGAATCGGAGAGTCCACTCACATCAATTACGTCAAATCTCTATGGTTTGTTTGAATTGAAGCAAGCTGAAACGCATTTCACTGTCGGAGAAGCTCTCAGCTGCGTTGCTGCTGGGTGGGACTCCGACATCCTTCAACTAAGCTTGGATGTAGATGCTTCGTATAGTGGGCGGAGTAAGCGGCATCAAACACTCGAAGCCATGCTCCAAAAACTGCTGCAAGATTGTAAGACAACGAAACCATCCTTGAAAAAGGCTTCTGGAATATGGCTATTTTGTCTCATTCAATATTGCGGCCATCTAGATGAGATACAAACCAGACTACGTGAATGCCAGGGTGCATTCATGGGCCTTCTTTCAGCGCGTGATGAACTCGTGCAAGAAACTGCATCGCGAGGTCTTAGTCTAGTGTATGAGCAGGGTGACAACGAATTGAGAGAGCAACTCGTGAAGGATTTGGTTGCATCCTTCACCGGCACAAGTACGCAATTAAAAGTGGATGAAGAGACCGAGCTGTTCGAGCCTGGAGCTCTTCCGACAGGGGAAGGAAACTCAGTCACCTCTTACAAAGATATCATATCTTTGGCAAACGAGGTTGGTGACCAAAGTTTGGTGTACAAGTTCATGTCACTTGCTTCGAATGCTGCAACGTGGTCTACCCGTGCTGCATTTGGAAGATTTGGGTTGAGCAGCATTCTTTCTGAGTCGGAGATTGATCCGAAGCTCTATCCAAAACTTTACCGCTACCGTTTTGATCCAAACCCCAACGTTCAACGTTCGATGAACGACATTTGGAGTGCTCTGGTGAAGGATTCGAGCGCCACAATCAATCTCTATTTTGAGGAGATTCTTGCGGATCTCCTTAAAAGCATACTTGGCAAAGAGTGGCGCACGAGGCAAGCTAGTTGCGCTGCCATTGCCGACCTTGTGCAAGGTCGTGAGTTTGACAAATACGAAAAACACCTTCAAGAGATATGGCATGTTGCGTTCAAGGTCCTTGATGATATCAAAGGCTCTGTTCGAAAAGCAGCTCTGTCACTCAGTATGGTCTTAACGAACATACTCGTCCGCCAAGTTGAAGCCGGCACTTCTTCCAAGCATGCTCAGACCATGTTGAAGGAAGTCCTACCATTCCTTCTTTCAGGACAAGGCATGGAAAGCTCTGCCGAAGAAGTCAGAAATTTCGCAACTATCACGGTCCTCAAGCTCATCAAAAGTGGAGGCAAGGCGCTACTGCCATTTGTTCCAGAGCTCGTTGAGCAACTTTTAGGACTTTTGAGCACGATCGAGCCCGAGCAAATCAACTACATTTACCAGCGCGCTGCCCAATACAACCTTACCGAAGCCAAAATCGACAGCGTTAGATCCGACGCAGTTGCTCAATCCCCTCTGATGGAAGGCATCGAGCGTTGTTTGGATCTGCTTGATGAACCGACCATGAAAGACTTCGCTCCTCGTCTGGAGAATACTGTAAAAACAACACTTGGAATGCCTTCAAAGATTGGGTGTGCAGCAGTCTTGGTCAGCCTTGCTACTAGACACTCTTTCGTCTTTCGGCCTCATGCAGATATGTTCCTCAAGATTGTAGAGAAAGCCGTACTTGATCGCAATAATGCCGTTAGTGCCGCATATGCTAGATCGGCTGGCTATCTGTCACGTCTTGGATCCGACGGTTCCCTATTGAGGCTTGCATCGTACTCACGAGGTCTCTATTTCAATGCCGAGGACGAGACACGTCGACAAGTTGCAGCCGAAGTCACATATGCTGTTTCAAAATTCGCCACAGATCGTTTCAATGCGCTGGCTTCCGAGTTCTTACCATTTGTCTTCTTCGCTAAACATGATTTCGATGATCATGTTAAAGAGGAATTCGAGAAAACTTGGAGTGAGAATGTTGGAGGTTACCGTGCAGTTCTCTTGTACTCCAAGGAGATAAACGACATTTCTGTTGAACGTCTTGACTCCCCAAAATGGACCATAAAACATACTGCTGCTCTAACTATTGCAGATGTTGTCGAGTCTTCTGGATCAGAAATTAGTGGGCCTAATGCGGCAGCGATCTGGCCAGCATTGGAGAAAGCCCTAGCACTCAAAACGTTTGATGGCAAGGAGAAGGTGCTCGAGGCATTTGTCAAATTTACAAATTCAGGGAAATCACTCTGGAGCACGGAATCTAGCATAGCTGCTCAGATGAAGAAAATTGCTGTTCGCGAAGCAAAACGAAACAACGACGTATATCGCCCTCACGCATTCAACAGTCTAGGAGAATACAGCGAGGCACGCACGGACATAGATATGTTCGAGGAAGTCCGCGGCATCGTTGTCCCAATTCTCGAGGACCTTTGCAGCGAGGATAAGATGGATACTTCTGACGACACACCTAGTGGAGGGAAGTCGCAAGAATCAGCCACTATTACGGCGAGTATTTCGGCATTATTCCAAGCTGTGAACGTCAAGCAACTTGATCCATCTCCTCTCACGCACCTTCCAGTGCTCTTGGAGACTATCCAAAAGATCTTGTCTTCGCCCAAGATGACAGTTGCGGCAAGAACAGCACTCTATGACCGAACCAAAAGCTTGTTCGATAGCCTTCGCAACAGGACACACAGCCAAGGTTCCAGCAGGTATGAGTTGGTGCTTGGCTTCTTCAAAGTGTTGGAGATATCTAGTGGTTCAGGCAGTGAAGCTTTGAGAATGAAAAGGGGCGAGGCTGGCGAAGCAATTGCACTGTCGTTGACCGGTGGGGTTTTTGGAATGTTCACGGATGGGCGAAAGGAGGTGAAGGCGACGGTGAAGGGGCTAGTGGCAGATGGCAAGAAGGACGAGCGATCACCAGGAGTGAAAACTGTATTAGATCGGATCACGAAAGCACTCGAGGAGTGATAGATAGCAATTTACCTTGGTACCCTAGTGGAACATTGCGAATAGGGGAAAGGCCCAGCGATCCCGTGATCTAGGCACGCACCATTTATTTTCCGACCGAGCTGCAGTCAAGCTTTCCTGCAAGTCGTCACACTGCATCTCTCGAAATCCCGGTCAGCTGCAATGGCGCACCCACTCCCAAGATTCTTCTCGCGGCGGTTCTGCCAACAATCATCTCCATTCTCAAGAGCGTCAAACTCATTCCCGCGAAGATTCCAAGCCAATTCTGCACCTCGACGAAGCTACGCAACTGGTGAAAGTGGCCCGAATCCTCGCCCCGGCCAAAGCCCCTTCAAGATTTGGCCCTTTGTTGCTATTACTGTTGCTGGATCTGGAGCTTATATCTTGATGGTCAGAAGTCGAGTTGGTACGCGTCGACATCTCTTCTATTTTCAATTGCATTTATTCTCATCTAAAGCTCAACCTCGAGAGCCAGTTTAACAGCTAACATCAAGCCACTTTTTTCACATTTTGTCTCTACCTACAAAGATCACATTGCAAATCATTACTGGTTCTAACACAGAGCTTTACAATTAGACATGGCCCCAACGAACGAGCAAATTGCTGCCCCGAAGAAAGATACTCCGACCTTCTCGCCCGCAAACGTCACCGTTCTCTTCGTCCTCGGTGGTCCTGGAGCAGGGAAAGGCACACAATGCGCGAACCTCGTCCGGGATTATAAGTTTACGCATCTCTCTGCCGGCGACCTTCTGCGGGCTGAGCAAGACAGGAAAGGTTCTGAATTCGGGGATTTGATCAAGAGCTACATCAAGGACGGCAAGATCGTGCCCATGGAAGTCACTGTGCAATTGCTCGAGAACGCCATGACGGAAGTCGTGGAGAAGGACAAGGACCACAAGGGGAAATTCTTGATTGATGGATTTCCGAGGAAGATGGACCAGGCGCTAAAGTTCGAGGAGACGGTGTGTCCCAGCAAGTTTGTGCTCTTCTACGATTGCCCGGAAGAGGAGATGCAAAAACGGTTGCTGAAGAGAGGCGAGACGAGCGGAAGGTCCGACGACAATGCGGAGAGCATCAAGAAGCGGTTTAAGACTTTCGTGGAGACTAGTATGCCAGTCGTTGATCATTTTGACAAGGAAGGTCGAGTCGTCAAGATTGTTGCTACGAAGACGCCTGACGAAGTATATAAAGAGACGAGGGAGAAGTTGGAGCAGAGACTGGGAAAGACATTTTAGATTGGGTAATACTACAGGTAGACGGGTCAACAGGCATACAGGCCTTAGATAATTTCACTGATGTACACTAGCAAGCATGTTCAATGCATTTTATTCTACTGTATGTGCTCGGATCTTATTGATCAAGCTTCTTTCGATGTCATGTCTGGACTAACGCCATAAACAAATTGTGCACCACGCCAGATGCTATGCTACCAGTGTACAAGCCCCCCAAACGCCGGTGATGGACTTTTGGACGTGTTGGGTATCCGAAAAAGTGTGGGAAACTGGAAGTCCTCCAACGCTCAATCAGTACCCATCTCGACCATGTTATCTCTGCCGCCGATTCTCCGACCTGCACCCATGCCAGAAGCTCCAGCAACCTTTCTCTCAACCTCGTGGGCCTCGCGCTCCTTTTGGGTTTCAGCCGCCTGTCTTTCCCGACTGATGACCTCCTTGACAGCCCTCAAGCTCTCCTTCCACTGATCCAAGCGCGTAGCAACCTCACGCCATTGCTTCTCGCCAAAGACACGGTATGTAGTTCTGTGAACCAGGAAGACTTGCTTTTGTTGCGAGAGCTTGCCTTCAACCAAACCAGCCCGAATGACATCAATAACCCACATCTCCACGTCCTCGGACGGAATCTGCAAGGCCTTCGCAATGCGCTTGTAATCGAGCTCTCTGCTGTTGGTGCTTGCTGCAACGCTGGCCAAAGTCAACAATCTCATCTTGCGATGAAGTTTGCTGTTACTCAAGCCTTGCTCCTCGATGAAACCTTCGTGCTCGTCCCTGAAATCATTGTAATCCTCAAGTTCCTTCTCAGAGAATATCTCAAGTAGTTCCCAATGAACTTCATGTGATTTTTCGAGTGCTTGGACGGTGGGGAGGGAGGTAAGATCATGGAAGTCGAAGTGAGTGTTGGAAAGAAGAGCGATCTTGAGCGCGCGCAGCGAGAGTTCTTGTGCTTCGGTGGAAGAGATCTCGTCGGCGGAAGCCTTGTTGAACGTACGGAGAGATTTGAGAATGTATTGGTAGGATTGTCTGTGAATGAGAAATTAGCATATGTAATGTGCAGCACTTTGCATAATAAATAAGCTCACTCTTCTTCTCCAGCATCTTCAGCAGCATCCGCGATCAGTCCAAACAGCTTGCGCTGATCTTCCTCATCAACGTCCCATTCTACAAGCCAGCCGTCCAATTTCTTCAGTTGGGGTCGCAACATCTCGAACAGACCACTGCTCTTAACGAGGCGCAGAATTGCTTGGAAGACATTGAATCGGACCTCATTGTCGGGTTGGAGAAGGTTGAAGACGGTTGTGAGGACGCTGAGGGCAAGACCTGGGCCGTTGACAGGGGAAGATGTGATCGGTCTCGAGAGATTCTCGCAGATGCGCGGCAGGAAGATGTTGACTTGTGGAGATTGGATGACGAGGTAGACAAGCAGATTATAGGCAGCTGTGAACTCTTTTTCCGGGGAGGAGTTGAGCGCGGTCGATGCGGTTACAAGTCTCTTGAGGGCATCGTCCTTCTTGTTCTCCTCGAGTAAAGGTTGAATCTCAGCGCCAATGTTGAGATACTCGGCCAGCTCTTGGGCAAGATCTGCAAAGGTGCCGTCAATGAAGACTTGCTGGTTTGATGGAGCCATCTCGTGCAAGTCGGCAGAGACACAATCGAGGGCAAACTGAAGTACGTCG
>Ga0302140_10007212_pt1 | contig 13896 bp, 9 predicted proteins | sample I_Bog_E1_1_FD_202095 | JGI IMG/M metagenome (GOLD analysis project Ga0302140, IMG submission 202095) | Peat permafrost microbial communities from Stordalen Mire near Abisko, Sweden - I_Bog_E1_1 | ecosystem: Environmental > Terrestrial > Soil > Wetlands > Peat | place: Sweden: Abisko, Stordalen...
GGCAACAGAGCCGTTTCAGTTCAGCGTGAGAACCGCACCGCTGAGCGAGGTTGAAGCGCTTTGGAATAGCGCGGAGCGTGGATCACGGCTGGTGTTCGTGCCGTGATGAGGACGGCCCGGTTTATTTGTAGTGGTAACGGGCCTGGTGAAATTCGACGCGGTCGGCGGTCACGCGGTAGACGAGACGATGTTCCTGCGTGATTCGGCGACTCCAACAACCTGCCTGAGCGAATCTGAGCGGTTCAGGCTTGCCAATCCCGTCGAAGGGATCGGCGACGATGGCCGCCACCAAATCCATGACACGGAGCGCGGTTTTGCGGTCCGACTCGATCCAATATCGCAAATCGTCTCGAAACTTGCTTGACACTACCGCGATTCGATTCACCTGCTCGCTCATGGGATGCGATCAGTTCGCCTTGTCCAAGCCGACCGAGCGGCGAAATTCTTCTACCGTCATCACTTCTCCACCGCCTTGTTCCAGCTCGCGCAAAGACTCAAACAGCCGCTCGGCATTTTTCGGCGAGCGCAGCAGGTACGCGGTTTCCATCAGGCTCGATAGCTCGTCAGCGGGGATGATGGCGACATCCCTCGCACCGCGGCGACGGACTATTACCACCTCTCTGTCTTCAGTTACCTGGTCAAGGTAGCTGGCAAGGTTTCCGCGAAGAGCGGTGTAGGTGGTTTCAACAGGCATGGCGGCGAACCTCTATTCGTTAACGTACAGGCTTTCTGTACGTTTGTCAATTGCCTATTGCTTGTAGATGACGCCGGCTTTCATTACGAATTTTACGTTTTGCAAGACGCGCACGTCGTCCAGCGGATTTTTATCTACGGCGATGATGTCGGCCCATTTTCCGGGGTCTAGCGTGCCGGTTTTCGCGGTCAGACCCATCAGGTCGGCGGCGTTGATGGTGGCGGATTGCAGAGCGGCAAGCGGAGCCATGCCTAGCTGGTTCACATAGACATCGAGTTCGTGGGCGTTCAATCCATGAGGATAGACGGCTGCGTCTGTGCCTAGCGCAATCTTTACTCCGGATTGCATGGCGTGCTTGATGTTTCCTTTGGCTACGGCGATGGTGTCGAGCATCTTCTGGTGATAGAAGGGAGGCAGATTGCCATACTCCAGAATCCAGTCTTCGAGGTAAAGAGTCGGGACTAGATACGTTCCGCGCTTCTTCATCTCGGCGATGGCTTCGTCGTTGATGTAGCTACCGTGCTCGATGGAGTCGACGCCGGCCTCGGTGGCCCAGAGGATTCCCTGCGCTCCATGGGCGTGCGCGGCAACCTTGCGGCCCAGGCGGTGGGCGTCGGCTACGATGGCCTGCATCTCTTCGAGCGTGTATTGCGAGGCCTGCGGATCGTCGCCCTTTGAGAGCACGCCGCCGGTGGCGCATATCTTGATCAGGTCGGCGCCGTACTTGATGTTTTGCCTTACCTGGTGTTGAACCGCGGCAATGCCGTCGGCCACACCGTCCCCGACCGCGTGATATTTGATCGGCAACAGATTGTCGTCGCAGTGGCCGCCGGTAATGCCCAGCAGCGGACCGCTCACCAGCATGTGCGGTCCTGGAACCTGGCCGGCATTGATGGCGTCGCGCAGGTCCACATCGGTAAATCCGTATGCGCCCACGTTGCGCACGGTGGTAAACCCGGCCATGAGCGTGGTGCGCGCGTTGACCACTCCGTTGATGGCTTCCTTCGCGTCCGTCGATGTGACTTCGAGAAAGGGGTCGAAGTTCGTGTTCATGGTGAGGTGCGTGTGGACGTCGATCAGGCCGGGGAGCACTGTCAGTCCGCTCAGATCGACTACTGTGTCGCCGGATTGCGCCTGTACGTTGGCGGTTGGCGCGATGGATTGGATGGTTTCGCCTACTACGATGATGGTCTGGCCGTCGAGCAGCTTGCCTGTCTTCACATCCAGCAGATGTCCGGCGCGGACCAGGGTACGTTTGGCTGGCTTGGCTGCGGGTTGGGCTAGAACTGCGGCTGCGGTGGCTGCTAGCAACACTGCGACTGCAAGGCTTTTCCGTGTAGGCATTGGCTTATGTCTCCAAAGGAACGGTGCTCGGAGTGTAGCAAATGCGGTGCGCTGCGGTCGCTGGCTTTTTGCCGTTAGATTCGGGACGTAGATCCGTTTTTGGACCCACGTAAGTCCTTTGTTTCGATGGGTGAAATGGGGTGTTTTTCCGCTAACGCTATTGTTTTCATTGTGGTAGGGGGAAATGGGGGGAGGGGCGGGGGTCATTCCTGACGGATTTGACCGGGACTGGGGAGCGGTTCCGGTCTTTGGCTTCGGTAAAGATGCAACGGTTTCCATCTCTGACCCTCTCAAGACCTATTGTGCGCCGGAGAGGCTTAATTATCTGCAATAAAAAATCGAGGCTAAGTCCTTTCAATTCAGTGAAGAGAGAATAATCCGGATTTTTATCCTTTCGAGGGTGCGGCAGCTTCCATCCCCGGTCCCCAAATGCGAGGGACCGGGGGCACCCTCGTTGTGGTTTAGAGAAGGACCGAGGGATCAGGCCACCCGCCAATAGACGGATCAAAGATCATCCGACAATGAGTGTGCGAATCTCTTTATACTGCTGTAATGTTGCTCAAAAGCTCGCGTTCCAAGCTCCTGGGAATTGCCGTAATTGGCATTCTATTACTTGGTGGCTTGAGCATTGTTTGGTTCCGAATAGACAGTGACCGGTTGAAGCGTTTCAATACTCAAACCTTTAGAAAAAGCAAAATGAGAGCACCGTTGATTCAGGGCCGCGCTGCAACCGAGTCTGACTTTCAAAACGGAGTGGCGGTCTTCTACGTAAGCGACGGCCGAAGCGCACCGTACTCGCTGGGGCACGACCTGCCGATCAGAGCTGAACTTGTGAAATCAGATGGCACTGATTGGCCCATAGGAAGTCAGGTTCTTGTAGTCCAAGCTGAAATCTCGGACGGCCAACATGTGACACTCGGCGTCCTCAACGGAGATGAACAAGGGGTATGCGCTCTCGAAGACGTAAAGTTGCTTGAGTCACCCTCATTGGCATGAAGCGGCAATCTTGCCGATTCAACGTTTCGTAAATGTATCACCGGGTTACTGGACAGAATCGTTTGGAGTGAGCGGCGAGCGGAAAGGCAACCGCAGGTCTTTCGACTCCGCTTTGCTGCGCTCAAGATGACAGTCATTTCGCGATAGCTGATTTGCGATTGCGGCTGGATGGCCGACTAACAGAAACTACCGTTCGGCCGCCAAGGAAGCTTTGATCAAGTGCAATGGCCGTGCCAGCTTTCCCTCAGGGGCTAAAGCCCGGGCTCCTTTTGCGGCTTTTGCGGCACGGCTGAAGCCGTGCCCTTTCAAAACATAGACTTGTTCCGAGGTTCCCTAGCCTTCATCGTTGTCCCTCTCGCGTGATAGCCTTTTGTGCAATGCAGCCGGGTTCGAAATGGCTGCTTCAGATTCGATCCTGACTTGATACCTGGCCTCGGCACATGTCCCCTCACGCGCCGGACTCAGTGGCTGGTTGACCAGATCGCTTCACACGATTTCAAAGAGGACATTCCATGAGCTGTAGTCGCGTTGCTTCTATCTTGATGCTGGCCGCCGTAAGCGCACTTTTGCCGGCTGCCGCGTCCGCCCAGACTGACGATTCCCAACCTGCGCCGCCGAAATCCATCAAGAGCTTTGACCTCTCGGCTATCGACAAGACTGCCGATCCTTGCACGGATTTTTATCAATATGCGTGCGGCAACTGGGTCAAGGACAATCCAATTCCTTCCGACCAGGTGCGGTGGGCGCGGTCGTTCTCGATGCTGGGCGAGCGCAATCGCTACCTGCTTTGGCAGGAGCTGGATGCGGCGGCGAAAGACCCCAAGACTCCGCTCGAAAAGAAGTATGGCGACTACTTTGCCGCGTGCATGGATACCAGCCTGATTGAGAAGAAGGGTCTGGAGCCGCTCGATCCCGCGCTCAAGCGCATTGCCGACCTGAAGGATGCACACAAGCTGGCCACGCTGATCGGCGACCTGGCGGCCGAGGGCAGTCCTGCGCCGCTGTTTCGGTTTGGAATACAGCAGGACGAGAAGGATTCTTCGAAGCAGATTGCAAGCATTGGCCAGGGCGGTCTTTCGCTGCCCGATCGCGACTACTACATCAAGGACACCAAGCGATTTGTTGAGATTCGCAAGCAGTATGTGGATCATGTGACCAAGATGTTTATTCTGGCCGGCGATACTACGGAGCAGGCCGCAATGGAAGCCACTGCCGTGATGAAGATTGAGACGGCGCTGGCTGCGGCCTCTCAGGACCGCACGGAGATGCGCGATCCGGAGAAGCGGTACCACATCTATACCGTTGCGGACTTCGAGAAGCTGGCGCCGGATTTTGATTTCGGCGTTTACTTCAAGGACGTCAAGGTGAGGCCGTTCGAGACTCTGAATGTTTCTTCGCCAAACTTCATCAAGGCTATCAATGACCTTATTGCTTCGGAGCCGGTCGACTCATGGAAGTCTTACTTCCGCTGGCATACGATCCACACATCTGCGAGCAATCTTCCCAAAGCATTCTTCGACGAGAACTTCGCCTTCTTCGGCAAGACACTGCAAGGGCAAGAGGTGCCGACGCCGCGCTGGAAGGAGTGCACATCCATGACGGATCGGGCGCTGGGTGAGGCTGTTGGCCAGGACTGGGTGAAGCAGAATTTTCCGCCTGCGGCGAAAGACAGCATGGACAAGCTTGTCGCGGCTCTCGAGAAGTCTCTCGGCGACGATATCAAGACGCTGCCGTGGATGAGCGACGCGACCAAGGCTGCCGCGGAAGAGAAGCTGAGCATGATCCGGAACAAGATTGGCTATCCGGAAAAGTGGCGCGATTATTCGGCTTTCAAGGTGAAGCGCGACGATTTGATTGGCAATGTGCGCCGCGATGCGGTGTTCTCGCGCGATTACATGCTGAACAAACTGGGCAAGCCGGTGGATGAGAAAGAGTGGGGCATGAGTCCGCCGACGGTGAATGCCTATTACAATCCTCCGTTCAACGACATCAACTTCCCTGCCGGGATTCTGCAGCCGCCGTTCTTTGATTTCACGATTGACCCGGCTGTGAACTTTGGCGGGATTGGCGTGGTGATTGGGCATGAGATGACGCACGGCTTCGACGATGAGGGGTCGAAGTATGACGGCAAGGGCAATCTGCGGGAGTGGCAGACTCCGGAGGATCGCAAGGCTTTCACGGAGCGCACTGACTGCGAAGTGGCGGAATACGGGGGGTTTGACGCTGCTCCAGCACACGACGACGTGCCTGCGCAAAAGCTCAATGGCAAGCTGACGCTGGGCGAGAACACCGCGGACAATGGCGGGCTGCGCATTGCGTGGATGGCGCTGCTGGACACGCTTGCGGCGCAGGGGAAGTCGATCAACGACAAGGTCGATGGGTATACGGAAGCGCAGAGATACTTCCTCGGCTTTGCCCAGGTGTGGTGCCAGAATCAGACGGAGAAGTCGGCGCGGCAATCGGCTTTGACGGATCCTCATTCGCCGGGGCGTTGGCGGACGAATGGCAGCGTGCAGAACTTTGATGAATTTGGCAAGGCGTTTGGGTGCACCAAGGGACAGCCTATGTATCCGGTTAATTCTTGCCGGGTTTGGTAGACGGGACAGCGTCCGGGAGACTGTTCTGGAAATAAGAAATTGATTGGGCTTTAGCCTTTGAGGGACTTCGGAAGATTGAAGAAACGTCCCTCAGGGGCTAAAGCCCACTTTATCATTGGGTGTTTAATGTACAGGCTGAAGCCCGTACCCTCCACGCTGCGTGCAGGCTAAAGCCCGTACTTCACGCAGCGTGTTTAATGTATGGGCTGAAGCCCGTACCGATCAGACTGCGTCCCAAGGCAAATGCAAGGGCTAAGTGCACGACCTTCAGACTGCGCCCTTCAGGTATGCTGCATTTCTTCCCGATCCGTGCTGCGTGATAGCCTCCTAATCACAGCGGCCCCCAACTGTAACGCCTTTGCGATCCAATTCAAGACACCAAATCCTGGCGTATCCCTGCCGAGATCGACAGAACGGTGACTCCGCTGCTAACAAGAAACAGGCGTGGACCTGGAGGTCCACGCGACAGCCGGCCGGGAGGCCAGCGCTACAGTTTCATCCCCCGCGGGTCTGCGATGCCGGCGGGGAACTAAAAGGAGTCCCAATGAAATGTTCTCGCCTCACTCCCCTTCTGTTGCTCGCGGCGGTTTGTGCGCCCGTGAATGGCGTCGCACAGGCCGATGCTTCCAAACCTGCACCGCCGCCGGTGGTGAAGAGCTTCGATATAACGGCCATCGACAAAACGGCCGACCCCTGCACGGACTTCTATCAATACTCATGCGGTAACTGGATCAAGAACAACCCCATTCCTGCAGACCAGACGTCGTGGGCGCGATCGTTCTCCCTGGTGTATGAACGCAACCGATACTTGCTTTGGCAGGAGCTGGACGCGGCTGCGAAGGATCCGAAGACGCCCTTGCAGAAGCAGTATGGCGATTTCTTTGCTGCTTGCATGGATACCGGCACGGTCGACAAGAAGGGTATTACGCCAATCCAGCCGGCCTGGGCAATGATCGCCGGGCTCAGCGACGCGAAACAGCTCCCCTCACTGATGAGCAAACTTGAAGACGATGGTACGCCCGACGGATTTTTCGGGGTTTATGTCGGCCAGGACGAGAAGGACTCGACACAGCAGATTGCGCAACTCTGGCAGGGCGGGCTGTCGCTGCCGGATCGCGACTACTATCTTGACCCGAGCAAGCACTTTGAGGAGATTCGCGGCCAATATCTCGATCATGTAAAGAAGATGTTCACGCTGGCGGGAGACACGCCGGAGCAAGCTGCGAAAGAAGCAGCCGCGGTGATGAAGATTGAGACCGCGATGGCGAAGGCATCCACAAGCCGTACCGACTTGAGAGAGCCGGAAAATCATTACCACATGTATACGGTGGCGGACTTTCAGAAGCTCACGCCCAACTTCGACTGGAGCACTTATTTCACGGGCATCGGCATTGGGCATTTCGACACGTTGAATGTGGCGACGCCGGATTTTTTCAAAGCGCTGAACGGGCTGATCCAGAGCGAGTCGCTCGACACATGGAAGAGCTACATCCGCTGGCACGCGCTGCATGAGCAGGCGTCTGATCTGTCCAAGGCATTTTTCGATGAAGATTTCAATTTCTTTGGCAAGACGCTGGAGGGACAGAAGGAACCGGAGGCGCGCTGGAAGAAGTGCTCCAGCGAAACCGACAATGCGCTTGGCGAGGCGGTTGGGCAGGATTGGGTGAAGCAGAATTTTCCGCCAGCCGCGAAGGACAGTATGGATAAGCTTGTCGCCGCGCTTGAGAAGTCGCTGGGCGACGACATCAAGACGCTGCCGTGGATGGGCGATGCAACCAAGAAGGCGGCGGAGGAAAAGCTGGCGCTGATTCGGAACAAGATCGGCTATCCGGATAAGTGGCGCGATTATTCAAGCGTCAAGGTGGATCGAACGGACCTGATCGGCAACGAGCACCATAGCAGCGTTTTTGGGCGGGACTGGAATTATGGGCACCTGGGCAAACCGGTGGATGAGAAGGAATGGGGCATGACGCCGCCCACCGTGAATGCGTACTACAACGCTGGGATGAACGACATCAATTTCCCGGCCGGAATTCTGCAGCCACCGTTCTTCGACTTCACGATTGATCCTGCGGTTAATTTTGGCGCCATTGGAATGGTGATTGGACATGAAATGACACACGGGTTCGACGATGAGGGCTCGAAGTACGATGGCAAGGGCAACTTGCGGGAGTGGCAGACGGCCGACGATCGGAAAGCATTCACCGAGCGGACTGACTGCGAGGTGGCCGAATACAGCGGCTTCGAAGTAGCTCCGGCGCACGGCGACACGGCGGCGCAGAAGGAAAATGGGAAGCTGACGCTGGGGGAGAACACGGCGGACAATGGCGGCCTGCGCATCGCTTACATGGCGCTGCTCGATACACTCGCGGGTCAGGGAAAGTCGATCGACGACAAGATTGACGGCTACACGGAGGCGCAGCGCTACTTCCTGGGATTTGCTCAGGTCTGGTGTACCAATGAGACGGAGGAAATGGCACGGACGCTGGCGCTCGCCGACCCTCACTCCTATGACAAGTGGCGCGTCAATGGGGTGGTGCAGAACTTTGATGGGTTTGGCAAGGCGTTCGGCTGCAGCAAGGGACAGCCGATGTATCCGGTGAAGTCGTGCAGGGTTTGGTAGAAGCCACGACGACTGTGTGGATTTGCGGTTTCCCTGGTCTCAAAAGCGAGACCAGGGGCACCCAGACTCGAGGGCGAGACCCGGAAATTGATCGGTCACTCGATTGCGCGGTGACGTTTGCCTCTTCTGCACCGTCCAAACCGGTAACGCACCTTAGACGTCATTTTGAGCCAACAGGGTGCAGGATCAGGGTTTTCCCGACGCCGGGATAGCCGAAAAAACGCCCTGTTTTGCCCAGTCTCCTGTGGAAACTAGGCACAATAGACCCTTGGCTTTTACAATGCAGCAGGGACCCATCCCAACCCAGCTCTGCTGTGGAACTAGCAAACTTGGCGGCGCACGCCTGACCAGGATGAAGGAATCGCATGAAGTTTACGAAATTCGGCAAGGCACTTCTGATGAGCGCCCTCTCTGCTGCGGTCGCCCTCAGCGTCACCTCTTGCCAGGAGAGCTACACAGTCGGCTATTTGTATGTGACGGGCACGGTAACCGCACAGTCCGGCAACAACGGAATCATAAGCGGCTTTAGAATCGATCACAACACGGGCAAGCTAACCGCCATCGATACATTGCCTGTCGCCTCGGGCGGCGCTAACCCAATCCGCGCTGTACTGGTAACGGGCAGCCGGTTCCTCTATGTTCTCAACCGTGGCGTGAATTCATCGGGAGGATCAGACTGCACAACGGCCGATCCTTGCCAAAACTCCAATATTACCGAGTTTACGGTGGGCGGCAATGGCGTTCTGACCCCGCAGGAGACGTTTTATACGCAGGGCATCAATCCTTTCCGTCTGATCGGAGACGCCTCGGGGAACTTCCTCTACGTGCTTGACCACGATTCTCCGAGCAGCACCTCTTGCCAACTGGCCCTAGGTTCTTCGGCTGCGGCTTGCGGCGATATTACTGCTTTCGAGGTGAACCAGACCACGGGTCGCCTGTCGCTGGTAGTCAACGCGCAGGTCACCTCAGCCAGCGGCGCAGCGCTGCCTTACTTCCCGGTTCCGGCCAATCCGATTGATTTCACGCTGGCCTCGGGGTATGTTCTTACGTTGAGCGGAACATCGACAATCGGAGACTCGGTCTTCCCTTACACCTACAGCACCAGTACCGGGCAGTTGACCATCAACCAGAACACGGCACAGCCACTGAGCATCTCTCAGGGCACGGCAATCGTGAACGGAACGGGCTACGTTTACGTTCTCGACAACGAGCCGATCACGATCGCAGCAGGCACTACCGGCAGCTTCGCCGCCGGCACCTACCCTGGCCAGATTCTGCCGTTCTCGATCGGATCCGGCGGGGCGTTACAGGCGCAGACGGGCGGAATCGTCCCCGACGATTCGACACTTGCGAATCCTATCTTCCTGCTGGTTGAATCCAAGGGCAAGTTCCTCTATGTGGCCAATCAGGGAGACAATGCGCAGGGAACGAACGCACAGAGCGGTTTGGCTGGCTATGTGATCGACCCGAGTACTCACCAACTGAGCTATATCGCGGGTGAGCCGTTCGGGTCTGGTGCAGGGCCGCAGTGCCTGGTAGAGGACCCATCTGACCAGTACATTTACTCGGCCGATTTTAACGATTCCAGCGTAACTGGCCGGGTGGTTGATCCCAACTCAGGTGTGCTGAACAACTTGCGTGTCGGCAACGGTACTTATCCCGTACAGGGACCGGCGACATGGTGCCTGGTTGACGGACGTACCAGCTAATGGATTTCTGCTTTCGTTGTGTCCCGCAACCGATCGAAGCAAGGGGCGGATTCTCATGGAAATTGCCCCTTGTAGACTGGTTCAGGAGACGCAACCAAGGGACACACCGAAAGAGGAAGCGTTTTAATTTCGCTCCCTATCATGCTTGCTCCGGGTTGGAAGTCAGCCGGCGGGCTGGCTCCCAACCCGGGCTCTGATGTTCCGATGGAGTCTTCAAGAACGTAGCCGAATGCCGGACGGGCTTTCTTTTATGCACGCACCGCGCGTTCGATTCCAAACCCGGTTTTTTCGGGGCCTGGCAGTTGGGTCCCCTGACGAAAGATGCGCATGAAGTTCAACAAATCGAGCCAGCTGCTGCTGGTCTCCGCGGCCAGCCTTTTGGCGGCTGGACTTGTGACGGCCTGTGGAACACTGACGGTGGATTTTGTCTTCGTCGCCAGTTCAAAGGCTGCGGGACCCAATAACTACGGTCAGATCAACGTCTTCGAGATCAACCAGGAATCTGGCTTTATGCGCCAGATTCCGACCTCGCCCTTCCCTTCAGGCGGACGTAACCCGGTGGCGGAGGCTGTTTCCGCCGACCATTCAAACCTCTACGTGGTCAACGAGGACGACAACACTATCGTCCAGTTCGTCATTGGCAATGATGGCAAGGTCTATCCGCAGAACACCACGAATACACCTGGGATTTACCCCATGGCTACCGCAGTCAACGGGACCAATCTCTTTGTGGTAGATACCTACCAGCCGCTGCCGATCTGCTCCAATGCTGCCCCCTGCTCCGGCTCTGTTGCCGTATTTCCCATCACTGTGGGCGCGGGCACGAATCCCAGCGATCCACTGGGTTCACCGGTGGCAAATGGAAGCCTGACCTACTGGCCGTTGAATCTACCCTCCAAGCCCAGCGACATCATAGTACCCACAGCAATCAATGTGCTGGCTTCAGGTTCGGCGGTTTACATCACCGCATACGACACGACGGTGACACCCCGTGCGGGCTATGTCTTCGCCTTCGCTGTAGGTTCGGGAGGCGGGCTAACTCCGCTGAATGGTGGCGCGCCCTACCCCGCCGGAACACAACCATCGGCAATCGCAAGCGATTCATCCAGCAGCTACGTTTATGTCACGGACTTTGCCAATGGAGACGTTCTGGGCTACTCGGTTGCTTCCGGCGTGCTGACACCGCTTGCAGGCAGCCCGTTCGCGGCTGGCAATCAGCCGAGCGCGATTGTGGCCGATCCCGCTTACCCGTTTGTCTATGTGGCCAACTCCCTTGACGCGACGGTTCAGGCCTATTCGATGAGCAGCGGGGTACTTACTTCACTTGGGACGTATTCCACGGGCACGCAGCCGGTTGCGATAGGCATCGATCCCTCGACCAACCACTTCGTGTATACAGCCAATTATCTCGGCAACGGGGTTAGCGGCACCGTTTCGGGTTTTGAGCTAAGCCCAACCGCGGGCACGCTGCTCAATTCGCAGAATTCGCCTTATCAATCGAATGCGCTGCCGACGGCGGTTGTTGCGATTCCGCATGGCAGCGCAAAGAGCAGCAGTTCAAAATAGGGAGCAGCACCAGTTCGCAGCAGGCAATGCGGGCGCTCAAGACCGCGCCAAAACGGATCTAGTAGCAACACCTCGTAACGGGCTTTTACAATGAGTGCGGGGCAACCTAAACGAGTTTTCCTGGGGTTGAGGCTGATACCCCCCGACGAAGGAAGCGCATGAAGTTCAACAAACTGAGCCAGCTTTTTCTGGTCTCTATTCTCGGCCTTTCGGTGGCCACCCTCTTGACGTCCTGTGCGTATGTCACGATCGACTACGTCTTTATAGCCAATTCCGCCGGATCGGGATCGGGCAGCACCGGGCAAATCCAGACCTTCGATGCGGACTCCTCCAGCGGCGCACTGCGCTCGGGGCAGCCGGCCGTACCGAGCGGTGGAAACAACCCAATTGCCATGGCCGCCACTGCCGACTATGCCAATCTTTACGTTGTGAACCAGGCCAGCAATAACGTTGTTCACTTTGAAATCGCAGGCAACGGTGTGTTGACCCAGAAGGACGTAGTCTCTACTGGCACCTCACCGGTCTCTGTCGCTGTCAATACTGCCGGAACCTACCTCTATGTTGTCTCAGGGCCAAGCCCAGCGGTACTCACCGAGTACTCCCTTTCGAGCGGCACTATCGGCTCAGTCGTGGCCCAAGAGACACTCACGCTACCCAGCTACGCCACTGACACGATTGTTCCGAGCGGCGTGAATGTCCTGGCCAACAACAGTGCGGTTTACGTTTCAGCTTACGATCAGTCGGCTTACAATCCAGGCGGAGCTACCACCAGCACTGCGAACCCCGGATGGGTCTTTGGCTATGCGGTCGGGTCCGGGGGTGCGCTTGCGTCTTCATCCGGCAGCCCGTACAAGGCTGGCGTCAAACCTTCCGCGCTTGTGTCGGACCCCACAAACCGCTTCCTCTATGTCACAGATTTCGCTTCCAATGAGTTGATAGGCTACACGATTCAGAGCGGCAGCACCCTTGAGTTTCTCATCAACGGCCCGTTCAAGACCGGCAATGAGCCGAATTCCATTTGCATCGATCCGCGCGGCATTTACCTCTATGTGACCAACGGACTGGACTCGACGGTCTCGGCCTTCGTCATTTCTCTGAGTACCGGAACTCCTTCTGCCGCGGTGAACGTGACTGGTAGCCAGCTGAATTCGACCGATACAACCCCGGTTGCGGTCATCGTGGATCCGGCCCTGGGACGGTTTGTCTATACCGCCAATATCCTTGGTAATTCTGTTTCCGGGTTCAGGCTTAACCCCACCACGGGTGCGCTGCAGCCTACTCAGACAACACCTTATCCGACCGGAGCCAAGCCCGCTGCACTGGCCGCAGTACCACACGGAAACCACTCGATTCAAACCACCAGTCCGTAGCGAGCACGGACCTTGAAGCAAAGAGCCCAGCCCCGCAATAAGATGGGGCTGGGTTTTCTGTTTGTGTGCACCACCTGGGCGATCTCCATCAACGGCCTTGAGTCATTTTCCCGGTGTCTCTCGCAGTCTGGTCAGAAGGAATGAACTGGATTCAATTAACCGCCCCGGATCGTTTGAAATTCCTTTCCCACCTTATCCGGCGGTTCTTCAGCTTCCCTTCCCGGAGGACAGGAAAATGGAACATCGTAATCGTAGAACCACATTTTCTGGAGCTTTGGCTTTCACGGTCCTTATGCTCTCAGCTTCGCTGGCAGTCGCCCAGGGCGGTCTCAAAACCATCAACCCTCCGCAGGGAGGGCAAATCGTTTACGGGCAAGTGAACGGGCAAACTACAGAAGCTGGGGCAATGGGCGCAGTTCTGCATTCGCTACATCAGTCTCTTGGAGAGAAGCCGCAGGTAGGCAAGCTCTTCGACGTTCGCGGCACGGATTCTGTTGCCACATTCTTCAACGTCACCCGTCACGATCAGGGAGCCGGCAAAGGTCCGCTCCAGGTTGCGGGCCTGCTGATCGTCACGAAAGTTTCAACCGATCATGTCGAGGCAGCGCTTGTTTCTGATGATGCGGCTCGATTCCCGAAGACACTTGGTCCGATGATGAAGACTCTGATGAGCGTGTGGCACCCGCTTGCAGGGGCGGCATCTACGGCTGCAGGGACATCTGGCGCCGGCGCACCTCCAGCCCCACTGCATCAGCTGGTGACGCAGGACCGGTCCGCTTCGATAAGCGTCCCCGAGGGCTGGCAGCTGATGAGGGGCGCAGGAGGAGGAAGCCTGGTTGCGATGGGTCCTCATGGTGAGACCGCGGAAATGGACTCCACTTTCCTGGCTGCCGATACCAATAACCCCAGAGTGCAGCAAACGATGAGGACCGTCCAGAACGGCGGGCTGCGCAATACCGCCTATGCCAGCGCAAACTACTATCCATACGGCGCCAAT
>Ga0302140_10007213_pt1 | contig 13895 bp, 10 predicted proteins | sample I_Bog_E1_1_FD_202095 | JGI IMG/M metagenome (GOLD analysis project Ga0302140, IMG submission 202095) | Peat permafrost microbial communities from Stordalen Mire near Abisko, Sweden - I_Bog_E1_1 | ecosystem: Environmental > Terrestrial > Soil > Wetlands > Peat | place: Sweden: Abisko, Stordalen...
GCCGGGAGCGTGGTGTGGGTGAGCTCGTTCTCGAAGACGAGGATGCTGCCGGTTAGCGCTATCACGATTACGTACAAGGACAGGAAGAGGCCTGACCAGAGATGGATCTGGAAGAGAGCGCGGCGGAGAAAGAGCTTGCGCGGGTTGTGGAGGGCGTTCTTGAGGAAGAGCATGCGGTGGTCGGTGGTTAGTATACGGTTGGCTGCTCGGGTCCTACTTTCCCACCCATCCGCAAAAAGCGCGTATGGATGGGGCACCCGGAGGTTCTATGGTAAGGGCAAGAAAAAGCAGATCCCTGCGGGATGACAGCCAGAAAAGCAAGGGCAAAAGCAAAGACAAGAGCCAATACAGGGGTCTCTCCACTGCGCTTCGCTTCGGTCGAGATGACGGGGGTTCAGGTCTGCCGAAACGTGCGTAGGCGATGGTCATTTGTCTAAGTGAGAGTCGTACCAGGCTAGGATGCGGGTTAGGGAGTCGATTTGGTGGGCTTGCTCGTGGAAGATGTGCTGCTCGCGGGGGTAGCGGACCATCTCTACTTCTTTGTTGAGGAAGCGGAGGCCGTTGAAGAACTCTTCGCCTTGTGAGATGGGGACGCGGGGGTCGGCTTCGCCGTGGAGGATCAGAACGGGGGTGTGGACGTTGTTGATGTAGCGGACGGGAGAGTGAGCGTCGTAGATCGCGATGTTGGGTTGGAGGGGGCCCATGTAGCTTTGGCTGAAGCTGGGGGAAATGTCGGTGGTGGTGGCCATGCTGTAGAGGTCGGTCACGCCGGCACCTACCATTGCGGCCTTGAAGCGGTCGGTGTGGCCTACGGTCCATGAGGTCATGAAGCCGCCGAAGCTCCATCCGCCGATGGCTAGGCGGTTGGGATCGGAGATGCCTTGCGCGATGAGGTAATCGACGCCGGCCATGATGTCTGCAAAGTCGCCGCCACCCCAGTCCTGATAGTTGGCTTCGGTGAAGGCTGGGCCCTGGCCTTCGGAGCCGCGCGGGTCGGGGAGGAGGACTACGTAGCCGTGTGAGGCTAGCATCGTGGCGTAGTTGTAGACGTTGCCGTTGAAGCCGAGGGTCCAGGCTTCTTCGGGGCCTCCGTGGATGTGGACGATTGTTTTGTACTTGGTGCCTTGCTGGTAGTCGGGCGGGAGGACGACTACGCCGTAGACGATGTGGTGGTCTTTCGGATTCTTCCAGGAGATTTCGCGCTGGGTGCCGATGTTCCAGTTGGCTACTTGCGGGTTGGTGTTGGCGAGGGCTTCGGAGTGGTTGTCGTGCCAGGCGTAGGGGTCTGGGGCTTCGGTGGGGTTGTCGCCTACGAAGGCGACGGTGTGGCCGTCGGGGGTTACGTCGAGGGATTCGGTATTGGCGGGAAAGCCGGTGAGGCGGGTGATGGTGAAGTTGGCGGTGTCTACGTCGTAGAGCTCGTAGTGGGTGGCGACGATGGTGTTGACGAGGAGGTGCGAGCCCGCACCTAGCCAGTGCATCTCGCGAATGGTGCCGTGGAGCTTGGTTTCGAGCTTGATGTCGGCGTTGGTGGAGAGGGTTTTGACGAAGTGCTCGTCCGTGATGTGGAGCGGGGTGAAGCGGGAATAGGCTACGCGTTGGCCGTCGTGCGAGTAGGTGGGCGTGGCGTAGCCGGATTTCTCTTCGAGGGTCTTGGTGATGGCCCCGGTGTGAGCGTCGAGGAGAAGGACTTTGGAGACTCGCCAGTAGTCGTCGATGCGCGGGGTGGGGGAGACGCGGGAGATGATGGTGGCGTCGTCGGGGGACCACTCGATGGTGTCGATGTTGAGGGCGTCGGTGGTTAGGAGATGCGCGGTGTGGGTGACGAGGTCGTAGAGCCAGAGGCGGTCGTACTTGTAGTGGTGGTCTACGAAGTCTTCGTCGTTCTTGTCTTTCTTGCGGGCGATTTCTGCGGGCGTGTCGGTGTCGGTGCGGACGAAGGCTATTGTCTTGCCGTCGTGGGACCAGTGGTAGGACTTGATGCCGCCGGGCAGGTAGGTGAGGGGCTCGGCTTCGCCTCCGGTGAGGGAGATGAGCCAGAGTTGCATGGCGTCGGCGTCAGGCTTGGGCTCGTCGGTTAGCTTCGCGGGGATGTCGTCGCGCTTGGGGGTCGAGGTGAAATGGTAGGGCGAGGGCTCGGCGTTGGCTAGCGGGTTGGCACGGTTGGAGAGGAAGGCGAGGTGCGTGCCGTCGGGGGAGAAGGCTGGTGTGTCTTCGGCGGCTCCCGAGTAGGCGAAGGGGTGCGCGCTGTTGGGTGTGCCTGGGGTCGCGAGGAAGATGTGCGCGTCGCGATGCTTGCCGGCAGGGACGGGCGTGTCGACTACGTAGGCTACGAGGTGGCCGTCGGGTGAGATGACGGGGTCGGCTACGTGCTTGAGGTTCATGAGGTCGGTGGGGGTGATGGTTTGCTTCTGGGCGTTCGCGATCGGGAGGAGGCAAAGGAGGGTGGCGATGCGGAGTGGTGTGGAGAGTGGGGTCATCGGGGTTCCTTTGATTGTAGGGTGGGCTTTAAGTTTTGCTCAGAAGTTGGAGGCTTGTGGGTTCATACTTTCTCGCCCATCCGCAAAGAGCGCGTATGGATGGGGCACCCGGCGGCAGTGCAACAGCAAAGGAGAAGCAGATCCCTGCGGGATGACAGCCAGAAAAGCAACAGCAACGGCAACAACAAATACAGGGGTCTCTCCACTTCGCTTCGCTTCGGTCGAGATGACGGGGTACGGGTGGGCGTTATCTTGAGGGAAAAATGCTGCGCTGGCGGGCGGGTGGTTTTGGCCGGCCCGCCAGCGCAGGTTGGCGGTTAGAACTGCAGCTTCAGAGCGAACTGCAGGGAGCGGGGGGCTCCGATTTGGTAGAGGCTGCTGAAGCCTCCGTCGGCTCCGCCGCCACCGAGGCTGGAGGCCAGGGTTTGGGAGGAGATGCCGAAGTAGGGGTTGGGGGAGCAGCCTGTGATCGTGGTGCCGTCGGCTGCGAGGGTTGAGTCGCTGCAGAGGATGTTGCGACCGTCGTTGACGCCTACGTCTCCGAAGAGCGGGTGGTTGAAGACGTTGAAGGCCTCGGCGCGGAAGAGCAGTTTAATGTCGCCGTGGATGGGGAATTCGCGACGGAGAGCTACGTCTTCCTGCCAGACGTCAAAGCCGCGAACACTGTTGCGGGCGACATCGCCCTGGGTGAAGGTGGTTGCAGGGGCGGTGAAGGCGGCGGAGTTAATCCTCTTGCCGCCGGCGACCGACGAGTCAGCAACCCAGACCGGCTGCCCGGCAACACGGTCAGGGCGCTGGTTGACGGCTGTCGTGTTCCACTCCAACCCGTAGGAGTAGATGCCGGTGGTAACGGTGAGAGGAGCGGCGGTGTTGGAGCGGAAGAGACTGTCGACTGCCCAGCCGTTGGTCAGGTATTTCAGGGCGCCATTGCCGTCCTTGAGCTTGGGCAGCTCGTAGGTGATGGCGTTGGTGAAGGTGTTGCGGACATCGAAGTCCGAGTCCCCGTAATCGAGGTCGGGGTTATAGACGGTGTAATAGGGCACAGGCAGCGCTACGCCAGAGCCGTTATCGAGTGCGTGCGACCAGGTGTACGTGGCGAGCACCTGGAGGTGATGCCAGAGCTGCTGCTTGAACTCGAACTGGAGGGCGTTGTAGTTGGCGTAGTCGTGATTGGTGACGACGTCGAGGTAGGAGAAGTTGGCGTTGCCCCCCATGGCCGGCGTCAGCATCTCGTTGCGGAGAAGATCGCTGCCGATATTGCCGACGTAGGTGAGCTTGATACCACGGTTGTTGCCGAGGTTTTGCTGCAGGCCGAGGTTCCACATGTAGACGCGTGGATCGCGGAGGTGGGGATCGAAGGCGAAGACGTAGGTGTAGGGAGGATCGTTGGTGAAGGGGATGGGAGCAGCCTGTGCCTGGGTGAGAGGATACGTGATGCCGGTGGGGGTGCCGTCGGAGTTGTAGCCGTAAAGGTAGTTGGAACGGCTGTAGGGGAAACCGAGCGTTCCCTGCCCTCCCTGCTGGTTGCCGAGGCCGTAGAAGATTCCTCCGCCGCCGCGAAGTACGCTCTCAAAGCCGGGGTTCTGGTGGACGACGTAGGAGAAGCCGAGGCGTGGAGCGAAGTTGTGCTTGCTGGCATCCCATAGCGGCGTGCCCTTGGGAGCGATCGCCACGTTGGCCGGATCGTTGAGGTTGAGGGCGGTGTAGAAGGGATGACCGGTGGACTCAGAGGGTGGTGGATCGTAGTCCCAGCGGAGACCGTAGTTGAGGGTAAGACGGGGGGTGAGCTGCCAGGAGTCCTGGGCGAAGAAGGAGAGATTGTTGAAGACAGGACGAAGCTCGGTGGTGTCGGTGGTATCGACGCTGGCGTAGACGGGTATCTGGGTTTGAACCAGCGACTGAACGGTGGCGAAGTCGTAGCCGATGTCCCAAGGACGATAACCGTTGGTGGGGGTGAGGTGACGGAAGTCGGCTCCGAACTTGAAGCTGTGCTTGCCGTGCGACCAGCTGAGGGTGTCGACGTAGTTGAGCTGGCGCTGGTGGTTGGTGGCGTCGTTGCCGACGTAGTAGTCGGTGGTGCTGTCGTTGAAGAAGAGAGAGAAGACGGACGTGTTGACAGTGTAGTTGGGATTGGACTGGAAGAGATAGGCAGAGCTGGGTGGGGTGGCTCCTCCGAAGTCGGTGGGGACGACGGTGGTGGCGCCCTTGGCGTGGCTGATGTTGAAGCGGAAGTCATTCACCAGCGACGGCATGATCATGTAGGTGGCGCCGGCGGTGATGGTGTTTACGTTGGCAATGGTGCTGCTGTACGTGGAAGTGGAATAGAAGTCGAAAGCACCGTGCTGCGCGCCGCTGGAGGGAGCGTAGTCGCCACGAACGAAGAGGCTGAGCCTGGGCGTTGGCGTGTAGTCGAGACGCAAGCTGCTGGCGTTGAGCGTGGAGGGGTTGGAGAAGGCGGCGGTGAACTGATTCGTCCAAACGCCGGGGGTATTGGTGAGGTCATCGGGAAGCGGATAGGCGGCGAGGAGCGGGGCGACAACGGCGTTGGCCTGGCTGCGCGCGTAGGTGCTGGGAACGATGTTGATCTTGGTTTCGGGGACGCGGAGGCGGAGGCCTTCGTAGGAGAAGAAGAAGAACAGCTTGTCCTTGATGATGGGGCCGCCGACGACTCCGCCGAAGTCGTTCTGCTTTTCGGCCTCGCGGGGGAGCTTGGGGACAGAGTTGTTGTTGAACCAGTTGTTGGCGTCGAAGACGTCGTTGCGGAGGTACTCGTAGGCCGTGCCGTGGAATTTATTGGTACCGCTGCGAGTAACGATGGAGAGCTGGGCACCGGGGGTGCGGCCGTACTCGGCATCGAAGGAGTTGGTCTGGATCTTGTACTCCTGCATGTCGTCTACGGAGACCATGTTGTTGTAGCCGCCGTTGTTGCTGGTGGCGGGAGAGGCTCCGGCACCGGCTGAGCCGAGGTAGACGTTGGAGCCCTGGGTGATGCCGACGTTCGCGCTGACGCCGTCGATGCTGAAGTAGTTGGCGTCGGTGCGCTGGCCGTCGATGCTGAACTGGCCGGAGGCGGTGTAGTAGGTCTTGGCTGTGACGTTGCCGGGAGTCAGTGCGATGAGGGCCTGGAAGCTGCGACCGTTGAGCGGCATGTTCTCGATGAAGTGGCGATCGACAGTGGTGGAGACGGTGGCAGAGGTTTCGATCTGATCGTTGCTGTCGGCGGTGAGGGTGACGGAGTCAGAGGCAGAGCCGATGTCGAGCTTGACGTTCTGGGCGAGCTTGTCCTGGGTGTGGACCTCAACGATGGGGACGATGGTGTCCTTGAAGCCGGGAGCGCTGACGGTGATCTTGTAGCGGCTGGCGCGAAGAGTGGAGAAGCTGTACTCGCCTTTAGACCCGGTCTTGGTGGTAACGACCGTGTTGGTGCCGAGGTCAGTGACAGTGACGATGGCACCGGGGATGACGGCTCCTCCGGGGTCGGTGATGAGGCCGTTGATGCTACCGGCATCGCTCTGGGCGAAGGCGGGGTTAGGGAGACAGAGGACGAAGAACAAGAGGAGAGGGATGAGATTCAGATAGCGTAGCTTCATAAAACCTCCTTGAGTGGTGCAAGAGTGTGGTGCTTTGGCCCTGATCGGATGCGTTGGTTGAGGCATCGATCGGATGCTTTGAACTTGTTGTGTTCGAACCCGGTGCAATGGAACTTCGTGGGGCGCGTTATTGCGTGCGCGCGAGGTTGTGCTGGCGAATGAGGTAGGCCAGATCGAGGGAAGATGCTTCGCCGCGGGAGTCGAGCTCGTCGGCTACGGCGAGGGCGTCGAGGATGGGTTCGTCCTGGCCGAGTTTGAACTTGGCTTCGACGCGGTGGATGTGGAGGCGAAAACCCGTGATTCCGGCAAAGCGGCGGGTGATCTCGGAGCGAGGAATTTCACTGGTCCGCCAACCATTGGGGAGGGGGGATTCCATACGCTGAGTGAGGTCTTCGAGAGAGGTGTCGAGCTCAGGCTCATTCTGGATCTCGATGTGGCCGTAGCAGTGGACGGCTGTGTAGTAGTAGGTGGAGGGCATATCCCGATCGGGGTACCAGCTGGCGGTGACGTAGCTCCACGGACCCTCGAAGATAGCAAGGAAGATGGTGTTGGGGTCAGCGAGCTGCCGGGCGTGATCGTTGGCGCGTGCGATGTGGCCGACGAGGATGAGAGGGCCGTCGGGGTAGGTGCTGGCGGGGTCGATGAGGAGAGGCAGATTGGTGGCAAGGGGGCCGTCTTCGCCGTTACTGACCAGCAGCGCCCAGGGATTCCGCTCGATGAGCGAAAGGGTGTCCTGGGGTGAAGTGGGCTGCCAGCAGGGACGGACAAACATGGGAGGGAGCTCCTAAATGCCTGATCGATGCGGTGAGCGTGCGCTGAGGTGAAACGTGGGAGAAAGGGCGGGCTCGCCGGCGGGTTGGCCTGCGTGCGGATGCTAGACAGTTGAGGTGGCGCGTACGGCTGGATCACAAAGCGAAGACACGGAAGAGTCGCTCAGGGACGGCGTTCATGCTTAAAAGCACTTACTTGGATACAGAATGTTAAGGACTGATGACGTAACGGTAATATTCCTGCTGGCTCCCGTAAAGATCCAGATTTATACAGGGCGATGGGGCCAGATGATTTAGCTCTCCGTTGAAATGGAGGAGGGCCGGGTGGAATTGCGCTTCCCTCACTCGTCTGCAAGAGCGCGCACGAATGGGGTCCCGGGGAGGGGGTAGCGAGCTTCCCTTACTGGGTTAGCCGTTGGGGTGGAGGATTTTTTCGTGGCTTACGGCGTCTCCGTCTCCGCGCTTGAGGCTACGGAAGACGATGGTAGAGATCATGGTCAGGATGCCTAGCGCGACGAGGGCTTTGTGAATGCCGTGGATCATTTCGGTTGAGCTGGTGTGGCCAGTGGGGACGAAGAAGGCTGTAGCGAGGCCTGCGGTGGCAACTCCGAAGCTGATCGACATTTGCTGCATGGTGCTGGCGATGGAACTGGCAGAGCTCGACTGCTGGTCGTTGGTATCGGCGTAGACGAGCGTGTTCATGCTGGTGTATTGCAGCGAGGTGAAGGCTCCATAGAGGAAGGCCTGGAGCACGATCATCCAGATGGGGGTGTGGGTGCCGATGGTAGCGAAGATCATCAGCAGCAGGCCGAGGACGAGGGTATTGGAGATGAGCACCCAGCGGTAACCGATGGTGGAGAGAAGGCGCGGCATGATAGCTTTCATGCTCATGGCGGCGATGGCCTGCGGCATGATGAGCAGGCCGGATTGCACGGGGGTGAAGCCTAGTCCTACTTGATAGAGAAGAGGCAGGAGGAACGGAATTCCGCCGATGCCAAGGCGGGTGAAAAAGCTTCCGCTGACGGCAGCGCGGAAGGTTCGGATCTTGAAGAGGCTGAGTTGCAGCAGCGGATAGGCCAGCGATTTTGCGTGGAGCCAATAGCCGGCCAGAAGGGAGAGCGAGAGGATGGTGAGACCGGAGATTTCGCGAAAGCTGAGGGTGTGCTCGCCGAAGACTTCAAGGACGTAGGAGAGCAGAGCGATGCCGGAACCGAAGAGGATGAGGCCGACGATGTCGAGGGGATGAGTCTCTTCGCGGTAGTCGGGCAGATGAATGTAGACGAGGATGAGGCCAATGAGGCCGATGGGGATGTTGAGGAAGAAGATGACGCGCCAGTGGAGATAGCCGACGATGAGGCCACCGGCGATGGGGCCGAGCATGGGAGCGACGAGCGCGGGGATGGAGACGAAGCTCATGGCGCGGAGCAGGTCGGCTTTGCCGAAGGTTCGGACGAGGGTGAGGCGGCCGACGGGGACCATCATCGATCCGCCCATGCCTTGCAGGATGCGGCAGGCGACGAGGATGTGGATGTTGGAGGAGAGACCGCAGAGGAGCGAGCCGAGGGTGAAGAGGCCGATGGCGGTGGCGAAGACTCGGCGGGTTCCGAAGCGGTCCGCGACCCAGCCACTGATGGGGATGAAGACGGCGAGCGAGAGAGTGTAGCTGGCGAGCACGGCCTTCATGCTGAGCGGTCCGATGTGGAGGGCGGAGGAGATGGCGGGGACGGCGGTGTTGAGGATGGTGGTGTCGAGCGACTCCATGAAGAACGCTACGGCGACGAGCCAGGGGAGAAGGCGCTTGCTGGCGACAGAGTGACCGGGGGCGGGCACTATGGCGGTCGAGGAACCGGAAGGCGTCATAGATCCATAAGAGCATGGCGCGCGGGTTGGGGTTGTGGAGTGATGGGTGCGAGAGCTCTCTGTGGGGGGATCGTTTGGGGCAGAGGCGTGACGCAACTCACCATGCATGACGTATAGCCGCCGTCATGCATGGAGCACCCGATACTCCCAGCATTTTGGGGTGGTTAGTCGCTGGGAAGTTCGGTGGGAATTTCAGTGGAGACGCTAGGGATGGGCTTTGACCCAGTGGTGGGCGGCGAAGTCCGTGGCGATGCTGGCGGCGAGGAGGGTGAGGCTGGCTCCGATGGCGAGGAGAATCCAGGCGAGCTCGATGCGGCCCTTGAGCATGAAGTAGTCGAGGAGACCGAAGACCAGGACGAGCACGGCGGCTTCGGCGAAGAATGCAGAGCAGCGGCGTGCAGTGATGATCACGAGATCGAGACGCGATGAGCTGGCTGAGCGGTCGGAGGAGACCGAGGGCATCAGGCGGAGGTTGTTGGGGGTTGAGGCAGAGAGGTTGGTGTTTTCGAAGCTTACTGCGTTTTTGTGAAACATAAACAGACCCTTTTGATGCTTCTTAAGGATCGCCTGGGGATGGGGCAAAGTCCAGTGAATATCCCGTGAATGGCCTGCAGCCCAGTATGGGCCGCAGGCGTATGTCCTTGGGGATGAATGGGTTAGATTGTGGTACGTCGGCCAGTAAAGAGGTGGATGAGGAAGGTGAGGATGACGGCTCCAATGGTCGAGATGAGGATGCTGACGATGAGTCCGTGCTCGCCGGGACCACCATAGCCGAGGGCTCGGAAGATGGCTCCGCCGATGATGGCGCCGATGAGGCCGATGACCATGTCCATGAGCCAGCCGAAGCCGGAGCCCTTCATGATGAGGCCGGTGAGCCAGCCTGCGACGATGCCGATGATGATCCAGCCAAGGATGCTGTGGGCCATTTGAGTTCTCCTGGGAATTTTTTCTTCAGGTGTTCAGAGTGTTTTGGATCGGGTTGGGTTGTACCTGCCGCTTCCCTTCCGTCCCTGCGAGCTCCGCCGATCCGCTAGAGCTTTGGGAGGATCGCGATGGCGAGGGTTTGCTCGGCGGATTCGTTCTGGGCCTTGGTGAAATTGACGCCGTCGACGGTGATGAGGAGGAGGTGCTTGTCTTTGAGGACGTAGAGGGCGGCGGAGTTGCCGGCGCTGGAGATGAAGAAGGCGTCGCCGCCGAGGCCGGCGAGGGGGACGAGGCGGCCGCTGGAGACCATGGAGTCTCGGAAGGATTTGTAGGTGATGCCGGGGTCGTTGAGGGAGAGGTAGACGCGGGTTTCGCCCTTGGGGTCGGACCAGGTGCAGTCGGTGGTGCCGTCGGTGGGGGTGCCGGGTTTGCCTTCGCTGAGGGGCGTGGTGAGGACGGTTTTGATCTGGGTGGGGGTGAGGAGGGTGCAGGGTGCGGGGGCAGCATGCGCCGGTTGGGTGGCGAGGATGGCGGCGAAGGCGAGGAGCGTGGCAGTGCGAAGGGTCATGGTTGAGCGCTCTGTCGGGTTAGATGCACGGGGACGCCCCCTCCCCCCTTAGGGTCATACTTTTGACCTAAAGTATTGCAAAGAAACGGGCTGTTGGACAAAGTATCCCCTGGAGGAAGCTCTTTTTTGCTGCAAAGTCGGGCAAGCAAAGACTTTACGGGTAAAGTATTGCAAGCATTGGGGTTAGGTCTGCTTTGGGGGCTGCGGCCTCGGCGTGGGGTTTTGGGTTATTTGGGACTACTTCTATTGTAGCGAGTGGCGGGGGTAACTATGCCAAGTTTTGGGAATATAAATCGGCAATGGGGGCGCGGGTTTTGTGGGGTTTGGGGGTGCGTGGGAGGTTGACAGCCTTACCCCACCCATCCGCAAAGAACGCGCATGAATGGGGCACCCTCGATAGCCGGGATGCACTCGAAGGTTTGGTGGCCCATTCATCGTGGCTTTATCACGATGGGTGGGGTATGTAATGCTTCGCGTCGGCTCCATGTGTGCTCGGATTCGATCTCGACGCGACCTTGTTCGCCGCTGAGGTAATGGCGATAGCTCGACCATGGCCAGTCCTCCGGTCTTTCTACGAGGCCTCGCTCGACTGGATTGCGGTGAATGTATTTCAACTTCTCGACATACTTCTGATGGGTCAAAACGTTGAAGTCGTAGTAGCGGCTCTGCCAGAACTGAGGCCGCTCTCCTTTGAGGAGTTTGGAGGTTTCGCCCTTGAGGACGCTGAGCATGGTCGCTAACGAGTGGAGCTTGGGTTCGGTGAGGAGAAGGTGAACGTGATTCGGCATGATGACGTAGCCGAAGAGGAAGAACTGGTGGCGTTGGCGGAGTTGTTCGAGGGTTTGTTCGAAGACGATGCGGGTGTGGTCGTCGTTGAGATAGGGGAGCCGGTGGTAACAGCTGAAGTTGATGGCGTGGTAGTCGCCTTGCTGTTGATAGCGTTTCAGCTGGCTCGGCATGAGAGTTATGGTACGTCGGGACTCATATGCCCGTTGTGAGGTGTGGGTCGTCGGAGATGAGGATCGGGGTGGGGGAGTCTCATACCACCCCACCCATGCGCAAAGTGCGCGCATGAATGGGGCACCCGAGCGTTAGTGGGTGGGCCACCCGCCCGCTTGCGCGACCGCCCACTCATGACATGAAACCTTCATGAATGGGCACCGGCTTTCCCATAATTTCAAATCTCAGTGATAGATCGTGGTTGTATGGTTATCGGTGTGTATTTTGAAGGTTCCGTAATCGATTTTGCCGTTGAGCTTGATATTGGAGTAGGTCGCAGTTCGGTAGTCACCTGAAGGGGTATAGAAGATCTGCTTCAAGGGAACATCGCGAGTGAGATCAATCCAAATGGTGACACGTTGGAAGAGGTTCTTTACCCCCGGATCTTTGGGGATGAGATCGAGCTTCTCCAACTTAATGGATTTGCCGTCATCCGACATATTCTCGGAACCTAAATCCGTAATATCCCAGGAATCGGCGAGGTCCGTACCGCTGCCACCGAAGCCAAGCGTCAGGAAACTCTCGACTTGATCCTTGTTGTCTCCAGCTCTAAAGACAGTGATCTGGTCGAAGCCAGGGTCGAACACACTCAGCATACCGTTTTTATACTGAAGGACTTTGGGCTTGGCCGTTGTTCCGCCTTCGTTGATGACCGCGCCCATCTGGATATTCGAGCCGCTGCGTTCGAAGTAGATGGGACCGTTCTGTACCGTCGATACGGTCCGGATCACCTTCTCGTAAAGCTCGGAGTGAGAATCGGCACGAACGTTTTTGAATTTCTTGCTTGCGTCGTTGAGTTGCGACAGTATCGCCTTCAACTGTGGTGGGTTTGCCTGAGTGTGAGTCCAAGAGGCAGAGAGGCTAATGGTAAGAGCGCTGATTGCCAAGCTACGAAGAACGTTCATTGAAGAAGACCCTTGTGCGGCGAAGTCAGCCGAACATATAGCTTTCCTTTTACCCTACTTAGGCGATAGTCCATCCAATTTATTACTGGACACGAGTAAGGGAATTTTTAGGAATTTGAAAAAAATGCTCAATTTCACGACTATTTTCACTTGTATACGCTCCACTCCAGACTTTGCTTATCGTTCCAGACGAGTCAATGACTATTGTCTCAGGCGTACTCCCAAGATGCAGAACTTTGATATCACTTTCCGCTGGAGACTCCACGACCTTCATGGGGAAATTAGTTTGCGAAACATATTGTTGTAGGTTGTACGGGGAAAGTGAAATGCCGACAAATTCAAAGTTGGCATGCTTCAGCGAATAGAGTTTTTTTATGTTTTCAAGGTTTTTTGCGCACCAATGGCATGTCGGTGAAAAGACATAAAGCACCGATGGTTTTCCTGTGGAATCGAAGCGTATTGTTTGCGGTTGTTCCTCTAAGTTTCGAGCGATCATCTCGGGAAAATGGACTCCCGTTGCTACAACAGGTGCTTGATTCAAGGCCATAAGTCGGTTGAGATGGTGGACTTTAAACGTCAGAGCGACATTTAAAGCTATAGAGAGCAGAAGAACTGCGCACGTGGCAGGATCAAACGACCTCTTCAATCTACACTCCTTGACCTTTTCTTACGGTACATTCCTTATACCTATTCAGTCTACCTTTAGCGTCTGCAGCTATTCCAAATAGCACACGTCATGTGCTGCAGCGAACATAAGCTCCAGCACATGACGGATAACCCGGCAACATTCCATACCAATGGGATGTTCAACGTGGTAATCAGCTTCTATTCTTATTATCAGCAACTTGTAGGAACGACGAAGACAGAATAGTTATCGTACCCTGCCAGTTGCGCTGGGATTTATAGGCGCAATCGAGCCACACACACCTACCAGCGTTACAGGGAAGCACTGACAACCACTAGCACAGTCTGAATTTCCAGCACAAACCCCGCTACACTTCGTGGCCGCTTTAACTGGGGTGAACTCCGCCACAGAGGCTACGATCAACACGAACGACGCTGCCATCAAGAAATACTTTCGCATAATTCTCTCCTTAGTATGCCTCTACCCTCAGGGCAATATCTCCTCGGGGTGAGCTTGTGGAAATTGTTTTCGTTGTTATGGTGCTGGCGTGCGGGAATCCATCTTTTTTTACGAACCCTACACATTCACTATATGCCAGAGTTGCCGACGGTATTCGGCCTCTTGCTTAGATCAAATCTCGCTCTAACTTTACCTGCTATCGCGTTACCATTGCTGACGCATATTAGTTATAGCAGCTATGCAAAGTCAATAGTAATTGAAAATGCGGTAATACAGAAGTTCCAAGCGCAGATGAAGAACGGCGAAAATGGCCTTTTCTGAATACGTTGATTGCTGAATCTATAATCATTCAACGGTCACGGACTTGGCGAGGTTTCTGGGTTGGTCTACGTCGCAGCCTCTACGGACGGCTATGTGGTAGGCGAGGAGTTGGAGGGGGACTACTTCTAAGATCGGTAACAGGAGCTCGTGGGTTTGGGGGATTTGGATTACGTGCTCTACTAGCTGCGAGATGTGGGTGTCGCCCTGGATGGCTATGGCTATTACGCGGCCGGAGCGGGCCGTTACTTCCTGGATGTTTGAGAGCGTTTTTTCGTACTTGAGGACCGAGCTGGGGTCGTTGGGGTCTTGCGTGGCGATGCAGACTACGGGGAGGGTTTCGTCGATGAGGGCGTTGGGGCCGTGCTTCATCTCGCCGGCGGGGTAGCCTTCGGCG
>Ga0302140_10007225_pt1 | contig 13883 bp, 7 predicted proteins | sample I_Bog_E1_1_FD_202095 | JGI IMG/M metagenome (GOLD analysis project Ga0302140, IMG submission 202095) | Peat permafrost microbial communities from Stordalen Mire near Abisko, Sweden - I_Bog_E1_1 | ecosystem: Environmental > Terrestrial > Soil > Wetlands > Peat | place: Sweden: Abisko, Stordalen...
CATTCTAGGCGCACTACTCTATGTGCGCTCCCCTCAACTATCGCCGGTGGAGCGCCCCGGCGACGCCACGGGGCATCTACTCTCGCTTACGTATGCCCCCGGCATGAGTGCGCCCGTAGCCAGATTGCAATCGCCGAAGGCACCGCCGCAGAAGCCAACTCCCTCGTCCAGCATTGTGACACCGACCCCGGCGCCACCTGTCGTTGCAGCGGCAGCGACCGCCGCGACATCGAGCCCGAACGCCGCCTCTGGCGTCGATGCTCTTGGCGATGGCGATACCACCGTCGCGCTGGTAGTAGTGCATCCTTCGCCCAAACCTGATCTATCGCAGCTTCCCTCGGGCACCAGCGGCGACGTAATCGTGGATGTCGTCATCGACAAGGACGGCAAGATCGCGAAATACACGATGATGCGAGGGCTGGGACACGGTGTCGATCAGACGGTCCTGGCGACGATACAGCAGTGGACATTTCAGCCTGCCACGCGCAACGGCATTCCCGTTGCGAGCGAGCAGGAGTTGCTATTCCACTACGTTCGCGGCTGAAGCTATTCGCAAATTAAAAGGGTGAGGCTGAGGCCTCACCCTTTTAATTTGCTCCGATTAGAGCTTAGCTGCGCAGCGCCATCTGTTCCGTAACGATCTGCGTAAGGTCCGGCTTCTTCAGCCCATGCACCTCTTCGTTGAACTTATCCACCTTGCTGGACCAGTTCATAGAGCAAAACTTCGGTCCACACATCGAGCAGAACGCGGATTCCTTGTAGTAGTCATCCGGCAGCGTCTCATCATGCATACTCCGTGCGGTATCGGGATCGAGTGACAACGCAAACTGCTTGTCCCAGTCGAACGTGTACCGAGCGTGCGAGATAGCATCGTCGCGGTCGCGGGCACCCGGACGATGCCGGGCAATATCCGCCGCATGCGCAGCAATCTTGTAGGCGATGATCCCGTCCTTCACGTCTTTCTCGTTGGGCAGCCCAAGATGCTCTTTCGGAGTCACGTAGCAGAGCATCGCCGCGCCATGCCAGCCAATCATCGCTGCACCAATCGCAGACGTAATGTGGTCGTAGCCAGGAGCAATATCCGTAACCAACGGCCCAAGCACGTAGAACGGGGCGCCGTCGCAGAGTTCGACCTCCTTATCGACCTGCTCCTTGATCTTGTCCATCGGCACGTGGCCAGGACCTTCGATCATCACCTGCACATCGTCCTTCCATGCCTGCCGCGTGAGATCCCCAAGCGTCTTCAACTCGGCAAACTGAGCCTCGTCCGAGGCATCCGCAACCGAACCCGGCCGCAGCCCGTCGCCCAGCGAATAGCTGACGTCGTACTTCGCCATCACCTTGGTGATGCGATCAAAATTCTCATAAAGAAAGTTCTGCTTGTGATGCGCCGTCATCCACTGCGCAAGGATCGCTCCGCCGCGGCTGACGATGCCGGTAATGCGCTTAGAGACCATCGGCACATACTGAATCAGCACGCCCGCGTGGATCGTGAAATAGTCGACCCCTTGCTGCGCCTGCTCCTCGATCACTTCGAGATACACGTCGATGTTGAGATCTTCCACACGCTTGACTCGCGCCAGCGCCTCGTACAGCGGCACAGTGCCGATGGGTACCGGCGAGTGGCGAAGAATCGCCTCCCGGATGGCAGGAATATCTCCGCCAGTCGATAGGTCCATGACCGTATCCGCACCGAAATGAACAGCCGTGTGCAGCTTGCGGAGCTCTTCGTCGATATTCGACGACAAAGCTGAGTTGCCGATATTGGCGTTGATCTTACACAGCGATTCCACGCCAATCGCCATCGGCTCAAGTTCAGGATGATTGATGTTGGCCGGGATAATCATCGTTCCCTTGGCAATCTCGGAGCGCACCAGTTCCGCAGAGATCTTCTCCTTATGCGCAACGAAGGCCATCTCTTCGGTGATCTTGCCCAACCGGGCAAAGTGCATCTGGCTCACGTTCCAGTCGCCAGTGCGGGCTGCTTCTTCCTTACGCTTCACAATCCATTCTGCGCGTGGCGCGGGAACCGCGTAGTCGCCGTTCGTGGAGCCATTGGAATGACCGTTGCCATTGGAATGGCCGTTGCCGTTTGAATGTCCGTTACCGTTGGTGCTCATTGTTAATCTCCCACTGGACCGCGCGCATCGTATCGGCTCCGCACGCATCCCACTCTTATCGGTCGAGTATACGCCGGGCTTGGTAAAGTGATCAGTGTGAGCAACCCCATTCCCCCCTCTATTGCCGGACCCCTTCCCCTCGGATTTCGCTGGTCTGCCGTCCGTTCCGGTATTAAGGCGAGCGGTAAGCCCGATCTCGCGCTTGCGGCCTGCGATGGCCCAGCCGAGGCCGGCGTCATGTACACAAGCAACCAGGTCGTCGCCGCTCCCATTACCGTAGGGCGCAGACATCTGGCGGCGACCGGCGGCAAGATCTCCGCCGTAATCGTGAACGCCGGCAACGCCAACTGCGCCACCGGCGAGCCCGGAATTGAGGCTTGCCACAAGAGCTGCGTCGCAGTAGCCGACGCGTTCGGATGCGTGTTCGACGAGATTTTCCCATCCTCGACCGGGATCATCGGCGTTCCACTACCAGTGGAAAAACTGGTCGCCGCTGTGCCCATTGCGAAAGCCGCGCTCGGCAACCAGGCAGAGAGTGCCGAAGCTTTCGCGACCGCGATTTTGACCACCGATACCAGGCTCAAAGTCGCGCAGGAGAGCTTCACCATCGACGGCAAGACGGTAAGTCTGTTCGGCTGCGCGAAGGGTGCGGGCATGATCGGCCCCCAGTTGGTACCGCATGCCACAATGCTGGTCTATATCTTCACCGACCTCGCCGCCTCCTCCGATCACCTAACGACAATGCTGGCCGCCGCCGTCAAGACCAGCTTTGATTGCATCTCGATTGACGGCGATATGTCGACAAATGACACCGTTCTTCTGCTCGCCAGCGGAAAGAGTGGCCTGGCGGCGCAGGGCGAGGCCGTGCCAACCTTTGAAGCGGCGCTGCAGCGGGTTTGCGATTCCCTGGCCTACCAGATCGTCGACGATGGCGAGGGTGTCACACACGTCGTAACGCTCGATATCTCGGGTGCTGCTACCAACGAGGACGCAATGTCCATTGCCAGAACGATCGCTACTTCCCCTCTGTGCAAGACGGCATGGTCGAGCGCGGACCCCAACTGGGGTCGACTCCTGGCCGCCGCCGGACGAGCAGGCGTAGACTTCGATCCTGGGCAGGTAAGGATCGTCATTGGCGGCCTTCCGGTGTTCGAATATGGTGTACGTGCCGAAGCCTTCGATGAGGCCGCAACCCATGCAGCGATGAGTGAGAGGGCGTATACGATCGCGATTCAGATCGGGCGCGGACCTGGAAATGCGCATTTCGTTACATGCGACCTGACCCACGCCTATGTCAGCATCAATGCGGACTATTCGACGTAAACTGAGACACTGTAAATTGGCGGTTCGGTACGAGCCGCATTTATCGTAGAAGTTGATTGTTAGTGCGCAGCGAGGGACTCCCACCATGCCGACCAACGTAGATGAAGCCGTAAAACAAGACCTGACCTCCGAAGTAGCCGAGTGGATTGAAGCGTTTGATGACGTTGTAGCGCACGACTGGGAACAGGGTGCCGCGCTGCTCTCGGCCCTGCGCACCCGAGCGCGCGAGGCTGGCGTGCCCGCCACCGGGACGATTACCACCCCTTTCTGCAACACCATTCCCAAGTATGACGAGCTTCCCTACCCCGGCGACCGCACGCTGGAGCGGCGCGTCGAGGCGCTGATTCGATGGAACGCCATGGCAATGGTGCACCGTCAGAACAAAAAGGACGCTGGCATCGGCGGACACATTTCGACATATTCTTCGCTCGCCACGCTGCTGGAAGTCGGTTTCAACCACTTCTTTCACGCCAAGTATCCCAGCGCCAAAGGCGAGCAGCCGGGCGATTTCATCTATTTCCAGGGACATGCCTCCCCGGGCGTCTATGCCCGCGCGTATCTTGAAGGCCGCTTCGACGATGCGCGGCTGAATAACTTCCGCCATGAGCTGCGTGGCGAGCCCGGCCTGTCGAGCTATCCGCATCCTTGGCTGATGAAGGACTTCTGGCAGTTCCCGACGGTATCCATGGGCATCGGCCCACTCAATGCCATCTACCAGGCGCGATTCATGAAGTATCTCGAGAATCGCGAACTGATCGAGAAGACCGACCGCAAGGTCTGGGCATTTGTCGGCGATGGTGAGACGGACGAGGTCGACACACTCGGTGCGATTTCACTCGGTTCGCGCGAGCATCTCGACAACCTGATCTTCGTAGTGAATTGCAACCTGCAGAGGCTCGACGGGCCAGTACGTGGGAACAAGCGTATCATCGACGAGCTCGAAAGTACCTTCCTCGGCGCTGGCTGGAACGTGATCAAGGTGATCTGGGGCTCGGACTGGGATGAGCTGTTCGAGCGAGATCATCAGGGTCTGCTGCTGAAGCGGATGGAAGAGTGCGTCGACGGAGATTTCCAGGCCTACAAGGCAAAGGGCGGAGCGTATCTGCGCGAGCATTTCTTCGGCAAATATCCCGAACTGCTGGATCTGGTGAAGGATAAGACAGACGACCAGTTGATCCGACTGCATCGCGGAGGCCATGATCCCGCGAAGATCTACAACGCCTACAAACGAGCTCTCGAACATAAGGGTGGACCCACAGTAATCCTCGCCATGACCGTGAAGGGATACGGCCTTGGGTCGGCCCAGGCGCGCAATGCGACTCACTCCGAGAAGAAGCTCAGCGACGAGTCCATGGCGCAATTTGTCGAGACATTCGACATCCCATTGCCCGAGGGGGCAGTAAAGGAAGCTGCGTTCTACCGGCCAGAGCCAAGCGATCCGGCAATTCAGTACCTGCAGGCACGTCGCCAGGAACTGGGCGGCTATCTTCCGGTACGTGAAGTTCCCGAGCCTACCTTCGTTGCTCCCAAGCTTGATTTCTTCAAGGAGTGGCTGGATGGTTCCCGAGGGCGTTCAGTTTCGACCACGCTGGGCTTTGTCGGCATGCTGCGTGGCCTGCTCAAGGAGCCGCAGATCGGCAAACTCATTGTTCCGATCGTGCCCGACGAGGGGCGCACATTTGGTCTGGAGTCAGTCATAAAACAGGTCGGCATCTACGCTCCCGAGGGACAGAAGTACACTCCTCATGACTCGGACATGCTGCTCAGCTATCGCGAAGAAAAGAGCGGGCAGATCCTCGAAGAGGGCATCACGGAGGCCGGAGCCATGGCCAGCTTTACCGCCGCAGGAACCTCTTACTCGAACTACCACATCCCCATGGTGCCGTTCTACATGTACTACTCGATGTTCGGCTTCCAGCGCATTGGCGACATGGCATGGGCATTCGCGGACTCCCGAGGCAAGGGCTTCCTCATGGGTGGCACCGCCGGCCGTACCACCATGCTCGGCGAAGGCTTGCAACACCAGGACGGTCATTCGCCAATATTGTCGGGAACGATTCCAACCTGCATTACCTATGATCCAGCCTATGTCTTCGAGATGGCCGTGATCATCCAGGATGGTCTTCGCCGGATGTATGAAAACGGTGAAGATGCCTTCTACTACATCACTATGTACAACGAAGATTACGCGATGCCGGCTATTCCCGAAGGGGAGCATGTTCGTGAGGGCATTCTGCGCGGAATCTACAAGTTCAAGGCAGCAGAGAATGGTCCCGCCAAGGCGCAGTTATTTGGTAGCGGACCGATCCTCAACGAAGCATTGCGCGCGCAACAGATTCTCGCAGAGAAGTACAACGTCGCCGCTGATGTATGGAGCGTGACCAGCTACAACGAACTGCGGCGCGACTGTCTCAGCACTGAGCGTTGGAATCGCCTGCACCCTGCAGAGAAAGAGCACACACCCTTCGTCGTAGACGTTCTCGGCGCTGCCGCCGGACCCATCATCGCTGCAAGTGACTACATGAAATCGCTACCGGACGCGCTCGCCCCGTGGCTGGGATCTCGCCTGGTCTCGCTGGGAACGGACGGCTTCGGCCGCTCCGACAATCGCGAACATCTCCGCCGCCATTTCGAAGTCGATGCTGAGTCGATCGTGGCAGCAACGCTTTCGAAGCTCGCACGCGAGGGAGTCGTCAAACCCAAGGTTGCTACAAAGGCTTTTGCGGAGCTTGGGCTATCAATCGAAGGGTCTGGCGCATCGAGAGCATAGGCAGGGACTCCCAACCGCGGCCTTTGCGCTGCGGAGGATCGAAACAACATCGTCGTTTACTCCTTATCCCATCACCCCGCACGAGGTCGTCTGGTTTGTCTGAAAATCCGCTTCTGCCCCACAACAAGCTTCGTGAGCTCTATTCCCTGATGGCGCGGACTCGCGCTCTGGGTCGCAAACAGGCCTCCCCCTCCTCTCCACGCGAAGCTTTGTTGGCTGCAACCTTGATCCAACTCCTTCCGGGCGACCTGCTGAGTGCCAACGCTGGAGACAAGGTTGTCGAAAAACTAGCGCCCGAAGGAAAAGATCAACGCGCGGCAGGCAGCCTCATCGGCGTTATCTCGGGCGAATCCCGGTTGCAGCTTTGCTCAGCAGCTGCGCGAGGTCTGCAGGCAGCCGGCGCTGCGGGCGTACTCCTCTGCTTTACTGAGGCTGGCGCTAGTGAGCCGGGCTGGACCCAAGGTCTAGAGTGGGCTCAGCACTCTCAATTGCCGCTCATATTGGCTTGTTCCGATGCCACGAATGGCGCGTCCTCCGGCTCCCGCAAACGCGCCGAACCAGCCATCAGTTTCGCATCCATGAGCCGGTTAGCCAAGCAGTTGAAGCTGCCCGTCCTCACCGTAGATGGGGAGGATGCCGTCGCCGTCTACCGCGTCATGCAGGAGTCGGTTTTGCGAGCACGCCAGGGAGGTGGGCCATCGGTTCTCTGGGCCGTGATGACGCCAAAACGGTCTATCTCCGCCATGTCGCCGTCAGCACAACCGCTTGCTCGCCTGCGAAGCTATCTGGCAGCTCGAAAGATCCCCCTGAATCCATAGGCCTGCGCATGAGTCGTGGTTGCAGAAATTTCATGCTCAGGACAACCCTTTCCATGCGCTGAATTTTCCCCGGTTTGGCCTTCACGCACCGGTCAAACGAACCCGCTTCCCAGTACACTCAAATCATGTTCTTTCCCAGACCCCATGGGTGCGCGGCCAACTTTCTCCGGCTGAGTGCAACTGCGTTTGTTCTCTTGCTGTTTGGTCAGGCTGCGAATGCCCTGGCACAGGAAGTACCTACCCCCTCGGTTACTCCGCCTTCTACTGAGCCATCCATTTCAGGCGCGCAATCCACTCAAAATGGCGTCAATCCCGCACTGCCCCCTGCGGTACAAGTCCCTACGTCTACGAGGCCTGCGATACCGCCGTATGCTCCAGACGGCATCGGAGCCCGCCACGATGCGCTCGGCTCGGCCTATATCCCAGTGGACAGCATCGTGTACCCGATGGCGCTGCGCCTGTATTCCATGGGCTATCTGGATACCGCCTTCATCAACATGCGTCCCTGGACGCGCCGCAGCCTGCTGCACATGCTGGAGCAATCCTCGCCCGCCATTGTCTCCAGCGGCGATGACCAGGCGATCGATCTTCTCGCAAAGTTGGACAGGTACATCGCCTCCGAAGGCGCAGAGGATGCGACCACCGATCTCCATTTTGATCGCGGCAACGTCTACGGGGTCCAGTCGGTCTACACGCGCATCATGGGTATCAGCGGGCAGACGCTGCGGGACAGCTACCACCTTGGCCAAACCATCGCACAAGACTACGGCCGCCCCTACGAACCCGGTGTGAATAACATTACCGGCTTTGCGACCCTGAACGAGTACGGCAGGTTTTCGCTCTACGTCCGCGGGGAGTATCAGCACGCGCCCTCATCCTACGGCTACTCCATCGACACTTCGGGCACCTGCAACCAGTCCACTCCCACCGGCCTGGCGCAAGAGTTATCCGCCATCGACGAGATCAATTATTGCAATCCCTACAATGCGAACCAGGCGACCATTCCTGCCGGCCCAATCGCAGCACAGAATCCATTCCGTCTGCAAGAGGCGACACTATCCTTTCATGTGCTCGGCCACGAAATCTCCGGAGGTAAGTCCGACTCGTGGGATGGCCCAGGCCTCGGAAGTGCGATGAATTGGAGCAACAATGCGGAAGACATCTACTCTTTTCGCATCAACCGCGTGGAACCTCTCCACATCCCCTTCGTCTCACACGTTATGGGACCTCTGCGGTACGACTTTTTCGTGGGCTCGCTGAAAGGCCATACAGCTCCCAATGAGCCGTGGGTCCACTCCGAGATGTTCAGCTTCGCTCCCACCTCCAACTTCCAGTTTGCCTTCTCGCGCACCGTCATCTGGGGCGGCCATGGACATGGGTGCGCGCCCGAATTGCCCAATGGGCAACTCACACCATGCGACGAGCCAATCAACATCCACACCTTCCTGAAGAGCATGTTCTCGGTAAGCGATACGAACGGCGCCCTCAAGGATTCGCCAAACGACCCGGGCGCTCGCTACAGCGACTTCAGCTTCTCTTACCGTCTGCCCATCCTCAGCCGTCACATCACCCTCTATACCGATTCCATCTCCCACGACGATGTGTCACCCGTCAGCGCGCCTCGTCGTGCCGCCTACCGGCCCGGCATCTATCTATCCCAGATACCCGGCATGCCCAAGCTTGACCTCCGGGTCGAAGCAGCCAACACTGACTGCTCGACTACAGCCTGCACGCATGGATCGCTCAACTACTGGGAGTCCATCCAGAAACAGGGCTACACCAATAAGGGTTTTATCATGGGCGATTGGATCGGCCGAGAGGCCATGGGCGGCCAGGCATGGCTCACCTACCATCTCTCCGCGAATGAGTGGGTACAGTTTGAGTACCTCAAAAAGAGGACCCATTCAGACTTCATACCCGGAGGAACGACCCAGAACCAATACAAAATTGACGTCGTCAAACGCCTGGCAAAAGATGTTGAGTTGGATGCCTGGATGCAGCTCGAGCGCTGGAAGGCCCCTGCCTACATTCAAAAGGCGGGTAACGCGGCCAACTTCGATAACGCCGTCACCGTCCAGCTGACATGGTTTCCGAAGCTTCACATGGGAGAAAAGAACTTGACGCCGGCTCCGGAGCAGTAACGCGGATCTTGCAGTGAATCACGAAATGAAGAGGCTCGCTAGACGCGAGCCTTTTCGCTTTCGATGCAGGCGTTGAAGTATTCCATCGAGCGTTCGAGTCCCTCGCGCAGTTCCACCTTCGGAGACCATCCGAGCAGATCCTTTGCCCGCGTGATATCCGGCCGTCGACGAGTAGGATCATCTTGCGGGAGCGGCTTGAACACGATCTCGCTGCGCGATCCAACTACCGATTGCACCTCCTGGGCGCACTCGAGAATGGTCCACTCCTGCGGGTTCCCAATATTCACAGGATTATGCTCCTCACTGTTTGCCAGCCGCAGAATTCCATCGATCAGGTCGGAGCAATAGCAAAAGCTGCGCGTCTGTGAACCGTCGCCATAGATCGTCAATGGTTCTCCACGAAGAGCCTGCATGACGAGATTGGAGATCAGGCGCCCATCCCGAGGCTGCAAACGAGGTCCATACGTATTGAAGATGCGCACCAAGTGAGTGTTCACACCGTGATATCGCTGGTAGGCTACCACCGCTGCCTCAGAAAACCGCTTCGCTTCGTCGTACACGGATCGAGGTCCAATGGGATTTACGTTGCCCCAGTACGTCTCGACCTGTGGATGGACCAGCGGATCGCCATAGCACTCCGACGTGGAGGCGTGAAGATATCCAGCGCCGTGTTTCTTTGCGATCTCCAGGGTATTGATGGTTCCTGCTGAACCCACCAGAAGAGTTTCAATGCCAAGCCGCATGTAGTCGATCGGACTTGCTGGCGAGGCGAAATTGAACACGAAATCGACCTTGCCAATATCGAATGGCTGGGTGATGTCCTGCTGCTCGAATGTGAAGCGAGGCTCATGCTTCAAATGAGCAACGTTATCGAGATTGCCGGTCGACAGATTATCGACTCCGACGACTCGATGCCCCTTTTCGAGCAGAGCATCGCATAAGTGTGACCCAAGAAATCCCGCGGCCCCAGTAACGAGAACCAATTGCTCAGCCATCAACCATCCACCTTTCTGCATGCTGCCGTACACCAGAGTCACAAATCAGCGGGAAATCAGACCCCGAGTCGTGCGGCTTCGTGCAAAGGAGCTGCAGAAGGTCTTCCGATACTAAGATACGTGAAACCGTTCTCGGTCATCTGCTTGGGGTCATAGAGGTTTCGCCCGTCGATAACAATGGGATAGCGCATCAACGTGTGAAGCTGCATCAGGTCCAGACGCGCAAACTCCTGCCAGTCCGTTAAGATCAGCAGCGCGTCCGCGTCCGTGGCGGCCTCTTCAATGCCATTTGCATACTGCATCTGGCTGGAGCGAGGCAACTTTACTTCAGCCCTCTCCATCGCCGCAGGATCATACGCAATCACCGTACAACCTTCGGCCAGAAGCATCGACACGAGATCAATCGCCGGCGACTCCCGAATGTCATCGGTATCGCCCTTGAAGGCCAGTCCGAGCACAGCCAGCCGCTTGCCCCGCAGCGTCCACAAGGCGGAGCGAACCTTGCTCAGAAATCTCTTCTTCTGGTTGATATTGATCTTTTCGACTTCACTCAGAAGGCTGAAATCGACACCCATCTGCTCCGCAACCGACCGGAAAGCAGCAATGTCCTTCGGGAAGCACGAACCTCCATACCCAATACCGGGCCGCAAAAACTTTGGACCAATCCGAGAGTCCAGACCGATGCCCCTGGCCACCTGCTCCACGTTGGCGTCCGCTGCCTCGCATAAGTTCGATACCGCATTGATGAACGAAATCTTCAGCGCAAGAAATGCATTCGAGGCGTGCTTGATGATCTCCGCACTCTTAGTAGAAGTCTGCAACAATATCGGCGGATTCAGACGGGAACAGCATCCCGGAATAGCGGTCGGCTGCTGATAGTACTCGCCACCTGTGAGCGGCGAGTAAATCGCATCCAGAAGTTCGGAGGCTCGCTCGCTGTCAGTACCCACAACGATTCGATCGGGATGTAAAAAGTCCTCGACCGCAGTTCCTTCACGTAAGAACTCCGGATTCGAGACAACATCAAACGAATCGCGAGCAACTCCATTCCGTTCGATGACCCGCCGGATCCACTCGTTGGTGTACACCGGAACCGTGCTCTTTTCAATGATGACCTTGTACCCGTTGATGGAGCGCGCGATCTCACTGGCAACTGCCTCAACGTAGGAAAGGTCAGCGTCGCCGGTATCCGATTGTGGCGTTCCAACCGCCACGAAGATGGCCTGGCAGGCGCGCGTCGCTTCCCCGAGATCGGTTGTGAAGCGAACTCGTGTATTACGGTATCGCTCCAGGAGTGCGGGCAGGTGATTCTCATGAATGAGAGTGTTGCCGCCTTGAAGTGCAGCCACTTTACCCTCATCGTTATCTACGCAGATGACGGAATGTCCTATCTCCGCAAAACACACTGCGGCTACCAACCCGACATATCCCGAGCCTACGACTGCTATCTGAATTGGTTCAACCATCAACAATCTCACCTAAAAGAAGATGCACAACCGTACCGTTCTGTAAGTCATTATTGCAGAGCCGCGCGCTTCGGTCTGATTCCACGTCGGATATCCCATCTTTGACCGTCCGTACACCCTGAAGAACAGGTTTGCCCAGGAACTTTGTTCGCGTAGACTAGAAACTCAATGAGTCCTGTACCATTTGAGAATTCGCCGGCCAACGCTGAAGTTCCCGCTCCATCATCAGGAACTTCCCAGAACGCCACAGACGCGACCTTGTCGGAGGCTTGGGTCACTATCCGTGCCCGGAAAAAGCTTATCTTCGCGATGGCAGCCGTCGGAGCGATCTATGGCTTCTATCAGGGCTCGACTCAGCCCCGGCTGTACACGGCAGGCGGCACGATTGAAATTCGTAGTGGCTCGTCGGATGAGTATCGCATCGGCAACTCCTCCCAGGGAGGAGATTCGAGGCTTCCCACCGAAGTAGCAATTCTGAAGAGCGACTCATTGCTACTGTCAGTCGCGCGGGACCGGAATCTAGCCAATGATCCGGCATTCGTTGGGCCGGTCGGTCGCTACCAGAATATCGACGATCCAGTCGTCCGGCAACGCGTTATCGGCGCGCTTCAAGCTTCCATAGGCGTCGGTGTTATTGGGAAAACCGACTTGGTGAGTATCACCTGCACCACGGGGAAAGCCCAACTCTCGGCAGACATCGTCAACCAACTGGTCCAGGACTACATCGAGCACAGCTTTCAGTCCCGAGCAGATGCGACCAAACGCGTCCAAGCCTTTTTTTCGACGCAACTCGACGACTTGAAGCAGCAAGTGGAAACATCTCAGGAACAGCTCTTGGAGCTTCAAAAGAAACTCGGCGTCCTCGGATTTGATCCTAAAGACAACCAGATCACGTCCACGCTCGACTCATTGAGCAAGGCCGCCGGATCTGCGGAACTTGAACGTATCGCAGCGGAGACGCACTACCAGGTGCTTTCCAGCATGGATCCCAGTATTCTCGATCAGGCTGGAAGTGCTTACGCTCCGAGCAACGTTTCGTCGTTGCGAAGTCAACTGAATGCAGCTCGCTCCCGTCTGGCTCAGATCGATACCACCGAAGGGCCCAATCATCCCGACGAGAAGGAAATTCAAAATCAGATTGCCGAACTGAATCGGCAGGTCACGACAGAAGAAAACCGCATCCTGAGCGAGGCGAAACAGGCGTACCTTGCAGCCAAAGCCCAGGAGACCCAGACCAACGCTGCCTTAGATGCCGAGAAAGCCACGGCATATGAGCTGCGCAATGACCTGCTCCAATACAACCTGCGCGAACGAGAGTTTGAATCCGACCGTGCCCTTTACGACGGCTTGCAACAGAAGCTGCGCACAGCTGGCGTAGAGGCAGGATTGGAATCAACCGAAATTGAGCCCATCGACCCGGCCTATCCACCCTTAGGTCCAGCTCTTAAGCCACGCACCGGCATGGTCGTCCTCGATGGCCTGATCATGGCGATCTTCGGGGTCATCTTGGCCTTCCTGCTCGAAAGCCTGGACACCGGTCTGCGTAGCGTCGCCGAGATTGAATCGGTCTCCGGATTGCCTTCCCTGGCGCTCATTCCTCGCGCTCGCCGAAGCGTGTCGGACGAAACATCCCTGTCGACCGTCATGCGCAACCTCGGGACACTATCAAGTCCGAAATCTCAGTTCTCTGAAGCCTTCCGGGCTTTGCGCACATCGCTGCTGTTATCGGTTGCGGGGGGTGAACCACAGGTCATCCTGCTTACCAGTGCAACGCCGTCTGAAGGCAAGACGACTGTTTCCATCAACCTCGCCTGCGTTCTCGCCCAGCGCAATGTGCGCGTTCTTATCATTGATGCGGATCTCCGCCGCCCAACTGTGCATCACCGTTTTGGTCTCAACGGAAAGATCGGCCTCACCTCGGTGTTGACCGGTAGCGCCAGCCTTGAAGAAGCGATTCAGACGGTCCCAGAGATCCCGCAGCTGGACGTTCTCGTGAGTGGTCCAGTTCCCCCTTTCCCGACGGAGATGCTGAGCTCCGACACCATGCATCAGCTACTCGACCGCTGTAAGGGTATTTACACCCACATTGTCATGGACTCGCCCCCACTCTTGTCGGTCACAGACAGCGTGGTACTTGCACGGGATGCGGACGCCGTCGTGATGATTGTCCGGCACGGTAAGTCCAGCAAGCATGCGATGCGCCGCGCACGCGATCTCCTCGTCCGCTCCGGAGCGCCGGTCACCGGTATC
>Ga0302140_10007226_pt1 | contig 13883 bp, 9 predicted proteins | sample I_Bog_E1_1_FD_202095 | JGI IMG/M metagenome (GOLD analysis project Ga0302140, IMG submission 202095) | Peat permafrost microbial communities from Stordalen Mire near Abisko, Sweden - I_Bog_E1_1 | ecosystem: Environmental > Terrestrial > Soil > Wetlands > Peat | place: Sweden: Abisko, Stordalen...
TTTCCGAACTGCCCCAACTGATGGAGATCACACTGGGGTTGTTCTTGGAATCGTTGATGGCGGCGGTGATGGCAGCCAGGAATCCCTGCGTGGTGTTCTCGCCGAAGTAGACCACAATGTGAGCTCCGGATGCGATGGACCCGGCCACTTCGATATCAAGAAGCACTTCGCCATCGGGACCGTTGGGGTCGCCCGTTGGATGGTTCTTGCCTTTGCCTACCGATACCGCCGTCACAGTGGGTTCGGGGCTGATGTTCTGGCCGGCGAAGTAGGCTTTCAAATCCGCCGTCTTGAATCCGCCGCCGAGTTCGATGATGCCGATGGTTTGTCCGGCGCCGTTCGCCTTGGGATAATCATACGCTTGCGCGACAACCAGGGGCGAATACGAGAGCGATACGGCGTTCGCGTGCGCAACGCCCTTGTGGGAGGTGGAAGAGCGACGTCGATAATGCGTGTGGGCTTGCTGGCGCTGATCGAAGCCAAAGATCCCTTCGACGACGCCCGAAAGCGATGGCGGGACGTTGAGCGTGCCGGTGCGCGCCCGGAAGCTGCGGCCGGCTTCATGATATTGGCTGACTTGCGCGTCAAATGCCTTTTGCGTTTGAGCGAGCGTGCCGGAGACGGTTACGGTGCGACTGCTGGCGTCGGTGCCGACTACGGTGAGGCCTTCCGATTTCGCATAGTCCGCCACCTTCTCCAGGTCCGCGGGATTTGCGCCAAACTGTTCCGCAAGTTCTTCACGAGTAAACTGCTTGGAAGGGTTTTCGGGAATGGGGGCGCGGCGCCGGACGGTGATAGTGAGGGTGACGAGTTCGTTGGGGTCGGATGCGCCGGCGGGAGACGCGACAGCGGGTGCAGGCCTGTCGCTGCCCTTGAGTTGAACTTTGTTATGGGCCATAACGAAACTCTATAACAGAACGAGTGAGGCGACTACGCAATTGCGAACAATTTTTCTACTATATGGAATTAATCTGTGCTTATTTGGCCAGACTTTCGACGTCGTGATACGAAATGGAAGAGTGATGGATCCGGAGTCGGGCCTCGATGCGGTGCGGCAGATCGGCATCCGGAACGGGCGCATTGCGGCGCTCACCCCAAGCGCTTTGCAGGGTAAGGAAGTGATTGAAGCACAAGGGCTTGTGGTTGCGCCTGGGTTCATCGATCTGCATTCCCACGGGCAGACGGAGGAGAACTACTTATTGAAGGCGCGAGACGGCGTGACCACCGCGCTTGAGATGGAAGTGGGCGTAAATCCTGTCGCTAAATGGTATGACGCGCGAGCCGGAAAAGCGTTGATTAATTTCGGCGCGTCATCAGGACATATTCCCGCAAGAATGGCTGTGATGGGCGATACGGGCGACTTTTTGCCGCGCGATCATGCCGTGAAAGAGACGGCCACGGCGGCGCAGCAGGCGGAGATTCTGCGGCTCGTGCGACAGGGGCTGGACGAGGGCGGATTGGGCATCGGGCTGGGCATTGCATACGTGCCGTCCGCTTCGCGATCCGAAATTCTGGATCTGTTCCAACTGGCCGGCGAACGCGGGATGGCGTGCTTTGTACACATGCGCAACCCGGGCCCGATTGAGCCGGGCGTGGTGGATGCGCTGCAGGAAGTGCTGGCGGACGCGGCCGCAACGGGGGCTGGGTTACATGTGGTCCACATCACCAGCATGGCTTTTCGTCAGACGGACTTGTGTTTGCGGATGATCCACGGCGCGAAGGCGCATGGCCTGGATGTGAGCACGGAAGCATATCCTTATACAGCAGGCATGACCGGCCTCGAGACGGCGGTCTTCGACGCGGGCTGGCAGGAGCGGCTGGGGATCGGGTTCGGAGATCTGCAATGGATCGCGACCGGCGAACGGTTGACGGCCGAAAGCTTCGCGCGCTATCGCAAGCAGGGCGGGCTGGTGATTCTGCACAGCATTCCCGACGACGTGGTGCGCATGGCGGTGGCGGACCCGGCAGTGATGATCGCGAGCGACGGGTTGATCACAGACGGTAAAGGACATCCGCGCGGGGCCGGCACGTATGCGCGCGTTCTGGCGAAGTATGTCCGGGAAGAGCATGCGTTGACATTGATGGATGCGATCCGCAAAATGAGCCTGATGCCGGCGCAGCGGTTGGAGCGGGTAAGTCCAGCGATGCGGCAGAAGGGGCGCATTCGTGTAGGCGCCGATGCGGACCTTACTCTGTTCGATCCAGGCAGGGTTCAGGATGCGGCGACTTATGAACATCCGGCGCAACCTTCGAAAGGGATTGAGTATGTCTTAGTGAATGGGACCCCGGTGGTGCGGAAGGGCGAGTTAGTGGTGGGCGGCGAGCCCGGCCGCGGCGTAAAGAGTGAGGCATGGCGGAAAGAACATTAAAGGAACAGATTGTCCGGCGCGGCTCATTAGTGGCGGGGCTGCTGCTATTGACGATCGGAATTGGCACGGCGGGATTCTCGCTGATTGATCGCTATCCGGTGTTCGACGCGTTCTATATGACGCTGATCACCATTACGACGGTGGGCTATGCGGAAGTGCATCCATTGAGCCAGCCGGGGCGATATTTCAATTCCTTTCTGATCCTGTTTGGCGTGAGCGTCATGTTCTTTTCGGTAGGGGCCATTACACAGACGGTGATTGAGCTGGAGTTACAGGATGTATTCGGGAAGCGCAGAAGGAAACGAATGATCGACAAGCTGGAGAATCATTTCATCATATGCGGGTATGGCCGGGTGGGGCGGCACGCGTCATACGAGTTGCTGCGGGCCGGCGCGGCTTTCGTGGTGATCGACATGCGGGACGAGCGGGTGACTCGCGCGATGAACGAGGGCATGACGGCGTTCCACGGGGATTCGACGCGCGATGAAACGCTGCGGGCCGCGGGCATTATGCGAGCCAGAGGCCTGGTATCGGCGCTGGCCACGGACGCGGACAATCTGTTCGTGATTCTCTCCGCGAAGACATTGAATCCGAAACTGATGGTGGTGACGCGGGCGGCGGAAGAAGAGGCGGAAGAAAAACTGCGCCGCGCGGGGGCGGATACGGTTTTCGCGCCGTACACCATTACGGGACACCGGTTGGCGCAGGCGCTGCTGCGTCCGCATGTGGCCAAGTTCCTGGATTTCGCGACCCAGGATATGGGTCTCGACGTGGAGATCGAACAAGTGCAGGTGAAGCCGGGAACGGAGTTCGCGTCAAAGACGTTGCGGGAAATGCAGTTGCGGCGGGACTTGGGGGTGATCGTGCTGGCCATCCGCAAGCCGGGTGGCGAGATGCTGTTCAATCCACCGGCCGATCTTGAGATTGCCCCGGGCGCATTTCTGATTGCGATGGGCCAGTCGCCGCAATTGCGAAAGCTGGAAGATCTGTTGACCAATCAGACCCGGTGAGCGGGGATATACTGGCGGCTATGTTTCCCTTTGTCTATTTAGCTGTCTCCTTAGCCGCGGCCCTGCTGGCGGCCCAGAGTGGGCCGGCCCCGGTTTCGCGTCCGCCCATCGTCGGCGTGGCGCATATCGGGTTGCGCACCAGCAACATTGAGGCGGCGCGTGGATTTTATGGTAAGGTGCTGGGGTTTCAGGAACCCTTCTCGTTAGATAAGCCCACGGGCGGCTTGATGCTGACTTACTTCAAGGTGAACGACCACCAGTACGTGGAGGTGTTCCCGGAACTCAGTGGCCCGACGGAAGACCGGCTGTCTCATATTGCGTTCGAGACCACCAATCTGGAGCAACTGCGAGCGTATCTGGCGGCGAATGGAGTGAAGGTGCCGGCCGCGGTGCAGACCGGGCGGGACGGGAACGTAAACTTCATGATTTCCGATCCGGACGGCCATCATGTGGAGTTCGTGCAATATATGGCGGGGTCGCTCCACACCAAAAACTTCGGGAAGTTTCTGTCGGCCGACCGGGTTTCGCAGCACATCATTCACGTGGGCGTCACCATTTCCGACCGCGCCGCGGCGGACCATCTTTACCGTGACATTCTGGGCTTCCACGAGACCTGGCATGGCGGGATGAAGGACGAGCGGACGGATTGGGTGGATATGCGCGTGCCCGATGGAACGGATTGGCTGGAGTATATGCTGAACGTCAAGAACCCAAGCCCGAGGACGCTGGGCGTGATGCACCACCTGGCCTTGGGTGTGCCGGATGTGCAAGCTGGGTTCAAGTTGGTTACCGAGCGCGGGTATAAGGCCGAGCCGCCAAAGATCGGGCGGGATGGTAAGTGGCAGTTGAATTTATATGATCCGGATTTGACGCGAGCGGAACTGATGGAGCCGAAGCCGGTTGAGACGCCGTGTTGTTCGCCGATTGAGCAATAGGCCATTTCGCCGATCGCAGCATCCGGGCATACTCGACGTCGTCGTTCGGGAATCGGCCGAAAATTCGGCGTCTCCAGATGTCATGCCCTGGACGCGCGCTCCGCAAATAATTTCGTTGACTCAATAATTTCGTTACCCTTGACAGCATCATGCGTCTGTTGTAAATAGATTAGGTGTGTTGTTGTAGATTAATTAGGGGTAGCGCGGAGCAAGCATGAGTAAACGGTCGGATCTGATCCAAGGAACACTGGACCTGCTGATCCTGAACACCATTTCACTGGCGCCGCAGCATGGCTGGGCCATTGCGAAGCGCATCCAACAAGTCTCGAATGAAGTGCTGCAGGTGAGCCAGGGCGCGCTTTACCCGGCTCTGCACAGGCTCGAGCAGCAGGGCTGGATACGTGCCGAGTGGCGCGTAACGGAGGCCGGCCGGGACGCGAAATTCTACAGCATGACCAAAGCCGGCCGCACGCAATTGCAAAAGGAACTGGCGCAGTGGGAGCGGCTTTCGAACGCCGTCGGCCAGGTGATCCGCATGCTTCCCGAGGCGGCGTCATGAAGGTCCGGCGGTTCTACGACATCTTCCGCCTGCGGCTTCGATCCTTGTTGGGCAAGACCGCGGTGGAGAGCGAACTCGACCGGGAACTGCGCTTCCATTTCGATCAACTTGTGCAGGAGAACATCGCGCGCGGAATGCCGCCCACCGAAGCGCGCCACGCGGCTATGCGGATGATTGGCGGGCTCGCTCAAATACAGGAGGAATGCCGGGATATGCGCCGCACCAATCAACTGGAAACCATCTGGAATGACTTAAAATACGCCGTCAGGATACTGAGCCGGACGCCCGGTTTCACCGCCGTCATTGTGCTGACGTTAGCACTAAGCATCGGCGCCAACAGCGCGATTTTCAGCGTCATCGAAGGGGTGTTGTTGAGGCCGCTGCCCTTCGCGCACCCGGAGCGCATCGTGCGCATTTTTCTCACCAGCGACACCTACCCGAAGTTCCCGCTGAACCCAAACGATTTTCGCGACTTTCGTTCGCGCAACCGGACTTTCGACAGCCTCGCCGCCATCACAAGACAAGATGTGCAACTCTCCGGCGCCGGCGAGCCGGTCATGTTGCGCGCATTCGAAGTGACCGCGGGCTACTTCCGCGTGCTCGGCTTCACGCCGGCGCGAGGCCGCGAGTTCACTACCACCGACGAGTTGCCGGAACATGGGCGGCTCGCAATCTTGAGCGACCGGTTCTGGCACGCGAGGTTTGCAGCCGACCGGAACATCGTCGGCCGATCAATCACTCTGAATGCAGTGCCTTTCACGGTCGTCGGTGTGATGCCGCCCGGCGTGCAGCATCCCGGCAATGACTACCATGCCGTCCCCGACGGCGACACAGTGGATGTATGGTATCCGTTCACGTTTGAAGGAAGCCCGAATAATCGCGGCAGCCATTTTATGGACGGCATCGGACGCCTGAAGCCCGGTGTAACGCCGGAACAGGGCAACGCGGATTTGAGCGGAGTGCTGAACCAACTGGGAAATGAGCATCCGGGCGATAAAGGCTGGCACATTTACCTTGTCCCTCTGTTTCGAGAGATGGTTGGACGGACGCAGCGCATGTTATTCGTGCTTTTGGGAGCGGTCGGATTGCTGCTGTTGATCGCGTGCGTGAACGCGGCGAACTTATTACTGGCCCGGTCCAGCGTGCGGCAGCGCGAGATCGCCGTACGGTCCGCATTGGGCGCGTCGCGTACGCGCATCGTGCGCCAGTTACTCACGGAAAGCCTACTGATCGCGCTGGCAGGCGCGGCATTGGGGACGCTGCTCGCGCTGGGCGGCGTTCGCGCGCTGGTGTTCCTGCTTCCGCCGGGGTTTCCACGCGCTGCGGAGATACACCTGAACCTGGTGGTGTTTGGATTCACTCTTCTCATCGCGTTACTTACCGGGCTGCTGTTCGGTTTGGTTCCCGCGCTGGCGGCCGCGCGCACAGACATACAGCAGAGCCTGCGTGAAGGTGGCCGCGCGTCTACCGGTAGCCAGCGCCAGGTGCGCGTGCGCGATGTTCTCGTGGTGGGCGAGACCGGGCTTGCGTGCGTGCTTCTGATCGCCGCGGGGTTGATGCTCCACAGTTTTGTCAACCTGCTGCGCGCCGATCCAGGCTTTCGTCCTCAGCAGGTACTGACGGCTTCGATTTCGCTGCCCAGACAGCAATATCATGATGGCCCGCAAAGAAGCCGATTCTACGCGCAACTGATCGACAGCGTCGCATCGCTTCCCGGAGTGCGATCGGCCGGAATGGGGACGGATTTACCTTGGACGGGCTACGACGAAAACACGGGCTTCGATGTCGAAGGCCGTTCTGCCGCGGCCAATGACAACAACTCAGCGCGCTACCATGCAGCTTCTCCGGACTATTTCCACGCCCTGGGGGTGACGCTGCTTCATGGACGATTCTTTACAGCCTCGGACGACGCCAAAGCTACGAAAGTCCTGATTGTCAACGAGGCAATGGCGAGGCGCTACTGGCCGGGAGCGGATGCAGTGGGCAAACGGATCACCTTTGAAGATCACCCGAAAGAGAAAGATTGGGTCCGTGTTGTTGGTGTCCTGGGGGATGTAAAAGACCAGGCCGACAGCGCCGCAGGTCATCCCGCTTTCTGGTGGCCACTCGCGCAAGCGCCCTTTCCGGATGTCTCGGTGGCGATTCGAGCGCAAGGCGATCCCGTTCTCCTGACCGATCAATTGCGCACCGCCGTCAAACGGCTTGATCCGGGGCTAGCGGTTGCCGATGTGAGACTGATGAAACAGATCGCCGACGCCTCCGTAGCTACCCAGAGATTCTCGCTCTTTCTGGTGGGGTTGTTTGCCGCGCTGGCATTAGTACTGGCGACTATAGGCATGTACGGCGTGATTTCCTATTCGGTCAGTCAGCGCATGCATGAATTCGGGATGCGTATGGCGCTGGGCGCGAAGCCTGGGGATTTGATGCGATTGATTCTGGGGCAGGGCGTCAAGCGGGCCCTTGCCGGCGCGGCGATCGGATTATTGTGTGCGGCGGCGCTCGCTCGTCTCTTGGGTAACCTTCTTTACGGAGTGAGTGGCGCTGATCCCGTTACATTTTTCGCGGTTGCCGTGCTGGCGATTGCAACTGCCGCGATAGCTTGTTATCTGCCAGCACGGCGAGCGGCCGGCGCTGATCCCATGCACTCATTGCGAACGGAGTAAACTCCCATGAACGCTCCACGTTGGGTTCAGTTCTGCCGTCCGTAAGGCATCTTGGACCGGAACTCGCGGTAGCGGATCTAACCTTCATGACGCAAATCGCCGACGAGTCACCCCCTCGACCCGGCGTTTTGCATTGTTCTTAGTAGGCTTATTTGCAGCGCTTGCATTAGTGCCGGCGAGCATTTGAATGTATGGGTAATTCTTATTCCGTGAATCGGCGTGTGCATAAGTTTGGATGCGCTTGGCGACGGGTGCGCGGCCGGGGTTTCGGGCTGCTCAGCACGGCGGGTTTGGCGCGATTGCCGGGCAGTTTTGTTATACGGGGTCAGTGGCGCCGACCCGGTTTACATCTGGTGCTGTGGCGTTGATCACGCTTGTGACAGGTTCTTTCGCTTGTTATCGGCCAGCGCAACGCCCGGGCGCAGCCGATCCGATGGAGTCGTTGAGAGCGGAATACGGTACTCTGAAGCTTACAGAGGATCGGCCATGACCATCGAACTAAAGCCCGAGCAGGAACAACTCGTCGAAGACGCCCTGCGCTCCGGCGCGTATCGAAGCAAGGAAGATGTTATCGAGCGCGCGCTTGCGGTCTTGCATGAACAGGACGAATGGCTGACCCTAAATCGAAGCGACGTCGACGCAAGAATTCGAAATGGCATCGCGCAACTGGAACGCGGCGAGGGCATCCCCGAAGATGAACTCGACGAATACCTTGGACGGCTGAAGGCTCAGCAGGGGTGAAACGCCGGTACGTCCTAGCTCCCGATGCCGCAGGCGACTTAGTGCAAATCTGGCGTTACTTGAAAAAGGAAAGCAATCAGGAAACCGCGGATCGGGTAGAATCCGTCATCCGCGGCAAGCTCATTTACCTGGCGGACTTTTCGAACGCCGGTCATTTGCGGACTGATCTCACGTCGGCGCCGGTTCGTTTCATTGCGGTGTATTCCTAGCTGATCGTCTACCTTCCGAGCACAAGACCGCTCCGGGTTGTCGCCATTCTTCATGGCTACCGTGATATCGCTGAAATTTTGAGAAATCGGTTTTGAACCGCACCCGCGTGATTTGGTCGGTTCGAGCGTGAGCGTTAGTTGCCGGTGCAGAACGATTCAGGGCAGCTGCAATCTGGTTGATCTGAGTAGAATCGTCGGGCACAACTGCCTCTACGCTACCGCCGCTTCCCGCATCTCATGTTCCCCATGGAACTTGACCGAGACCAACTTAGAAACTCCCGCCTCCTGCATGGTCACTCCATACATGCTCTGCGCCGATTCCATGGTCTTCTTGGAGTGCGTGATCACAATAAACTGCGTATCGATACTCATATCGCGGAGCAACCTTGTAAGTCGTCCGATGTTGGCCTCATCGAGCGGCGCATCCACTTCATCCAGCACGCAGAACGGACTCGGCTGATACCGGAAAATGGCCATCAGCAGCGACAACGCAGCCAGTGCCTTCTCACCGCCCGAGAGCAGCAGCACATTCTGCAGCTTCTTCCCTGGAGGCGACGCCACAATGTCGATGCCACTCTCGTTGGCATTCTCCGCGTCGGTCAATCGCATCTCACCCGTGCCGCCGCCAAACAGAGTCGTGAAGCAAACGGAGAAGTTCTTATTAATGGCCTCGAACGCCTCCATGAACCTGGCCTTTGAAACCTGGTCGATCTCACTGATGGCCTTCTCGGTGTCGCGAATGGAATCGATCAGATCCTTGCGCTGCGTGGTCAGGAATTCCTGCCGCTGCACCGCGACTTCAAACTCTTCCAGAGCCGAAGGATTGATGGGCCCCAGCGCCTCAATCTTACCCTTCACTTCCTGATAATTCCGCTCCGCTTCGGACACTCCTTCGGCGTCCAGAATCTGCTCGGATTTTTCGAGTTCCGCAAGCGCCACGCCCAATTCCTTGCGGCTGGTTTCATCGAGGAACTTCAGCTCGGCCTGCCGGCGCACCAGATCGATCTCCACTTGCGACCTGCGCTCATAACCAACCTCGATGCGCGCCCGCAGTTGTTTCAAGGCTTCCTCGGCCGCCGCGAATTCGACGCGATGCGAAGCTTCCTGGTTGGCGAGGCCCGCTACGCTGGTTTCGCGCACGATGATATCTTCCGCCAATTGCGTCGCGCGTTTATCGAGCTCGATGTTCTCTTCGAGCAATCGCGAACGCGTCTCACCCATGCGCTCGATTTCGGTCGCCAGGTTCTGGCGTCGATTGGTAATATCGCGCGACTGGCCATCCAACCGCTGTAGCGCGGCAGCCTGTGCGCGCGACCGCTCTTCGAGGCCCGCCAGTTCCGCGCGCAGAGCGGAGTGTTCCTCGCGCACTCGATGCGCCTCCGCGTCCACGGTTTCCAGTTCCGCGCGAGACGCTTCCAAAGCGCGTTCACGCTCGGCCCGCTCCGCATCCTTCTGCGCAACGGCTTCGCTGTTCCGGGCGCGCTGCTCGGCCGAGCGCTCCTTCTCACGCTCCAGACGCTCCAGTTCCAGACGCGCAATCGAGATGCGGGATTGTGCGCGGTTATGTTCCTCGGTGAGTTTGCGCTGCTCGGCCTGCAGCGCGACGGCGTCTTTCTCGCGGGCCTGCTGCGATTGCCGCAGGCGGTCAAGATCGGCTTCCAGTTGCGAGATCTCCCGCGCCAGTTCTTCCTGCGTCTTTACCTGAATCCCCAGTTCGCGCTCTTTGCCGGTGAGCGCGACGGCCAACTCGCGCACCTCGCGCTTCAACGCCAGCGGACCCGACGACTTCTTGCGTCCACCGGTCAGCGTCGCACCCTGGTAGCAACGGCCGTCTTCCAGCAGAAAGTACAGTTCCGGATAACCAGCCGCAAAATCGCGCGCCTGGTCGGCCGTCTCGGCCAGATAGCATTGCGCCAGTCGCGGCAGTAACGTACCAGCCTGCCCGGTGAGCCCGTTCGAGAAACGGAGATGATCGGTGAGTCGCGGCAGTGGAACGCGGGCTTGCAAAAGCTCGCGATCGTTCGCTGCGTTTTCCACAACAAACGTGGCGCGGCCTTCCAGATCGGAACGCAGAACCTGCATCCCCGCTTCGGCCTGCTGCCAGTCTTTCATCACGACATATTCCAGCTCGTGATGCAGAAACTCTTCCGCCGCGCGCTCGTACTGCGGGTCCACCTCGACGAAATCCGCCAGCACGCCCGCGGCCTTCAGGCCATTACCGTTGCGTTCAAATGCGCCCAGCAAACGCTTCACGGTCTCGGTGGTGTAAGAGTGATGCGCCAGAACGTTTTCCAGCGACTCCTTGCGCGCGCGAAGCCGGGAAGATTCCCCACGCAGCCCGTCGATCATCCCGCGTAATTCCGCGGCTTTCTGGCGCTGCACACCCAGGTCGAGTTCCGTACGCTTGCGTTCGCCGGTGATGGATTCCAGTTCCAGTTGCTGCTCGCCCAGGTCGCGCGACAGCTTTTCGCGAGCCACAGCCAGACGCTCCACCTCCCCCGATGCAGCTTCTTCCTCGCGCTTCGACCGCGTGGTTTCCCGTTCGATTCCCGCCAGAAATTCGTCAATCTGCGCGAGTTGATTCTTCAGATTCGACGCTTCGCCCAACAGTCGCAGAACGATCACGCGGCCCGCTTCGATGGCGCGCTCCTGCTCTCGAACACGATTCTGCAGAGACTCGCGCTCGTTGTTCTTGGCCAGCATCTGATTGCGCGATTGCGTGATCTGCTGTTCCAGTTCCTGAAGAGATTCACGCAGCGTCGCGCGCTCGGCATCCACCTGCTGCAGCCGGTTCTCCAGTTCCTGCGATTCGCCCTCATTGCGCGTCATCCGCGTTTCGATGGCGCCCGATTCCTTCACCTGCGCTTCCAGTTTGCCGCGCGTTCGCTCGGCTTCCACATTCAAGTCCGCCAGTTGCTTGCGTGCTTCGGTGAGGCGCTGTTCCAGGTCGTAACAGGCCATCTGCAAGGCTTCCCGCGCCGTCTCGCCGGCGGCCACTTCGATGGCCGCTTCGCGCAGTTCGGTAGCGGCGGTTTCCAGTTCCGCCGCGGCCTGCGCCACTTCCATTTCCAGTTGCTGCGAACGCGCGCTGAGCACGGTGCGCAGTCGCGCATCCATTTCGATCTTGAGTTCGCCGTAGCGCTTGGTCCGCGCGGCCTGCCGCTTCAACGAGTTGGCCTGCCGCGTCACTTCTTCCAGAATGTCGAAAACGCGGGCCAGGTTCTGCTTGGCGCTTTCGAGCTTTCCCTCGGCGAGCCGCTTGCGGGATTTGAATTTGCTAATTCCCGCGGCTTCTTCGATCACCGCGCGGCGGTCGTAAGGGCGCGAACTCAGAATCTGGCCGATCCGCCCCTGCTCGATAATGGCGTAGCTTTCCGGCCCCAGGCCACTGCCCATAAACAGATCCTGAATATCTCGCAGGCGCGCGATACGGCCGTTAATAAGATACTCGCTTTCACCGGAACGGAACAAGCGGCGCGTGATGGTGATTTCACCCGGCGTGACGCGTGCCTGCGTGCCCAAAATGGCCGGACCGTGCCCGTTATGACCATTCTCGGCGGGCGGGATGACGGTGATTTCAACAGGATTGTCGGCGTCGGCATTTTCCAGGGTGGCGACAGGTTGCCGGGGCGTGGGATCGAGCAAAGTCATGGTGACCGAGGCCATGCCGACGGCCTTGCGGTCGCGCGTTCCCGCGAAGATCACGTCCTCCATGCGGGCGCCGCGCAGGCTTTTGGCGGACTGCTCACCGAGCACCCAACTGATGGCATCGCTCAAGTTGCTCTTCCCGCAGCCGTTCGGCCCGACCACCGCGGCAATGCCGTCGCCCCGGAAGCGCAACTCCGTACGATCGCAGAAAGACTTGAAACCCTGTAATTCGACTTTTTTTAGCTTGAGCAAAGCGTTTCCTCTCGGTCGCTCGGGGGATGTCTTGATGCTACCCCGAAGCCCGATGAAAGTAAAGTATCACGACCACGATATGTAGTGGTCTTCATACTGTAAACGCTGTGGGTAGAGGGGCGCAAGCTGATTTATGCAGCTTTCTGTGGAAGAATGGCGGGTGTCGTCACTTCCCGAATGTCGAGATCATCTCGATCCCGTCCCCGGTCACGATGCTGATGTGCCCTGACCACGGTAGTTCTGTGCGCAACGCCCGATCCACGAGAGGCGCCAAGTTCTCAGGAACCGGTCGAAATACACGGAAGAGAATGACGCCAGCGCGTTTGAGCGCGACCGGCGGTTGGAGGGCAAGCTGCCAGAAGTCCCTTTCGAGCGTCAGGATCACCCGGCCGCCCGCTTCTGCACGCTCGATCAAAGCGCGATCTCTCAGACCTGGAAAATCGATGCGCGCCGACAGGATGCCACGACCTTGAGCGCGGAGAAGTTGAATGACCGGGCGAGGGGAAGTTTTCGTCAGCCAGAAGTCTCATTCAGGCCAGAAGGGGATCGGCCCTGTATTCATGCGCGAGATAGCTCGCGTACGCCAGGCATGCGAGGATATCTTCTCTAGTGATTCCGGGGTAGTTCTTGAGAATCTGATCTTCGGACTGGTCGGCCGCCAACAGTCCCAAAATGAACTCGACGGCAAGGCGTGTGCCGCGGACAATCGGTTTTCCGGCAAGTATCTCGGGATCGACGGTAATTCGCGCCGGCAAAGACATGATCTCAGATTACCCCGCGGCGCGCTGAGGAGTCGTCATTTAGTGATCATGGCGTCGGCATTGGGCATTCCAGGTTCGCCGTCTTCATCAGGCCCCACATAAAGCCCACCTGGGTGAACGTCCTCTTGTTACCGTCGAAAAACCAATGCTCCAGTGGTACGCCGACCGGAGCGTACGGGGTCCCGGATTTCGCGTCGGGACAACCGGGGTGTTTATGCCCCGAGTCCGGATCGGGGCAGATGAAGAATGTGAGCGATTCGAAGCTATCGTTCGTAGTCGCCCTGGAATGGCAAGTCATGCATGACGAAGCATTAGCAAAGCCACTTTCGAACGCCCGATTACCGAGCAATGTCGGTAGCCCATCCTCCTCATAGGAGGCCTGAGTTCCCACGAGCCGGTAGTTGGTCAATACCTCACCCGTTCCGGTTCTCGAAAGGAGATCCAAGAGTTGCCTTGTGGGCGCTCCCTTGGAAGTAAAGCCGAATGAATCATGGCAGCACATTCCCGGACCGGGGTCTGTGTCGCCAGGCTTGGGGGCATAAGCAACTAGGGCCCGATGTTCCCACGTAGCCCAAAACCAGTTTGGAAATTTTGCGTCTTTGAAGGCAGCGTGAAACGCCAATAAACAGTAAGTCTGGCGCCCAATGGCCTCACAGTGAAAGTCCTGGGCGTTGACATGGCTTAGTTTCAGACACCCGTCGTCTACGCACGTGTCACCGTCCAGAGCGCACCAATC
>Ga0302140_10007232_pt1 | contig 13878 bp, 9 predicted proteins | sample I_Bog_E1_1_FD_202095 | JGI IMG/M metagenome (GOLD analysis project Ga0302140, IMG submission 202095) | Peat permafrost microbial communities from Stordalen Mire near Abisko, Sweden - I_Bog_E1_1 | ecosystem: Environmental > Terrestrial > Soil > Wetlands > Peat | place: Sweden: Abisko, Stordalen...
GCAACCATGTTGGGCTTCTTCGTTACCGTCCTGATCTACGTTCTGGTTTCCGTGCTGCCTTTCGGCGTCGCGACCCAAGCGCAATTATCTGCCTTGGCGCCACCGTCCATGGCTCCCATCCTTGGTTCTATTGTCGGCAAATGGGGCGAGTACTTCATTAATATCGGCGTTCTGATCTCAGTGCTCGCATGTTGGCTGGTCTGGACAATGCTCGTTGCTGAGTTGCCCTGGGCTGCGGCCAAGGACGGTACCTATCCGAAGGTTTTCTCCGCAACCAATGAGAACGGCGCCGCCTCGGTCTCGCTGTGGGCTTCCACTGCCGTAATGCAAGCGATGATGATCATCGTGTTCTTCTCAAACAACGCCTGGAACGTGATGCTTTCCATCACTGGCGTGATGATCTTGCCGGCCTACATCGGGGCCACAGGCTTCTTGTGGCAGCGGATGGCCATGGGGCAGTATCCGGCCAGCGCGAAGATCGGCAAGAGGAGCGCGTTGCTCAGCAGCGTGCTCGGCACCGTCTACGGCTTCTGGCTCGTCTACGCGGCCGGCCTTCAGTATATGATTGCCGGCGCCGTCTTCTTCGCCCTTGGCAATATCGTTTACATCTGGGCCCGCAAGGAACACGCCCCCGGAGAGGCCGTCTTTACAAAGGTCGAGCTGACCGTGGCGCTTGCCCTCGTGGCGGTCGGCGCAACCGCGGTGTGGATGCTGTTTTCGGGGCACCTGACGCAGGTGTATTCAACGTGAGTTCCCACGCAAAGTCTGTCCCGACATTGGAATTGGGTTAACTGGCCGCCAGGAACGCTGTATCAAACCAGGTCCTGAATGACGGAGGAATCGATATGCCAAGAGGTTTGAATTCAGAGGTGGGGCGTCTACGCAAGGTGCTGGTGTGCCGTCCGGGTCTGGCGCAGAAGCGCCTGACGCCAGCCAACTGCAAAGATCTCCTGTTCGATGATGTGCTGTGGGTGTCGCAGGCGAGGAACGATCATGACGCCTTCACCAGTGCCATGACCGAACGCGGTGTCGAGGTTTTTGATCTGGTCGATCTGCTGGCCGAGACAATGAGTGATCCAGTGGCTCGCAACTGGTTGCTCGATCGCAAACTCGGCTCCAATTTCATCGACCCTGAGGGGGCGGAGGGGTTGCGCCCTTGGCTCGAAACCCTGCCACCAATCCAATTGGCCGAATTCCTGATCGGGGGTTTGGTTCGGGCCGAGCTTCCCTTCCAACTCGAAGGCCTGGTGGCACAATGCGCCAGTGTGGCCGATCTGCTGACTCCGCCCCTTCCCAACACGCTGTTCACTCGCGATAGCAGTTGCTGGATCCATGATGGGGTGGTGCTCGGCTCCATGTACTGGCCTGCACGAAGACAGGAAACGCTGCTCACAGCGGCCGTCTATCGTTTTCATTCGGTGTTCGCTGCCACGCATAACATATGGTGGGGCGATCCCGACCAGGACCACGGCCTGGCGTCTCTCGAGGGCGGTGATGTCATGCCCCTTGGACAAGGTGTGGTCCTGGTCGGCATGGGCGAGCGAACCTCGCCCCAAGCGGTCAGCCAGCTGGCGCGCAGCCTGTTCGCGCGCGGCGGCGCGGACCGGGTCCTCGCCGCGCAGATCCCCAAATCCCGCGGAGCGATGCACCTCGATACCGTGTTCACCTTCTGCGATATCGATCTCGCAACCATCTTCCCAGAAGTCGTCAACGAGATACGTGTCCACAGCCTGCGGCCTGGAGCACGGGAAGGCAGCCTGGATGTGCGCAGGGAATCACGTCCGTTCCTCGAAGTGGTGGCAGAGGCGATAGGACTTGCCCGGCTGCGCGTCGTGGCCACCGGCGGCGATGAATACGAGGCCGAGCGTGAACAGTGGGATGACGGCAACAACTTGCTGGCCCTCGCTCCCGGTGTCGTGATGGCCTACAACCGGAATACCTATACCAACACCTTGCTGCGCAAGGCAGGCGTGGAAGTGATCACAATCCCGAGCGGAGAGCTCGGTCGCGGCCGCGGCGGCAGCCATTGCATGACCTGCCCGATCGAGCGCGATGGGCTCTGACGACGCCTCGTGGCCTGGCTTCTTCTCCCCCGAGTGTTCCAACAAACCCCTTCACCTCTCAAAGGATTGCCCCATGGCCATTAACCTCAAAGGACGCAGTTTCCTCACGCTCATGGACTTCACACCCCTGGAAGTCCGCTATCTGCTGGACCTCAGCCACGACTTGAAGGCCAAGAAGCGGATGGGCATCTTCAACTACCTGCTTCAGGGCAAGAACATCGTTCTGCTCTTCGAGAAGCCTTCAACCCGCACCCGCTGCGCCTTTGAGGTGGGTGCGCTGGAGGAGGGCGCTCACGTGACCTTCCTGGATTCCAGCAGTTCCCATATGGGCAAGCAGGAATCCCTGGAAGACAGCGCCAGGGTTCTGGGCCGCTTCTATGACGGCATCGAATACCGCGGTTTCAAGCAGGAAATCGTGGAGCAGTTGGCCAAGCATAGTGGTGTGCCGGTGTGGAACGGCCTCACCGATACGGATCACCCCACCCAGATCCTGGCGGACTTCCTGACCATCGAAGAACACTGCGCCAAGCCCCTGTGCAAGGTAAAACTCGTCTTCTGCGGCGATATCCGCAATAACACTTGCCGCGCCCTGATGTCCGGCGCCGCCAAGACCGGCATGCACGTTGTGGCGCTTGGCCCCAAGGATCGCAACCCCGACGAGGCGGTCCTGGCGAGCATGCGCGAAGCGGCCAAGATAACCAGCGCCGTCATCGATGTGACCGACAATATTGATCAAGCCGTGAAGGACGCCGATGTGATCTATACCGACGTATGGGCCTCCATGGGTGAGGAGGACCAGATTCAGGCCCGGGTGAAGCTCCTGACTCCCTATAAGGTCACCATGGAGATGATTGAGAAGACTGGGAATCCTGACGTACTCTTCCTGCACTGCCTGCCCTCCTTCCATGGCTTCGAGACCCAAATGGCCAAGGAACAAAAGGAGAAGGGTTTCGACATCCGCGAAGTTACCGATGAGGTGTTCCGCAGCAAGCACTCTGTAGTCTTCGATGAGGCCGAGAATCGACTGCACACCATCAAGGCTGTCCTGGTTGCCACGCTGTAATTCTTTCCGGAACCCAGTTCTCGGTGCCCCCAAGGAAACCCCATGCCCAAGAAAATTGCTCTCATCGCCATTGGTGGCAATGCTCTTCTGGAAGCAAAGCAGAAAGGACTCCAGGAAGAGCAGTTGGAGAACGCCCGCGAATGTGCGGAGATGTTCGCCAATGTCATCAAGGAGGGCTTCGCCCTCTGCATCGTTCACGGCAATGGGCCACAAGTTGGCAACATCTTGGTCCAGCAGGATGCTGTTGCCAATCGGATCCCTCCTTACACTCTGGATATCTGCGTCGCCATGACCCAGGGCTCCATGGGCTATATGATCGAACGCCTGCTCCTCGATCGCCTGCACCAAATGGACATGAAAATCCCTGTCACGACCGTGCTCACCGAGGTGCTGGTGGACAACCAGGACCCTGGTTTCCTGAGCCCCACCAAGCCGGTGGGTCCATTCTATGAAGAGCTCCGTGCTCATGAGCTGATGAAGGAAAAGGGCTGGCGCATGACGGAAGACACGGGTCGCGGCTGGCGCAAGGTTGTGTCCTCACCCAAACCTCTTGAGATCATTCAGTTCGAGGCAATCAAAACCCTGCTTGATACCGGCCACTGCGTGATTGCTGGCGGCGGTGGCGGTATTCCCGTGATTCGCGACCTTTCTGGCCTACTGGTTGGTGTCGAAGCGGTGATCGACAAGGACCGGTTGTCCTCCCTCCTGGCCACGCAACTGGGCGTTCATACGTATGTGATCCTCACCAGCGTGCCCAAGGTTGCCCTTGATTTCGGCAAGCCCACCCAGCGCTGGATCGATCGCATGACCGCCTCCGAGGCCACCAAGCACCTAAATGAAGGCCAGTTCCCACCTGGATCCATGGGGCCCAAGATCGAATCTGCTCTTGCCTTCATCAAGGCGGGTGGACACGAAGTCCTGATCACCACACCCGAGGCGCTCAAGAAAGAGCAATACGACAAGATTGGAACTCACATCGTCCGGGATGAATCCAACCCTTTGGAACCGCTATCGTAGCGGCAACACTCCTCAAATCCAAAGGAACCTTCAGTGAGGGACCCCATAATGCCGGATTTTCAAGTTCATCCCCTGATCGTAGACGCGAAAGACAAGGAATTTCTTCTCCAGGCAGACTACTTTGACGGCCAAATAGATCTGAAGGCCTTCTGCACGTCCAATACTCACCATCGGATCCTCGGAACCACGCCTCTCGTGCTGGAACCGCAGAAGGGGAGTTATGTGTTTCTTGCTCGCTTCGGTGGCGTGGTCTTCTGGAATTGCCCTGAGATGTTGATTCGCCAGATTCACGAGGAGCTGAAGACTCTGCTCGCCTTGGACCATCTGGAGGAGCGAGCGCGAGATTTTCTCAAAGTGAGGATCGGGGCCGCTGATGACTCCGTGGGGTTCAGCGAGGTGGAACTCCGGGAATTAACCTTGGAAAAGCTTCGCATTGTCAGCCTCACTCTGGCCCAGAGTGTGGCGCTGGATCATTTCGAGGGGGCGGTAAGCAAGGCCATGGCCCGATTTCAACCCGTGGTCAAGGCACTCAATCAAAGCGGTAAGTTGGCGTTATCCCACCGCGAAGTCCTGAAGTTCATTGGATTCGCGATGGAAGTGAGAGCCGCGGTGCTGGATAATCTGACCCTTTTCGATGACCCGCCGGAAACCTGGGAAAGCGAATCCCTGGCGCACCTTGATATTGCCCTTTACGCCCAGTTTGACCTGGAAGAACGGCTCCGTGCCATCAGGGAGAAACTCATCTACCTCCAGGACGCAGGGGCCACCTGCCTTGGGCTCCTGGACACGAGGATGAACCTGCGTCTGGAGTGGATCGTCATCCTCCTCATTCTGATCGAGACCCTGCTCGTCATGGTGAAGGGTCTGATCTGAAGGTAACCGCCTGATTGCTTATTGCAACCGGCTTGAGAAATCTTGAATGAAAAATAGAGGAGGGGTCGGATGCTTGAGCAATTGAAACCCAAAGAGGTATTCCACTATTTCGAAGAACTGACCAAGATCCCGAGAGGCTCAGGCAACGAAAAGCAGGTTAGCGACTTCCTGGTCGATTTCGCGAGGCAAAGAAAACTCGAGGTATTTCAAGACAAAGCCCTGAATGTGATCATCCGGAAACCTGGAACTGCGGGCTATGAGCATGCACCGGCGGTGATCATCCAGGGGCACATGGACATGGTCTGCGAGAAGGTCAAGGGGTCCAAGCACGATTTTTCCAAAGACCCGCTGGCCCTGAAGATCGAGGGAGACTTTCTGCGTGCGGACGGCACCACCCTCGGCGGGGACGACGGCATCGGCGTGGCATGCGGACTGGCCATCCTGGACAGCAAGGACATCCCCCACCCACCGCTCGAAATCCTCGTCACCACCAACGAAGAGACCACCATGGATGGGGCCAGCACCCTCAAGGCCGACCATCTCACCGGAAGAACGTTGCTGAATATCGATTCCGAGGAGGAAGGCGTGTTCATTGTCAGCAGCGCGGGCGGGGTCGATGTCGTAAGCGAGTTCGCCACCCAATGGGAGCAGGGCGCGGGCAGCTCACTGCACATCGAGGTCTCTGGACTGAAGGGCGGGCATTCGGGGATTGAGATCATCCAGCAACGGGCGAACGCGATCAAACTGCTGGGCCGAATCCTCGATGGCGCTCGCACAGCGGGGGCGTTCGCCATCGCCTCGCTTTCGGGCGGCTCGAAATCCAATGCGATCCCCCGGGAAGCCCAAGCGACCCTCATGGCGGAAGCCCCGGTCCTCGACAGGATCAAAGCCATCGTGGATCGCCTGTCCAAGGACCTGAAAAAGGAGTTCGCCAAAGCGGATCCAGATATCAGCGTGGTCATGAGCGCGGGCGACAAGGCTGCGCGCCAATTGGACCGCGCTTCCACCGACAAAATAATCAACTGGCTCGTGGTCGCCCCCAATGGGGTCCAGTCCATGAGCAGGGATCTGGAAGGTCTCGTGGAGAGCAGCTTGAACATCGGAGTGCTCGAGCAGGTGGGCGAGTCCATCCACCTTACCGTTTCGGTCCGGAGCGGCGTCGATTCGATCTGGGAGAACCTCACCCGCAGGATCGAGATCCTTACAGGCCTAGTCGGCGCCAAGAGTTCCAGGATCGGCCCGTATCCCGCCTGGCAGTACCAGGCGGATTCCAAGATACGGGAACTGTGCGCCAGCGTCTACAAGGACGTGTTCGGCAGCGCCCCTCAGATCAAGGCCATCCATGCAGGGCTCGAATGTGGCCTGTTCAGGGCGGCATTGCCGCAGACGGACATGATCAGCTTTGGCCCGAACATTTATAGCGTCCATACCGCTGAGGAGCACCTGAGCATCAAGTCAGTGGCCAACACCTGGAAATTCCTGACCTCAGTTCTCGCGAAACTGAGATAAGGGGAAACGCCCATGAATCAAAAAATCGAAAAACGGGGGCTATCCAAGAACGCCTATGGCGGCTGCTCGGGCGCCGACTATGTGCCCTATGTCCCCACAACCGAGGCGATGCCCGAGATCACGGGCTACTCCATCATTATTGGCATCCTCTTCGCGCTTCTTTTCGGCGCGGCAAATACCTATCTCGGTCTCAAGGTTGGCATGACCATCGCCTCGGCCGTCCCTGGCGCGATCCTGGCCATCGGTCTGCTGAAGAAGGTCTTCAAGCGGAACAACATCCTGGAAGCGAACGTCGTCTCCTCCCTCGCCGCGATGGGCGAGGCCCTCTCGGGCGGCGTCATCTTCGCGCTCCCCGCGTTGATCCTCCTCGGGTTCAACCTGAGCCTCATGACGATCGTGATTTTGACGGTCATCGGCGGACTCATGGGCATTGCCTTCATCGCCCCCGTGCGCAGGTACCTCATCGTCGAGGAGCACGGAACGCTAATCTATCCCGAGGGGATGGCGGCCGCGGAAATTCTCGTCACGGGAACCGAAGGGGCAGGCGGATTCAAGACCATCATCATGGGTATCAGCTTTGGCGCGGTCTTCAAGATGCTCAGCGGCGGCTTCTCGCTCTGGGGCGAGGAGGCTGCGTATACCATCAAGTCCTACCAGGGCACCATTGTCAGCATGGACACCATGGCTTCCCTTCTGGGGGTCGGCTTCATCGTCGGCACCAAGACCACCGCAATGATGTTTGCCGGATCCGTCCTCGCATGGCTGGCCCTGATCCCTTTGATGAAGCTGTTCGGGACCGGATTGGCGCACCCGATCTTCCCCTCTACGATCCTGGTGGCGCAAATGGATGCCAACGCCATATGGTCAAATTATATCCGCTATATCGGCGCCGGTGCGGTCGCTGCCGGGGGATTCATATCGCTGGCGAAATCCCTTCCTGCCATTTTCAGGAGTTTCAAGCTGGCTGCCGGGGGCATGGGCAAAGGTGAAGCCGGCCCGGTGACTAGGGTGAATCGCGAGACGCCACTCACCTGGGTCATCGCGGCGGCGATCCTGGGCTTCCTCTTGGTATGGTTCGTCCCGGCCGTGGGAGGAGGCCCGGTCGGCGGGTTCATGGCCGTGGTGTTCAGCTTCTTCTTCGCGGTGGTTTCGGGCCGAATGGTAGGCATGATCGGCGAGTCCAACAACCCTGTCTCAGGCATGACCATCGCGGCCCTGCTCATCATTGCCACCGTGCTCAAGATCATGGGACAGATCGGCACCCATGGCATGATCACCGCGCTCATGATCGGCTCGGTCATATGCATCGCCATCGCCGTGGCGGGCGGCAGTTCCCAGAGCCTCAAAACCACCTTCATCATCGGTGGCGACCCCAGAGGCAACCAGGTGGGCATGTTCGTCGCCCTCTCGGTGGCATCGATCGCCTGTGCGGGAACCATGATGATGCTGCACAAGGCTTATGGAATCGGGAGCATGGCCATTCCCGCTCCCCAGGCCACGCTCATGAAGATGATTGTGCAGGGCATCATGACCGGCCACCTGCCTTGGACGTTGGTTGCCATCGGGGTAGCGCTGGCCGTATTCTGTTACCTGGTCGACCTTCCAGTCCTCGCCGTCGCCATCGGTATCTACCTTCCGCTGGGCCTGAATTCCGCGGTGTTCGCGGGCGGCATTCTCAGGTACCTGGTCGAACGAAGAGCGAAGCACAACGCCGATGAGCAGGCCGTCGACAAGGGTATCCTGCTCGCCTCGGGAATGGTGGCCGGCGGCGCTCTGATGGGCATTGTCGTCGGGATATTCGCCGCCATCGGCGTGAACATCGGTTTCGGACTCAAACTGTTACCAACGGTCTCGAAAAACAACTTGCTGGCACTTGTCATGTTCATGCTGCTGGGAGCTTGGATGTACTGGTACTCCCTGCGCAAGGCTCGGTCAGAATGAACAAGCAGCAGAACGCCAAGGACCAGGATAACTTCGTCCTATATGTCCCTGAAATCAGGCATCGCCAGTTCAGGGTGACAGTTGTCGGCACGCGCTGCGTTCGGGGCTCTCGGGATTTATTGCTTCACGTGCCCTGGGCCCGCAAATGAAGAAAATGCCCAAGGGATTCAGATGGCCCGCCGGGGGCCCTGCCCCCGGCGAGTGGGCGGCGTGATCCGGGGGGAGAACCCATCACTGTCCAGGGCTTGACCCGGTTCGAAACCAAAGGTCCGATCGCCACCCACAGGATACGTGTGCACACTGGTGGGCGAAATGGCTCAGACCTCCCTCAGCGGGTAAGGCCAGGGCATACGCATGTACAAATCATGAAACCAAAAGCTGTTATCGGTGTTTTTTGTTGAAACACAGTATGGCACAGAAAATTAGTTATGAAGTATTGTACTTTCATGGAGACTGTGGCAAAACATTCTGTGGATGCTCCATGCCATGGGATCCAAAGCCAAAAGTCTTGCCGACCACCTCGCAGCCGTACCGGATCCTCGCAAGATCAGAGGCACTCTCGCAGGAATACCGTTTGGCGGCCTTGCGTGGTTTTCCAGGGAAAACGCCCAATGCTTGATTCTACAAATTAATCATGCGTTTGCCCTGCTGGAATAACGATGGGGGTGCATGAAATAAATTAAGCAGCATCTGTGCCATTTGTTAACAGCTTAATTATTCGTCACTTACATCAATAGTAAACATCCCATCACCACCGATCGACTCAGAATGAAGGAGGAATTTTCTCATTCAAGGTCACTTCAGGTTTTTAATATTTTGGGGAAATGCGCAATTTCCCCTTTGGTGGGCAACCCCTCTCCTGACATCAATGAAGAGGCCGTCCCATGACCGAGCCCCAAACACTCTCATAGATTTGTTGACATGCCTTCCTCTCCTGAAACAAAAATGTCTTTGGGATTTCACAGATTCTATCTTCGAGCCTTTTCTGGGTTGGGATTATTCCAGCCGCAGTCATTTCTTCTGCAATTTCTCTCACAATTTGTAACCGTGCATTCCTACGATTTATACTTTCCTCACATTTCCAAACCTTGGCGCGAGCTGCAATGGCGTATGCCAATTCTTTATATAAACGATAAAGTTCCTTCGTCGAAGTTCCCAGCCGTCGCGCGGTTTCTGCAACGGAAATGGGCGGATTCGCCCTCAGAATAGCCTCCAGCCGACAATCCAAGCCTTCTGCGTTTGCCCTACGATAGTACGCCCGTCGGGGCCGAAAATGGATGGATTTTGGGCTAACCCGTTGAACCCCCTCGTACTTGGTTCCCTCCAAGACCCCAGCCAACGTCGCACCAAAAGTCCGCGTGATGTGGATGGCCTGCGGCAAGCTTGGCAGGTGTCTTCCGTGGCGCCAATCACTCAGCCCCCCCTTGCTGACATTTAAGATTTTGGCAATGCATTCAGCATTCCCTTCGCCGATATCACGGACTGCTTCATTCAGGAACTCGGCCAGGGCATTCACCTTGGGCTCCAAGAGGCTGCCAGCGAAGACCGGGCTGGCGAGCAAATTCCCAACCAAATGCGCCAAACCCACCTCATCCTGGGATGGCGCCTCGAGCTCTGGGTCAACCCGGCCGACCAGCGACTCCCCGCAGGATTCACAGATGTGCGGCAAGAACTTCGCCTTGCGGTAATTGAGCTTCTCTCCAGATGGACAGCCACAGGCATCAACCAGTTTGACACAGTGTTTGGGGCAGGCCGTGACGCAGCCGATCTCCCACAGCAGCTGCCCGTACGGGGTTCCGGCTCGAACCCCCTCTTCGAGGCAAAGCGGGCACCAGCGCCGTTTGGGGCTCGCGGTCCCCTGCGCACCGACCGAGCCTCGCAGGGGCACCAGGGTCAGGGACGCCAACCCCTTGATCGAGGTAAGGTCGCCCAGCACCCGGGCCCAATCCTGGGCAACCTGGCCCATCCCGTTGAAGAAGGACGAGCGCCAGAACCGGTCTGCCTGGGTCTCCGAGATCCTGTTGTTGAACCCCAACTGGGGAATCACGAATTCCCGGGCCAGGACCTTCGGGATCACGCAGTGGGCATCGGCCAAACGCTGGAAATAGCTTGTGAGGCTCTCGCGGCAAGGGGTGCCGATACCCAAGGGCTTGAGGGCCACCAGCGCAGATCGCGGGGGCATGCGCTGCTGGGGATCTTCGGCGATGACTTCCTGATCCACCAAATCAAAGGAAGTATTCATTACGCGGCCCCTTTGGCCCGAATTTGGTTTTCCTTGACCTGCCGGCTGGCTGCCAGGAAGGAGCCAGTTCCACAGATCGTCCCGTCAACCTTGGCCTCCCCCTCCAAGGCTTCTCGATGGATCGCACGGACTTGGGCAGGCGTAAGCAGCGCAGGTTCAAGGAAACCATTCCGCCATCGATTGCCTTCCCTCATTGCGATGGCGAGCGCCCGAACCAAGGTCTCCTTTAAAATTCCAACGCAGCCAATGCAGGCCTCCTGTAGCGCCTTCGCCTGAGCGACAGAGGGCAGGTCCTCGGCGCCCTCGATCGGGAAATGCGCGGCGAACTTCCGCAGCACCTTTTGGAAGGCCAGAACATCGGCCTCCTTGTCTGGGAGGTACCTCTGGAAGTGAATGATGCTGCACCTTCTCGTAATTTGAGCGCTCACATCCAGGAGCCCATGGAGGTCGTAGGAGCCCACCAGGACGAGTTTGGCCCCGCTCTTATTGGAAAGATATTTAAGGGCGTCCAGGTGGTTCTCCAGGGTGTTCCCATGCAGGTTGCGCAGGAGGTGGACGGCCTCGTCGACAATGATGACCTTCGTCTGGCGGTGGATCAGCGTGCTCTCCACAGCCAACTGCAGGGCGGCGACGGTAGAGCCGGTCATCACCGGCCGGATGCTGGCCCGGCCATCCCGGTAAACCGTCTCCTGCTTGCGCGTCATCATGGGTTCCTGCAGAGCTTCGCCGAGGCGGTGGTAAAAGGTGCGCCAGGAGAAGGCACGCTCTCCGGTGGCGGGCGCCTCGACGCTGATGACCGGAATAAGCCCGGCGTCAGCCTGCATCTGCTTCATGTGATTCCGGAGGATCTGCTGCTCAAAGTTCCGCACGATGGTCGACTTCCCGACCCCAGTCGGACCAACCAGAAGCGCGATGCTGGTGCCCGTGTCCGGGGCGGTCATCAAGTCCAGTTTCTCCAGGACATTGCTGATTTGGGGGTGTTTCAGGCGAACATCCCGAAAGTATATCAGCCGGTCCTCGGCCGTCAGGGAGAGGGCCTGCTCCCTGGTCATGCGCATTGGATCCGGGCTAGAAGAGGGAGTAGTCATTTTCGAGGTCCTCGAGTGGGTCTTGGCCGGGCGTGGCCACAGGGGTGACAGAGGTTTTCTGGTGCTGGTCATCCTTGCCTTCGACAAGTTCGGGTTCACTGGGCGTCACCTGGCGAACCCCGATGGCCGGTCGGCCCCGGCCGGAACCCGGGGTTGGCTCCCCGGCTTCCGGCGGATCCACGGGCCCGGCCATCCTCATCGTGCCGGTCATGTCCAGGTCGGCGTAGAGGGTCCGCATTTCCCCCTGCTGCTCTGCCAGCTTTGGGTCGAAATGCTTGGGATCGAAGGCATGGAGCCACTCGGCGATCCTTTCGGGCGTCAGATGCTGGAGGCGGCCGCCATGCTTCTTGGCAATTTCTTCCAAAGCGTAGCGACGCTCGACTTCCGTATAGCGGGCAAGCATGGGCTGAACCTTTGAAAGGCACTGGTGCCATTCGTTGCCAATCAGGACATAGGCGGTCCCTGGGTCCCAGGGGTCCACGCGAACCTCGACCTCCTTCTTGCGCAGGTCCGGCCGGACGAGGATCCGGTTCCAATACCAGAGGTAGGAGATTTTGACTCCGCGCTGCCCGTCCACCTTCCGGGTGGCACTGTCCTTGGGGCTCGGGCAGGTCTCGATGCAGAAAGCCTGGTCGTAGCGCACCAATCGGTTCCACCGCCCACCGGTCTCCAACATTCGACGCTGGAAATGTTCGGAAGGGGCATCGCCATGGGCCGGGTGTGGATTGACCCCGTAGATTTTGAAGAAATAGTACTCCAGGGCGCCGTGCAGCATAGGCAGGGTCCAGCAGGCGAAATTGGCAGGCAGCACGGATTTAGTCAAGGATCTCGGGTTCTTCAAGAGCTTGGTGTTGCCTTCCAGGAGATGGATCAGTTCGGTGTTGGTCGTGCCGAACAAACGCTCCATGATCGAACCGAACCGCGGCTGTCCGCTGGGACGGTAGCGAAGGCTACATCCGTAGAGCAGGCACAGACGGGTGATGGCCACGGAATGGAATTCCTTGCCGTTATCCAGCACCAGCATTTCCGGCATCCGCCCGTGGCGACGCACGATGTCCCGCAGGATCATCATGCAGGACCGGTAGGATGGCGCATCGTAGGAGAGGTAGAAGCCCACGATCTCCCGGGATTCGGCATCCACAGCCAGCGACAACCATGGCTTCCCCAGAGACTTCCCCGTCTCGCCGGACACCAGGAGGATGTCCAACTGGGTGTGGTCAATGTGCACGAACTGGAAGGGCCGGGCTCCGTGGATGGGCTCCTGGAGAAACAGATACCACTTGATGGGCGCGGTCTGGTATGCCATTCGCTTGCCCTTCTGGGCCCGGACCGATCGCAACTTCTCCAGTTCCAGATTAAAGGTCCTCATGGAGCAGGGGGTTTGCCCTGCCTCGGAGCAGGCTGCCACAAAGTAGGCATAGGCTGCGGTTTTCGTGATGTTCCGGGGCGTGTTGAACTGCTGGCGGGCCACGGTGGAAATCAGATCGAGCACTGGCTGAACCAGCTTCCTCTCACGATTGCCCCGCTGGGCCTCCCGGGACACCAAAGCGAGGTGCCGATCCACGGGGCTTTCACCCGCAAGGCGGACGGCCTGCCGGTACCGTTCCAGGCTGCGCTTGGATCGAGGGACGGCCGATGGATCGACCTTTGCAGTATCCAGCCACTGCGCCCGCTCCAACGCTTGGTCAATGGCCTTCGGGGCAAGCAGCCGGAGCGCTTCCATGGTCGCCGGCCGCTGGTCGGGCCGAACCAGGATCGAAGCCTTGCCTTCAGTGAACAGCCTAGCAAGAAGGTCCAATTCCATCTCGACGGCTCGCTCCCCCTGGAGGATCGCCGTCTTCTTCCCCACCAGGATGACCTTGAAGGCCTTGCCTTCGTACTCGATCTCAGCGCCCTCCACGACGGAGGCCACCCGCGAAAGGGTGGCTTCCTCCACTGCTGGGTCTTGTCGGATGCATTTTGCGAATCTCATGGTCGAAAGATTCCGATACACCCATGCCCGGTGAGCTTCGGCGAGGAGATCTTCCCTGAGATCAAAGGCGATGTTGCCATCCGCGATCGCCTTGAAAACGTCATCCGCGG
>Ga0302140_10007236_pt1 | contig 13872 bp, 16 predicted proteins | sample I_Bog_E1_1_FD_202095 | JGI IMG/M metagenome (GOLD analysis project Ga0302140, IMG submission 202095) | Peat permafrost microbial communities from Stordalen Mire near Abisko, Sweden - I_Bog_E1_1 | ecosystem: Environmental > Terrestrial > Soil > Wetlands > Peat | place: Sweden: Abisko, Stordalen...
GGCATGCAATTTCAAGGGCCGACGGGACAACCTGAAGGTCCGTACAGCGCTCCAGCTCCCCAGACAGAAGGCAGCTCTCTCCAAGGCAGTGCAGGCAGCTCAAGGCAGACGTCAGCATCAGATTCCGTTCATGTCCTGACTTTCAGCACGCCTGTAGGCACGTATCATGTACCTGTGGATGTGCACCAAGCATCGCGGTTAGCTGACGAAAAGCGCGCGCGCAACGCAGGAGCCTCAGCGCGATTTCGTCAACGCCGAAAGGAGAAAGAGAAGGAGGCTAATAGTAACATCGAGAAGCTTCAGCAGCAAACGAGAGAGTTGGAGAGAAAGGTTAGGGAGGTAGAGCAAGAGAGGGACTTCTACCGCGCCGAACGAGACCGATTTCGTGATGTGGTGTACAGAACTCCGGACATGAGACATTTGGTGATGCAAGCACCTCCAAGTCCGCAGAGCATGCGGCCAGGGTCCTTTCAGGGGTCGATGTCCCAAATGGGAAATCCTCCACCTCCACTACAATCATCGCAGATGGGATTCCAACCTCCCGAGAGTACTTCCGAGCGAGCACCAAGAAGGCGAAGAACCGACGCGCAGGGCGAGTTCACCAGCTTGCCGCCGTACACGCTGCCCCCAGCGTCGACTCTACCACCAGTTCAAGCATCTGGGTATCCACCAGGACCTGGACAAGGTCCCACAAGTCTTCCCCCTTTGCGGATTGACAACACGGCTACTCCTCTCACACCAGCCTCAAGCATTCCTCCCGCGACGACGGCAGGGCCTCCAGCGCCCTATGATCCCTATTCACGAGGCCCTTTCGAGCGAGGATGGCCCGGGGAAAGCGGTCGACGATAAAGGTTTCGATGACCCAACATGATGGATCAACAGCACATCATCTTTCGCTTGCACAGCAGCATCACGACCTCTGTGCCACCCGCTACAATACCCCAGTAACCCGGTCTTGCTGAAAGCAACCATGACGACAGCTGTCCCTTGGATACCGCGTGCTGTATCTACTTTGTGTACTTCTACCTTTTCCCTTGTCGAGTTTTGATTTCCCAGTCCGTTATGAACGAGCGTATCAGAAGAGCTGCATTGTTGGGCGACCGACGTCATATATTATTCTTCCATATCCGGATAGCGAGTTTATACCCCTGGAGGCGCATACGATTTCAGTACTAACTGGATATACCTATTTTCTTGCTTCTTGAGCCTGTCTTATTGTGTTTTGAAACGATTGTGGTTGTTGAATCTTGCGTTTGAGCACGGAGTTTGTGCGATGGGGTGCTTTTGCACGGCACGGAGAGGGGACGGTGTTCTTTCAGGCTCGGGGGGAGTCTTGGTTGGGGCGGCATTTTGTGCTTTTGAGGTGGGAGAGGAGGATAAAAATTGGATTGGACCGGACCCGATCAAGAGTGGAGGAGAGCATATACGGGTTGTAAAGATTGAAATCGGACGGGTATACATAAAATCAGACTGTACTGTACGAAGACGGTGTAAGTGTTACGTTACGGCGTTTGGGAGGCATTTTGCATCTGCAGGCGCAGTACAATACAACTCGTATTTTGCCAACTCGCAGCACTGATCTGATGTCATCACGTGCAATGAGGGGTAGCTTGGCTGATCCAAGATATGGGAACAGCTTTCGTCCGTTATCACCTGGATAGACTGCGACTGATAGCAAGCGGTGGTCTTTATGAGTTTCTTTCAGCAACCATTTTCAGGATATTTGTCTTGTTGCAGCTCCATGATATTCTGATATTCGTGGTAGGTGAGAGGGTTGCAGCTTCACACTTCGCCAGGAGCTTCTCGCGGGGCAAGAGGCGCTAGGCTCGAAGAGGTATTTCTATCCTATCACTGAAACCCGATAGGACGGGAGCTCGAACGCCCTCACAGCGCCTTGCCGTCCTGGGAAGCTATTCTCGACCACCCACAAGCAACCCACCTTTGATATGTCGGCATAAAACCCTCTTTCTCGTGGCCTCACTTTTCCTGCTGATGTACAAACAATTGTTGCCTCTACCAGCGCACCTTCGCAGAACTGTCTTTCAAAAGCTCAAGTGTGCCACTGCATCATCGTTGCCCCACATCACAGCATCTTCTCCTCTTCAAGCACCCTTTGCAAACACAGCTATCAGTCGCGACATAAGATTCTCCCAGCCCTTCAGCTCTACCAGAAAAATGTCCGACCTCTGGATCGAGCTCACGGCTCCCAATGGCAGGAGATACACCCAGCCCACTGGCCTTTTCATCAACAACGAATGGGTTAAGAGCAGCGACGGCAAGATGATTACGTCCATCAACCCAACGCAAGCTGACAAAGCTCCCAATTTCCCAATTTGAGGAGTATAGCTAACGTTATTGCAGCGATGAATACGATATCACCGAGGTGTACGCCGCCAGTGTTGACGATGTCGATACCGCTGTGGCAGTAGCACGTAAAGCCTTCAAAGACCCATCATGGCGCGACATGTCCCCCACCGACCGCGGTAACATGATGATGGTCCTCTCAGACCTAGTCGCAAAGCACGCAGAGACGTTGGCTACGATCGAGACTTGGGACAATGGCAAACCATACGGAGACTCCCTCGGTGATGTAGGAGAAGTGGTTGGCGTACTGAAGTACTACGGTGGTTATGCGGACAAGATCCACGGCCAGGTCATCGACACCGGACCAGCAAAGTTTGCATACACGATCCGAGAGCCGGTTGGTGTCTGCGGCCAGATCATTCCCTGGAACTATCCTCTAGCTATGGCAGCTTGGAAGTTGGGTCCTGCTCTGGCATGTGGAAATACCATCGTGATGAAGGCCGCCGAGCAGACGCCATTGAGTATTCTGTACTTGGCGAACTTGATCAAGGAGGCTGGCTTCCCACCTGGTGTGATCAATATCCTGAACGGTGTTGGACGAGTGGCAGGTGCCGCGATTGCTACCCATCCGAACATTGACAAGATTGCCTTCACGGGAAGCACTGCTACTGGAAAGGAGATTATGAAGATGGCTGCTGGTACAATGAAAAATATTACTTTGGAGACTGGTGGAAAGTCGCCATTGTTGGTTTTTGATGATGCGGATTTAGCGCAGGCTGTCAAATGGTCCCACATCGGTATGTCTCCTGCGTCAAATTTGAGATCTTGCTAATATTCCAAAGGCATCATGTCCAACCAAGGCCAAATCTGCACCGCCACATCGCGCATTCTGGTTCAAGAATCGATTTACGACAACTTTGTCACAGCATTCAAGAAGCAAGTCGCCGAGCTCTCCGTAGTAGGCGACCCCTTCGAGGAGACCACCTTCCAAGGCCCACAAGTCACGAAGGTGCAGTATGAGCGCGTACTTGGCTACGTAAAGGCCGGAAAAGAAGAAGGCGCCACGCTCGTCTCAGGAGGCGAGGCTTTCACCAAGGGCCCAGAATCTGGAAAAGGCTTCTTCATCACGCCCACGATCTTTACGGGCGTGAAGCCCACCATGAAAATCTTCCGTGAAGAGGTCTTCGGTCCCTTCGTTGTTATCGCTAGTTTCAAGACCGAGGAAGAGGCGCTGGAGATGGCGAATGACACGACTTATGGTCTTGGCAGCGCGGTGTTTACTAAGGATATCACGAGGGCGCACAGAGTTGCGAAGAGGATCGAGGCGGGCATGGTATGGATTAACTCGAGTAACGACTCGGATTACAGGATTCCTTTCGGAGGCGTGAAGCAGAGTGGTATCGGACGGGAGCTTGGGGAGGCTGGTCTCGCGGGATATACCCAAATCAAGGCGGTGCATGTAAACATGACCGGGGAATGATTTGCTTTCTAGTTCTGGGGAGAGAGGCTGCGGGTTATGAGGCTAATATGACTGCTACGAGATTCGAGCGATGAGTATGAATGAAGCTTTGCACCACTAGTCCGCCTGGGCAGTTGTTGCTTGCATCTCTACGGTCATCGAAAGCCATCTTTGCAACATCAGAAAGAGTCAAGCTGAAATTATTATTGGTGACTTCTAAACCATCTGCGGGAGCGTAGGTGGTAACACTTTTTTGTTAATATGGAGACAGGCGAATTTCGTCCGATATGACTCTCATCTAACAAGTAATAAGAGTGAATATCGGGTGGCGCTTTTGTTGCACATCGTTCTAATGTCCCAGGTTGCTTTAGTACAATGAGCTTCTTGGCGTTAGAAAGTAAAAAGCAGAAACCGAGGTTCTGTTTCATCTCGCTGCAATGTTCGAACTTGGAATAGGCGCAATGTTCCAAAAAGCTCGGGGATATGTGAGGCTTTGTCCTTGGCCTTCGGTATATTCTTACTTCTACCACCCCACTAAATTTCTTAGCCTTATCTTCCACTACGGTCGATTGCCAATTGACTATGGAGCTCTTAGTTCTGCCTCTATAAAAGACTATGCAAGTGCTTACCCCTCCACTTTCCCTTTTCGAACAACAAACTCGCTCGGCGGCCGCCACTTGCATTTCCTCATAATACTCCTAAAGCTGCCACGCATCCATATCGTCACTCCGCTCAACTTTACCAATTCCATTATACTGGTGTAAAAAGCTCAACTTGAGTTCAAGTTGATACACTAGAATGTCATCTCCTCCTACTTCTACCTCTCAGAACGAGGAAAGTGCCATCCTCGCAACTGTACAGCAATTCCTATCAGGCATCAAAGCTCGTAATCCAGCTCAAATGCACGCCTGCATCCACCCCTCAGGTGGACACGCACTACTCATCCGTCCCTCTCCCTCGTCTCCAGGAACAAAGCAACACCTGTCCCTCACACTGGCTGAAGTCTTGAATCGGATCCCATTCGACAGTGCGGACGAACTTGAAGAGAACATCGCGCTAGCTGAGTGGGAGGAAGGTGATGATGGAATGAAGTATGGAGGCAGGAAGAGCGAGGTGAGAGTTGACCGTGATTTGGCGGTTGTGTGGACGCCGTACGAGTTTCGGAGGAATGGGGCGTTGAGTCATGTTGGGACGAATGTGTTCTCGTTGGTGAAGGAGGGGGATGGTGAAGGGAGATGGGTGATCTGTTGGGTGTCGGATACGTGGAGGGTGCCTGATGAGGAGATGTGAGGTTTGGGGTATTCAGTAGAGTCTGATGGAAGTGTCTCCTCCAATATCTTTCTCGTCAGCCCAATCACCACCGGTCCGTCTCGAGCCCTCCTCCTCTCTGTTCCTCCTCTATCATTTTCTCAACGATGCTTGGAACAAACGTTCAAGATAACGCATCGTTTACAGTTCCATCTGATGAAGGCAGAGTAGGTATCATAGTTGACGAGATCTGGTCGTGCCTACCCCCTTTTTAAGCGAGTCTCGCTCCGCCTCCACATCTACAATCCACCCCACGTTCCAGATTTGATCCAAGCAAATTTTCAAATAGAAATAGTACAGTATGCTCTTTAGCTTCGATCGACCTATAAAATGTGCTAGAGAAAGGCTTCCAGTAATCGACAGTCTATGTGATGTTTCACCAGCAATGGAGATTGGAGATGCTTTTGGTGACACGATTACGAAGATGAAGCGTTTGTAGCGTACAGGCCATGCCCAGCATCGAGATTTGAAAGACCCTGAGCGCTGTTAAGATGAACACCATGCTTTTGTGAGAGGTGAGCCTTAATCAGAAGCCTTTTCCTGACGTGTAGTATTTTAGCTTTGCATGGTAAAAGGTCATAAGCAAGAGACGAACGCGTTTGAGACTACACTTTCATGTCTTTGGGTTGCGAGGCCCTGAAAGCATTTGTGGAGCTAGGAAGGCTTCAACAAGAATGCCTTTCCATCGACAATATGACAGCAGAAGCTGTTTGCTTCTCAGAAGCACACTTCGCAAACATATCGAGGCTTGATGGCATGATGAGATACATAACTTCTTCATTACATCTTCTATCAACTACCATACGTTTCTGTGTTCTGACCAGCCACTTAAACTATAGAAAGCACAGATGCGATCGACCTAGACGTTACCTAGAGGAACATAGAGTCTATTTTTGAGTGTTCCCAGGAACACCCTAATTTGACCCAGCCTTGCGGGTGCTTACCCGTGAAAGCTACTTCTTGTCTTTTACGGCAACCCCTCGGTTCCCCATACAATTACCAACGACTCAATTTCAAGTTCAAGTTAGTGTTTTCGATGATCAACCAGACGAGCCTGTCATGTCTAGAAATTGTGTAGCGCCAAACATTTCTCGACATAAATATCACCCTTACAAGCAACGGGCTACACTACAAGCTCAGTCAAGTTGTCTCAAGAAGCTTCCACAGAAGGAGAAGCCAAGTCACTCAACTATTCCGGTATTCGAAGTGCCTGCTGCATGGCACATTCCATGGAAGAAGGGATGTGTACACGAACAAGGGCTCTCGGGATCTTCCTAACAATCGACAGATGTTCAACAAAGCGGGGTACTCATCAAAATTCCAACTGGGGGTCTCGTGGAGGAAACCAAGCCCCAGGTCACTCTCGAATGCAGGTCGGTAGCTGAATAAGATGCTAAAGAAAGTACACAAGGCGCACCCTCCATGATTAAGCGAAGAAAGCCAAAGCCTTCAATCGAGGGAAACCTAAAAGGATGGCAGGTCGCCAAGCTCTCTACTTTCCCAACAACCAAAAGGCTATCGTCTCTCAGAGCTCGAAGACTGTCTCTCCGAAGACATACCTATCCGCGCGGTCCTTCATGGCTAGGATGCTCTTGGCGACGTACGCGAATTACCGCCTTTCTAGCAGATTCTACGACACCTAGACGAAGCAGTCTGGTACGGTTATAGGCATGGACAAGTTGAGAGGCTTGCTGTGCTTCGAATTTCACACCTGTTCATGCACTTCTTCGCCGATAGATCTCACAGAAGAGCCTCGGTTTTGCCACCTTATTATATTACTCAGTGAGTCGACATTTGTGCTGAGAGACACCACAAGAATATTCCCTGTGTAGATGTTACCTAAGGAAACGGCAGGTCCTGAAGATTCAGACCCAGAAATTATCGCACACATCTTGACAAAAGCATAGCCAGCAAAGACAAGTTTAAACAATGCCCAATAGAAAGGACGCACGCGAGACCACTGTTCAAACTTCCATGTGATGAGGATTATCTAGGTCACACTTGTGAGGAGAGTAGATCCAACCAGTCAGACGATTCGCAACATCCGATACACAGCAATGCGTAGCGCCACCATCCTGAAGATTTCCTGACGGGGCAATTGCACCAGAGCTGTAGATTCTTGCAGCTTTGTAGAACGCAGTAACATCGTCGGCCTTCGACTCGTTGATGCATTGAGCAAGACCATCTCCTGATTTCGTCCCAGCAGTTCCCTCACGGATCATCTCAAGTATGGCTTTCGCAGGACAGGGATTCTGGACCTTGTGAGTGATGTCTGAGTTGCAAGTAGCGGCGCCGTTGTGGACTTGCATTAAACCAGGATTGCGAACACAAAAATTGGAGGTTGGGACGCGAACACAGCCGCCTGACTCTTGCATGATGATGGCAAAAATAAAGCGGTGATCGACCTTGGTCTCCATAGCCACCTGCTGGATTGCGTCGTAAATTGCATCGAGCTCTGATTCATCATCTTCCGGCATCTTATATTGCTGGCAGGAGGTGAGCATAGCTTTCTTGCTGTTGTTGAACCTGTATCTGTTAGCAAAGTATGGTCAATGCGATGTGTTAAGACGCACATGTTTTCGAATGACACCCATTGACTCTGCCTAGGGAAGCTAGAGCCATCTCCTAGATACAGTGTATACGAGTCTTTTCCTGACCCAATGCCGTCTTTGTTGTTGATGGATGTGACAGCAACCTTTGGGTTCGATACCTGTCCGCCTGTAGCTACTGGTTCGAACTCGAATGTTTCATTGTCCGGCTGAAAATTGCCGTGCAAATGACCGAAGAAAGGTGCACTTTCTTCATCAATGATAGGTACTTGCGTAACATCTCCTCCGTTCTCGAGCGATGCTCTTCCTGAAGGATGCTTGTAACCATATTTCTCGGGGAGAGCTTCAATACCACAATAGGACAATGGATATGCTGCATTCATCATATCACCGCCACAAAGACAGTCGCATCTAGATCCTGACTCTTGGCCATCACAGCTGTGACATGGGTTAGTAAAAACTTTTGTGCATGTTCAAAGGAAACTCACGATAAGTTGCAAAACATGTCAAATGGAGCAGCATCTGTAATAGTCTGCAGGCTCAGTGCCACGAGAAAGCATGCATAGCTGCTGGATTTGAAGACCATAGTGTCAATGGAGAATAGATTGAGAAGGAAGAACTACTTGGGTGCTGATAAAAGTAATGTAAAACAATGGCAAGAGTAGGAGTTGAACAGAGAAGACTTTATATAAGCTCCAGATGCAAAAAGAGCGACCTGTTGAGGAGTAAGCTGATCCTCAGCTACTGCTACAGAACGCTTTCGAAGCACGCTTTGTCTTGCAAGCCAGATTGAGTTTCGAGAAGCATCAGCGTCTCCGGAAGATCATGGTACATTTTGGGAAAGATTGCGAATGCTGCTCTCAGCTGCCAGCCTGACCTGCTTGGGGCTGTTCGGAAAAGCAGCTTCTGATTTGTCAAGGGCGCTGGACATCCATTACACGGATCTGCAGCAATTCTGACATTGTTGCACCAATCCGTAATACGCTCTCTCGTGCGTAACAATTTTTTTTAGCAAGCTGAGAGCTCGTTACTGTGAGATCCTTTTTTGGTCAGATTGCGAGGCTTCGTATTCGGACGAGTTCGCAGCTGACTCAACCGGTGCAAATGAATAACGGCCAGAGCCTCAGCTCTATTTACTCATTTCGTCGCTTATTGTAGCTCGGTCAATTCGTAGCGTGCAGTCTGCCAATACCATACGTATACATACAAGGAAATACAGGTAGATGGAGGAAATAGGCAACAGAATACCGCTTGATCAGAAGACGTTGCATCCAATTCACTCATCGCCAACCTCCAACGGCTTCGCCACCCCAACTCCCAAGGTGTAGCCCTCGATAATTGCCGCTTCCTCCCTTGCATGAATATCATCCAGGGCGGGCGACGCGGTCAACCAACTTGCCGTAAGCATACTCTTTAGTATCCAACTTCTCTCAAACACTTCTCGACGATAATCTCCAATCCGCAACTGCGTTATCCTTCTTTCGCGTGGGAAATTGCCTAGCAGATGTAATCGCATGAGAGAGGTGTGCGATCCCAACCGGATGAGGGCTTCTTCCGAAGATGCGGCATACCACCGGAAACTTCCCAGTGCGAAACCGATGCTAGACCCAAAGATGAAAGGAAGGGCTGCGGTGCCACAGATTGACGCGGAAATTATGGCGAAGGTTATGCCGAATATGGCTGCAGTTGTTGTGCCAGCTATCATGCTGCGGAACATTCTGTGTGTAGCAGGGGAAGGTGAGCAGGGTTCGGTAGGTTAGGGTTAGTGGGGAGCCATCGACGTACAAGAGACCAGGGCCACTGATCATGTCAATGTTAATCTATCGAATGGCTTATGGGGTTTGGAGTGTATACTTTACGTTGCCCCATCCTCCGACGATGCGGAGTAGGTTATATGGGGTTGCTGATACGCTGCTGTCATTTACCTAGTGGGACGTTAAGGGAGCTCTCTTTGACGAGAAATGACTGGGGAGGAACCTCATAGCTGGACGGCATTGTTGTAAGAATGGGATGTAGATGAGTGAGATGGAGGAACGGGACGGCTTCCTCAGAACGAGATGGAAGAAACCTCTCCGAAGATCGAGACCGAGGTTGAAACCTCTGAGCTAACCCGATTGGGATAAATAGGGCTCTTTTAGCTTTCTTGTCTAAAACTTGTTACTTTGCTTGTCCAAAAGTTTTACTTCAGTCGAGGACTAGGAGATGTAAACAAATTCTCTAATCCTTCCGATATATTATATCATCTAAGCAAAAAAAGTCTACTTGGTTGACTGCAACCTGGAAGCAACCTCACCGAATCGAAAACCATCTTTCGTCACTTCCAAGGATCCATCCGGCTGGCCGCGGTCTCCATTCTGGCAGCTCGACTTTGTTCTTCTAGATGGGCATACTCAAGCAATACGTATGAGAACGCTGAGTTGGGAAAGCCATAAGGACGAAAGGATCACCAAGGTCAAGATTCCTAAAGCACTTCGGATCGGCCTCGTCTTCCCACGCCGTCCTGTCTTTTAGATTTTTGGTGAATCTGCCAAAAGGAAGGCTTAAGTGGTTGATGCTCTGCGTGGTTCAGATCTAATCACTTTCACTTTCACCCGATGGCACGTGACCAGATGAAAGAGACTTTTCACCTTACGTGCCATTGGTAAGATACCAGACAATTGTTGTCCAATATCTTTCTGCCTCGGACTTCGATTGCATGTCATCTGACTTTCAGCCTGGCGTAGTTCGTCCAGATCCTGTTTTCATCTATATTCGGAGACTTGGCCTAAATCCTGATCATTGAGTACTGCGCCTGTTCGGAAGTATCGGAAACAGTCTGCTCATCCTCCGAAAGAAGTTGCGTTCTAGAAGGTGCCTTGTGATTAGCTAGAAGCAGCTCTCCGCCATACTTTGGAAGAAGTAAGGAAGCACCGCTTATTCGTCATCGAGGGGCATCAAAGTCTGCTTCCTTCGTCAAGACCGCTTACCTCCTTCCTTTCTCGGAAGTGAGACTTACGAAGTGTGCATCCCTAATATAATATTTGTGCCCAAGAGCTAGAGATCTGAACGGACGGCGGTTTCTGGGCGGCAACTGGAGCTAGGTTGGGCTTCGGCTTGGAACTTCAAGTGAAGGATCGCCACGTGCCCAAGTAAAGTTGACAAGCATACAACCTACGAAAGACTTATGATATTGTTCGTACGGGAACTGTCTCGTTCTGTCTGAATCTATGCAACCATTATTACGCTTTGAAACTCGTTCTCCATTTCTTCATGAACACTCTTCAAATCCACGATTATCAGGTGAGAGCGAACTAGGTTTCAACGGTTCAGAATTCTGGCTCGTGGAGGACTTAATGCGAGTTAACACTGCTGATAAATCTGTGACGGCTACAAATCTTTACATATCGTCATCTATAGTCGTGCATGATCTTGCTATGTTTCGAATATTGAATCTTTGAACCGTTAAGACCGCACGTTCGGGATACACGGCGTTGTTAGCACGTGGTAGAGAGTACAAACGATGTCATAATAGTCAGACGTTCCATATCATTTCTCCCTAAGTAAGGTTTGTGGCTTTGTGCATATACCGGTTTCAAGGGGGCCGAACGGTGCAATTATAATCAAACAGGGTTTTGATTGGTTAGTCGCTAGGTGTGTTGTTTATATTGTTCGGTCCGCAATCCGGCAATATGTGCATGACTTTAACCTTGCGATCTCTGTTAATTCCCCGTTTGTCACGCGGGACTCGCTCAGGATAGATTGTTTCTGCCGCATGACTTATTGTGGGGTAAGAATCCGGGGTGTGGCTAACTGCTATAAAATCGTGCCAAGTCCACCATCTGGGGAGTTTTGACTGCCATCTTCTTCCTATAGCTCTTCTACCGATCTTCAAGATGTTGATTTCTTCAGTTTTCTCTGTTGCAGCTCTCCTGGTTGCAGAGGCTTCAGCTCATGGAGCAGTTACAAGTTATGTGATCGATGGAACAGCATATCCAGGGTAAACAAATCTCCCAAAGAACAAAGCCGAATGCGAACTCATCCTGATCCCAGATACCAAGGCTTTTCCCCCGCCTCGAGCCCTCCTACGATCGAAAGACAATGGCCCGACTATAACCCTACCTTTAAAATTACGGACCCAAAGGTTATGTGCAATGGAGGAACATCAGCAGCTCTGACTGCCAACGTGACAGGTGGCTCTGTAATCACGGCGAAGTGGGGGCAGTGGACTCACCAACAAGGTCCAGTCATGGTCTGGTTGTATGCGTGCCCTGGAGACATCAAATCATGTGATGGAAGTGGGAACCACTGGTTCAAGATTGATCAAATGGGCATGACTGCGCCGCCTCTCAACGGCAACAACTGGGGAACAGCCGTTGTTTTCAAAAAGCTTGCATGGACTTCAACCCTTCCGAAGAATCTCAAAGCAGGAAATTATCTCATCCGACATGAGCTGATCGCACAACATCAAGCAAATAATCCACAATTTTATGCCGAATGTGCCCAATTACAGGTTACAGGCAGTGGAACTGCATTTCCTGCAGCATCTTTCTTGACACATATTCCAGGATATGCACTACAGAGTGATCCGGGAGTCACGGTAAGTCTGATTTGAGCTTCACGTAACTTCCACTTGACTAACACCTGAAATAGATTGATATTGACACATCGAACGCGACAACATACACATGTCCTGGCCCTGCTGTCTGGACAGGTTAAAGCGCTAAATGGAACACTGTGCATGAGACCAAACGAGTTGAAATTTTCTTGTTTGATTTTATCTGGATATTCTGGAACGCATGCTACGATTGTATATAGGATTGTGAAAGCATCGTTCTTGAACACTATTTTGAGCACATTCAAATTTTGAAATCTTAACGAACACTATTGCGGAGAGCAAAACGTCGAATTCTTTTCACTTGACACCATCCCTCTTTGAAATGTACAGGGTTTGGTCATATAGGTGAGATTAATAGACAATCCCACCTCGGCAGATATATTAAGGCTGAATTAGGAGACACTGGCCACGGAACCGCCATTCCGACAAACACAAGAAGCGAGAGCGTCCACAATCGGCTTCGATAAATGGCTCAAAATGGCTCAAGAGGGTGGTGTGCAAACCTCGTGCTACACAAGAGATGCTTCCCTTGTTCTATAGCTAGTTCTTGGTAGAGCGGTAGCCGAGGATGAAAAGGGGTAGGAAATAGGGGTAAAACTAGGCGAGAATGGGGAAGCCTGACTCAGAGACCTGACTTCTGCGATAGCAAGGATTGATCTCGAAAATGCAACTTCATCTCAATTCCATCAAAGGTTTCCCTGAACAAACAACACGAGATGGTGCACGATCAAAGGTAGCAAGCATACCAGGAACTGCTCTGCTCTGGGTAGGTCTGCTGGCCGCTGCCCGTAGGCAATGATCGCCCAGCCGGTTATCTGAGGTGTGACGTCGAACTAGGCGTCTCCACTCTTGCTCTTTGACAGGAACGGTCGAGAGCAGCGGTAGGTCCTTCCTTATATCTTCATTTCTCTCCTCGGGTTTAATACTTCGTTCCGCAATTATGGCAAGCCTTGTCGAGAAGATTGAGATTAATTGCGACATGGGGGAGGGCTTTGGCAGATGGAAAATGGTACGTCTCCCTCAGTAATCACTTCATCCATCTGCAGAACTCTAACAAATACCCCAGGGACCAGACGAAGAGCTCATAAAGTACATTGATGTCGCGAACGTGGCATGCGGGTTCCATGCGGGAGATCCTTCACTTATGCTTAAGACGGTGCGAATGGCCAAGCAACACAATGTCAAAATTGGAGCACACCCAGGTCTGCAAGATCTCTTTGGCTTCGGCAGACGTCGCATCGAAGTCGATCCTGAAGATATGTACGCGTCGGTTCTATATCAGGTTTGAGCACTGAAGGCATTCTTGGAAGCTGAAGGGGTCCCGTTGAACCATATCAAGCCGCACGGGGAGCTGTTCTATTTCTTCTTCTTGAGATGAATACCAGACTTCAAGTCGAGCATGGCATCACTGAGCTCTGTTACGGCATCGATTTAGTTGCACTTATGCTGCAACAAGCGGACTGCGAGAAAGGAGGAGAGACAGGACTTTCGTCCGAGTACCTAAACTCTCTCCAGAAAGATGGTCCAGACGGGGCGGCAATCGAAGTCCGAGTGTATGCGGAGGTTCCCTTCAGAAATTATGCACCCAGTCCAGGGCTTTTGCAATATGTTGAGTGGCCAAAGGGCGAAGGAGTTCGAGTCGACACCTGGGTGGGGAC
>Ga0302140_10007238_pt1 | contig 13870 bp, 5 predicted proteins | sample I_Bog_E1_1_FD_202095 | JGI IMG/M metagenome (GOLD analysis project Ga0302140, IMG submission 202095) | Peat permafrost microbial communities from Stordalen Mire near Abisko, Sweden - I_Bog_E1_1 | ecosystem: Environmental > Terrestrial > Soil > Wetlands > Peat | place: Sweden: Abisko, Stordalen...
AACGTGCGGGGTGGAGTTTACCACGAGTATGTGAGCTTTTCGCATTCTGGAACAGCATCGAAACCGATCACATTCCAGAGCGACCCTGTAGTGATTGGGACAAAGGTCGAGCCCGCGGTGATCGACGGGACCGGCCTGACGGTATCGGGCACACAGGGTCTGATCACGATCTCAGGAGATCTGAGTTACATCATCGTCAAGGGATTTGAAATCCGCCACCTGGTTTCCGCGTCTGAGGATGCCGTGCCGTGCGGCGTGTGGATCACGGGTTCGGGAGCCGGCGTCCAGATTCTAAACAATCATATCCACGACATTGTGACCACGTCGGAAAAGAATGGAAACGGCTGCGGTCTTTTCGCCTACGGCACTTCGAAGTCTCCAATTACCAGGCTGGTGGTAAGTGGCAACGAGCTCCACAATCTAAAGACTGGGAATAGCGAGTCATTGACTCTGAATGGAAACGTGACTGATTTCCAGGTCACCAATAATCTCATTCATGACAATGACAACATCGGTATTGACATTATTGGGTACGAAGGCACCGGGCCCGTCGGCTACGATCAGGCCAGCTATGGGGTGGTTAGCGGAAACACGGTTTATAACATCAGCGGGATAGGGAATGTTGGCGAGGGGAATTCTTACGACGCCGACGGACTTTATTGCGACGGGTGCGCGTTTGTCTCGTTCGAGCGCAACGCGATCTTTCAGGTCGACTACGGCATCGAGACGACCAGCGAGAATCAGGTCTGCCAAGCTACGGGCACGGAATGGTCTCTCCCAAACCATACCGGCACTGCCGCCAGAGGTAAATTGCCGTGCTATGGCATGGATGTCACGGTGCGCAACAATCTTTTCTACTATGAAAACGCCTGCGGCAACTCCATCGGCGGCTATGCGCTTGCAACCAGCAAAGGTGGGGGAAGCAATGGAGGAGGCAGCAGCTACCGCGACGTCTTTGTCAACAACACTCTCTTCGACAACGGTACCCAGCCAGGTAACGATTCTGAAGGCACACCGAGCGGCGATTTCCAGATTCAGTACCAGGTAGGCAGCGCTCAAGGGGACTACTTCGAAAACAACGTCGTCTACGAATCTGCAGCTTCGCCCTACTCCGTCTCACCGAATATGTGGATAAACAGCTTCGTCCCCTCTAACCAGGTTTATCCTGATTCGCTGAAGTACCCCGGCCCCCCTGCAACGCTCAATTGGAACCTGTACGACTCGGCCGCGGGTTATGAAGAAGGAACATCGATCTTGTGGGCCGACGTGAATAACTACAAGAGTTTCTCAAACTATCAGGCCTCCAATCTCGGTAAGGAAGATGCAGACTCGCTGCACGAGCGTCCTCAGTTTGTCGATCTGGGAGCTTCGCCACCAAACGTCTCCACCACCCCGGAGTCTCCGGCTGTTGCCGCCGGCAGCACACGCCTCTCGTGCAACGTTGGCTGGTGTGATCCCAATGGCGATTCCCCTACTTCAATTTATGGCAGCACAGACTTCCTCGGGAATCCTCGGAAAAACGATTCGAAGATTGACATCGGGGCTTACGAAAACACAGGGGACCCTCTCGAGAATTCGTTGACGGTGAAACTGACCTCAGCAAAATCCAGCCTCAACGAAGGTCAGTCGACCCCTCTCACTGTCACGGTGACCGCCATTCCCGGAAGCGGCGGTGCGCCGAGCGGCACAGTGAGCATCCTTCGCGGAAAAACCTTGCTGGAAACTGCAACACTGATGCCGACCGGGGTCAACACGACCGCGGCAACTCTGCCGCTCGGTGCGTCGCAGCTTGCACTCGGCGACAACAAGCTGACGGCCGTGTACTCGGGGAATTCGATCGCGCCATGCTGCACGCCATCGGAGACGCCGGGAGGAGCACAAACACCGGTTCCGTGGTACCCACAGGCGACCTCGGAAGCAATTACCGAAACCGCGACTGGCAACCGCGGCGACCGCTCCGACCTTCAGCGATAAAACCGGGAACCACGCTCAATCAAATGGACTTAGGCAGTCTTCGAGTTCACCCGAGACGGTGTTGCCGGCTGCTCTGGCGGGCGCCTCTTTTGAACCTGGCTTCTTGAATCAGGGCCGAGTTGCTGGATTTTTCGGGCCGAGGTGATTTTGGAGCGGGATCACGCATCCAAGTAAGTATCCCCCAACTTGGTTAGACCAAGTGCGCCTCCGAGTTGCCGCGCATTGGGTGGGCGTGTGCCTGCCCAGCTCCACGGAAATCCGGTTGCCATTCGTCTACCCCATGCCAGGTTCCCAGCGTTTCGCGAAGCATTCGAAACACCCTGTCCTCTACTCCAATGGGGCAGGTCCATTCAATTCTCGGTCGAGCAGGGGACTGTCCCCACGACCTCTTCGATCTGGTTCCACGCTGCCGGTGAGGCAATACGACGATGCGCTTTCGATGTGTCCTGCTGACTATTGTTGCGATCACGACCCAAGCGCTCGCGAGTGTTTCGGTCACAAGTCCCAAAAGTGGTGCCACGGTTACTTCGCCGGTGCAGTACGTTGCCTCGGCCACGTCTTCGACGTGTTCAAAGGGCGTAGCCTCCATGGGAATTTACGTAAACAACGTAAAGGTCTATGTCGTACAGGGAAATCAACTGAATACGGAGCTTACGCTCGGTTCGGGATCGCAACACACGGTTGTTGAGGAGTGGGACAAGTGTGGCGGGGCATCGACCACCACCATCAACTTGACTGTTTCGGCGCCACCGAAGCCTGCTATCACTGTCTCGGCTTCTCCCACGTCGATCGATGCAGGGCAGACTTCCGTTCTAAGTGTGACTGCTACGAACGCTACCGAGGTCTCGGTGAGCGGTAACGACGGAAGTTCGTATGACCTCGGTGCGACGGGAGGGAAAGTTACCGTGAGCCCGGCGGCGACGGTTGTGTACACAGCCACCGCGGAGGGAGCGGGTGGAACCACCAGCGCAACTTCGAAGGTGACTGTCATTCCGGCGCCGACAGTGAGCATCACGGCCAACCCTACCGCCATTGTGACTGGTAAATCCTCTACTTTGTCTGTGACTGCGGCCAATGCCACGAAAGTCACGGTTGCGGGGAGCGACGGTAGTTCATACAGCCTTGCGGCTACCGGCGGATCGCAATCGGTGAGTCCGAAGGTTACGACGACATACACAGTGACGGCGACCGGCTCCGGAGGCAAGACCACGGCTACGGCAATGGTGACTGTCGGTGCTGCTCCAACCGTAGGGATCTTGGCCAATCCAGCTTCGATTGCGGCGGGAGCGTCTTCGACGCTGTCGGTGAGTGCGACCAACGCGACTTCGGTTACTGTGACGGGGACCGATGGAAGCTCGTACAACCTGGGGACTTCGGGCGGAACGCAAGCCGTCAGCCCTGCCGTGACGACGACGTATACGGCAACGGCGAGCGGGGCCGGAGGAAAGACCACAGCAACGGCCACCGTGACCATTGCATTGGCGCCAACGGTGAGCATCACAGCAAACCCGTCTTCGATTGCGGCGGGCGGATCCTCAACGCTGACGGTCAGTGCGGCGAATGCGACTGCGGTGACGGTGACGGGAACGGACAACAGCTCGTACTCCCTTGCGGCTTCGGGCGGAACACAGTCGGTGAGCCCGACGGGGACCACCACGTACACGGCTACAGCAACCGGGACCGGCGGCAAGGCTACCGCAATGGCCACAGTGACCATTGCTTCGGCGCCTACAGTGAGCATCTCTGCGAATCCGTCTTCGATTGCTTCCGGCGGGTCCTCGACGCTGACGGTCGCGGCGACGAATGCAACCACGGTCACGGTTGCGGGAAGTGATGGAACTTCCTACAACCTGAGTGCGACTGGCGGGACGCAGTCCGTGAGCCCAACGGCGGCGTCGACAACGTATACAGCCACAGCAACCGGGACCGGCGGCAAGGCTACCGCAATGGCCACAGTGACCATTGCTTCGGCGCCAACGGTGAGCATTTCTGCGAATCCAACTTCGATTGCTTCCGGCGGGTCCTCGACGCTGACGGTCGCGGCGACCAATGCAACCACGGTCACGGTTGCGGGCAGTGATGGAACTTCCTACAACCTGAGTGCGACTGGCGGGACGCAGTCCGTGAGCCCAACGACGGCGTCGACAACGTATACAGCCACAGCAACCGGAACCGGCGGCAAGGCTACCGCAACGGCCACGGTGACCATTGCATCGGCGCCAACGGTGAGCATTTCGGCTAATCCGTCTTCGATTGCTTCCGGCGGATCCTCAACGCTGACGGTCAGTGCGGCGAATGCGACTGCCGTTACGGTGACGGGAACGGACAACAGCTCGTACACCCTTGCGGCCTCGGGCGGAACGCAGTCGGTGAACCCGACGGGGACGACCACGTACACAGCCACTGCAACCGGAACCGGCGGGACGGTCACGGCAACGGCAACAGTGACCGTGAATGTCGCGCCAACCGCAAGCATCACGGCAAATCCTTCGTCGATTCCGGCGGGAAATTCGTCAAGCCTGACAGTCAGTGCAACCAACTCCACGCAAGTCACTATTTCAGGAAGCGATGGAAGCTCGTATAACCTCGCGGCTACGGGCGGGACTAAAACGGTTAGCCCGCCCATCACTACGATTTACACAGCGACGGCTACCGGGGCGGGCGGTACCGCTACGGCTTCTGCGACAGTGACCGTAAATCCTCAGCCGACGGTCACCATCACCGCGAATCCGGCGTTGATTGCGCTGGGGAGTTCTTCGACACTGTCGATCAATGCGACCGATGCGACCCAGGTTACGGTTGCCGGCACTGATGAAAGCTCCTATAGCCTCGGCGCTTCGGGCGGGACCGAAACAGTGAGCCCGACCGCGACAACTACGTACACTGCTACCGCGACCGGGGCGGGTGGCACGACAACGGCCACCGCGACTGTGACCGTGACTACGGCAACGACAGTCAGCATTTCGGCCAATCCAACATCGATTGCCGGCGGAAGCAACTCAAATCTCACAGTGACTGCGGCGAACGCGAGCCAGGTAACGGTCACCGGCAGCGACGGGAGCTCGTATTCTTTGACGGCGACGGGTGGTTCACAAGTCGTGAGCCCTGCGTCAACAACTACCTACACAGCGACCGCGACAGGAGCGGCCACAAATGCTACGGCATCACTGAATGTGACGGTCGAGACTTCACCCAATGTTTTTACCAATCTGCAGACCACCTCCGGATGGGAGAGTTGGGGGCAGATTCCGCCCACCTATACCGACTGTACGAACTGTAATGGCCTGACATGGTCGATGACGCAGGGGATTACATCTCCTTCTGAGAGCGGGGATGCTACGGAGTTCACGACAACAGCAACGACGCCGTACGCGGATGTTCTATGGGTCAACCCGGTCATCGGCCAGTTTTCGACGGAGGGACTTCCGGACAAGAACCAGACGATCATTCCCAACCTTTACAACTTTACTTACGACAGCGACTTCTACGTGACGAATGCCGCGGCCACCCAGGCGCTGGAGTTCGATGTTGCGGATTACATCGATGGGCTTGCCATGTTTTGGGGAACACAATGTGCGAACCTGGGTGATGGGACGTGGGATTATTTAAACGACGTGACAAAACAATGGATTTCAACGGGGTTCCCATGTAATTTCGTCGATGGATGGAACCACGTGACTCTTCAATTCCGACGGCTCGCCGGCAATGAGCTGCAGTTTAGTTCGATCACGTTGAACGGCGTGACTGCTTACGTGAACGAGACGTCGGCGCCGTACACGGTTCCGTCGAGTTGGTACGGGATCACGGTCAACTATCAGATGGATGGATTCTTCAAGCACACATCAACGAACACCACTTACGTTGACAACCTCACGTTTACCTACTGGTAGCTGGTGATGGCGGCTCGTGCGCGGCCAGGTTGAATTTCGCTGATGAACTGAGGCGAAGCGACTTGATGGCGAGCAATATCGCGATCGATAGGCTTGGGATAGTCTTATCTTGATATGGAAATGAGAAACCCTGCCATCGGCGCATCCAAGGTCCATATTGGAAGGCTAGTTGATCGTTACCCGGTCCTGGAGATCTGCCGGAACGATCTGGAAGGCGCATTCGAGATCTTGCGCGCGGCCTTCCGGGGCGGCAGGAAGACGCTGATTTGCGGTAACGGTGGCAGCGCATCGGATGCGGAACATTGGGCAGGTGAACTCCTCAAGGGATTCCGCAAATCTCGCAAGCTGCACACGGACCCAGCCTCGCTGAGCGCCAATCTGCGCAATCGACTTCAGGGAGGATTGCCAATTATCCCGCTCACAGGTTTTCCGGCCTTCAGCACCGCGTTCGCCAACGACGTTGCGCCGGAATTGACTTTTGCTCAGCTGGTTTGGGTTCTGGGTGTAGAGAGTGATTGTTTCATTGGCATCAGTACCTCTGGCCATGCACGCAATGTGTGCCTGGCAGCAGAGGTGGCGCAAGGCAGGCGGATGACCCGGATTGCGTTGACGGGCGAGGACGGCGGGGATCTGCGATCTCTTTGTGATCTCACAATTCGCGTTCCGGAGCGCGAAACATACCTGGTTCAGGAACTCCACTTGCCTATCTATCATTGCCTGAGCCTGATGCTCGAAGATGAGTTTTTCAGCATAGATGATGCTGAGGTTCGATAGCCCGCGAATCCGAGCTGCACAACACATCTTATCCAACATTACAGCCTCATTCGGGAGTTCGAAATGAATCGCGGCAAGGTTGTGGGCGGAGTAGACATCGGGGGGACAAAGACGGCGGTTGTTCTTTCGACTTCTCCTCCGAATATCCTTCGGCGTCTCGCCTTTCCTACCGAGCCAGCAAACGGGCCCGGGCAGACCGTGCAGCAGATTATCGCCGGACTCAGATCGGCACTCTCCGAATGCGGCTTCGACGCCGGCGATCTGAAGTCGATCGGCGTGAGCTGCGGAAGCCCGCTGGATTCGACGAAGGGGATAATTCAAGCGCCACCCAATTTGCCCACCTGGGTCAATGTGCCGATCACGACAATCCTGGAAGAGGAGTTTCGAGTTCCCTGCTTTCTTGAGAACGATGCCAACGCCGGCGCACTGGCGGAATACTGGTTTGGTGCAGGGCGTGGGTGCAGGAGCATGGTTTTCCTGACCAACGGCACCGGGCTGGGCGCTGGGTTGATTCTGGACGGTCGGCTCTATAGTGGAGTGACGAATGCAGCCGGAGAGATTGGACATGTGCGGCTGAGCCGGTCCGGACCTGTGGGATATCACAAAGCAGGGTCCGTGGAAGGATGGGCCAGTGGCGGTGGGATGGCTCAAGTAGCCGAACGCGAGGTACGCGCAGCACTTCAAAGAGGTGAACGAACCGGGCTGATGGATGGAAGCGGCAGTGACCTTCCGGCATTTACAGCGCAGAGGGTTTGGGAACTTGCTCAACGCGGAGACGCGGTGGCCGAGCGCATTGTCGGTATTTCTGCAAAGCGCCTTGGCGAGGCAATGGCGATTCTTGTTGATGTGCTGAATCCGGGGCGCATAGTTCTTGGGGGGCTGGCGCTGCGGATGGGAGAAGCCTTGCTTGGACCGGCGCGGAAAGTTGTACAACGTGAGGCGCTCGGGGATTCGGCTCGTGCCTGCAGCATAGTACCGGCAGAATTGCATGAACAGATTGGTGATGTTGCCGCGCTTTGCGTGGCATTGAATGCGGAAGGGAAGAGGTAGGCCGTGGAAGAAAGAATTTCGCGAAGGCAGTTTGTTGCACAGGGCTCGGCGGCCGTGGGGATGATGGCGGCGCTGCCCGCTTGGGCAGCAATGGCGGATACGTCGAAGAGCTCCAAAGTGATCCACATCATCGGCCACTCGCACCTTGATGCAGCGTGGCTATGGCCGTGGCGCGATGGCGCGGACGAGGCGCTGGCAACGTTTCGCAGTGCGCTGAACCGGATGAAGGAGACACCAGGATTCTGCTACTCGCACTCTTCGTCGGCGCACTATCGCTGGACGGAGCGCGCGGATCCGGGCATGTTTGAGGAGATTCGCCAGCGCGTGCGCGAGGGACGTTGGGAGGTTGTGGGCGGATGGCCTGTGGAGCCCGATTGCAACATTCCTGCGGCGGAGAGCTTTGTGCGGCACTCCCTCTACGGGAAGCGCTATTGCCATGAGAAGCTCGGCGTGGATGTGAAGGTCGGATTCAATCCCGATTCGTTCGGTCATGCGGCGGGGCTGCCGACGATTTTGAAGAATGCCGGCTATGGGTATTACGTTTTCATGCGGCCTCCCGAAGAAGATATGGATCTGCCACTTGTGTTCTGGTGGGAGGGTCCCGATGGCTCACGCGTGTTGGCACTGCGCATCTGGAATGCTTATGACTCGTGGGATAACTCCGACCCCAAGACGATGTTTGCGCCGACAGTTGCGCATGCGTATCAATCGGGGCTCGAACATGCAGCTTTCTTTCTTGGCGTGGGCGATCACGGCGGCGGCGTGACCAAGGAGCACATCCGCAGCGTGCTCGCGGCACGTGAATTGTCTGGCCTGCCCGAGTTGCGGTGGAGCACGGTGGGCCAGTTCTTCAAGGCTGTCGAAGAGTCGGGAGCGTTCGCTTCTCTGCCTGTGGTGAAAGGTGATCTGCAACATCATGCGCGCGGCTGCTACTCCACCTATGCAGAAGGAAAGTTCTTGAACCGACGTGCTGAACGTTGGCTCGTCGAGGCCGAATCGATTGCTTTGATTGCCAATCGCACGTCGAACCATGCTTACCCTGGGAACGAATTTGCGGAGAGCTGGTGGAAGGTCTTGTTCTGTCAGTTCCACGACATGATGGCGGGTACTTCACTGTATAGCGACTACCAGGACGTGCGCGACAGTGTTGGTTTTGCCTGCGAGGTTGCGCAGACGTCGAAGATTGAGGCGCTGGAGACGATGGCCAAGCGCGTAGACCTGAGCGCGGTGGAAGAGGGCGCTGTGTTTGCCTACAATCCACTGCCGTGGCCCCGGAAGGCGCTGCTGGAAATCATCACCGAACATAATCCCTCGGGCCGAGCGCCGATTACGCATCTGCGCTCGAAGGATGGGAAGACGTATCCGATTCAGTGGCGTCCTTCACCCAGCATGACGGAATTCTGGCGGCGCTTGTCGGCTTGGGTCGAACTGCCTGCCTGCGGCTACAAGGTTTTGGAGCTTGCACATGGCGAGGAAGCCAAGCCTGAGGCATACTCGAGTTTCTGCGAAGTATCGAACACTGGATTTGGCATCTCGTCACTGAAGGCAGCAGATGGCACGGAGTTGCTGGCCGGGCCGATCGGCATGGTTGCTATTGCCGATACCAGCGATACATGGTCACATGGCATCAACGAATTTCGACAGGAGATGGGGCGGCCGATGTTCGTTTCGTCGACCGTGATTGAAGACGGCCCGGTTACGCGCGTCACGCGACAGCGCGCGCGCTGGCAGAACTCCGAGATCGTTTTGGACATTGCGCAGTTTGCAGGAATCGATTTCGTCGAACTTCGGTTTGTGATCGACTGGCACGAGCATGAGCAGATGCTCAAGCTGGAGATTCCAACGTTGCTGCAGAACCCGAAGGCGGTGGTGAAGGTTCCGGGCGCCGTGACGACGCGTAGCGCGAATGGCCAGGAAGAACCGTATCAGGATTGGGGTACAGTGCAGGGCACAATTGGCGGCAAGGATTATGCGGTTGCTTTAGTCAACGACCAGACGTACAGCTACGACTGCCTGAATGGATTGCTGCGCACAGTACTGATACGCTCGGCCCCGTTCGCACGGCATAACCCGAACCAGTTGCCGAACAACGATAACAACGCATGGCAGGACCAAGGCCGCCAAGAGCGTAGGTTCTGGCTGCTCGGCGGACAGGGATCGTATGCCGATTTGGCTTTGGATCGACGCGCGGAAGAGTTGCAGACTCCAGCGGAATACGTAATGGACTCGGCGCATCAGGGCAGCGAAGCATGGGAGCAGAGCTTTCTTGAAATTACGCCGAGTAACGTGTGGGTGCTTGCAATCAAGCGCGCAGAGGATGACGAAAGCGCCGTGATCCGCGTGCAGGAGCGGTCAGGGAAAGAAACACAAGCGAGCTTCAAGAGCGCGCTGTTCGGGCTCGACCAAACTGTTCAACTTCGTCCGTGGGAGCTGAAGACGCTGATCGTCAAGCGCGGCAGCGGGCACGCCGAGATCCGCGAGAGTTCGCTGCTCGAAATATAAGTGAGGCCCGCGCCGCGGTTCGCAAAGAAGCTTGTGAGATTAGCGCCCGAGTTTTGTTCAAACACGGGCGCGCTCTGAATGCACTCCTACTGCGTTACGGTGAATTCGCCGTGCAGCGGAGCGGTTGAATCACCGCCGGCCCACACATCAAAGGCTGAGGGCTCGACCACCCACTTCCTGGTTTGCGGACTCCAGAAATGAAGCTCGTTCTCGCCGAGCACGAATTTGACCGTGCGGGTTTCGCCCGGCTTGAGAGCGATGCGCTCGAAGCCCTCGAGCTGCCGGACAGGCCTGGAGGCAGAGCCGTAGCGCTGATGAATGTAGAGTTGCGCAACGGCGTCGCCAGCGACGGAACCGGTGTTCGTAACATCGACGGTGACTTCGTTGGAATCCGCGGCGGACTGGGCGTTCTTGCCGATGTGGAGGTTCGAGAACTTAAAGTCGGTGTAGCTGAGACCGTAACCAAAGGGATAAAGCGGCTTGGAGTTGATGTCCCAATAGCGGGAGGTGAAGTTGGGGCGGTCTTCGGGCTCGTGGGTCAGATTGTGGTTGTAATAGAGCGGTTCGGCTCCGGCGACACGCGGCCAGCTGAGCGGCAGCTTGCCTCCGGGGTTAACTTCACCGAAGAGCACGTCTGCGACGGCATCGCCGCCCTCGGTGCCTGGGTACCACGCTTCGAGGATTGCCGGAACATGTTCGGATGCCCAGCGAATATCGAGTGGGCGACCGTTTTCAAGAACGAGCACGACGGGCTTCCCTGTGGCGACAACGGTTTCGAGCATCTGCTGCTGGATGCCCGGCAGATCGAGCGTGGCGCGCGACGCCGATTCGCTGCTCATGCTGGAGATTTCGCCGAGGACGGCCACGACGACGTCAGCATCGCTCGCGGCCGCTTTCGCTTTGGCAATCCACTCCGCGGCCTCTGCGGCAGTGGGCGGAGGGACGGGCTTACGGCCCGAAAGCATGTCGAGGAGTCCGGGGTAGACGCGCGAGATCTCAGGGCCCGTGACAAGGGTGACCTGCGCGGATGGGAGCTTGTTCTTGATGCCGGCGTAGACGGTGACAGGATGGCTTTTTGAGCCGGGCCCGAAGAGACCTTCGACCGTCCATCCGCCTTCGATGTCATGCCCGGAATCAGCAAGCGGGCCGATGACTGCAACCTTCTTCAGGTCCTTGGAGAGCGGGAGTGCGTGATCTTCGTTGCGCAGCAGCACCATCGAACGGGCGGCGAGCTTGCGTTCGAGAACGAGACCCTCGGGGCGGCTCAGAATTGAGTCCACCTTCGACTCATCAACGTAGGGATGCTCGAAGAGGCCGAGATCATACTTGGCTTCGAGAACCGGAAGCACAAGCGCGTCGACGGCCGACTCGCTGATCTTGCCGTCTTTGACGAGCTTGGCCAGATTTTTGGAGTAGGTAAGGCTGGCCATGTCCATGTTCAGGCCCGCGGTGACGGCCTTGTGGGCGGCGTCTTCGCCATCGCGCGCGTAACCATGAGTAATAAGACTGCCGACCGCGAATGCGTCGGAGAGAACGATGCCCTGAAAACCCCAATCGTTCCGCAGCACATCGGTAAGGAGCCAGTGGTTGCCGCTCGCCGGGACATCGTTGAGGTCCATGTAGGCGCTCATGAAACTGCCTGCGCCTGCTTCCTCGGCGGCGTGGAAGGGTGCGAGATAGACATTTTCCATGAGCTCTTCAGGAATGTAGGATGCGTCGTAGTCGCGTCCGCCATCGGCAGCGCCGTACCCTGCGAAGTGCTTGACGCAGACAAGCACGCTCTGCGGATTGAGGTTGTCGCCCTGAAATCCGCGCACCTGTGCACGCGCCATGGCGGAGCCGAGATAGGGGTCTTCGCCGGCGCCTTCGACGATGCGTCCCCAGCGGGCATCGCGCGCAATGTCCACCATGGGCGTGAAGGTCCACTGGATTCCTGCTGCGCGAGAGTCCTCGGCCGCGAGATGCTGCGCCTGCTCTTCAACGGATGGGTCCCAGGAGGAGGCCATGGCAAGCGGCACCGGAAAGACAGTGCGATAGCCGTGGATGACGTCGAACCCGAAGAGGATGGGAATATGCAGGCGAGATTTTTCGACCGCAATGTGCTGCAGGCGATTAATCTCCGCGGCGTTCATCTGCCACAGAATGGAGCCGGCGCCACCGGCCGCAATCAGATCGTCGGGCTTCTGGTCGGCAACGCCGGGCATAACGAGCCCAGCCGACTGGTTGAGCTGGCCGACTTTTTCGTCGAGCGTCATCTGTTTCAGAAGGGCTTCGGCCTTTTGTTTGGCTTCAGGGCTGAAGGTGGTTTCCTGACCGCGAGCCGTGCCCGGTACTGTCAAAACGGCAGTGCAAAGCAAGAGCAGAAGCGGAGATTTATTCCAGTGCATGATTCGTGTCCTCAAGAAAAGAAGAAAGACCGTTGTAACACAGCGAAGGTGCCTGGCGGTGTGAGCTGCCTCGGACGAACCTTCCGCACTCGTCCACTCGTGCGTGGAAAGCAGGGCACATCTTATATGCACGGAGTACGGAAGGAGAAGGAGCGGGGCTTGTTGCCGGTCTGCCGGGTGCGTAACAATCGAACGAGGTGAGGACCGCTGACCCCAATTCGTTGCAAGGCCGCGGAACAGTTGGAGCGGATGTCAGTCGCCGGTCGTTTCTGCGCAGTGCGGCAGGCGCGGCCTTGGGGTTGATGGGTAGACCGTCGTTAGCGGATGCAGGCGCACCGGATTACCGCATTGAAATTGCTGAGACTGAGTGGGAGCTGGGCCCGAAGAAGAAAGTGCGCACAGCTGTGTATAGCGGAAAGATTCCGGGGCAACTGATCCGATTGACCGAGGGCAAGCCGGTGACGATCGAGATTGTGAACCGGCTGGATCGCGCCGAGATTGTGCACTGGCACGGACAGTGGATTCCGGTGGACGTAGACGGTTCCATGGAAGAAGGCTCGCCGATGATCGCGGCGGGGACGAGTGCGCGGATCACGTTCACGCCAAGGCCATCTGGATTGCACTGGTATCACACCCATGCCATGGCGGATCGGAACCTGAAGCATGGGCTTTATACGGGACAGTCGGGCCTGCTCTTAGTCGAAGCGAAAGAGAATCCGGGACGCTATGACCGGGAGGGGTTCGTCGTACTGCATGATTGGCTTCCTTACTATTCGGCCAGCGACGATGGCTCGATGATGGTGAAGTACAACACCGCGTCGGTGAATGGGCGCATCCTAGGGCAAGGTGACCCGATCCGCGTGCGCGAGGGCGAGCGCGCGCTCTTCCATATTTTGAACGCGAGCGCGACGGAGATTCACTGGCTGACGCTGCCGGGGCACGCATTCGAAGTACAGGCGCTGGACGGGAGGCCTGTGGCGACGCGCACCAAAGTGGAAGCACTCCGGCTGGGTCCTGCGGAGCGGGTGAGCGCGCTGGTAACGATGAGCGCTCCGGGGGTCTGGGTCTTCGGCGAGGCTCGGGAGGATTTTCGCCGCGCTGGGATGGGTACCGTGATCGAATACGCCGGGCAAAGTGGCAAGCCGCAGGCTTCGTCGCCGGCAAAGCTCGAGTGGGATTATCGGGCGTTTGGCGAGGGCGTGCCCGCATCATCAAAGCCGGACGTAACCATTCCGATGGTCTTCACTTCGCGATTCCAGGGGCACGGTGCGCTGGACAAGTGGATGATCAATG
>Ga0302140_10007239_pt1 | contig 13870 bp, 12 predicted proteins | sample I_Bog_E1_1_FD_202095 | JGI IMG/M metagenome (GOLD analysis project Ga0302140, IMG submission 202095) | Peat permafrost microbial communities from Stordalen Mire near Abisko, Sweden - I_Bog_E1_1 | ecosystem: Environmental > Terrestrial > Soil > Wetlands > Peat | place: Sweden: Abisko, Stordalen...
GTTTTGGCTGACTTCTCTCCTGTTGTCATTGGTCTTGAGGCATGGCGAACTTTGTCTAATAACAGCTAGGAGCACAGCGAAATTCATTAGAGAGGTCTTGCGAAAGAATTTTGGGGCAGAATGCCACAGCGTTACAAATATGTAGGGCTGAGATGTCGCGGATACTTTGCATTCCGTCTAAGAAAGTAGAAACCTTCTTTTGGATAACAGAACCTCCATATTTGAACAACGATTGGAGTTGAGGAGGTCGCCAACAATTCAATTTTCAAGTTGCATGATCAAAAGCCGACTTCAAACTACCACGTTACTTGCATATATTCCCTTGCCTTCAATATCTCTAGATATGCTCCTAGGTAGGATCAGTCGTGAGCTTCGGGATTCTCAGGGGTTTTTTTGCGTACCAGCAGCCTTCCATCGGCTTTCCAGAAGTTGAAGAGACTGTCTTAGAACAAGAAGAGCTTGCTTTGACGCCTCGCTATACGTCTCTTGGTTGATCTTCATATATATTACACTTGCGCTGTAAGTGAGGTGGAGCATGAACGGGGAAACATATTCTGCGAGCATTGTAAGTCCCGCAACAAAGTCGTTCGAAACTCGTGCTGCCTCCTTTATGATTGCCAGAACGCTTTCATCCTTGTTTGTTCTTTCTTCGAAGTCTGCTAGAATTAAGAGTGCACTATGATTAAGCGATCAGCTCTTCTACTTCTTTCTTATGTAAGTGTAAGTAGTCTTACCTATTACAGATTGCTGTTTGACTGCAAAATTCTAATTCTCGGACCTTACTCTCAACTTCGGACAGTTTCACCAGTGCACGAAGGGTGCGACGCAGCTGTGCAGCCTCTGCTTGGTGAAAACTGCGATCGACGGTCTGATCTGATACGTGTTGTAGTACTCGTCCCAGAAGGTAAGTGGCTTGAGCAAATCGGGCAAATCTGCCCATACTGAGGCTGGAGGGCGATGACACCGTGAATGACGGACCAGAATACTCTTTCTATTGCAGCATCAGTCTAAATGCCCTGAAACGGAATCAATAAGTGCATACTGCAGCATTCCACACCTCGTCATCCATAGGAAGCATGCTAGATGAGTCTGGGTCTCCAATTGTGAGCATTCGAGTGGGATTTCCAATGTTTACGAACCTGACCGAGTGATCAGAAGTTTGTACCTTTTCGAAAAAGACAGGAACAAACCTACCGATCCAGAATCAATATTGCCCACCACGCCCTCTTCCGTTCCTCATGTTCGATCCAATCACACGCTGCATTGTTTACTCTCGTCCCTTTCTCGTCAAAACCAAACGCAATTGCAAACCTAGCACAGGTTCCAATTGACAAATACGCTTGTGGGTATATAGCATGACCGAGTTCGTATAATGCCAACAAGATACCAGCTTGCAAGACCTGTAATTTATAGATTCCAGCAGCCTCGACGTCGGCATAGAACCTCTTCGCCGCCAAGTACGCTGGCGACTTTGATGGATGAATTTCCACCGTCTTCGGGTAAGAGAGTATGATTGATCTGAGACAGAGGAGAAGTAACGAGTTCTCTACACGTGGCTCCGATAGCGGGTTGAGAAAATAGGTGTAGAACCTTTGCTTGGAGATGAAGCACATGTAAGGATGCACTGTCTCAAAGTACCGACTTGCAACGGCGTGGTTCGCAGAAACATCTCCAATGAGATGATGGACGTATTTTGGGATCTGGAACCGCGCAACGGGAATGCTTAAGTGGCTGCTCCTGAATATTTTCGAGTCCAAGAAAAAGACTGCAGGAAATCCAGACCGTGTTCCTCGCGGACCCGCGGAATGAGTTGCAGCGCTGGCAGCCAAGATCTCCCGGTCTTCATCTTCTGCAGACCTCGTTGGAAGGAGTTTCTTGGATGAAGAAGCATTGTTGTATTCACAGGCGACACTCCTTCTGAAGTGAAGAGCACATCATTAGTCGTTAAGAAGAAAATGGATCTCTCTGCACATTTTGCAGAGGGAGAAAGACAGCCTGCTTACTCACTTCTTGCAATAAGAACATCCTGGGAGCCTTTTATCACACCGCCTCTTTTGGGTTTTGCATGAAAGGCAAGCTCGTAATGCTCGATCAGTAATGCTTGCTGGTGGTTCAAGCATGGTAGCCAATAGGAACGCTTAATACAACGTTTGATCCGTTTCTCGGGCAGAATATGCAGCAGGTAGATTTATTCTTCCCGATTAGGAAGTGTGATTTGCTTAATGTCTTGGTTGTGGATGCAGTATCGGTGAACGGCTGTAGTCAGCCAAAGAAGCCATGAGACGGACAAGCGGATTTCCGCGAATTGCGGGAAATCAGGACTTATACTGGGTTCCTAGTACGGCGGGATATTGGGGCGGCCGTTTGCATGCTTAGAAATCCGGCCAAGGCCCAACCGGGCTCATCCCAGTGACGCCCTCGTGGGTACAGTGTTGTTTGATTAGTGAACATGAGCATTACCAATTACTGCATGAGCTGCCGAGGCCCTTACCCTCATCTAACGTTCGAACCCATCTTGAAAAGTGGTTCTACGCCGTTATGTTTAGTGGGGAAATGGTCAATTGGCACAATTCAATGTGAGCAAAATTCTGGGATGGCCATGGGACGGAATAGACGTGAAAGAAGCAAGAGGGTGAAACGTGGATAACTTCGTTGAGGGAGTCAGTGAGCAAAGAACGCCAAGACGTATCTGCATGATGCACCATTGAATTCTGAAATACACGCGGCATAACAAAACTTCTCAATGAAGAGGACATGAGCAACGAGTGAACGGCTTAGGCGAAGTTTGCTTGCATTGACGCTATCGATATACCCCAATTCAGCCTCCAACGTGCTGCGGCCAACTTCAGTACATATTTATAAGGCGGAACTGTCTACCATGGCAATGTCTCTCCATCGTAGTTCAGCAATACTGAGTCTTCCTTTGGTTTTGCGTTTCTAATTGTTTTCAGTAATCCGGCCACAGATTCTTCTACAGATAAGGTTGCTTTTGGCAACGTCAGGTCTGTTCGCACCCTGTCAAAAATGATTAGTATTATCTTCTCTAGTCGATTACCAAGATCCTATGGTCAAGGTGGGTTTAATCCATGTGGGGGCAATTGGGCAAACTTACCAACCTGGGTGGATTGGCGCAACAACGAATCCTTCTTTGAACAGAGCTCCGTTCCATCCCTACGTAAATTATCATCAGATGTCTGTCATACGATGTCTTAATTTTCACTTACAATTGCTTGCATCGTTAGAGCGGATTTGGCAGAACAATAAGCGCTCATTCTCAAGAAGTCCTCCGTGGCAGGAATCGGGAGACCTTTCAGCACATTTCCAATGATTGAGGAGGCAATTTGGCCGGAACCCATTGCTGATGACATGAACACAACTTTCCTTGTTCGCTTCTTTCTGAGCAAAGGCAAAAGCCCCTGCGTGATCGCGCCTGGAGCCACGACATTAATGGCTAGTTCCTCGTGGTACTTGACGAAGTCAATCTCCGACACTAAGCCTGTATTCGTACTGGCACCTGCGTTCTAAGTGGGAAAAAATGTGTTATTCCTTCATTTCTCGGATTCTTTATTTATAATGTCAGGAGATTAGAAGAACATACATTCCAAAGCTCATCAATGCCATCAGGTGCCAGAGCAGCGATGTCAGCAACAACCCGCGGGAGGGACATCAGATCGCTCATTTCTGCTTGAACAATGCTGACATTTTGAAGTACTTTCAGCTTGGTGGCAGTCTCCGGTGTTCGGGCAGTTGCAATGACCGTGTGCCCCTGTCTGCTCAGTTCTGTTACGAGGGCGAGACCAATGCCTCGATTTGCACCGGTGACAACGTAGACTTTCGACATCTTGGAATATCTGGCTGAAGATCGACAAGTAATGAAGTTTAGTGAGATTCAGTGATGCTGTGGTCTAGTCGAAGTTTTTAAGACTTGGGGACAGGAGGATGCGGAAGGTGCTCCTGAACCAAGTATATGTACTCAACTGCACTGCTGTTACACACTGTAGAAGTTACCGAACCTTCCATTTCCGCTTTATAATATTTCAAAGAATGATTAGTATTCAGTTCTACCTCCGGACCCTCCCCAAATGCCTTTGCCCATCTCGGTTGTCTTTCTTCCAGGGTCAATATTTCGGAGTTAAGGCGACATACAGGGGGGCAGCGCTATGGAACAGGAATGCAGCTACAATTGCAAGGCTCATTAATGACTCGTTTTGTTTGCATATTTTATTCTGAGGTAGCATCCATGGCAAGAAGATCTAGTAGTCCGTTATTAGTAATATGCCATCCCAATGTAGATGATGCTGTAAAACTTATGCTCTTATGCTCTTGTGAATATAGTAAAAAATACTTAAATGACGTGAAGTTACTATTGGCTATATACGTTCTGTTTTACTTCACGGTAATCATTCTTGAGCTATGTTAAATTAGAGCAGTAACAGGGTCCAAAAACCGAAAATATTGTTTACTTGTGTATCCCGGACAATGCGGACTTTTGCGGGTTATGCGGTCTTGCGGGTGTGCGGGGTTTATGTCAAGTCCCGCTGCGGGCATTAATCTTAATACGCGAGTCCAAGGCAGGGAAGATCCAGGTTCAAGTACCGAGTTGGTGAGTCTCGGGGCATTGGTTAAACTTGTTTAGGAAAAGCACAGCTCAAGCCTAACGACTGTGAGGAAACCGTCGACTTTGAGAGACACATGTTCCTAATAAGACCGCAAAGAGTGCGAGAATAATTGAGACGCGCTTGGGAGGTCAAAGAGCTATTAATCATGCTATAGAGCTCGAGTAGCTCCGCGGAAGTGCAACTCTTGTCAAGCTTTGCGTGTCTCATTTGTTAAAAGTGAAGAAATCAAAATTTCGCATCACGGTTTCCCACTTTTCCTCTGATAACCTAACTCTTTGCATTGCGTTCTATTGTCGTTGAGTATATTCCTCTCTTTATTGCAAACTGCGGCCTCTCTGCTATTGACCAGGAACAGTCAACCCCTATAAGTCGTTCGCATTCCCAACTGCATTAACTCAAAGGAATTGAATAATCAATCAAACTCCATGCTTATAGTAATGAATAACAAGTCATAAATAGAACGACTATAAAATGCTCTCGGACTCTCGCGCATCATTCGATATTTCCTCTCCATCATCAAACACCGTCTTTCCAGCTTTGAAGTCAAGCCTTATTCTATCATCCTGAATCTCATAAACAGACACAGACCTGGCCAGACTACTTGATAGTAGCATCTACAAGATAGTGGCCATCAAGGGTGGTAATGTCTCACTCTGGACTCCATACTTCTCGCCTTTTGATCAGAGCCGTCGGACAGCATGAAGTGCGACAGTATCTCAGCATCAATGAGCTGCCATACAACAGCAGAACTCTATCAGCGGTGCAAGAGTGGAGCCAGCAAGGCTGCTTACTCCTATTTGTCATAATAAGAGGTACACGTGTTTGGGGTAAACAGGAATTACACGTTCCAGAGGGTACAGTTGTTGGCTTTCATCCAAGTCCTGCCAGAACGAAATCGCGAGAGTGAGATCTCCTTCAGAACTCAGAGTAGTTCTCGCGGTCTGGGATACATGAAAGAGGCTTTACCCGTTGTTTTCGACTATCTGTTTGGGGTGCTCCATAGGCTAGACTTGGTGGTGGAGACAAGAACTGATAACCTGGCAGTTAGACGACTGATGGAGGGGTCAGGCTTCGGAGGTCCAAGTATTATCTACGAGTTTGGTAGGTATGCTTGGGCTTATAGACGTTGAATGACAGAAATACAACGCCGCCATGTAAGACAGGGGGATTGATAGGGTGGGAAGTGACAAGTCTTTCTGACTCGGTTGGATTCACTGTCAAACAGTGGATCTTCGATGCTTTGGTAGAATGGCCCGGAATATAAGACGCAAATTGTAGAGTTTGGGTGTTTTCTAGTGAAGTGAAAATCGTAGTAGATTTCGCCCACTACTTATGCATTAGTGATGGAATGAGTTTTCCGGGAATAACCTCTACGTACGTTCTTGTTTGGGGATTCGGAAGACTTCTGCCCTACCAAGACTTCAAAAGTTCTCAACAACGCTTAAACCCAGAGCTGAGAAAAAAGAGAGAGTCCTACTCGCCTCTGGTACAAAAATTGTATTTCGCCGCCATGCATTACAAAAGAATGTTGAAAAGTGTCCAAGTCTATGAAGTGTTTCTCCAGACTCTCGTCTGCCAAGTCGAGTCAGGGCCGGAAACCTTCGGAGTGTCGTTCGGGAAGCATGTAGTTCGAGAAGCAGTACCACCTCAGGATTGAGATATGCTAATCTGTGAAAAGCGGTTCCATAGTCTCGTCACACTGGCCACACAGCAAATTCGTGAGTACGCTAAGTTATTGCATGTTTTGCTCGTGGGCCTTGAATGTTGAACGCCAGCAATTTTCCGACAACGTGAAATCCTGGACTGAATGAACCTTACGAGTTTCAATACACGTATGGAAGATAATGGCAAAGTACAGAAGCATAAGCCATCCTCCGCCTCCAGCATAAAATTGGGAAACATTTTCCCCTAGGCCAACTTCATGCTTGCCTCCCAACATAACATCAAACAACCTTCTACCCTAACAAGATTCAGAGACCCGATACAGTTCTAGACAACAGCTTCTTATACCAGTGAACATGTGGCACTACCAAAACTCTATCGAGCCCTTCCCATCCTTCGACCCTCTGCAGAGAGCCAACCCTGGACCTCATGACCAATGGGGTCGTCCCGCTGATCCCGATTTCATTAGACAGTGGGATGCATTCAGACAAGGAGGTTACCTGACGCCAGGCTTGAGGAACTTTTTCCAGCCGCCGCAGATTACTCATCCTTTCAACGGGAGACTTCCCAATCAGAGACCTAGAATGTACAGGCAGCAAGGTTGGTGAGCAGTGTGGAATTTGAGCTGGACAGAGAAGTAAAGTCGATTTTTGGAGGCACCAAAGTGTGCAGGCGTGACTTTTAGTGATTCGACAATCATTTGCGTGATTCTAGTCTTAGACACAGGTAGCTGAATCAGATCTACTTCTTGCAATGTTATTGTCCCAGACCTCTGTAAGAGCTTTGTAATTGGAAACAATAGGGAGCGGGAATAAAGCAAGCAAATCCCAAGTTACGCTACCTTTCAGTGCTCCGTAGCTTCGACTGGCAGAGGAAAATATTCGAAGAGGCTGCCAATAGTTATGCCAACATCCTCCGCCATTTCGCTTTCCTTTGAACATGTTGCAAGTTAATATCTGCGTAAATCCAATTTGGCAATTCTTTTAGCGCCAAGTGTCCTATACACACAGACGCACGAGCAGACATTTGATGTGTTGCTGTAGTCTCAAGAGTGATGAATGTCACCAAGGTATTCCGCCGGTCCTGATTCACATGTCTCGTCATTCTCTGCTATGACGCACGATTCGTGTTCGTCAAAATACCAGCTGATACAAATTGATTGGACCATTCAACATCTGGAAAATAGAATGCTGTGTCATCGTCTTGAAACCTTGAGAGAGTTGTGTCCCATTTGTTGAAAAGGTCGTACATCCCAATCTTAGCCTCAAAACCATGCTGAATTGTCGCACCATCAACCGGTCAGCCGGAAAACCTCCGAAATTCTCAATCAAAACCCGACAGGCGGTAGCCGAGGCTAAATGTCCTCATCTTGAAGGGACGGTACCAAGAAGCTAGGGTGTCATACACATTCGAGAGCTGCGTTACGCACATTTTTCTCTTGCCCTCAAAAATTTTCGGGACACCACAAAACATTACAATTCGTTTAAATTAATCTTCTACTTCGAATTAGCGAAGTCAGAAGTAGTTTATCTGCCTGCTCTAACCCCTTTTGATAGAGCAAACAAGACTCGGGAACCAGGTTTCTGGCTCACTCAGCGAAGGCTATTGAAGCAAGTAGATTCAATAGCTAGACCACAAGCTCTTCTGTATATTCACATATGTCAATTCTTCTTTCTATTCTTATGTTCTTGTATTCCTCATCGCTATTCTGCAGGCACATAATCAACATAAAGGGTTCGCTCTGACCGTCACTGCACTCCGAAGGCGCAATCATTATCCGGAATTGCGGGGTTGCCCCGGATTTGCACTCTGCTCTAGAACTCTAATTTGACGATTCTCTATATTACCAAAAGCCGGGATCGACTTGTAATCCGAGGTAGCATTTCCGGTTGTATGCGGCCGGACAGCACGGTTGCATACACAACCTTAGTCATTTGAATACTATTTATAGGGGATTTTGATGCGAAACTCATAAGCTCTGACTTTACAGAGCATAAATATGTCGAACCTGCTGAGCTTGTGTCATTGCTGGAAATGCGCTCGAGGCCGATTCTATCAAAATTCCCCATTGAGGCCAGAACGTGGAGCTCATTATGTCGTTATTTCATCGCTGCCTCCTCACGCTTTCCCTATTTCTCTCCGTCGTCTTTAGTTTAGCTCAAAACACCCAGTCTAGCCAAGTGCCAGACACATATGACTACATTGTAATTGGCGGGGTCCCGGTGGCGGCATAGTGGCCAGCAATCTCGCACTCGCAAACCAGTCTGTCCTCCTCATCGAAGCTGGGATTGATGCCATAGCAGACCCACACACCTACATTGGGCCAGTTTCATATCCAGGACCAACCGGTATTGCCTCCTGTTCACATCTTCAGAGATTTCTAGACTAATATCCCGACAGATGTTCGCTGGGCATTCTATGTGAACCACACCTCCAATGCTACCCAGGCTCTGAGGTACAACCATCTCACCTGGCTGCTGCCAGATGGCTCCTTCTGGGTCGGGTCTGGTGCAAAAGCTCCGGGCGGTGCAAAACTGCTAGGCGTGTATTATCCGCGTGGAAACACGCTTGGAGGAAGTGCGGTAATCAATGCGATGGTCACTGTATTGCCAAATAATGCAAATTGGGACTACATCGCGAACTTGACTGGTGATATCTCTTGGTCGTAAGCATCCTAATTCCTTCGTACTCTTGTATGGAACGTTTCTAGCTTTGGCGAGTAACTAAGACTTATACAGGTCAGCGAACATGCGTAGCATTTTTGAGAAAATAGAAAGGAATCACTACCTTCCGGCCGGAACCCCTGGTCACGGCTTTTCTGGCTTCATGGACGTCAAACACTCTGATTCTTCAACTTATGCAAGCACACCAGGGCGCCTCTCTGTACTTTCCACGATGGCAGCGCACTTCAATCTTACAGGCTCTATCTTCGACAGCTTGAACCAGGATGTAAACTTCCTGGACACGAAAACCGCCCATAGGGACACTGCACAAGGTCTCTTTGGTTTACCGCTTCATACCAACCAAGTGAACAGACGCTGGGCTCCTCGAGATGTGGTTCATTCTGTTCTAGCAGCCACGAACCCTGACGGAACTCCCAGATACAACCTGACGGTCCAAATCGAGAGCCTCGCCACCAAAATCCTCTTCTCCTCTGACACCAATGGCAAACCGAAGGCAAGGGGGGTGGAGTTCTTAGAGGGCCAGGGGGTGTACAAGGCGACCTGGGGATATAATCTCACGAACGCAACGAAGGGAAACTTGAAACGAGCATATGCTAGAAAGGAAGTCATTGTCTCAGGGGGTACTTTCAACTCCCCGCAGATCCTGCAGCTGAGCGGCATAGGAGAGAGACAACATCTTCAATCTTTAGGGATCAATGTCGTCGTTGATCTTCTCGGCGTCGGCCGCAACCTGCAGGATAATCAAGAGTCACCTGTCATTGGCCACGGTGTAGGGAATTTCACTGTTCCAGTAGCGCCAGATGCGGTGAACTGCACTAAAGGCGCGCCTGGAGATCCTTGTCTTGATCTCTGGATGCAGAACTTGGGTCCTTATGCTGGAATACAGGGGAACAGCGAGTTGAGGATGTTGACTACCGATCATTCGCCGGACGGCAGTCGAGTTATACTGATGTTCATGCCTCCGACGCCATTTCGAGGATATTATCCACCCACGAACCAGACGGATCTTGGCCTCTTTACGGATCCACCAACTACGGCGTTTCGAAATATGGTCAGGATGAGTCCTCAGAATAACGCTGGATATGTACGAATCACAAGCAGTGATCCAACTGACCAGCCTGAGATCAACTTCCAGCATTTTGAAGTAGGCGCCGATTTGGATATTGGGGCTATGATGGATACTGTTGCTTGGATCCGCAGGGTATTTGCAGACATACCGGCCCCATATGGCCCGGTCATGCCCACAGAACCACCTTGCCCTGCTGGCGTCCAAGCTGATGGATACTGCAAAGATCGCTCGCAGGACCAGCAGTGGATTGTGGATCAGACTTTTGGCCATCACCCCACCAGTTCCTGTGTGATTGGAAGAGACGGAGACAGCATGGCTGTTTTGGACTCCAAGTTTCGTGTTCGAGGAGTTGACGGCTTGAGAGTTGTGGATGCGAGTATCTTCCCAAGAAATCCTGGTGCCTTCCCAGTCGTGTCAACGACCATGGTTGGACAGAAGGGCTCAGAGGTAATCTTAGACGACCGTGATAATTGGGGGGTATAGAATTGGTACCAATATATAGTCCAATCTTCATGCTTCATGAAGAAAGCAGTTTTCCGTAGGAGTAATCACTACAAGAGTATAAGGCTGCTGTTGTTGTTGCATGCCTATCGCTTAAATCCAGGGGGTGGCTTGTCCCCTAAGCGAGGAGGATGGGGCACGGCCCGTACCTTGGTTTACCATCCTCTTGTCTTCAACTAAAGATGCCTGGCTGCACTAATGGAGCAGCTGAACAGGTATTCTTTAATAATTATGGTGTGTAAAAGGTGTCTAACAAAACATAGTTATGCGCATTTGTAGGCACGTGGTCATCCAATCCGGCCACACCTATGATGTCATGGAAGTATTACGCGTCCCCCTTCATTGAAGCTCCTCTTCAGCTTCCCTCCAAACCACGCCGCATCGTTTCCCTCCCTCAAAAATGGAAAAGAATCCCATTATTCTTCTACTCCAACCCAGTCATCGCAAGCACGTGCGCGTACATGAGTGGGGAATGCAGTAAGGGTTCACAGATGAAGTTAGGTTGTTGGTAGGTGGGATGGAGTCATGTCGTCACCAAGGGCCTGATCTGTCGTCCCAGCTTTCCGGGGTAGATCGCTAGGTACAACAGGTACAAAACTATATCGTAGCTAGCATCCTAGTGCAGTTCGCGCCATCCCACCTCCTCCCACATGGTGTGAGCTGCACCCTCGATTGGGCGTTGTCTTAGCGTTCCTGTACCGTCCCTGGGGCTGTACCTCGAGCTTGCATTACTGCACAAGCTAATGCTGTCAAGCTTGCAAGCTACGAAGTTCTGAGGAAGCTCACTGTACGATAAGGATGGAGCTGTGTAAGATAAGTAGAAAGGGTTGCTGCCCGCACTTTATACAATTTTACAACTGTGGCTCAAGCTTCAAATTTCAAGATGCCTGCAGCAACTTTCTCAACTGCTGCAATTCTTGTGCTGTTGGCGCAGGCCGGCTATGCCCAGGTCGACTTCAGTAACACCACTGTCACTCTCAGTGCCTCAAACTTTGTCGGCACCTCGACTGCGAACTCATACCCTCCAACAGGCAGTAAGTGATGGTAATCTCGCCTTAGACAATGCCTCAGCTCCCCGCCTTTCTCAAGACTTTGCCAGCATAGCTTCAGTTTTAGCTGGTACCCGATTATCTATCTGTTTATACTATCACAACAAAATATCCAAAATGTCAAACCTCTACTGACTACATGTCCAGCAACCGTCAATTCAGTGCTATTCCCACCGGAGTCAGTTGTTGGCTTCCCAGGACCAACACCAACCGGAGCTGAGCCCGCGGCGGCACAGACTGCGCCAGCATATCCTTATAACAATGGGCCCTCAAGCCAGTTCCCACTAGTTGCGCCTCAACCGTGGGGAAACGCTGCATTCGACCAGTCATTTGACATTGCCAAGTACTGGGGCAATCTTTCCCCTTGGTACTCGGTGTCTTCCGCAGACTATGGCATCCCCAATGCCAGCCCTCTGATTCCCGAGGGATGCAATATTGTCCAGATGTACCTTCTTTACCGTCACGGGGCTCGCTATCCAACCACCGGTGCTGCTCCATCAACATTTGCCCAGAAGCTATTGAACGCGACCAAGGCTGGGGGCTTCAGTGTCACAGGCGAGCTCGATTTCCTGTCCCAATGGACCTACAAGCTGGGTGCGGAGCTGCTCACTCCCTTTGGACGCAGCCAGAACTTCAACCTCGGGGTTGCCTACCGTCAGCTGTACGGCGAACTTCTCAACAACTTCACTACGGCTGGAACACTCCCCGTCTTTCGAACGGAGTCCCAGGACCGCATGGTCAAGACAGCAGAGAACTTTGCTGCAGGCTTCTTTGGGGTGCCTGAGTACCAGAGCCAAGTCAACATCGAGATCTTAGTTGAGACTCCTGGCCTCAACAACTCAGGTGCGCCGTATGAGGTCTGCAATAATTCGAATATTGCGAGTCGTGGCAGTATTGGTTCAACCGCCGCTACCGCCTTTGCTGTCAACGCTTTCAACGCAACCATCGCTCGTCTGCAGTCACAGGTATGTGTGTGGAATTCTTCGATGGGAATTGTTTGAAAGCCTGCTGACAGACTCTGCCAGGTCTCCGGCGTGAATTTCACCTCGACCGACATTGTTGCCATGCTCCAGCTTTGCTCATATGAGACGCAAGCCCTGGGCTACTCAGAATTCTGTGGTCTTTTCAGCGAGGAGGACTTCTTGAACTATGAATATTACTTCGACCTAGTGAGTCTACGATAGCAGAACCTATTTCCCACAAGTTCCAAGCTCGAGATGCAGCAGAGTTATAACTATCTTTAGTCATTCTACTACAACAACGGTCCAGGAAGTCCCGTCGCTGCAGCTCAAGGGAAAGGATATCTTCAAGAATGGGTTGCCAGGCTCACGCACTCATACCCCACAGCTCAATCAGCTCTGAACCTAACCTTCGACAACACCACGACCTACTTCCCGCTCAACCAATCCATCTACGCTGATGCTACTCACGAAGTCGTTGTTCTCGATACTTTGACTGCCTTCAATCTAACCGCGCTCTTCAACGGACCGCCTCTCAGCCCTACGAGTAATCAGCGCCGCAACTCTTTCGTAGCGAGCAAGCTCGTGCCGTTTGCCACTCACTTCACCACCCAAGTCTTGGAATGCCCTGCATATTCCCCTACTCGACAACTACGCTTCATAGTGTAAGTGCTTTTTTCCAATCACCTAGCTTGAATCCTGCATGAAAAAGGTTGGCTAACCCTTCGTGTAGAAATGATGCCGTTGTGCCTATCTCGGAATCCCATCCCGGCTGTCCGGTTGATCCCAATGGCCTTTGCTCATACGATAACGTCGTCTCAGTGCTTCAGAAGCGGATTACTGAGATTGATTTCAACTATGATTGTTTTGGTAATTATACTGCTAAAGCTGGAGTCAACTATAATGGCAGAGCGCCGAGATCTTAGAGGTGTTGTATTGAAGGAGCAGATGTGCTTAGAGTGTCGAAAAAGTCACATACTGATCATTTAAGCTGTCAGTAGACTTGATTATTCTGTCATTGACTACAAATTACTTTAATCAGTCTGCCTGCCTTTGAACTATCGACTAATCTGCGACTGCGCACTTGTGAACCTCGTACAAAGTCACGTGAGAGCAGAACAACGCACCCCGATTCTCGTAATTCTCTAAGTAACAACGATATAATAGCACATATTATGATTCTAAATGCAACAACCACTGAAACTGCTCAGAAGGACCCTTTCCAAGATGTTCCTCAAACCGAATCAGTCGCAGCCTGATCAGCTGCTGCCTGATTCCTCCTCCTCTTACTCCCAGACGACGATTTCCTCGAAGACCTTCTCCAACT
>Ga0302140_10007241_pt1 | contig 13868 bp, 11 predicted proteins | sample I_Bog_E1_1_FD_202095 | JGI IMG/M metagenome (GOLD analysis project Ga0302140, IMG submission 202095) | Peat permafrost microbial communities from Stordalen Mire near Abisko, Sweden - I_Bog_E1_1 | ecosystem: Environmental > Terrestrial > Soil > Wetlands > Peat | place: Sweden: Abisko, Stordalen...
TGGATTGTGGACCGGGCGGGCTGATTTGCAGGGAAATAAAGGGCGTAGATGTCGTTCATGGCGGCGAAATCGCCGAGATCGGTGAGGAAAACGGTGGTTTTGACGACATGCGAGAAGGTCATTTTATTGGCCCGGAGGACGGCGCCGAGGTTCTCGAGGACCTGGGTGGTCTGGTCGGTCACGTCGCCCTGGAGGAGTTCGCCGGTGACCGGATTGAGGGGGATCTGGCCGGAGCAAAAGAGGAGATTGCCGATGGCGACGGCCTGGGAATAGGGGCCGACGGCCTTGGGGGCGTCTACGGTGGCGATGATCGTATGGGACATTGCGGAGCCGGGGAGCGTAGCAACCGGGAGTGCGGTGTCAATCGGGGGGAGACCTCTTTTAAGGGAGAGGCGAGCGTTTGAATATCGAAGTCATGCAACTGCGCACGGATTTGAATTGCGGCGCCAAGGCGGGGAAGGGCGGGCTGGAGGGGAGGCTCAATGGTGGCCTCGGCAATTCACTCCCATTCAATAGTCGCCGGGGGTTTGCTCGAGATGTCGAGGCAGACGCGGTTGACGCCTTTGACTTCGTTGATGATGCGGGTGGAGATTTTTGCGAGCAGATCGTAGGGGAGTCGGACCCAGTCGGCGGTCATGCCGTCCTGGCTCTCGACGAGGCGGACGGCGATGGTGCTCTCGTAGGTGCGCTCGTCGCCCATGACGCCGACGCTCTTTACGGGAAGGAGGACAGCGAAGGATTGCCATACCCGGTAGTACCAGTCGCTGGCCTTCATCTCGCTGACGACGATGGCATCGGCGTCCCGGAGGATACGAAGGCGCTCGCGGGTGACCTCACCCAGGATGCGGACGGCGAGGCCGGGGCCTGGGAAGGGCTGCCGGTAAACAATCTCGTGGGGGAGGCCAAGCTGCAGCCCGACCTGGCGGACCTCGTCCTTAAACAGCTCCCGGAGGGGCTCGACCAGCTTCAACTTCATGCGCTTTGGCAGGCCGCCTACATTGTGGTGGCTCTTGATAAGGGCTGCGGGGTTGCCGGAGATGGAGACGCTCTCGATGACATCCGGGTAGAGGGTGCCCTGGGCGAGGAAGGTAATTTTTGTCTTCGATTTGCGGGTGAGCTCGGTGACGGATTCGTCGAAGACCTTGATGAATTCGCGGCCGATGATCTTGCGCTTGCGTTCGGGGTTGGTGACACCCTTGAGGCCGTCGAGGAATCGTTTCGAGGCGTTCACGTACTTGAGTTTTACGTGGAAGTTCTCGCCGAAAACGCGCTGGACGACCTCGGCTTCCTTCGAGCGGAGGAGACCGTTATTGACGAAAATGCAGGTGAGTTGATCGCCGATGGCCTTATGAAGAAGGGCGGCGGCGACGCTGGAGTCCACGCCGCCGCTGAGGCCGAGGACGACATGATCCGACCCGACCTGCTCGCGGATGCGGGCGCACATCTGCTCGATGAAGGAGCCCATGGTCCAATCCATCTTTGACCCGCAGATGTGGTACACGAAGTTCTGGATGATCTCCTTGCCGCGCGGGGTATGGGCGACCTCCGGGTGGAACTGGAGGCCGTAGAAATGGCGCTTGCGATCGGCAATGGCGGCGTAGAGGGAATTCTCAGTCTCGGCGGCGGCAACGAAGCCGCGCGGGAGCTTCGTGAGCTTGTCGCCGTGGCTGTTCCAGGTATCGAGGATGTCGGGTAAGCCGTGGAAGAGATCGGCAGTCTCGCCTCCTTTGCGGGCCTGGGGGGTGACCTTGAGGAGCGTGGCGCCGTATTCGCGCCTCTGGGAATTCTCGACCTTGCCGCCGAGGTGATGGCCCATCAATTGCATGCCGTAGCAGATGCCGAGGATGGGGATGCCGAGGTTGAAAATCTCAGGGTCGGGGTGGGGCGCGCCCTTGCCATAAACGCTGGCGGGGCCGCCGGAGAGGATGATGCCGCGGGCGCCGATCTCCTTGATTTTACGAGCGGGAGTACTGAAAGCGAGGATCTGGGAGTAAACCTGGCATTCCCGGATGCGCCGGGCGATGACCTGGGTGTATTGCGATCCGAAATCGAGGATGAGGATTTTCGAGGCCTCGAAGGCGTCGGGTTGGGTCATGCACTGTGTTGCCAGAAGTGCGGGGCGGTGAGCAAGCAGGGAAGGATGGGGAGGGGGAAATTGCTGATTTATGATCTGAGAGTGCAGGTTTTAAGGTTTGGCCCTGCGGGCGATCGGGGAAGGGGAGTTTTTGACAGGATGGACAGGATGGGGAGAAGGGACGAGAAGGACGTAAGGGACCAAAATGGGAGGGAGGACGGGTGGGTGCAGTGGAGTGCGGGGTATGGAGAAAATGGAATTTGCCCTTTTCATCGCCTTTGCTGCGGTTAGGTTTTCTGCCCCTGACATGCATACCAAGCTCTTCATTCCCGGCCCGGTCGAGGTCTCCCCGAAAACGTTCCAGGCATTCTGCAAGCCGATGATCGGGCACCGGAGCGGCGACTTTAAAAAGCTCTACGCCTCGGTGCATCCCCGGCTCCAGAAGCTGTTCGGGACGGAACAGCCGGTGTTTCTCTCGACCTCCTCGGCGTGGGGGGTGATGGAGGGCGCGATCCGGAACCTGGTGGGGAAGAAGGTACTGAACTGCATGTGCGGCGCGTTTTCCGACAAGTGGCTGGATGTGTCCCGCCGCTGCGGGAAGGAAGCGGACTCGCTCCAGGTGGAATGGGGCCAGCCGATCCTGCCGGAGGCGCTGGATGCGAAACTGGCGGAAGGGGGATTCGATACGGTGACGCTGATCCACAATGAGACTTCGACCGGGGTGATGAGCCCGCTGAAGGAGCTGTGCGATGTGATGAAAAAATATCCGGGGGTGCTGCTGGTGGTGGATACGGTTTCCTCGTTCTCCGTGGTGCCGACGCCGATGGACGACCTGGGGATCGATGTACTGCTGACCGGCAGCCAGAAGGCGCTGGCGATGCCGCCTGGGCTGGCGGTGTTTTCGGTGAGCCCCCGGGCGTTCGAGCGGGCGGCAACGATCAAGACGCGGGGATATTATTTCGATTTCCTGGAGTTTAAGAAAAACCAGGCGGAGGATATGACGCCGAGCACGCCGAGCATCTCGCATATCTATGCGCTCCAGTCGAAGCTGGATGACATCTTTGCGGAAGGGGTGGAGAGCCGGTACCGGCGCCATGCGCGGCTGAATGCGAAGGTGGCGGCCTGGGTGCAGAAGAACGGGTTCGAGTTTTTTGCGCCGGAAGGGTACCGGTCAAAGTCGCTGACGTGCGTGAAGAATAACCGGGAGATCGATATCCCGTCGCTGATCCAGAAGCTGCGGGAGCGGCACTCGTGCGTGATCGATGGCGGTTATGGGAAGCTGAAGGGGAAGACGTTCCGGATCTCAAACATGGGGGATGAGACGGACCAGACGATAGAGACGCTGCTGGGGTGGCTGGATGATTGTTTTGTGTGAGCGGGAGGAGGAAAGGATTTGAACCATCCCGCCGTTGCGGGAGACAAGGATTAGCGAGTTCGTGTTCAACGGGGGTTACCGAAACCGGGACTGATTTCGGGTTAGAGTTTCAGCCTGGCTTTTTTCATCCGCTGGATGACGGCGCGCACGGGGTAGGCCGCCAGTATCAAGACAATGAAGAAGATCATTGCGACGGGGGATGTTACGCTCAGGGAGCCAGGGGCTGATGGGATTTGAAAATCGGGGGTCATGAAGTAGAGCAGCCCCAGCAATGCGGCGATGGCTGGATAGACGTACCATGACAATTGCGAGGAGGAGAAACGAGGCCGCTCCTTAAAGTTTTGAAAGCGACTGTATGCCGAGAACGCAAAGCAGGCTGCGAACAAAATGGACAGCGCCAGGTGCTGTCTCCAAGGGGCATTGAATAAAATGATGAGTGTGACGGAGAGTGAGACCGCCATGTACTTGAGCGTCCGAACGTAGCCGCCTGATTTGTTTCCCGGAAGCCCGGCCGCGGATTCCGTTTCCTTCCTCGGCAATTGCCACTCGGCTTCCACAAAGGTTCCATCCTCAACCTGGATTTTGCGCTGGCGACGGCTGTCATATGCACCAAATGCCACTGCGATTACGAAGAACATCGGCAGGAGCGCGGCCTCAAGCAGGCGATGGTGAAGTGGTTGATGGAAATACCCCGATGCGCTGAGTTTTGCGACGCCGTAGGCGAGTCCGTTGAAAAGCAGGGCGACCACGACCAGGCGGCTGAGCAGGGTTCGCCAGACAAACATCCTCTCCCGCGGAGACTTGGTGTCTTCCGCCCGGGCCTGAAAGGAAACGAGGGAGGCGCCTCCAACCAGTGCCCACCATCCGCCGGCCGATGCGACAGTAGCGGCAGTCTTGGCCGCGGCGCCCCCTTTGGCCAGCGTCGCGGCGCCCAGGGCCGCCTTGGCTGGAGTAGAGCCGATCGGCAGGGCAGCAAGCACTCCAAGGGTAAAGGTGTCGCCGGGCGCCGACCTGGCGAGGGACCCTTCGACAAACGCGAGGACCCGATCCTGCAATAGCTTCCGGCCGCGGGCGAGGCGCTGACGGACGGCCTCCTGGGAGAGGTCCAGGACATCGGCGACCCGTACCATCGACTGATTTTCCCGATAATAGAGGATCAGTGGTTCGCGATACGTTTCCGGGATGCGTTCCAGTACGCGCCAGAGGATCGCTTCCTCTTCATGGCTGATGGCATGGTCGAGTGGGCTCGGCGCCGGCGCCGGGATTTCATCCAATGTCTCCAGGTGCACCGCCTCATCCATTGGCTCGCGGCTTTGTGCGCGACGCACCCGGTGATTGAGGTTCCTCGCAATGCCGCAAAGCCAGGGGCGCAGCTTTGCCGGCTCCCGCAGGAACGGGAGTTCCTTCCATGCAGTGAGAAAGGTCTCCTGCGCCAGGTCCTCGCTTGCAGCGAGGCTTCCCGAGGCGCTGTAGGCGAGGGAACAAACAAGAGCCTTGTACCGGGATACAATCCGGGCAAATGCATCGCGGTCGCCGCGGAGGCTGAGGTCCACAAGCTCGGCGTCATCAACTTCCAGAGGGGAAATCGTTTCCGGGGTAATCATATCACCGTGTAAGTGCCAACAAAGGTTAAGCTGTGACAAAAAAAAGGAAATGCCAGCCGATGGGCTGGCGTGAATGTGAACAAGGGTGGACTCCTGCTGCCCCCGGGATTGGATGCGGACGTTAACCGGCCCTGTTCTCGTAGGCCCTCCGCAGGCCTTCGACGTCGATTTTGACCATTTTGAGCATGGCTTGCATGACGCGACCGGACTTTTCGGGGTCAGGATCGCCCAGCAGTTCGCCGAGGGCGCTGGGGATGATTTGCCAGAAGAGGCCGTACTTGTCCTGCAGCCAGCCGCATTGCACCGGCCTGCCGCCTTCCACAAGTTTGTCCCAGAGGTAATCGACTTCCTCCTGGGTATCGCAATCCACGAAAAGGGAAATCGCCTCGGTGAATTTGAAATCAGGGCCGCCGTTCAACGCCATCAGCTTCTGACCGTGGATCTGGAAACTCCCGAAGAATAGCTTACCGTCGTCATGACGGTGCTCATCGAGGATTTTGCCGTCCTTGAAGATGGAAATGTAAAAGGCGATTGCCTCTTCGGCGTTGTCGTCGAACCAGAGGAAGGGGGTGATTGTTGGCACGGTGGGAATGGAGGGATTTTAATGCAGAGGACGCAGAGGCGCAGAGGGCGGAAATCGGAATCATGCGTGTAGCTCGGGAGGGGATTGGGGCAGCGGATCGGGGGGGGCGGCGAGGTTGTTTACTATTCGGGAGATGCCGTCTCTCAGGATGGGGGTGTGGAAATTCGCGGGAAAGGTCGTTCTCGTGCCTGCTCTCTGCTCTGCGTCTCTGCGATCTCTGCGATCTCTGCGCTAAGATCCTGCCGCTCAGCCATATCCCGGGTAAGGAAAAGGGATTTTAACGCAGAGTACGCAGAGGAAAGGCGGGAAGGAACTATTACAGTCCCGTCCCGGCCTTGAGTTCCTGTTTGCCCTCGTAGATCACGTCCTTGTAGGTCTTGCCGCTCGGAATCATGGGAAGCACGTGCTCGGTGAAGGGGACCATCACCTCCAGAACGCAGGCTTCCTTCGAATCGAGGAACCATTGCATTGCTTCGCGGAGTTCGTGCTTGTGGATCACGCGGCGGGCGGGGACGTCGAAGCCTTCGCAGATTTTCATGAAGTCTGGGTAGATCCGGTCGGGCTGGTCGTTGAGGCCCAGGAAGGTGTGGCCGCGGTTGGACTTGTAGAACCGGTCCTCCCATTGCACCACCATGCCGAGGTACTGGTTGTTCAGGACCATGACCTTGGCGGCGATACGCTCCACGCGGGCCATGGCCAGCTCCTGGATGTTCATGAGGAATGAGCCGTCGCCATCGATGTCGATGACTTCCTTGCCGGGCATCGCCACTTTGGCGCCAAGAGCGGCCGGGTAGCCGAAGCCCATGGAACCGAGACCAGCGGAGGTCAGGAAGGTGCGGGGCTTCTGGAAGTCATAGAACTGGCCCGCCCACATCTGATGCTGGCCCACGCCCGTGGTGATGATGGCTTCGCCTTTGGTCATCTCATAGAGCAGGCGGATGGCATACTGCGGCTGGATGGCGTCGCCAGTGTCCTTGAAGGTGAAGGGGAAGGATTCCTTCCATGCCATGACCTGCTTCCACCAATCGGGATAACGGGTCTGCTCCGCGGAGCGCTGGTAGCCGGCGTTGGCCAGTAGGTCATTCACGCGGCTAAGGGCGTACTTTACATCGGTGAGGATGGGGAGCTTGACCGGCTTGTTCTTGTTGATCTCCGAGTTATCGATATCGATGTGAACGATGGTGCCGTGCTTGGCAAATTCCTCGAGCTTGCCGGTCACCCGGTCGTCGAACCGGACGCCGATGGCCAGCAGGAGGTCGGCTTCGTTAACGGCGTTATTGGCGTACACGGTGCCGTGCATTCCCAGCCACTTTAGCGAGAGGCGGTGTCCCTCGGGGAAACAGCCGATACCCATCAGGGTGGTGGCGACGGGGATCTGGGTGCGCTCGGCAAATTCCAGGAGTTCGGCGGAAGCCTCGCCGGAGATGATGCCGCCGCCGCAATAGATCATCGGCTTTTGCGCCATCCGGATCAGGGCGACCAGCTCATTGAGCACGGCGTCGTCCGCGTGTACGATGGGGTTGTAGCCGCGCAGATTGATGTCGGGCGGAAAGATGGGCTGGGTCTCGGCGAGCTGGATGTTCTTCGGGATATCGATGAGCACAGGTCCGGGCCGGCCGGTCTGGGCGATGTAAAAGGCTTCCTTCACAATGCGCGGGATATCGTTGATATCCATCACGAGGTAGTTGTGTTTCACCACGGGAAGGGTCATGCCGAAGACGTCGGTCTCCTGGAAACCACCCTTGCCGATGAGCGCCTGCGGGACCTGGCCGGTGATGGCGACAAGCGGGACGGAATCGAGAAAGGCATCGGCGATGCCGGTAAGTAAATTGGTGGCGCCAGGCCCGCTGGTGGCCATGCAGACACCGGCACGGCCGGTGGCCCGGGCATAGCCCTCGGCGGCGAAGACGCCGCCCTGCTCGTGGCGCGGGAGGAAGGTGCGGATTTTTTTCGAGCGGGTGAGCGCCTGGTGCATGTGCATCGAGGCGCCGCCCGGATAGGCGAAGATGGTATCGACGCCTTCCCGCTCCAGGCAATGGACGAGAATCTCCGCCCCGCTCATGACTGGCCCGCGCTCAGGTTGGCGCTGGGATTCGGGTTGAATTTTTGGTTCGGCGACTGACTTGGTGCTCATGATAAAAGGAGGAGGATTTTATCGCTAAATGGCTTGGCTGGCAAGCGCAATGCGGCTGGCACAAAATGACCACCTCGCGGCGGGAAAGACGCAGTGCGGTGGCGCGAATCGAGCATGAGCCGATCCCGAGGAATTAGGCGAGGCGGTTTCCATGGGTATAATTTCTGCATTCCTACAGAGAATTATTGCATCCAACCCCGGGGATGGCCGGTTTTTGGTGCGGATCATGCTTGAGGGCGCGAACACATCATCACCACAATTTACGGGGGTATTCGACCCGTTTTGGAAAACCATAATCATGTCCAACGAATCCTCGCAGGAAACCCCTGAAACCACTGGAGCGGTCGCGACTCTGGAAGAGCCGCCTGTCATTGCCACCAACGGGCACATCGACGAGCCCCCAATCGAACTCGAACAGCCGCAAGAGCTGAACCGGACCGAACCGGAATTTACCACTACCGACCCAGCGCTCGAGGCGAAACCGGGAGCCTTGGTGGATTTGGATTTCCGCGAGGCGGATCCCGACAAGCTCGCGAAGAAGGCGAAGAAGGCCGAGAAGAAAAAGAAGAAAGAGGAGCGGAAGGGAAAATGGTCGAAGGCCAAGGCTTTCGCGCACGCCTTCCCGATGGTGGATCTGATCGCCGAACAGGTGCGGACGAGCATCCCGAAGGAGCTGGTCCAGCGGGTGAAGGCGGCGGAAGGGAAGAAGAAGAAAATCATCAGCTCGACCTATCCGTACCCGAAACGGATGAAGAAGGAGGATTACGAGGCGGAGGTGGAGCTGCTCGAAATCGAGCTCGTAAAGATGCAGGCGTGGGTCAAGGAAGTGGGCGAACGGATCGTCATGATCTTCGAAGGACGCGACGCTGCCGGCAAAGGGGGCACGATCAAGCGATTTACCGAGAACCTCAATCCGCGCGGCGCGCGGGTGGTGGCGCTCACGAAACCGTCCGAAAGCGAGCGGGGGCAATGGTATTTCCAGCGCTATACCGAACAATTGCCGACGGCCGGTGAGATCGTGTTCTTTGACCGCTCCTGGTACAACAGGGCGGGCGTGGAGCATGTGATGGGCTTCTGCACGCCGCACCAATACCTGGAGTTCATGCGGCAGGCGCCTGAGTTCGAGCGGATGCTGGTGCGCAGTGGGATTCACGTCTTCAAGTTCTGGTTCTCCGTGAGCCGCGAGGAGCAGTTGTTCCGTTTCCTGGGCCGGGCGAGTGATCCGCTCAAGCAGTGGAAACTGAGCCCGATGGATGTGGAGTCGCTGGGCCGTTGGGACGCGTACACCAAGGCCAAGGAAGACATGCTATTCTATACGGACACCGCGGATGCCCCGTGGACGATCGTCCGCTCGGACGACAAGAACCGCGCGCGGCTTCACGCGATGCGGCACGTCCTCTGGAGCATCCCGTATGCCGGGAAGGACAAGAGCGTGGTGCAACCGCCTGACCCGCTGGTGGTGGGATCCGCCAAGGTGATTTACGAAAAGGGCGAGAAGAAATCCGCGACCTAAGCGGAACCGTCCGATTTCAACCTTTTAAACCGCCTCTCCGGTGCAAACTGGAGGGGCGGTTTTGCGTTGGGGGTACCTTAGTCCGCTCCCGCACCAGTCGCCTCGATTTTGGTTGAAGAAAGCGCCGTTTTCGGGATTATCGCCCGGGTAGGGAGAGGCAACCCCCCCTCGTCCAAAGCAGAATGAAACCTTTGTTCATTTTCCTGATGCTGGCGGCTATCGGATACTTGTGGTTTGACGACAGTTCGCAACGAGCGCAACTGGACCAGGCAAATGCCCGGGCCGATGCGGCGGAGAAACAGGCCCAGGCTGACAATCAGCAGGTGCAGGAACTGACCGCGCAGAAATATCAGCTCCAGGTTCAGGTGAGCCGGATTGGGAATGTTCCGGTAACGCAAGCGGGAGGTGCAGCGCCTTCCACTTCGTCGCCGGCGTGGTTCCAGCAACGGCTCAATGGATCGCCGACGGCGCTTGACCCTCACGGGTCACTTGATCACTAGGGGAACGGCGGAGACTAGCCGAGTTTGCCGGCGTCCGCGGGAGCAGGCTCCTCGGCGCCACTTTTCCAGCGGTGCCTTAGGACAGTCATGGTCCATTCGCGCTTCGGGAGTTTCCCGGTGCCATAGAAGTCGTCTTCATCCACGTCAAAGTAGGCGGCGTAGGCGATGCGGTCGGCGAGTTGATGACCGCGGATGAGGTCGAGATTGATGTAACAACGACCCGGGGTGACGCCGAGCGCGTCGGTCTCGCAGATCACCGTTCCTTCGGCGGGGAGGGTTTCCGGCAGGCCGCCGGTGGCCTCGCTGTCGAGCTGGAAGAGGGAGACGTGGGTGAGATCGTAGATGTTGAGGAGAAACCGGACGTGGCGCAGCGGCTTGGCGCTCTTGTAACGGATGGTCACCTTGCAGCGGCTTCCGGTGCGGATGATGCCGCCGCCGTCGGCGTTCTCGATTGCAATGGATTCGTAACGGACGGCGCCGTCGCCCTCGCGGTCGTGCCGGTCGCTCAGGGCGACGATCTCCTCCGGTTTCGAACCCTCGAGGTAGGCGTGGACGATCTCCTGGACGGGTCCGACCTGGGCGACCGTGCCGAAGCGAAGCATCACGGCCCGCTGGCAGAGGGAGAGGATGGAAGCCATGTTGTGCGAGACGACGAGGACCGTGCGGCCCTGCCGGGCGACGTCGCCCATCTTGCCGAGGCATTTCTTTTGGAAGGTTGCATCGCCGACGGCGAGGACCTCGTCCACGAGGAGGATTTCCGGCTCCAGGTGCGCCGCCACCGCAAAGGCGAGGCGCAGGTGCATGCCGCTGGAGTAGCGCTTGACCGGCGTATCGATGAAGTCCTCCACCTCGGCAAACGCGACGATCTCGTCGAACTTCCGCGTGATCTCCGCGTGCTTCATCCCGAGGATGGCTCCGTTGAGGTATATATTGTCGCGGCCGCTGAGTTCCGGATGGAAACCGGTGCCGACCTCGAGCAGCGAGGCGACGCGGCCACGGAGGATGGCGCGGCCCTTGGTGGGCTCGGTGATGCGGGAGAGGATCTTCAGCAGGGTCGATTTGCCTGCGCCATTCTGGCCGATGAGGCCGATGACTTCGCCCGGGTGTACGGTGAAATTGACGTCACGCAGCGCCCAGAAGCTGTGCGGAACGGGCCCCACCTGCTCCGGGGCGAACCGTGCGGTGAGGGTCGAGCCGTTGAGGCGGGGGCGGCGGCTTATTTTGGCCCAAAGCATCTCCGCGGACTCGCGCAGGCTGGTGGCGCCGATGCTGCCGAGGACATAGAGCTTTGAGAGGTTTTCAACCTCGATGATCGGTTTATCCATGGCCACGGCTCATACCGTATCGATAAATGTGCGTTCCGTACGCTGGAAAAGGAGGATGCCCGTCAGAAGGAGGGCGAAGGTGACGCCGATGGACATGATGAGAGAGACCGGGGTGAGCGTGCCGACGCCAAAAAGGCAAAGCCGAAATGCTTCGAGGACGGCGGTCATGGGGTTTATCTCGGCGAGCCAGCGCCATTTGACAGGAAAGCTTGAAAGCGGATAGATGACCGGGGATGCGAACATCCAGAGTTGAACGATCAACTGGATGACCTGGTTGAGGTCGCGGTACTTGGCGGTAAGGGCGGACATCCAAAGGCAGACGCCCAGGGATAGGAGACCGGTGTGCAGGAAGAGGAGGGGCAGGAACAGGGCGGAGGGGGTAAGGTGCAGCCAGTGGGTGCCGGGGACGAAGAGGATGTAGCCGAGATAGATGAGGCAGAAGGAGATGAGCTGGAGGACGCAGGCAAAGAGGTTCGAGAGGACGATGGAGATCGGCATCACCAGGCGGGGGAAATAGACCTTCCCGAAGAGGGCGGCGTTGTTCATGAAGACGGCGCCGCCGGTGGAGAGATTGGTCGAGAGGTAATTCCAGCTCAACTGGTTGCAGAGGTAAAAGATGAAGGGCGGGACGGCATCGGTGGGGACTTTCGCGACGCGGCCGAAAAAGATGGCGTAGACGAGCGAGGTCATCAGGGGCTGAAGGATGAACCAGACGGGGCCGAGGATGGTCTGCTTGTACTTCGAGGCGAACTCGCGGTGCACGAGGAGCGCGAGGAGGTCGCGGTACTCCCAGAGCAGGGCCCAATCCATCCGGAGCCAGGACTGATTTGGCTGGATGATGGTCTCGTGGGGAGCGAGCGGGATGGTGCGCGCCGATGCTATTTCCGGGATCTCCATGGGTTGTGTTATGCGAAAAGCCGGCCGGGGCGCGATCCGAGCTTTCCGGTGTCCATCAGTAGTACCAATCCCAATAGAGCACGTCTGCTTCCGGACCACCCCCGAGCGCCAGGGCGGCGACGTAGTCGGCCTCCGGCGAAAAGCCGCGCACCTCGCAGGAGCGGGTGGACCGGGTGGATGTGGAAACGGGGCTGGCTTGGGCGCACGCCTCATTGCTCGTCCAAAACTGGAAAAATTTCCATGCCTTTTCTTGCTGGGACCAGGTGACGCGGAGGTCCCATTGGGACGTGGCGTCCAGAAAGCCATCGGCCATCTCCTCGATGGGGATGTCCTGACGGACGCGCTCGACGTCGAGCCCCATGGCGCGCACATCGCGGGAAACGGCGATCAAGGCGAGATGGTCGCACTGGGCCAGCGCGATCCGCAGGCCGGATGCCGGACCGCGGAGCAGTGTGGGAGCGTCGCCGGCAGCCTCAGAGCCGGTGTAGCGCTTGAGGATATCGTTGCGAAAGAGGGTGGCCTTCAGTTTCCCGGTACGGGCACGGGAGACGGGACAATCGTTCCATTCCTCGCGGGCACCCCATCGGGTCTCCTCGAGACGGGCGCGCCAGATGTGGAGTTCGTTGACGGGAAGATTGGGGGTTTCCGGGGCGGGCAGCCAGAGGGGTTCGGGAAGGCCAGGGAGGGGTTGCAGCGGCAGAAGAATGGACATGTGGATGAGAAGATCGGAAAGAGTCGGACGAATGACGTTGAGCCTTTGTGCGCCGTTGGGTAGAAGCAGCGGCTATGCCACTGGGAGCCGGATGAAAAATGATTGACCTCTCCCAGTTCACGACAGCCGGCTTCCAGAGGGGGGCGTCCACGCTCAAGGAGGCGGCGTGGTGGGCGGTGCGGGCGGTGTTTTTCCAGGCGTGGTTTCCGTGGCCGAGCGAATTCCGGGTGGCGCTGTTGCGGATGTTCGGCGCGCGGATCGGGGAGGGAGTTGTGATCCGTTCGAGGGTGAATATCACCTTTCCATGGCGATTCACCGCCGGGGACCATGTCTGGCTTGGGGAAGAGGTGTTGATCCTCAGCCTTGCGCAGGTGACCATCGAATCGAACTGCTGCATCTCCCAGCGGGCATTCCTCTGCACCGGCTCGCACGATTTTTCCTCACCGGCGTTTTCGCTGCAAACCAGTCCGATCACGATTCACGAAGGGAGTTGGGTGGCGGCCGGTGGGTTCATTGCGCCCGGGGTGAAGGTGGGTCCGGGCAGCATGGTGTCTGCCGGCAGCGTTGTGCTGAAGGATGTCGGGCCGCGGGTGATCGTACGGGGCAACCCGGCGGTGGTGGTGAAGACGTTGGGATAGAGGCGGAATCGAACCGGGCTGAAATGCCGCGAAATAAGGGAATCTTGCCCCGCTTCAAGTGGAGGAGGGGACGGCTTTCTGGGGGCTTGAAATGGGAAAAAGAAAAAAAGTGGTTTGAATTGGTTTGAATTGGTTTGAATTTATATCGGGGAACGACTGGAAATTGGGGTCGCTGTAAAAGTGGGCAAGGCCGGGCGGGGTGGCGTTTTGAAATGGCTCCCCTTCTGGGTTTTCCGTGGTGACGGAAGGTCTTTCTGAGGCTTTTGACGGCGTTTTTGCGGGGATAAGTTGCATCGTATCCTGCTGTTGGAGAATGAATTATTCATAACCAATTGTGCCATTATGGCCAAATTACGGGGGCGGGGAATATGGTGGACCAGTGTGGACGGTTAGGCTTTGGCCGGAGATTTCGTGGATTGGGGTGCGAGGACGTTCATTACAATCCATATACTGGCATATTATTTAGCATTTGTCAACGGAAATCGCGTTTATGTGCCATATATTATGCATTGG
>Ga0302140_10007245_pt1 | contig 13865 bp, 11 predicted proteins | sample I_Bog_E1_1_FD_202095 | JGI IMG/M metagenome (GOLD analysis project Ga0302140, IMG submission 202095) | Peat permafrost microbial communities from Stordalen Mire near Abisko, Sweden - I_Bog_E1_1 | ecosystem: Environmental > Terrestrial > Soil > Wetlands > Peat | place: Sweden: Abisko, Stordalen...
CACATGTTTGCTAGAATTGTACATCGTCAGGCTTCCCTTTGGATCTCACAGCGGATCCAAAAAGATAAGATACGTTCTCCACAGCGCAGCTGTCCTGGTGGTTTCCAGAATCTGTGAACACACCTCACCCCCAGCCACCCAACCTCCGAAGCGAAAAAAGCTTATCACGGTCCTTATCCATACGTCACACGAAAATATTTCTTCCTGTGTTGTCCTTGGAACACTTCTTCCAAAGTCTGCGTACCAAACTTTCAAAGAATCCGAGCTGGATGCTCCAGTACCGGGTAATGTCCCGCCAAAACATGAAACGTCCTTGCCACATGGTTCCTTGCCAATGCCCGTATTCCCACTGAGCGAACCTCCAAACCAAGTTCCGGATCAGCGTTCGTGCACAAGCGGGGTGTCCACTTATGCAAGCCCCCATGTTCGTTTTTAGCGACGTTGTGCCCTTCTCCAGCTATGAATAGAATTGTGCATATTCGATCCCGTTGCCTCACGCTGAATGCCACCCACCCTCTCCCAATAGCATTTCCTAATGGCCAGTTTGGTTGAGGCCAGGCCAATCATGAAGTCTTAAAGACGGGAAATCGCCCGATACGAAGTTTCGGGGAGGCTGTGAGCAGATCGTGGTTCGATTGCGTCCCAGCGTAGCTTTACTGCGACCCTTCGTGCATCTGGAAAGCAATATTCGCCTCCTGCTGAGAACTCTCCTAGGGCTGGACTCGCCTGTAGGGCTCGGTTTGCCTCCCGAGTGTATGGATTGCTATCTCGGCCTCGTCCCGAGAGTCTGTGAGGGCATAGTTCACGAGATGCGTGAATGCACAGAATCGCACTGCTGATCTGTGCATTGCGCTTCAGTGCTAATCTTCTTCTCCACCTTGATAGTCGCCTCATGGAGTCAAACACGACCTCTGGAGCAATTTCTCCGCGGTGCAGGCATGGTCTACACACCACTACATCGACTTCCTTGAGCCATCGAGGCCACTGCTCAGACACCTCTAACCTTTTGAATTTGAGTTAGCTGTCCCGCCTCGTTGTAATTCCTGCAGATGTTCTGGTGGGGATCTTCACACTTGCAGTCCAAGCCACTGGGGCGTCAACCAAATGTCTCAGTCCAGCTCCGGTACCCCATCTGCCACTTGGCACGGGATTCTGAGACCTACAAGTGACGAATTCGCAAGACCTGCATGTTGACCGTCTTTTGTATTGATTTTTGGGGTCTGGCCTTCTCATCACATTATGTGCAGCTGAGACAAGACGATCTTGTAAGAAGATCTCAGGGCGTGTGCTTTGCTGCACTTGAAGACGTGGCAGAGGATATGTGGCTACCACAAAGGACTGGATTGGAGAGTTGAGGCTCATGAGACACTGGAGGAGGGCTGGGGATCGAGCTCCAAGAACTTAAGGTGGAGATTGATGAAGTGAAACATATATTGGAAGGACATGGCTAGGCATGTTGTCCTCGAGTCTTGGTGTCCTTGTTCAGCACCTCCTTCCCTCGCATACCAGTTTGCATGTATAAGAAACCCTCGTTGAGCAAGTATGCCGCTGCTCGTAACGCTGATCCCCGATCCTCCAAGTCCCAACCACGAACGCCCTCCTTCCATACAAGTCCCCGTTGGTAATCGTGTTATCCAGGTCCAATTCTCGGCCTGCAATCGAGTGTTCGTCAGCCTCTCATCCCCAACATCATCCCAAGAAGAGGAAGGGGACTTACATATCATGATGCTCGCTCAAATTCGACAAATACTTATTCAGCTCCTCCACCTTCTCCTTATGCGTCTTCACACCCTCCTTCTGCAGTCTCTCATGTAACTACTCCCATTAGCCTCTTTCCTCCCTCCCTCTCCTTTGCAGAAAAGGAACACCACTGAAAAAAACTCACCCTCTTCCGCCGCATCTCCTCATAAGCCCTCTCACTCGCCGTCTTGCCATCGTTTCCCCTCTCCTCTAGTTCCCTATCACCCTCCTCCTCTCCATCATCCTTTACCTCCCCATCTTTCGCCATCTTCGCAACCGTCTTGCTCAAAGCAGCATCCTCGTCCTCAAGCGCCTTCCGAAGCGCATCTTTCTTTCCCTGGTCGTCCGCGGGTTTCTTCGCTTTCTTCTTCTTCTTCGTGACGCCGCCTTTGAGTTTTAGTCCCCCGCGCACCACGGAGGAGTATTCGTCGCCTGGCATTTTTGGGTGCTGAGCTGGGTGGAGGTGGAGGTGATGCTTTGGGCAGAATAGATTGATGGAGGGAGGGCGGTGACGGGTTTGGAATGGCGCTGGAAGCGGGATTAGGTAAGAGGCTGGGGTTATAGGGGGTCGAAGCGAGGGGCATTTCATTCGTTCTTGATTTTGGGTTGAAGCTGGGAGTGAGGGTTTCGGTGTCATGCTGTGTCTGTTTATGTTTGAGGTCGAATTGAGACTTGCTTGCTGAGTGCTATGGATGCGTTTTGTTTGATTTGGACTTGTCTACACCAAGAATTTTAAGGAGGTAGGTTACCTCTTTCTGATCCGCGTTCTAATTCCCGGACTTTCAATACGACATCGGAAAGCCTTGATGGCATTCTACTCTTTTGATTGCCATAGCTTTGCTTCTTCTCCATCGCTTTGCAGTGCTGGGACGATAAAATAGACAGTTGCTTTCGAAGCAAGTCGATTCGCTATGCTCAGACACCGTCTTCCAGTCGATTTCATAACTTTTTGAGACCAAGTCCAGTCTTCCCCTGCTTTCTTTACTTCTCTTCTTTGACATTTTGGTTGTCTTGTCTCTTCTTGCGTCGTCCCTTCCTTGTGCTTCATAGCATTAGCAATCAGTTCATTGCTCTTTCCATCTGTCGTCGTTCGGCAAGCTGCTGAGCTTCACCCCTTCTCTTCTTGTCTTGTCAAGCCTCAATTGTCCCTTCCCCTTTGACCTCTCAGCTCTTAGTCTCTTTCGTCAACTGAGAGTCTTCGCATATAAAAATCGCTTCGCACACTTGTCAACCATACTTGTTTCAACCACCACATCTCGGATCCCTAGGACCTCCACACCACTGTGGGTCGCAGCAAGGAGCAAGCCATTTCCACTGGCTTTGGGAGCCTGGTACAGCTCTCTGAGCCAAGTTTCTCCTAGGGCTATTGCTCTTAGCTCTGAACAAGCGGCAACACATTGTCGTCTTCACAGACAAAGAATGTCCAAAACTTCTGCTCTTTCAGATCGCAAGCCATTCTAAAGGAGCAGCTGGGTAGACGATCTTGAATCTCCTTTGGTTCTACTAGAGCCTTTCTTACCCGTCGCAGGGCTGCGCCAGTCCTGGACTTCCGGTCCTCAACCCTGCTCTCTCTTTGGGTTCAGAATGGCTTGCCCGACTTCAGTAATGACTTCAGCAACTGCTGCACCGCCTCAAAACAGCAAGAAGACACTATTCCCCATTCATGAAGAGCAAATGACAAGTTTTCTGGAGTATTATAGCAAGATCGTTATCCTTGACAGCGGCGGGTCGGCAACACCGGTTCAAACTCTCATGAATACAAGCATCATCGTTATTCTTGATGGTGGTGACGCTGCTTCAGAATCTCTTCTGAACACAAGCATCATTGTCATCCTTAACAGCGGCAACGGTGCTTCATACTCTCTCGAAAACTCAAGCATCATTGTGGCTCAAGCAACATCATGGACTCGATTCCTCAATGTGCCCAACGGTGTTCTTGCCACTACAAGCCTGAGCCTCTTCAAGGAGAAGAAGGTTTAGATGAAGCTATGCAAAGCTGGTCCTCAGCATTGGCTTCCGCTGCTGATAGGAATAAAGCTTTGCACAACAGTCTGATGGGGCCCAACACTTGTTCCTGAGTACTTGATCAGCATTGCTCGTCAACAAAAGCCTGCTTTGACTCGATCTGCAGCCTGCCAAGGGATCGGCGATAAGCATAGCTGTCATTCCTATCAAGTGACACCTGAAAATGCCGACAATGGCAGGTTCTCTCTACACTTGGAGATTGTGCTGATGCCTCATCTAAGCGTCTGATAAAGGTTGCTGGGTATTGTTTCAGTTGGCCATAGCACATCGGGCTATGGCACAGAGTTGTGCCCGCAGAGTCTTTCTCAAGACTTGACGAATTCAAGACCCACCAAAGATTCTTTTACACTGTCTTACCCCGCACCGAATTCACTGGCAAGGCGGGGGCATTTGTTGTTGCCACACTGCACAATCTGTCGGAGCTTCCCGTTAGAGAGCTTTTGCTCTCGCTTCCGATCGATCTTTTCTCACTCTGTTTACTTTTCCAAAATTCCATCTTCTGTCGCCACACAACAGATCCTCCTGCTCCCCTGCAACGATCAACTGCTTCCAGACATCTCTGCGTGTTGTTACGCTAGATTCTATTACATAGATCTACGAACAGCTCTGCAGCCCGGCATCGTTGTCTCTTCGGTCTTTCTCTGTCTCCTTCCTCCCGATCACAGATCCACCTATCTACCCGACGACCACCTCCACTGCAACGGCAACTCCTCTCAGACAGCTGAGCGTCTTGTTACTCTAGACTCTACTGCATAGATCTACGAGCAGCTCTGCAGCCCAGTATCGTTGCTGGTTCGTTCTTTTCTATCCTCTTTTTCTTAATTGCAGATCTCCTACTCTGGTGCAATAACTAACAGCTCTCAGACATCTGAGTACCCTGTCACTCGAGGTCCTGCTACATAGATCTACGAGCAACTTAGCATTCCAGCATTGTCTCCATTGCGATCTTCTCTTTCGTCTTCTCTTGATCAGGATCTGCAGTCGGCCCCGCTTCAGTTTTCTCTCCGACTCCAGTAAACCATGTTCTGCAAGAAGCTGTGTCTTTTCTTCTTTTGCTTCATCTTCTGGCGCAATTTCTTCTAAGAAGAGATCGGTCAAGATGCAGCACTCTACCCAAGATTGGACATTCCCACTGGTTAGTTCTCTCTCCTAAGCTTCATAGATATACAGGCTAATATGACTTCTTCAGGATTACTATGATGACAGTAACCTCATTCGTGCTCAATTGAGCGCTCTGATGAGTGATGTCGCCTTGACCAGTACCATTGAGGAGCCACACACCGAGTTGCAACGTCACCGATATGCTCACCGATATGCTGCTTTTCAACGTCTTGAAGGACCGTCACATGATTCGTCTGAGAGCTTCGATTCCTATTACCTGCGCAACTATTCTCCTGATCCGACGGAAGAGCTAACTCAGGATGGAACTACTGAGGGTGGGAAGAAGAAGAAGCGAAACTTCTTGTCCAAAGTCTTCGGATGGGTCGGAAAGCGTGTTGGGAAGTTCTTCAAGGGCCGCTAGCCTTGAACTAGAAGCCATCGTCTACGGACGTTAAAACATCATGCTGCGTAATTACTTGAAATAAAAATTGAGATTCTCTCATCTGATACTCCTCTGCTTGTAATTGACCGATGAAACGTAGATAATTCTTTGCTTCTAAAGCGGATTTGGTTTTGACCGATCTTCAGAAGGCACGTGACGAAGGAGTGCGAATGCCTGTTCTTGCGCTTTTCATTGTACCATAAGTTGTGGAACATTCGGGAAGCGAGGATATAATTGCTAGCTTGAATGTCCCCTTGCTTTATGGAACATTCGTTTCTTGTCTCCAAAGGGTCCTGTCTTCAAGTGGAGACCGCTAGGCGCGAGACGAAGAACATCTCTCCATAACTCATCCACTCATCGACTCCTCAGCACATCACGACTATGTATACTCAGGAAGAAACCGAAGGATATTTGAGAAAGGTTGGTGTTACAGTGTTCGTGTACTTATTTATTATTAAGAAACTCGTCCTTCAGTTCTATGATGACTGGCATTCCTTCGACACTTCTCAGTTCGCGAATCATTTCACCAAAGACCTGGTGTTTAAAGCAGCCAATGAGCCTGAGATCAACGGTCTTGAAGCCCTTCAACAGGTGAGACCATAAGAAAGCACACCTAGCTTCAGAGCTGCCATACTCATTCCACAGCACTTCGCAGCCATATTCCCGCTTCTCACTAGTGAGAACCATAAGCATTTGCGAATTTGTAGTATATCTTTGACATAGCACCAAAGGAAATATTTCTTTATCTCGAAAGAAACTTTAAATTTTGATTGCTTTTACAGGCACGTGACCACGAATCTCCGTTGCCTCGCGCGTGCATCGACGCGTCTGCACCGAAGTAACCACAACTCCATGGCGTCAACGCGACTTTCTACTAGACCGACTCCCAGCCTTCTACAAACAGAGTAAGGATGGATGACGATGTTCAGTAAGATGTTCATTCGACCCCTTAATCAATAAAGCAGCACGTGACTAATCCAATCAAAGGCGAGCCCTCGCGGCATCTCGATCAGAAGAAGCAGATCAGCTTGAGGAGGATCGCCAGCTTCAGGAAGCAATCAAACTGTCCTTGATGGAAAGCAGTCCACAACCTTCTACGCCCTTCGAAGATCAACTTCGGGAGAGGAGTGCGAGGATGAAGCGCAAAGCTGAAGAGGAGCTCAGGCCAGGCAACGTGAAGCGTTCTGCTGCGACGAAGGAGATTTCTCCTCCTCCTTTGAGACGGAAAGCCGCAGATGCGCGTGAGTTTACTAACAGTCCAAGTTGCTGAATCTGAGCTGACAGCGTCTCCCAAGCTTCCCTCCCGTCAACTGCTTCAGCAAAAGTCAAGATCAAGTATCCGAATGGCGCTCTTCGCATTACTCGGACGCCAGGTCGACGAACGGCTAAGAATTGCGTCAATCTACAAGATGTGATTCACAAGGATCATATCGTGTCGGCTTGTGTGTTCTCCTTTTTCATCGGCGAGATGGAATTGTACGACCATCTTCCGCTCTCTCATACTTCTACGGCAGTGCCTGTAAGTGGCCCCAATGTATCACCAGGTGCAATCTCGCTGACATTGCCTTTGCAGATCTACATTGGGCGAGACGCAAATATGGGTAAGCACGTTGGCCATTCTTGTTACCTGCCTGGCACTCATTTCGTCACTGCTTCTTGACAAGCCTTGAAAGGAAGTTTGCTGACTTCACATTGCTGAAAGATCCAAAGGTTCAAGTAGCATGCCAACAGGCAGGCATAGCTTTTAGCGGAGAGGGAAAGTTGGCCAACAAACAACTACAAAGCATTGTCTCAAACCTGCGTCAAATATACAGCAAGCAGTACGGAAAGAACTACCACGCCTTTTATGCTTGGTCGCCTGGCTCGTCTCACTCCAAGATACTTGTCCTCGTATATCCGGACTTCTTGAGGCTCGTTATTACTTCATGCAATATGATGGACATAGATACTGTTCTGGGCGATAACCATTGGTACATCCATGATCTTCCAAAGCTTCCCTCGAAAGCCACCTCTGGACTATCCTCGTTTGAGACTGGCTTTTTGGCACATTTGCAAGCACTCGGTACACCCGATGAGTTCCTTGACACCATTCGCGGGATGTATGACTACTCGAAAGTCAAGGTACATCTCGTCACATCTGTTCCCGGCGTATGCTCTGGCATCAAGGCAGAAAAGCATGGCTTACTCCGACTAAGACGTGTCGTCCAAGGTCTCGACTTGAATTTGCCGGACAAAGACAGCAAAGATTTGACACTCGAGATATGCGCCGCAAGTATTGGCAAGTTGAATGCCAAATGGCTCAATGGCTTTCACGATTGTGCTCTCGGAAAGGAAAAGATTCAAATCGCTGGTGACAATTGTGCTATCCCAGACTTGAAGTTGTTCTATCCGACTGTTGGAGATGTCAAGAAGGCAGACGCTTCTGCACAGGATGCTGCTAGCAATATTGGTGAGCAGATCTGGTTCTATATCCTCTATTCCGAGCTCTTTGCCTCAGTAATCTGGGGGATGTGCCATGCTCTCAGCACATCCTAGCAGTATCTTTCCTCAAGAAACACGTTACTGACCCGTTCAAGGCTGTCATACCCGGCCTTGGGAGGATGCGCCGGCTGAAATAAAGCACATCTTCCACCACTACGAGTCGAAGGATACTGGGCGACTATTTCATCAGAAGCTGATCCTAGCCTACAACCCTCGAGACACGAACGCTCTGCCCTATTTCGTCTACGTGGGTTCTGCAAATCTCTCGCAATCCGCGTGGGGTGGATTGGAGCAAGACAAGAAAGTAAACGAGGCGACGTGCAACACGAAACTTGTTAAAGTGAGCAACTTTGAGTGTGGTGTGGTCATTCCTGGGCATCTTATCAAGGACTTGCTTGAGCCTGGGACGGAGAATTGGCAGAGTGGTATCGTCCCTTATGTTCAGACTGGAAAACGATATGATCTGCCCAAAGATAGGCCTTGGAATGGTACGTTTCACCCCCTCGCCAGTTTCTTCTTCTACTTGCTAGGAATTTTCCGAGTTAGGAACGACTTGTCGGAGGGTCTCTCAAGGCAAGGGAGAGCCGCCCAAGGGAAACCGTCGCAAATCCTGGGGCTTTATCTTCGAATCCAGCATACGTGCGGTTGCTAACAATTCGACAGATCCGAGATGGGTTCAGAACTAACAAGAGGATTATCGAGTCACTTAGATCTGAACTTTTCGGGGTGAGACGTACCGAATGCATCCAGGAGCAAAGTTGTTGTACGGATATTGTCCAGTATTCATTGTCTATGGTAGTCAAAGGCAGTTGAACTGCATGCTCTCTCGATCCAGAACCCTGCAGTCAGGTTCCTCTCCTCCCAAGGATATACCAATTTGATAAATATTCTGAACATCTAGATGCCCCGCAAGAGTTTTTGCAGCCCATTTCAAACCCACTGTCGTCGATTTAAGGTTGTCAAAATCGCCACTAACTTCCCCAGAACCCTGACCATGGCTCTCGCTCTCTCTGTCTGACAGCATTCCTTTCCAATCATTCACTCGTTCAAACCGAGAAATTAAATATGTACAAGCCTCGTCGAAGGCATTCGCTCCAAGGCCCTAAAAGTCGGGAGTCTGTCATGGTCCCATGCGTACCTCTTGGCAAAGAGATCGAGATCGTCAAGATTGGTGGAGGTCACACGCGATCTCGAGAACTAACGCGCGATGACAGTAGCCAAGCCAAAGGAAGCTAGTTAACGACTTCTTCCCCGCGCAACCTGAAAACAGAAATGCGTATCTGCTCAAAACACTTGACTAATTTATCCTTGCGACTCCAATTCCTCCCTGATTGACATTTACCTTGCCGTCTACCGAAACTCAAAATTACGCAACTGCGGTGTACACGGAAAGCCGAGGTTGATACGACAGAGGAGCCAAAAGAAAACATAAATATGGCAGAAGATTTCGTCGAGCTGGGAATCGAGGGCATTGATAAAATAATCGATAAACACTTTCACAAGGTCCCGGATAGATACGTGGATCCGCATACATACCACCCTCGCTGCCGAAGACGTGGACGGAGAGGGGACCAAAGTGACGAGAGTGGAGAAAGTGACGTTGAGCCTGAAAACAGGTACGATATGAAGCCAGAAGAACTATATCAGCGCGATAGAAGAAACGGGGCGCCAAGCGAAGGTGATTATGGATACGTGCCGCCATCGCAGCAGACGCGGGATCCATATAGGCAGGATGATTGGACAAGGCGGAGGCCAGAGGGCTTGGTTAGGCGCAGTAGTTCTCAACCGGGAGGCTCCAGAAGAGATGAGAGAGAGACAGGAGTAGCAAGTAGAAGGAGGAGGAGTCTTAGTGGTGAAAGGAGGCCGAATGATGCAAAGGGAGGAAGCCGAGGAGGAGGGGGTCTTGAGAAACCTGCGAGCAAGACGGATGCGGTGTCTCTGACCTTGCTCGGGCTCGCGGCGGCTGGCTTGGCTGCTACTTCGGTCATGACTGTGATGAAACATAGGGAGAGGACGAAAGAGTTGGAAGAGAAGCAGAGGGGCGGCAGAAGGAGTGGGAAAGGGGACAGGGGGGAGAACTTGAATGCAGGTCAGAGGGAGAGAAGCAGTGGTCGTCGGCGTGATCAGCCAGTAGAAGGAAGGCGAACGAAAGGAGGAGGTGGAAGAAGGTGAAGATGGAACGAAAGCTTCGAGATAGTTAAGTTTTTCCTAGAAGGGCTGCCCTTAATTCTGCCCTAGCGACGAGCCTCTGGAAGTCTGAAAGCCATTTACTTGGATGAGCTGGCGCCGAATATGGTACTTTGAGGTTGCTCCTTGTGAATAAGTGAAAAGAACAAGCTGGCATTGCAAAAGCTAAGCCTGAGATGAATACCACGCATCTGTAGAGTATATTATCCACGGATGTTAAGGGATCCTGCATCGAGATAATATATTTATAACAGTAAAGCTCCCTTATGTAAAATACCAAAATCTATGTAGGTCGCTATACAGTATTTCCAAAACCAGTCCATACGCTCAATATCAAGCTCATTCCTACTCGTACAAGCCGAGGTGTATCTTATGTAGTCAGTGCACTCCGCCAAATCCGAACCACTTCTCCTCAAACCCTTTCAGTTCTTCGTACGAATTCCAGTCCTCTACAACAACCAACTTGTCATCATACCCCTCGAAAGTGTTCATGACGGAGGACATCATTGGTTCGTAAACAACACGCAACTTGACGCCGTTCCCTAAGGCATCATTTGGCGGCTGAACATCCCCATACGTGCTCCCGACAGTAAACTGATCTTGTGCTGCTCTGTGAATTTTAGACCAAAGTGGGCGATTAAAGTGGGCATGCTTTATCAAATTCGCATGCACGAACATCCATTTCCCCTCCGGATCCGCTTGGAGCATGGTGTGTCCACCACCTTGCGGATTGTTCAGCACAACGCCTGCAGCAGCGTTCAATCTTCCTGGCCCGGTCCATTTCTTGCCTAGCAAAAGTGCGGCCGCTCTGAATGAATCTCTATCGCCACCCAGAAATCCGTAAAATTCACGGTATCTCAGAGCGAAATACTCAGCCACCCATAATACGTCTTGATGAAGAACGCGTGAGATGTAAATTTGGCCCGATTCGCCTTCATATTCATTTCGACACTGCTGTCCTACGAGACGCCATATCGGGTTGGTGGCGTGTGATTTCGTGTAATCAGGCCAGAGCATGAGGCCAGTGTCTTTCCATTCCTTGCTCTCGAAGAGGTCTTCTGGATTTCGGAGGGCATAAGAGTCCGTGTCCAGGTACAGAATTTCATCAAAGGAAGATTGCTGGATGGCCGCGGCTTTGATGTGGAATGCCTTCCAGTCTTGTCCTTTCCGGACTCCTTCAGCTACCCGGATTGTCACTGTCGTTTCGTTATGGCCCGCATGATCCCCAGAACCGTGCTCGAGGACGGAAAGTTCCTCAAGCAATCTCTTATCTGGCCCGGATATCTCATCCGGGAAATTGAAAATCTCGATTGGAAGAGAACAATTGTACGACCTCAGTAGCCGTATGTTTGTACGTGCACGAATGACGGAGACATGATCCCCTGCTGCCATCACGATTCCTCTTCCACCGCCTCCCTCCTTTTCTTCTCCACCTGCTGCAAGGGTTAAATTTGATTTCGCCTTCTCTTGTTTCTCTTTTTCCTTTTGAGTTAAGTATTCCGCAATGTTTTTCCGCCAGTAGGAGATTTTTTCAGGGCTGAGACGTCCCCATTCCTCCTTACGCTCGACAACCGCGCCTCCATCGAAGTTGACCCCCTCTGTCGGACAGGTTTTCTTGTTCAATTCCACAACTTCATCGTAAGACAGAATTGGACGCTGTAAAAACTCGTGTACTACCTCCGGGGTCTCAATCTTGATTGGCGGTACTTTGAGTGTCTCATCTGGATTGGGAAGGCCACCAGTTCCCTTGAGTAAATATCCCCGCGTCTCCAACGCTTTCCAGGATAAGTAGCTAGAGATGATGGCCATGAGAATGGCAGCGGAAGCGATGATTCGAGTTCGGGACCTCATCCTCCTGATGATAAGGATGTCGTTCGAAGAGGCACGTGATAAACGTAAATCATGAATTCTCGCGACTCTTGGGATAGCTCAGATGAGGCGATAGATCCACGCGACCGAGGTTGAATGCGTCCTGCTCAAGGTGGGCTCGAGAAGCATGTTGAGCCCGATCGACGACGTGTAGGATGTGTAGGATCGCACATCTGACATGCGTGTCCCCAACAAAACCAACAAATGCTAAACAGAGAACTTCGTTTCAGCTCAGCCTCATCCAAGGCCCAGCTCGGAAGCTGGATGGGTTCTTCGTCAATATATATAGGCAGTACCTAAAAGATACTTGAAAGGGAAAGGAGTTGGCCGTCTATACTTCTTCAAATGCTCCACAGATACCATGACGTGGCTTGGCGGCCAGTGCGGCTGCCGAAACTTTCGAGCCCCTTTTAGCTTGCACGTGACTATTTCTAAACTTGATACTTTTAATGTCTGAAAACTGGTCAGCTAGAATGGAAGTACTCTTAGAATAACGGAACCGTGCATTTGTCTTTCTCGTTGTTCTAGTTGGCGTTGAAAACGGCTCTCACCAACACTCAAAACCAGTACTGTTGGAAGTATGGAAGCTGCAGCCGAAGAGGCAACTAGTGCCGATGCACTTTTTTGCAATCACTTTGCGTCAGCGAGACCTCCGTTCTTCATTCTCGCGATGACAATCGTTCTCGAAGCAGGACACTTGCGACTTATGTTGTGAAATATGGGGTAAAGGAAAGTGGACCCTTCGCGTCGCGTCTCTCTGTGTCCAATTTTACCTGCACTACTTGAGTCCATGCAAGGGGCATGGTTCGCGTAACCTTCCTCTACCTCACGCTATGGCGAACGTATTCACGGATTGAATCTCATCTGAGCCTCACAACATGGCACGCACGAAACAACCTCGACACAAGGTCGAGCTCAAAGCGGCGCGCAAATCAGCACCATCCACCGGACGAGTGCCGAGTCCTACTTTCCCATTGCCTCAGGAGCTGAAGATTGCCATCAGCGAAGCAAGCCTTGACGATATCCGATACGCCTTGAAGGATGTTTGCCAGGATCTACCTGACGCGAGAGAATAACTCGTCCGTTCTCGGTCATGGTTATTTCCTCTAATGGAAGCCCCCGTGAAGATAGAAGAACTATCGGTCGGTCTAATGCCACTGCTCAGAGACCTACTCCATCACAGAATAAGAATGGCGCAACGAAGAAGATTGTATGTTCTGTGGAGGAACAACAAGAACGAACTGCTGCAGTGGCTCTATCAGTGCAGGGTTTGGAGGATTCGACTAGATAGATACAGTAAGTTGTGGTAAAGAGGACATTTTGCTGTAAATTCCCAGTTTGACCACAGCATGTCGTCCTTGCTGAGCAATATGGCTCAACAGCCTGAATTTTCTCTCTTTCTTGATTTTATCTTTAAGTATCATTACTTCCTCTCTTCTCGCGTTTAAGGAGCCGTCTCTCCATATGTCCTTCAGTCGTGGAGAGATGTCAAATTCATGAGTTGATTCCCAATGAAAATATCATCAGGACACGTGTATCTAAGGCCTCATATTTCCGTGCTGCTGTATATGTTGACTTGCGCCTTTTCTCTAGCATTTCACCTCTGCCCCCAAGACGGTACCCTACGGTGAATGGCCATCCTCAAAGAAATGAGCACCGTCATCTCTGGCGTCTCCTCACTTGAAGAAGACGTCTCGCTACACAAAGAGCCACAAGAAATGGGAAGATTTTCTGGAGACTTCATCTCTGCCGCTGAGTCAAGAGTGACTTGATTCGGACTTGGGAATGATGCGTCGTTTGCCGAGTTAGCGTTGAGATTTGAGTGAATTGCGCTCCCCTCGCTTAGCGGAACGTTACGATTCACAGAACATACCTTCAAAAAAAAAAAAAAAAGGATCAAAAAATCATCTTAAGAAGCAAAACAGTTCCTCACACCATCATCGCAGTTCTTTCGAGGCTCTGGTGTGAGTCAATCTGTCCCGGATTTGCACCGGGGTTAAGAGGTTAGGTCGACCATAGT
>Ga0302140_10007249_pt1 | contig 13861 bp, 13 predicted proteins | sample I_Bog_E1_1_FD_202095 | JGI IMG/M metagenome (GOLD analysis project Ga0302140, IMG submission 202095) | Peat permafrost microbial communities from Stordalen Mire near Abisko, Sweden - I_Bog_E1_1 | ecosystem: Environmental > Terrestrial > Soil > Wetlands > Peat | place: Sweden: Abisko, Stordalen...
TAATGTCAGTCAGTGGGTTCGTAGCACTGGGTGTCACCCTTGTTAGGTTAATAGTCAGTGCAATTATACTTCCGCTCCGTCTTTATGCTCGCCGCAAGCAGGGTGGCTTGCATTGCACCAATGACCGATTGGCTGTACCGAGCGTGTGTTAGGATCAGGATCCTGCTGTTCTTAAGATATCCATCCACGAACCCTATGGTGAAATCAATGGTGTGATAATTCTCTTGGGCACTCCGTTCACGCCATTCCCGAACCAACATTGAGTGCATTGTTCGAGTGGCTACATTCCGAATGTTTCGAAACCGCGGGCAAAGAACCCTTGCCATTTTGACATGGTGCAGCTGCAGCATGACTCCTTTGCATAGCTCTGGAACTACCATAGGCTAATGAGATGATACTCCGGCACATACTCTCGTAGTGTGGAAATGCAAGGGTTGAATTAGCGGGGCCACGTAGTGTATCCCGTGAGACTCTACTCTCAGCAGGGCTAGCACGATCAAAAAGGTAAAAATGAAGAAGTTTAGTAAAGATCTCAGTAATATTAGCGAGATCGGAAATTAGCGAGTAATTCGGACCAGATCATTGTCCGAAAGTCTTGGGACAACGGGAATTTACCGTGGAAAGGCGTAATGCTGTACGCAGAGTAATGGCGCAACTTCTTACATTCACTTTAAATGGAAATCTGAAATCAGCCCAGACTGCACTTCTCGCGGCCCTGTGATTGATTAAGAGTAATATGAATTAGAGACCGGAGGCTCAACACCTTCACTACCAAATCCACAATGACCCCAGTTTTCAGTATCCTGCCTTTTCACAACTCCCCTCATCACGTTCTCTAAATGAGGTGCCCGCCATCCTCTCTTTTATGACACGCAGCACTAATCACAACCCTACATCCTCCAGCTACTGGCATCCCAACTATATATTTTCGCAGAGCCTTCCACGTCAACATTACTAGTAGGACAAAGCATATCAGAGCGAAAATTAAAACAGACAAAGAAGAGTACCTAATCCTATACACTGAGTCTTGTGGTAGTTCCTTCGTGTCCCTAAGGGCCTTGATACTGACAAGGAAAATACTATTTGAGATTGACCAGTGGAACGAACTCATTGTAAATAACAGAGGGATGGCGTGTTGGTAAGGAATGGTGAGATAGTATTGGATTTTCTGCTTTCCAAGGGGGACAGTAACACGTAACGCTTTCGGCTGTTGAGAAAAAGAGTTCCAGGTCTCCATGAGAATGATGGATGTGAGACAGCTGTTATATAGAACAATCATTAGTGAAATAACGGCTTGAGGAGTGTTGACTAGAAGGATAGTATTTGTTCTTCCAATTGACCCCCATTTGCCAATAATACGCTCTGATGAACAATCTCTGGAGCTTTCTCCAGCGCTGGAGTTGACCAAAGCTGGGAGGCGCAATGGTCTGATCCATTTTGAGACTCTATTCTATTGAAATGTGGTTTTTCGGACAAAACAAGAAATCATTGACATTTCTTATGATTCAAAGATGAGTTTTAAAGAGGTATGTATTTGAAGCGCCTCAGAGCAAGAAGAATATGAACAAGTAATAAATCTCACGGATTTAATATTACTGACTACCCGTTGAGGTAGTTCTCGCGGCTAAATGAGGTGGGAACTGCAGTTTTGATTCGTGCACAGCGCAGAAAGCCAACATGCAATACCGAGCACGAAGAACATGTGAGTATATGTTCTCCCTACGCTCTGGATATATTCGACTCGGCGAGTATGACATCTAGCCAAGTGAAGACAAGGGCCCACTCATTCCCCAAATTCGTTCACAATGTGGTAACCAGGCCTTCGGCCCATGAGATTGGTTCCAAGGCGCTAGGATGCTCATTCGGGGCTGTATCGAAACGTTCATGTTCTCTCGCTAAGAAAGGGGTTTTATGCCCCTATTCCACTGTTGATCCCCAAACAGTACTTTTGCCGAGCCCCTGAATCTCACGTGATAACACAGTAAGCAACCACGTGTCACCTCTACATTGTAATCTCATAACTTGGCAGCCTAATTCCTCACGACATCCTCTTCACTAAAGCCACTGACAAGTGACGAAGAGATGTTGATTCCCCAAGAACTCTTGAACATAAAGACTTGGATAACTGATTTATCTTCATCGTGTCGTAATTCGGAACATCACTCAACATGAGCACTTCCTCCATCCTGGAATCATCGTCAGATAGCGACAAAATTATCTCAGAACCTCCAGCCTACTACCTCCGCATCGCATACTTCATCAGCGTATGGGTATTCAAGGCCGTCTTCACATTTGGGCTCGGCGCTCAGCGTCTCCTGTTGCGTAGGCCACCAAACCTTCTACGCCCAGAGCCAAGAATCTACCCCATTCGACCCACGCTCACAAGTCTGGTCTATCGTCCTGACGATCCCGGTGATGAGCCGCTGCCAGTATATGTAAACTGCCATGGAGGCGGCTGGGCGGTAGCAGATCCAGCTGCCGATGAGGAGTTTTGCTCCTTCCTCGCACGGCATTTCAACATCATCGTCGTTTCGGTAGACTATCACAGGTCCCCAAGGTGGCAATTTCCATTTGCCGTCGAGGATGTTGCGGCAATCACCGACGCTGTGCTCAAAGACGAATCTCTCAACATCGATACCGCGAAAGTTGCGATGGGAGGATTTTCCGCAGGAGCGAATATTTTGTTTGCTGCATGTCAGCTACCAGTCTTGAAAGGCCGCGTCCACGCTTTGATTGGTTTTTGTCCTGTGCTAAATTCGAATGAACGGCTAGAAGAAAAGCTGGCGCGGAGACCAAAAGAGGCGGGTACGGATGGTCTGGCGTCAAGTGCGGCGTTTTTGGACTGGGCTTATGTTCCGTACGGTATTGATCGGAATAATCCACTGCTTTCCCCTGGAATGGCGAAGAAGGAGGATCTTCCAAAGTGGGTGTATATTGTTGGGGCTGAGTATGATTGCCTTTGGTTTGAGGCAAATCGGCTGGCGGAGCGTTTGGCAGATCCGGAGGTAGAGAGAACGAGCATTCCGGAAGTCTCAACAGAGGAGGGGTGGAGGCAAGGTACTATTCGGTGGGAAAGCGCGAAGGGAAGAATTCATGCCTTTACACATGTTGCAGAGTGGACCAGTAAGAAGGAGAAGGCACGAGTGCAGATGGTCGAGGAATTGTACAGCCGTGTGGGAACTTGGCTTAAGGATGAGGTCTGGAAGAGTCAGCCTGTGTCATAATATGAGCTTATTACCTCAAATCTCTTAGCTATTAGCAAGCCTGCAACGCTTTGCTTCGGGGTCTAACCTTCACTGTTTGCATCTAATCAATTCCAAGTGATCAAGACAACGTTTTTACCACTCGCCTATAGATGTCCAGCTGTCTCGAGGACTCCGCTCCTACCAGGACTAGACAGATCCTTAATAAACCACTCTACCTCTCCGCATGCCCCAGCCATCTTTTTCTCTCATTAAGCAAGCTACATCAATTGCTCTCTGGCCTGCGACCGGAAAGACATTGACCAAATGTACTCTTCTGCTTTCTGGAACCACTTCAGGACCAGCCCCAGCTCCAACTGTATCAGTCAACCCCTCCTCTTCAACCGCAATGACAAAAGTAGCGACTTGTGCAGCTCCAACACTCTCCCACGACCCCTCTCGGTGTCGGCTTCGTCCTAGCAACTCTACCGCTTGCCTCCTTACCACTGGATGCCGACACTTGATCGCCGTACAAAAGAGCGCAAAGATTGCGCCTGGCTCAAAGGAAAATATTGAGTCATCAGCGACGCTAACATCACAGGCTTCTTCATTGGTTAACAAAGTGGTGCCGAGCGTGACAAGAGACTGGTAATGGTGCAGTTGCATATCGTGGAGGCACTCGATTCCATACACCCGAACAGAGACGATGATTGTGAGAAGTGTGTGGTACATCTTCATTAAAATGACGGAATTTGGAGATTGTTCCGCTACTTTGGAAGTGGAGAGTAGATGATCAAAGGATGTTGACCAGTTTGAAAGCACTGTATTGAAGGCGTCCAGCGCAGTCTGGGGAATAGGGTTCGGTTCGGATGTTGAAGCAAGGCCGAACATGGAACGGAAAGTGTCGATCAGAAAGCTGGTGGCGGCATCGATATTTTTGAAGGGTACTGGTGGCGTGGTGTCAATCTCGGGAGGTGGGGGATTGAGGTGGTGAGGATATGGCTCTGTAGAGTCGCCGAAGGACATTGCTTGGAGATCCAAGCGATGGAGTACCTGTACAACGTCTTCTGGAACCACGATAAGTTTCTTTGGTGTCGGATACCCGCTTCGGGTTGTGTGGCGGGCGATTATTTTAAGTCCATTTTGTAGGTGCATCTGAGCCGTCTTGTAGTTTCCAATCAGGTTCTCGAAACATATGAACAGCACGCACGCCACCAGCCCTTTGATCACAGAATTGGTGTCACCTTCTCCGCTTTCCGCTAGGATCTTCTGCGTATGATTAACCGCGAGATTATATTGGACTAGCGAGTCGCTCCTATGTTCCGCTGCGCTCTTTCCCGATGGTGTGGGCCGGCCGTCAAAGGCGCGGAACATGTTGTGTAACGCACTTAGGGAGCAGAGTGCATACTTGATGGCCGGCTCGCTTAAGCTGAGCTGTAAGGTACGGTACGTCCAAAAGTCGGCTCGATAGTACAGACAATTGACCGTTGAGGTGTTGTTTACGAAGTACGAATAGAGCAGGCGTTGCTGGTCGTCGTCAAATGCAGGAAGTACCAGAGCGTAGCTTGGCTGGCCAGCATACGGCAGAGCTTGTATATTCTTAGTTGGGGATCTTCCTTTCTTATCAATTGCTTCGGGTGAAGCGCTTTTGAGGTCTCGGTAGCCATCGCACTTTCTTCCCGTTTTTACACAGCGGTTGCAGTTTGGCTTTGCTTCATCGCATCTGATTTTTCTTATCCTGCGATCCTCTTAGCTTAGCTTTTACAAACTTCTCTAGTTTCGGGGAAGGATCCAGTTGGGACTCACTTGCAGGTCCCACAACCCGTTTTCACCCTGAGTTTTCCACCTTCGCGAAGCTCCATTGGATGCCCTATGAAGCCACACTGCCATCCACTCCTAAACAAGCCAACGTTACGTTGCGGCTTTAGTTCCTGAATAAACAAACAGAGTTTCACCTAAACGAATCGCTGTAGCTTAGTGACTGATGTTTTCCTCATGGGAACGGTCTTAATTAGGGCGGTGGTTGTTGTGCCAAGCGGATGACTAACAGCCGATCCTACCAATCAGGAGGGAGTTGCACTGCCACCCTCTTGATTCGAGCACCAGGTCAGCACTGAAATCCCCCCCGCATGGGTTTGGGTTCCATGAATAGAGGCTGAGGTTACGAAACTGTCTATGCTGCGCCGTGGAGACGTAATCTGCGTTGTGAATTTGCTTACTCATTGCCGAAAGATCGAATGGAATATCCAGGGACACGAGATGAACGGAACGGCTCTTCATGATCGTCGACTGTGCCTGGAACTCATCATCTCAAATTTCCCCAGCTAGGTAGATATCTAATATAAGTATCAGCGCGATGGCACGATTCTTTCATTCGTCACTCTCGGGAGACCCATTAATTGGAGAGAAGGAACCTCGGCCCTTCCAGCTATCCAGCACGCTTTTTCATACAGTTTTACATTCATTCTCACGACAATGGCAATTTTACTTTCCTTACTACTACTGACTTCCCTTGCCATTAAAAGTGCTACTGCTTCTCAATTACCGAGAGCAATTCCTCTCATACAAAGAAATGCTCCGTCGCTCGCACATTTGCGACGCCGAAGTGGAGTGACTACACAGACAATCAATATAAATTCTGTAAGATCTCCAAATTTTCCAGACTAACAGCTCTTAATTATGGACTAGGGGTTCTGGTTTGGCAATTTTTCGATTGGCGATGCCTCCAACCTCAACCTTCTGATCGATACCGGTTCTGGCGACATCATTTTGAATCCAGGATTTTATGTTCCCAGCAAAGCTTCAAAAAATCTCACTCTTCCCTTTGAGAACTCCTACGGGACTACATCCAGTAATGGGACCGGAAACGGAGGGGTATGTATTGACAACTATCTGCGAGTCAAGTAGCGGAGACTGACTCCATCGCAAAGGTGACAGGCACACTTTCTTCAGACCAGGTCACTTATGGGGGCTTGACAGCAACACACGTTATTGGCTCCGCAGTTGGTGCAGCATTAATCCCCAGTAACGGCATCATCGGGTTCTCGAAGCAAGAAGCACAATTCTCACTTCAATATCCAAACTTAACTAATGCTACGCCCTTCATCGACACACTTTGCTCTCAGCACGTTGTCTCCGAATGCCGATTTGGCCTCGCGTTGACGGATTCTGGGTCCGGGACTTTGATATTGGGAGAATTGGACTCTTCATTATATACTGGAGACCTCTCAGTCGCGCCAATAATTCAGCAATGGGCATTAATTGGCGATCTGGCGATAGGAGGGAAGATCGTAGCCAATGACATTCTCATCGAGCTTGATAGCGGGACTGCAACTGTTGTTGGGTAAGTCTATCACTTCTCAGGGCTACTCCAATCGTTTTGCTGACTAGAATAGACCAATCGATGCCGTGACCAGTGTCTTCAACGCGACGGGCATTCAAGGAGTTCTACAATCTACGCCAGATGGACCTCTCCTGACTGGATACTTCCCTTGTGACAAACCACCAACAGTCGGCTTCAGCTTCCCTTCAGCATCCAATGCAGCAGCAGCAGGAAATGACAGCACGAGCTCTGTCAGCAAGAAGAGCTCTATTTTTAATATTCCAACAAATCAGTGGATAGCTGCTGATAACGGAAACAACAATTGCACGGCTGTTTTGAGTGGCTCGAACGTCCCGAATGTCACGGGACTTTGGGTCGTTGGTCAAGGTAGGCTTGCCCCGCTTTTGCATCAGCTCTTGCGTAATTGGCGTACTGACTTTGAGTCCAGCGTTCTTCCAGGGTCTGTATATAGATCATAACTTGGCGAATGGAACGGTAGGGTTTGCGCCTCTGAAAAGTGGAAGTGGTACTGGAACAAACGCTACTTCGACGAGCGTCTCAGCAAGTTCCCCTACTTCTACGCCTTCCACAAAACCAACGCAGCCTTCCAGTGGGGCGAGTAAAACAAGAAGCTCTGAGGGTCTTTTTTGGAGTTTTGCTATCCTTGCTGCCCTTTTTGCTGTCAGTGTTTGAGACGCGTCAAAAAATTGTGCACTTAGTTGTTACGAAGCATTTGTCAGTGGTTGTATTTGTACTCTAGACTTCATATGTTTTCAGTATTTCATTAGCGTCCAGACAGAAATTCCCCATGTGTTCAATCCAATTTCCTAGATTCAGATTATGTCACTCTACAAGAAAAGCAGGGGACCAGAAAGTCATTTTCGATCCTTCTTACAGAACACAGCACTCATCTTTGTTGCAAGTCGTGGCCTAACCAAACATGAACACGGAGATAGGATCTCCATCACTCCATCAGAAAAAGCCACAAACACACCTAAGAGCCAACGACCTGCAGGAACGAATTCAAATCACCGTCCCAGCGCGCCATCACTGAAGTCTGTTGCACTTCGCACAATCTGATCGCCGTTCCCCCACCAATAAGCCCCCCTGAAAAAGCGCCGGGAGCTAAATTTAAGCCCTTCCACCCCAGGCATGAAAGCCACAGCACTCAGCCAAAATAGCCAAACGTCCCGAACCCAGATCTCAGAGGATCTGTTGCAAGTCGCAGCATTAACCAACTTTCAGAACGGGCGCTAATTACAGTGGTATACACGTCTAGGAATGACAAAAGCTTTGTCAGGATGCAGGATGCTGATGCTGAGACCCTGCTCAAACTCCTAGCCTGCTCGGCGCTCGGCTGACTTTATCGTCCGATATAAAAACAAAAGCCTTAAGCCTACAGGGTCGCTACTGGATGGACTTACTATATTTTGTGTTATTATTGCGAGTTGCATTGTGAGAACTGATTGAATGGCGTCAGGTGAATGGTGTTAGATGGATGGTTTGTGGAGGGTTGAGGGGAGGTTTCGCTGCCTGACTCGGGGTTGTTTTCGTCGCAGCTTAACGAGTAAGCGAGCGCCCCCTGAAGTCTGGCTGAACTTCCTCGATTTTCACTCGCTTATGAACGAACTTCTCATTCATGAGGTTTTACTTCGTATTGGCTCATGAATGACCCTTTCTTTTATGAGGGGTGGTTCGTGATTTGGTGTGATAACTAGCTGAAGATAGCAATCTAGCTGGAACAGACCTGGTGTTGTTAACAGAATTGGTCACGCGGGCGTGAAATCGACAAGAAGGGTGCTGTAAACCACAATGGAGCAGGCATAATCGCGGATTTTGTATACTCTTCCGCCAAGTTCTCATATATTGTCTTTAGTATCCTCTGCGTAAGTAGGTATAGTTTGGCTTCCTCTAGGGCACGATATTCTTTCGACTTTCTTCCTCTCCAGCTTGCTTCCTCAATCAGCTCGTGTGGCAGCTGGCTAGCAGCAAATCTTCGCTTCTCGCTCAGCAGCCCACTCAGTCATATCTGCCTATATCATGGAGTGGAGAACTGAGGAGCGATTGACATGGATATGTGAAGTTGTGTTTGAACACGGGGGCATGAAGGGAAACGATAGAGAATGAGAACAATGAGTTTTAGCGTCGTTAAGAGGCGATCCCTAATCATATCAAAGAGCGAAGAGGTAGATCCCGCCTAGATGTTCTACTTATCCAGTAGAAGATAAGAAATGAGTTGCTAAAAATGCTGCTAAGAAATGGGCTCCAATTCCCCAAGCTTGGTATCTACCTATTCTGAACAACGGTAAACATGAAAATGACTTACCGAGGCATGCCGACATCTTCCCAGTTATCAGAGCGGCGTTTCCGGTGACTGAGTCACATATCTCGGTGGACCGTGTCTCTCGTATTGACCGAAAAAACAAAATCTCACGTGCTACGCCTTCCACTTTGAGACTGCAACTAAGCCCTTCCACAAATGCAGCCCTGCGGCACCACCTTCAATCGCGGCGACAGCCTCGCACCGAGGTAAGCTACGCTTGCGGCTTCATGCAGGCAGCAGGCAGGCAGACACTCAGACCTACCAAGCTTGGTGTAGGAGTAAAAGAATCACCGCTGGGAAAACATTCAGCATCTCTCTCGTTCCATTCCCTCTCCTGGTCTCGCATTTCTTTCTTCCTACTATTCCCCAAAAACCAATAAAAAGAAAAAGAAAAGGGACACAAACAACCGAAACAAAACCTTTGCCCCTAGCCGTTGGGCCAGGGGGATTGGTACAAGCGCAAGGCATTGTTTATAGGCTTTCGCAGTTTACGTCAAGCTTTGCGGGACGGGTCTAGTTTAACGTCATCCAGGGACGGCGTAGATCTCTCGTTCACTGCGCAGTAACGTGAGTAGTTTAACTCATCATACTTAGGACGTGTTGATACTTCTAACTTACAACCCAGTTTTCTGGATTGACTGGCAAAACTTCGCTTATTTAGGTCTATGAGGTGAAAAGGTTTTCCGGCAATGTGCGGCATTTTAACCCCCCTTTTCGGAGAGAAAATAAGCGAGATGGCTGTGGGAAGGGGGCGAGCTGGAGATTTATATGCCGCTTTGAAAGAAGCACAGCAAAAAAGCATGGAACAGGCGAAGTGATCAATAAATAATAGATTTATGATATAGTATCATGACTAGACTAAGCAATGCAATGCAATGCTAAAGAAATCTAACAGTAGGGTATTTTTATCCAACATCCGCTCATACAATGCAAATATGCAAATCTAATCAAACAAGTAGCATTCCTCCGAACACCGCAAACCCAGCCGAGATGCCCAGAACAAGCAGTCGTCGAGCATCGAACTCGGGGATGGTGGAGACACCTGCGTTCTTTGTCTTTGCTCCACTGGGGTTTACTACGCCCGTGGCCGCCACGCCACTCGCGGTCGGGATGCTCGTCGCGCTGGCCTGGAACTCTACCACGTTTGACGATGTGGAATCGAAGTTTGTCTGCGCGATGCCAATCAAGTTGTTCTTGAGATCGTAGACGACGTAGGCGGATCGTAGGAAGGTGTCGCCAAGGATGTATGGTGGCCCACCATCCTGACCTTGGATGCCGAGTGCGCAGACCGAGGAGAAGGGTAGAGTGGGCATGGCGTTGGGATCGGCCGAAAATATGCCTTTGAGATCAAAGATCATTTCACTGGCAGGCACTCCGATGGTGGTGCCACCGAAGGAGAAATCGAAGATGGTGGAAGCATTACGCAGATTGCAATTGACGTAAATGTTTTGGGTGTTCTTAGTGTCGTCGACTGCGCCCAAATCCTTCACAATGAGTTCCATGAGGTCAGGAGCTACATAGACCAGCGCTGTTCCCGAGTCAAGGATTGCTACGTCTGCGTATGTGCTGTTTGTGAGGGTTTTGCCACTGATTCCCATCCCAGACATGGCAACTCCAAATTCCTGATATACGGAGGTCCCATTTTCAAGAGTCTCAGGAACAATGGGCAGCTGAGATAGAGTTCCCTGGTATTTTTTGGTATCATATCCACCGAAAATGATAGAACCAGTCGAGGCCTCCAGGTCATCGAGATACAGGCTGTATGCTTTGGTGTTGATCAAGCCTTGGCTGACCATCGTTTCGACAATGCTCGGATATGTGAAAGGCACTTGTTCCGTGCGTGAGTCGTCCGATGCTTCGTTCAAGGAATAACCAATTCCCATTACTCCCGTCGAGCTCGAGGAATTATATGCTAGTCCCATTTCAAGTGCCTTTATCGTCGCTCCACCGATTGATAAGGTGTCCTTGATATAGTCGCCTGACGATCCGGTCTGGTCTGCATATGTTATCGTGAATGCACCTTGGTCCGTCAAATTGTAGGTGGAGGATTTCTCCGCGTTGACTAGAGAAGAGGTTAGCATATGAAGTAGCACAGAAGTTTGCCTAGAACTTACAAGTACTAGAACATCCACCAGTCTGATCTTCAACTTGCAGGTTGGGATCTGTGCATAGGTCGGCCGTCGAAGAGAGCATCCAAACATCACTACTGCCAGTGTCGATCAAGAAAGTAACCGTCTGCGCTGGTGTTCCCACCTTGGCCGTCGCAATATAATCTCCCCCGGTCTCGTTGTTAGCCAGGGACTCGGTGATCGAAGCTCGTGGCAAGACGTCTCGTCGTCGGAGCTTTGGCGTCTGGTCCCTGTCCTTCACAATGCTCATAGAAACGGCTGCATACGCGCAAGAGCTGAGCGCGGCGACCGAGAGGATCGCAGATGTTGTAGGGCTCTTCATCCTGGCAATTGCTCACGCAGATACACGATGGCGGGCGCTCAGGGTCAGTGGGCGTCGTCGTGTAAGCAGTCTTGTCAGCGGAGTTGCACGCGTCGATTCGGTTGTATGCTATGAAGCTTGCGTGCAGTTGAAGACGCAGAACGGTTCGCAGTAGGTGAGAGAAAGTAAAGGGAAAGAAGAGGCAGCACTTTTAAGAAGGTCGAGAGTCATTGTGGCAGTGGGAACCTGGCGCGCCCTTGCTGCAGGCGGCAGGCAGTTGAAAGCTGGGGATGTCGAATTCCACGATAAAATCGAGCGCTAGCGAAACAAGCTCATGCTGGCCCCTGATGATCTGCTCGCCGCAGCCAATTGCCAAGGCCTGCCCCGACAGACTCGAGACCTGCCGCTTTGTTTCCTCCAATCGAGACCAAGATTACGCGGAGGCCAGCTGGGCTGGAGTGGCAAAAGGCGTTCGCCTTCCTCATCAGACCTTGGCGACCTTGGAGACCTTGGAGACCTTGGCTGGGAAAGGACACATGCGTCTCGCTCCTCCTCCTTCCTCCCAAGCCTCACGAAGCTGCACGTGAGGCTTCGTCCACGACGACAATGTCTTCCGTGACTCTGCAGCAGTTGTGCAGATATCGATGAGCAGCACATGCAATCTTCCGGAACTTATTTCGATCCTTCTGCTGGGAAGGCTGAGTGCCGAGGCCAATAAGCTGATATCACCAGCCCAGCCACCAGCCACCAGCTACCGCCTGTGACTGCCTGCGAGGAGGAGGCGCAAGGTTGCCTCCGTATCACCGTACTGCGTACAAACGGTGCGGCGTGTCCGAGAATAGATCTCTAGCGAAGCCGTTGAGCTGTTGTGCCTCCTTCCTCTCAAATATGCCTCAACATGTGAAGCTCCTGCCCAAGTGAGCATGAAAGCCCCGTGAGGTTCAGCTAACAGGCATCTCCATGTTTGTTTGCTCGAAGATTTGCGTTGGCCGAGACAAATTGAGTCACGACAGACAGAGTTCGATGCTCAGAGATGTGAGGGTTCAGGTCAGGGGCAAACCTGTCATACTCACGTGACTTAGTGGCGTTCATGCAGAAAGGTGAGTCTTCCAGTCTTAGTCAGAGAATGAAGATATCTATATCTAATCACATAATTCTAGAGTAAGTACCATGCTTATTGAGATGGAACTCAGTGCAGGCTGCTTGTTCGTTTGGAAGGATCTGAATCGCCACGTGACAGTAACCTTCGATGAGCCAGAGTCTGACCAATGAGCCAGTTTCACTGCAGGCGTTTTCAGTGAAGCATGCCGCTGACCACCAGTTAAGTCAATTTTCTTTCAAAATCTCCCATATCGTGCGGAGGGCGAGTTTCGTGAAGTAGAGTCATTTCCTTTCTGTCTTCTCTCCGCAAGTCAAGGAAGGAAAGAACGGAGTCGGAATCAAGCATGATCATACTATAGGACTGCTGCTTGGAAGTTTCTGAACACACCAAGACAAGTCGACCGCATCGATTTTCAAATAATGATGGCTCATGAGAGAGAGGATCCTAGTGGGGAAAAAGCTGGTGCTTTGGGGGGGATTGCTTTGAAATTACGCTTCGCTTGCCCTAACAACTCAAAACAAGTTCAGAACTCATCTCAGATACATCGCAGCCAACAGCACCACGCAGTCCATTACTTCTTCTTGTTGAAAGCCTCCACAGCAGCCGTTGCAGTCTTGACAGTCTGTGGTGCGTCGTGTTTATCAAGAATAAGTTCCACAATCTGAATTTGAGTCAGTCACGGTTCGCAACCCTGGCGCTTCGATACTGACCTGAGCGCAATCCGCAGCATTGAACTCAGCATCACTCAGAAGAGCGTCCAAATCATCAGGAGTCTTCACAAGATGATACTTGGTCTTGAACTGAGGTCCAAACGCCTTGAACAATCCTCCATAGTCCCAAGCAGGCACAGTGTTGTACGAAGCCTCCATGCCATGTATAAGTCGCTCAACAGTGTAGCCGTCGTTGTTCAGCAGGAAGCTAAATCAGTCAGCTTTGACATTTTCTCTACATGGGACTTCCGTTTGCTTACACAGTAGCATTAACCTCATGACGGATCAAATCCGAAAACGCCTGCACTGTGAGCTGCAGCGATCCCTCACCAGTGACCAGAATCCCTCGCTTGATGGTCCCCAATTCCTTGCCAGCGACGAAAGCACCAACAGCAGCACCGGTTGCGAAGCCAATGCTACCGAAGACTGTCTGGTTGAACATCTGCACGTTCTTGGCGTGCTTGAGACTTGCGCCTGGGATGCCGTATGCGGAGGTTCCTGTTTCCGCAATGACGAAGTCGCCGTCGCGGAAGTAGCGACCGATTGACTGCGGTATACTTAGCTTTGAATGGGATGAGAATGCTTTTGGAAGTACTTACAGCCCAGAGATAGTCTTGAGTAAGCTGGGCTTCGCGTGGTGGATGTTGAAGAGGATATGGTTCCCATGTGACGGCTTTCATCTTGTAGTCCAAGGGGCTTTGTTTGAGGTTCGCCAAAAGTGCTTCAAGGACCTGTTTTCGTCTAGTCGGCATATACTGGGTCAAGGGATAGGAAGTAGACATACGTATTTCA